>ERZ1645187.355-NODE-355-length-44803-cov-20.209082_pt1 | contig 44803 bp, 39 predicted proteins | sample MGYA00575352_ERZ1645187 | MGnify/ENA primary metagenome ERZ1645187 (study PRJEB40837, sample SAMN11349314) | freshwater sediment metagenome | isolation source: river sediment | host: Sediment | place: India: Wazaribad , New Delhi | collected 2017-02-21 ... | reverse complement strand
GCCACCAAGGAGGCTGCCGCCGACGCCAAGGAAGCCGTTCTCGACAAGGCCGCCGAGGTCACGGACAAGGCTGACGCCGCCGTGGACAAGGCCGCCAAATAAATCCCCTGCCGCCTGATCCGGCGCCCGCGGGCGCCGGACGAGGTTTATTACACAAGAACGCCCGGTTCCGGATTGTCCGGAACCGGGCGTTTTTTGTCTTCCGGCCGGGGGGCGTTCCTTTGTCCGCGCCGGTCTCAGAGTTCGAAGGACTGGTGCAGTTCCGGCATTTCCACCCTGGTGTCGGCCAGTCGACCGGCCAGCACCTCCATGGCCGCGGTCTCGCCGTGGACCAGGAAGGTGCGCGCGGGCGAGCCGGTGCGACCGTGCCACTTGAGCAACTCCCCCTGGTCGGCGTGGGCCGAGAAGCCGCCGATGGTGTAGCTCTCGGCGTTGACCTCCACCATCTCCTGGAAGATGCGCACCTCGGTGGCGCCGTCGATGATCTGCCGGGCCAGGGTGCCGCCGGCCGCGTAGCCGACGAAGACCACCGAGGCCTCGCGCCGCCAGAGGTTGTGGCGCAGGTGGTGGCGGATGCGGCCGCCGGTGCACATGCCCGAACCGGCGATGATCACCGCGCCGCGCACCTGCTTGAGGGCGATGGATTCCGAGGTGTCCCGGGTCATGCGCAGCCCGGGCAGTTCGAAGGGGTCGCGGCCGGCCGAGATCACCGCCCAGGTCTCCTCGTCGAAGCACTCGCGGTGGCGGCGGAAGATCTGGGTGGCGGAAATGGCCATGGGCGAGTCGAGGAACACCTGCAGGCTGCGCGGCAGTTTGTGCTGCTCGATGCCCTCGCGCAGGTAATAGAGGATCTCCTGGGTGCGCTCCAGGGCGAAGCTCGGGATGAGCACGTTGCCGCCCCGGTCGATGGTGGTGTTGATCGCCTGGTAGAGTTCCTCGATGGAGGGTTCCAGCCGTTTGTGCAGCCGGTCGCCGTAGGTGGACTCCATGATCACCGCGTCCGCCTGGGGCGGGAGCGCCGGGTCGGGCAGAATGGCCCGGCCGTCGTAGCCCAGGTCGCCGGAGAAGAGCAGCCGCTGTGTGCGGCCCGCCTCCTCCAACTCCAGCAGGATGCAGGCGCTGCCGAGGATGTGGCCGGCGTCGTAGAAGGTGGTGCTGATGCCCGGGCAGAGTTCGTGCCGCTCCTCGAAGCGGGTGATGTCGACAAAGGCGTCCATGCTGTTGAGCGCGTCCAGGGTGTTGTACAGCGGTTCGGCCCCCTCGCCCCGGTTGCGCCGCTTGCTCGCCTTGTAGTTGCGGTAGCCGGCCTCCTCCTCCTGGATGCGGGCCGAGTCGAGCATCACCAGCCGGGCCAGTTCCCGGGTGGCCGAGGTGGTGATCACCGTGCCGCGGAAGCCGCGCCTGGTGAGCAGCGGGATGCGGCCGCAATGGTCCAGGTGGCCGTGGGTGAGCAGCAGGTAGTCGATTTTCGCCGGGTCAAAGCCGAAATCGTTGCGGTTTTCCTCGTCGATTTCCCGGTTGCCCTGGTACAGGCCGCAGTCGATGAGAATCTGCTTGCCCCGGCATTCGACCAGGTGACAGGATCCGGTGACGTTTTTTGCCGCTCCGTGGAAGGCTATGCGCATGGCTGCTCCTTTGACGGCCCGCTGGCCGCGGTTGCGATGGTCGATGGCCGCCCGGGGTCCGCAAAAGGGGCGGGTCCGGGCGGGGTGGTCAGTCCCGCCGCTTGGTCGGCACCTCGGCGGGCAGGTCGATGATGGTTTCGCTCAGGCCGGCGAACACCCCGTCCCGGTACCAGGGGGCCTGGTGGACCAGTTTGCGCCGACCGTGTTTCTCGACGAAGTAGGTGTTGGCTGTCTGGTCGCGCAGCAGGCGGCGGATGATGGCGTTGGCCGGCTCCGGGTGGCAGCTGAACAGGCTGGAGCCGACCAGGCGCTCGCCGCCGTCCCGGCGGAAATTCTCCGCGGCCCGCCGGTTGAGGGCGATGATCGTGCCCTCGGTGTCGCAGACGCTGATCGCGGCGGGGTAGTCCCGCACCCAGTCGAAGGTGGGATCGGACATGGTCGCTCCAATGGAGAAGGTCAGAAGGCGCCCAGCCGGGCCGGGGCGAACGGCAGCCAGCGGAACAGGTGTTCCTCCAGGCTGAGGCAGCTTTGAAAATTCTCCTGGATGAGCCGGTGCCGCACCGGGTTGCCGCGACCGTAGTGGTCGATGATGTATTCGAGCCGCTCGTCCAGGTGCACGACCACGTTGTGCCGCACCCGCTTGTCCGCGTAGTAGACCAGTTCCGGGGCGGTGAAGCGGCCTTCCCGGTAGCGGGTCGGGGCGAAATCGCGCAGGCGCACGTGCTCCTCGACGATGGCGGCGATCTCCGCGTAGCCGTGTTCGCGGCAGATCTCGCCGCCCATGCGGGCGTGGTCGCAGTCGCTGTTCAGGCAGGGAGTCTTGGCGATGTCGTGGAGCAGGGCGCCGGCGATGACCAGTGCCCGGTCGGGCTGGGGTCGGTCCGGGTTGGCGGCGATCAGGCCGCTGATCAGCTGCTCGGCCAGCCGCGCCACCACCAGCGAGTGGTGGCGGATGTTGGGCAGCATCTGGTAGCGGTCCATCAGCCGCAGGCAGGTGTCGATCGTCGGCACCGGATCGGAGGGCATGGCGGCCATGGCGGTCGGCATCGGGCGAGCGGTCAGCGGCCGCTGAAGCGGTGGACGGCCTCGACCGCGATGCGCGCCTGCTCGGGCGGGGTCTCGGGCAGGATGCCGTGGCCGAGGTTGAAGATGTAGCCGCGCGCCCCGGCAGCCTCGGCGAGCATGGTGCGGATGCGCTCCTCGAGCCGTTCCCGCGGCAGGAACAGGGCAACCGGGTCGAGGTTGCCCTGCACCGCGTGGTTGCCCGCCTGGCGGATGGCCTCGCCGATGGGCAGGCGCCAGTCGACGCCGAGCACGTCCGCCTCCAGGGTGGAGGTCAGGGGCAGCAGGGTGGCGCCGTTGTTGGCGAAGTAGATGATCGGGATGTCGGTCACGGCCCGCAGGTCGGCGACGATGGACCGCACCCAGGGCAGGGCGAAGCGTTCGTAGTCGCACGGCGCCAGCACCCCGGCCCAGCTGTCGAACAATTGCAGGGCCTGGGCCCCGGCGCGCGCCTGGGCCTGCAGGTAGGCGCTGGTGCAGGCGGTGATCTTGGCGAGCAGGCGGTCGTACAGTTCCGGCTGCTGGAACATCATCCGCTTGGTGTGGAGGAAGACCTTGGAGCTGCCGCCCTCGATCAGGTAGGTGGCCAGGGTGAAGGGCGCGCCGGCAAAGCCGATGAGCGGCACCTGCAATTCCCGCCGGAGCAGGCGGATGGTCTCGAGCACGAAGGGCAGTTCCGCCTCCGGGTCCGGGATGCGCAGCGCGTCCACGGCACGACCGCTGCGCACCGGGTCGGCGAACACCGGGCCGCGGCCCTCGTGGAATTCGAGATCGAGCCCCATGGCCTCCATGGGGATGAGGATGTCGGAGAAGAGGATGGCCGCGTCGAAGCCGAACAGGTCGATGGGCTGCAGGGTCACCTCGGTGCACAACTCGGGCCGCTTGCACAGTTCAAGGAAGCTGACCCGGCTGCGCACCCGCTGGTATTCGGGCAGGTAGCGGCCGGCCTGGCGCATGAACCAGACCGGGGTGTAGGCGGTCTGTTCGCCGCGGCAGGCCTTGAGAAAGGTGTCGTTCATCATGGTCTCCGTGGGGGTGGCCTTGCGGCCGAAGGTTGACGAGGGGGCCGGTGACCGGCGCGGTCCGGCGAGCGGGCTCAGCGGCCCGGCCGGTGGGAGCAGAACGGCTCGCCCGCCAGGTAGTCGCCGGTGACGGCCCAGGCCCTGGCCCGGCAGCCGCCGCAGACGTTGAGGTACTCGCAGCGGCCACAGTGGTCCTTGTACCCGGCGAAATCGCGCATTTCCAGGAAAAGCGGCGACTCCTCCCATATCTCGCGGAACGACTGGTGCCGGATGTTGCCCGCCGGCAGCGGGAAATAGCTGCACGGCAGGACGTTGCCGTCCACGTCGATCATGCAGATGAGCTGCCCGGCGAGGCAGCCCTTGGAGCCGCCGGTGGAGAACTTGAGCGTGCGTCGTTTGAACCGCTCGCCCTCCTGCTTGGCCCGTTGCAGCACCACCCGGTAGTACTGGGGGGCGCAGGTCGGGCGGACGAGCAGTTCGTCCTCCTCCTTTTCCATGTCGTAGTGCCAGTTGAGCATGGCCTCGTACTCGTCCGGCGGGATCAGCTCGGCCATGATCTCCTCGCCGCGGCCGGTGGGCACGATCATGAACAGGTACCAGGCGGTGGCGCCCAGGGATTTGACCAGCTGGTGGATCTTCGGCGCCTCGTCCTGGTTGCGTTTGGTGAACGAGGAGTTGACCAGGAAGTCGATGTTATGCGCGTTGAACAGGCGGATGGCGTTCATGACCCCGTCGAAGGCGCCGGGCTGGTTGCGGAAATCGTCGTGCACCGTCGCGGTGGAGCCGTCCAGGCTGAGCGAGACCATTCTGATGCCGGACTCGGTGATCTGTCGGCAGGTGTCCGCGGTCACCAGGGAGCCGTTGGTGGCCAGGCACATGCGCAGGCCGAGGGCGGTGCCGTAACGGGCGATGTCGAACACGTCCGGCCGCAGCAGCGGTTCACCGCCGGAGAGCACCACCACCGGGCTGGCGTAGCTGTGGATGTCGTCCAGTACCCGTTTCGCCTCGTCCAGGGAGAAGTCCGGATGTCCCTCGACCTCGAGCTGGGACGAGGAACGGCAGTGGACGCAGCGGAGGTTGCAGCGGCGGGTGATCTCCCAGGCGATCCATTTCGGCGAAAATTCCATAGGGGGCTCAAGGTGCGCGGGCGGCGGGGGAAGCGGGGACCGGTGCAGGGGGCGCGGCCGCCGGCCGGCGCGGCGCGCCTGTCGGCTGCCGCCACCCTGTGGCAATGGGCTTGCGGCCAACGAAGATGGCAAGACTATATTCCTCCCCGCCGGCCGGGTCAACCGCTTTGTCCGGACCGCGGCGGGCGGCGGGTCAGAGGGATGCGAAGCCGACAATAATTGTGGCAATTCTTTGCAATCGTTTTATTTTTAAGGAAATTCAAACCAACAGCCTTTTCCAGGAAGGAGAGCGTGATGAACATCAAGAGCATCCTGACCCCCATCGACTTTTCCGACAACGCCGGCAAGATCGCCAAGGCCGCCGCCTATGTGGCTGGCACCTTCCAGGCGGAGTTGCATCTCATTTTCGTGGTGCAGAACTTCGAGGATTACAGCGGCTTCTTCGTGCCGCCGATCAACCTGCCGAACCTGGAGGAGGAGTTGTTCGCCTCGGCCCAGCAGCAGATGGAGTCGTTCATGGAGGAACAGCGGGAGATGTTCGCCGCCGCCGGGGTCACCGAGGTCACCAGCAAGGTGCTGGCCGGCGACGTGGCCGAGGAGATCCTCAAGTACGCGGCCCGCAAGAAGGTGCAGCTGATCGTCATGGGCACGCACGGCTACAAGGGGGTGGAGCGGATCATGTTCGGCAGCGTTGCCGACAAGGTGGTGAAAACCGCCTGCTGCCCGGTGATGACCATCAACCCCTACCGGGAGGAGTGCGAGGACAAGGCGGTCTGAAGGTCCTTGCGCGCACAAGGGCGGACGGCGGCAGGGCACTTTCCGGGCAGGGGTGGTTGGCGTGGCTCCCATGGACAAACGACAGTACCCGCGCATCAAGGTCAGGAACATGCACATCGATGTCTCCGACGGCATCGGCGCCTGCTCCGGCACGGTCCACGATATTTCCCGGTCCGGGCTGTGCCTGTTCGACCTGCCGGCCCGGGTGGGGCGGAAATCCGCCTCGTACACGGTGGTCGTCAGCCATGGCGACCGCCTGTTCAAGTTCCGGGTGCGGCCTCGGTGGCAGACCGCCGACCGGTTGTACAAGCGGATGGGAGTGGAGATCGCCGACCCCCCGGCAAGGTGGCGCGACTATGTGCACGCCCTTGAACCGGTCGCCCGCCGGAATGGCTGAGGGGGGACTGGATCAGCGGGCGGTGAGCGTGCCGACCAGGGTGGGTGGGGGGTCCGGCGGGTCGGCTTGGCCCGGTCCGGTCCGTTCGCCGGCATAAGCGGCGAGGAAAAGCTGCCGGGCGCTCATGCCCGGGAAGGCGAACAGGTCGAGCCGGCTGCGGTCCTCGGCCTGGACATACACCTCGTCCAGGCGGTGCGCCCAGGCCGCCGCCCCCTGGCGCAGGCTCGTGGCCCGGTCCTGCCCGTCGGCGGCCAACAGGGCCGTGCGCAGAAGCGGACAGGTGTCGATGAGCGGCGCGGCCGACACCGCGGCCGTGCCGTTGGCGGCGGGCAACTCCAGACTGACCAGGTGCTGCGGGCTCTGCCGCTGCTCCGCTTCGTAGCGGTCCACAAGGGTGTCCATCGCCGCCGGGTGGGCGGTGACGAACAGTGCCGGCGTTGGCTGGGACGGCCGGTGGAAAAACATCCGGCTCCATGCCTTGAGCCGGTGCGCGAGCATCGCCTCGGTCCGCTGGCCGCCCTCCTGCAGGCTGTCCGTCAGCGCGAACAGTTCGTCTGTTTCTTCGCGCAACTCTTTCAGCAGGTTCTCCTGCCGGCGGTCTATGGCCTGCAGGGCTTCTTCCAGGCCGGCCTGCTCCGCATCGAACAGTTCCCCCAGTTTCAGCACCAGCCGCGCCTGCCAGAGGCGCATTGCTGTTTCCTCCTCCTGCTGATCGATGGCCGCGCGCGCGAGCAGGCCGGAGAGGATCGACCGGCCCGATTCCGGCCGGCTGTGCCGGTGCAGGTCCGCCAGGGTGAGCAGGGCCAGCTGGCTGAGGTAATCGTCCCGACGCTGCGCCATGTCGCGCACCAGGGCGAGGAAGCGGTCCCGCCGGTCGCCGAGCGGCACCGGCGTGACCAGGCGGAGACGGCCCGCCTGGAGCAGTTCGAGGATGGCCGGGGAGGGGGCGGTAAGGGGTTCGTCCTCCACCGGTTGCAGGTGGACAACCTGTCCGAAAGCCTGTACAAGGGGGGCGACCTGGTCCTCTCGGGGGACCGATTCGGGAAACACGCAGACAGCGAACTGGCTCATAAATGAAGACATTACGGGAAAAAATTACCTTTGTGCTGACGGCCCTGGCCTACCTGCTCTTTCATCTGCGCATGGGGGCGGACCTGGGCCAGATCGCCACCGGCACCCTCTCGCAGATGCTGCTCACCGCGCCCTACGCCATCGGCTTCGCCTACATCGTCGCCACCGTGGTCCGACGCCTGTCCGGCCGGGGCTGGCCGCCCTGGGACAGGCTGCTCCGGCTGTTCTTCACCTTCGGCATCCTGTTCGCCTTTTTCTTCGCCCTGTACGAGTACGCGGGCCAGGGATCGCCGCTGGCCGTGGAGGAACGTGAGCGGCCGGGTGCTAGCGTATCACGCTTTTTCGAGGGTGTACTCCGGAAGGGGCCGTAACGTTGGGCATGAGGAAACTGTCCGGGCCGATCAGGGTGCCCGGGCTGGTCACCGAGTTGCAGCCGGTCTGGACCCGGTCGCCGAGGATCGCACCGAGCTTTTTCAGGCCGGTGTCCACGGCGCCTTCCGGCGTGCGCACGGTGACGGTGCCGGGAAGAAAGCGCAGGTTGGCGAACTTCGTTCCCGCGCCCAGGTTGACGTTGGCCCCGAGGATCGAATCGCCGATGTAGGCGAAGTGGCCGGCCTTGGCGTCGTCGAGGAAGATGGAGTGCTTGACCTCGGTGGTGTGGCCGACCACGCACCGCCGCCCGATCAGGCAGTAGCCGCGCAGGTAGGCGCCCTGGCGGATTTCCGAATGGTCGCCGATGATCGCCGGCGCCTTGACCATGGCCCCGGACTCGATCAGCACCCCCCGGCCGATGTTGATGTGCCGGCCCACCATCACCGCCCCGCCCATGATCACCGAGGCGCCCTCGAGGATCTGCCCGTTTTCCCAGACACTCAACCCACCCCTGCCGGTGTCGCCGTAGGTGATGATGCACTCGCGGGCATTGCGCAGTTTGCCGTTGTGGAACACGTACGGACTGTCCAGCGGCACGCCCTCGGTCAGGCAGACGTGGCGGAAGGTCGGCTGGGTGCGGGCGTCGATGTATCCCTTGAGCCTTTTCAGCGGCTCCCAGACGTGGGCGCAGTCGGCGAACAGATCCCGGAAGGGGGATTCGGCGAGATCGAAAAAGGACCCTGTGGTCAGCATAACCGGCTCCTTGGTGGGCTGGGACAGGTGGCGGGGGCTGGCTCTCTATATTGATGCACCGGCAATTATTCAAGGGAAATTTTCTTTGCCGGACGGGCAGGTGGGTCCGCTTGACTTCGTTCGGGGTCATGTTTACTGTCAACCGACTGTTCAGCAAGACATTCCATCGCGCCTGAGCGATATGAAGGAGGAATAACGTGGAATTTGACGATTCGTTATCGACCAGCATGGGAGATTTCGGGGAGAGCACCCAGGACCTGGAGATCCCCGAGTCCCTGCCCATGATGGCGGTGCGCGACGTGGTGGTGTTCAACTACATGATCATCCCGCTCTTTGTCGGCCGGCCCGGTTCCATCGAGGCGGTCAACGAGGGGCTGAGCAAGAACAAACTGCTCATGCTGGTCACCCAGAAGGATCCGACCAAGGACGACCCCGAGGAGAAGGATCTGTACCGCGTGGGCATGGTGTCGATGATCATGCGCACCCTGAAGCTGCCCGACGGCCGCCTGAAGGTGCTGGTGCAGGCCATCTCCAAGGCGCGGGTGCGCTCCTTCCAGCAGCAGAAGCCGTTCTACCGGGTGGAGATCGACCTCATCGAGGAGCCCGAGACCGGCGAGATCACGGTCGAGACCGAGGCGCTGATGCGCACCGTGCGCGAGCAGACCGAGAAGATCATGAGCCTGCGCGGCCTGCTCTCCTCGGACCTGATGATGATCATCAACAACATCGAGGAGCCGGGCCGGCTGGCCGACCTGGTGGGCTCCAACCTGCGCCTGAAGATCGCCGAATCGCAGAAGATCCTCGAGACCATCGACCCGGTCCAGCGCCTGCGCCTGGTGGCTGACCTGCTGCACAAGGAACTGGAGGTGTCCACGGTCCAGGCCAAGATCCAGTCCGACGCCAAGGAGGAGATGTCGCGCAGCCAGCGTGAATACTTCCTGCGCGAGCAGATCCAGGCGCTCAAGCGCGAACTCGGCGACGAGGACGGCTACTCGCAGGAGATCGAGGATCTGCGCAAACAGCTGCGCAAGAAGAAGATGCCCAAGTACGCCAAGAAAGAGGCGAAGAAGCAGCTCAAGCGGCTGGAGATGATGCATCCCGACGCCTCCGAGGCGACCATCGTCCGCACCTACCTGGACTGGTTCCTCGACCTGCCCTGGAAGGAATCGTCGACCGACGTGCTCGACCTCAAGGTGGCGGCCGGGATCCTCGACGAGGACCACTACGGGCTCGACCGGATCAAGGAGCGCATCCTCGAATACCTTGCCGTGCGCAAGCTCAACGAGAACACCAAGGGGCCGATCATCTGCTTTGTCGGTCCTCCGGGCGTGGGCAAGACCTCGCTCGGCCAGGCCATCGCCAAGGCCATGGGGCGCAAGTTCTACCGGCTGTCGCTGGGCGGCATGCGCGACGAGGCGGAGATCCGCGGCCACCGGCGGACCTACATCGGCGCCCTGCCGGGCCGCATCCTCCAGGGGCTGAAGAGCGTGGGCACCAACAACCCGGTGTTCATGATGGACGAGATCGACAAGATCGGCGACGACTACCGCGGCGATCCTTCCTCGGCTCTGCTCGAGGTGCTCGACCCGGAGCAGAACAACACCTTCTCCGATCACTACATGAACCTGCCGTTCGACCTCTCCCGGGTCATGTTCATCACCACCGCCAACCGCAGCGACACCATTCCCGGGCCGCTCCTGGACCGCATGGAGGTGATCCAGCTGTCCGGCTACACCCTGGAAGAGAAGATGGTGATCGCCCGCAAGTACCTGCTGCCCCGGCAGATCGGCGAAAACGGCATCAAGGTCGGCCAGATCAAGCTGGACGACGCGACCATGGAGATCCTCATAAAGCGCTACACCCACGAGGCCGGGGTGCGCAACCTGGAGCGGGCCATCGGCAAGGTCTGCCGAAAAATCGCCCGCAAGGTGGCCGAGGGCGGCAAGGGCCCGTACGTGATCTCCGAGAAGACGGTGGAGAAGTACCTGGGGCCGCCCAAGTTCCTGCCCGAGGCCCTGCTCGACACCAGCGGCCACCCGGGGCTGGTCAACGGACTCGCCTGGACCGAGGTCGGCGGCGAACTGCTGCACATCGAGACCTCGGTGCTGCCCGGCAAGGGCAAGCTCCTGCTCACCGGCCAACTGGGCGAGGTGATGAAGGAGAGCGCCCAGGCGGCGCTCAGCTACTGCCGCAGCCGCAACAAGGCGCTGGGGGTGGAACCGGAGTATTTCGACACGGTGGACATCCATATCCACGTGCCGGCGGGCGCCATTCCCAAGGACGGCCCCTCGGCCGGCATCACCATGACCACGGCGCTCTTTTCCGCGATCAGCGGCAAGGCGGTGAAACCGCGCCTGGCCATGACCGGCGAGGTGACCCTGCGCGGCCGGGTGCTGCCCATCGGCGGCCTCAAGGACAAGGCCCTGGCCGCGCTCCGGGCCGGCATCGACAAGGTGATCATCCCCGAGGAAAACCAGAAGGACCTGGTGGAGATCCCGGAGGAGTTACGCAAGCAGATTCATTTCTTCCCGGTCGGTCACATGGACGAGGTGATCGAACTCGCCCTGGGCAAGATCCCGCGCCGGCGCAAGCAGGCGACCGAGGACAAGCCGGAGCCATGAACCGGAGACGGTGCCGGCTGAGCCGGTCGGCCCCGGGGCTGGCCGGCGATGCGTAGGCTGCTCGTCGTCCTGCTGGCCGTGGTGCTCATCGCGGCCGGCGGGGCGGGGCTCTGGTTCTGGTCCTACCTGACCACCGTTCATGCCGGCCGGGACGAGGTGGTCGTGGCCATCCCCCGGGGCGCCGGGGTGCGCGGCATCGGTGCGATCCTTGCCGCCCGTGGCCTCCTCGAGGATGACATCCGCTTCCTCGCCTACGTGCATTTCGCCGGGCTGACCACCCGGCTCAAGGCGGGTGAGTACAGCATCCCCCCGGGCCTCACCCCGCCCGAAGTCCTGCAGCTGCTCGCCACCGGTGCCACCCTCCGTCACCAGGTCACCGTCCCGGAAGGGCTCCGGCTCGAACAGGTGGCGGAGATTTTCGCCCGCGGCGGCTGGGTGGAGCGGGACCGGTTCCTCACCCTGGCCCGCGACCCCGGCTTCATCGCCGGCCTGGGCATCACGGTGGAGCACCTCGAGGGCTATCTCTTTCCCGAGACCTACACCCTGCTTCGCCAGGAGACCGACGCCGCCTCGGTGCTGCGCCTGATGGTGGCGCAGTTCGAGCGCGAGTGGGCGAAAATCCGGCCCGCCCAGCCGGGGCCCATGAGCCGGCACCAGTTGGTCACCCTTGCCTCGATCGTGGAAAAGGAAACCGGCGTGGCCGAGGAACGGCCGCTCATCGCCCGGGTGTTTCTCAACCGGCTCGCCCGCAGCATGCGGCTGCAGTCGGACCCGACCGTCATCTATGGTCTTGTCGACTTCTCCGGCAACCTGACCCGAAATCACCTCCGCCAGGCCACCCCCTACAACACCTACGTGATCCCGGCCCTGCCGCCGGGACCGATCTGCAGTCCGGGTCGGGCCGCCCTGGAGGCCGTTTTGCGCCCGGCCGAGTCCAACGCCCTCTATTTTGTCTCGAAAAACGACGGTTCACACGTGTTTTCCACCAACCTGGCGGACCACAACCGTGCGGTCCGCGCCTACCAGAAAGCCCGCTAGCGTCCCGGCTGCCTCCGGTTCGGTCGACCGGGCGGAGGACGAATGTTCCTCGCAGGAACCGGGCCGGAGCGTGGCAGACTCTTCGCCGGCCGGGCGCCTCGGGCGGCAGGGCCTGTGCTGGAGGCAAAATAGTGCGGTGTCAAGGGGGGCGGGGCATCAAATTTCTTGTTTTTAGCGGAATTAGTGTTATCTTCGCGCTCAGGAGTAGACCTTGAAGGGTGTGAAGTGCCTTTTTTAGGGAATTTTATCTGTGAAAGCGCTACATTACCTGCAAGGCAAAAACATTCAGCCCAATACAAGGAGATCTAGGGAGCGATGTTGAAAGGAACAGTGAAGTGGTTTAACGAGTCCAAAGGTTTTGGTTTCATTGAGCAGGAAGAAGGCAAGGATGTCTTTGTCCACTACTCTGCAATAGCTGGCTCAGGCTTCAAAACACTCAACGAGGGAGACAAGGTGCAGTTCGAGATCGTTGACGGGCCCAAGGGGCCGGCAGCGGCGAACGTCACCAAACAATAATCCGGTAGTGCATCGAGCCCGGCAGGAGATTCCTCTCCGCCGGGCTTTTTGTTTGTCCGGTCGGGCGACGACACCTGCACCGCCGCAATTGCGGGTGCGGTGCGGCTCCCGGCCGCGGTCCCTCTCTTCCTCGCGGTTGCGCGCGCCCTCGTCCGGTCGGGCGCAGGACCGGCACCTCGTGCCCCCACCCCCTTCTCCCGGATCCTGTTCACCGTGAAGATAGCTCTTGCGCAGACCAACCCGGTCATCGGCGACTTTGCCCGGAACCTGCAGCGCGTCCTGGACCGCGTCGACACGGCCAGGCGGGCCGGGTGCGATCTCGTTGTCTTTCCCGAACTGACCCTGTGCGGCTATCCACCCCAGGACCTGCTCGAGCGCACCGCCTTCCTCGACGCCCACGACCGGGCCCTGGCTGAACTCATCCACCGCCTGGAGGGGATCACCTGCATCGTCGGGGTGCTCGAACGCAGGACCGGTCCGGGCAAGCCGCTCTACAATGCCGCCTTTGTGCTGGGAAAGGACCGCATCCTGTTTCGGGCACGCAAGCAGCTGCTGCCCTCCTACGACGTGTTCGACGAGACCCGGTACTTCCAGCCCGGCGAGGTGTCCACCATTTTTCCGTTGGCCGGGCTGCACTGCGGCCTGACCGTGTGCGAGGACATCTGGTGGAGCAGCCAGGCCTATCCGACCAACCCGCTCAAGGATTTGGTGCTCGGCGCGGTGGTGCCCGACTGTCTCATCAACATCTCCGCCTCGCCCTACCATTACGGGAAGCTTGCGGAGCGACAGGAGATTTTCGGTCGGCTTTGCCGGGACAACAACCTGCCGCTGCTCTACGTCAACCAGGTGGGCGGCCAGGACGGCCTGATCTTCGACGGCCACTCCCTCTGCCTCGACGCCTGCGGCCGGACCCGGGCGGTGGCCCGGGGCTTTGCCGAGGATCTGCTCATCGTCGACAGTGACGACTGGCATCGGCCGGGGCCGGACCAGCCCCTCACCGATTCCGTTGCCCATGTGCACGAGGCCCTCGTGCTCGGCGTGCGCGATTACCTGCACAAGTCCGGCTTCAGGCGGGCGGTGCTGGGCCTGTCGGGCGGCATCGACTCGGCGGTGACCGCGGTCATCGCCTGCCAGGCCCTGGGGCCGGAAAACGTCCTCTGCGTGGCCATGCCCTCGCCCTACACCTCCGCCGCTTCCGTGGACGACGCCCGTCAGCTGGCGGCCAACCTGGGCTGCGACTTTACCGTGATCGCCATCAGCGAGGCCATGGCCGCCTACCGGGATGCCCTGGCGCCCCTGTTTGCCGGACTGGCGGAGGACACCACCGAGCAGAACATCCAGGCGCGCATCCGCGGCAACCTGCTCATGGCCCTGTCCAACAAGTTCGGCCGGCTGCTGCTGTCCACCGGCAACAAGTCGGAGATGGCGGTCGGCTACTGCACCCTGTACGGTGACATGAGCGGCGGCCTGGCGGTGATCGCCGACGTGCCCAAGACCATGGTCTACCAGATCGCCGAACTGATGAACGCCCGGCAGGAGATCATCCCCCGGCGCATCATCGAACGGCCGCCCACCGCGGAACTCAAACCCGACCAGTTCGATCAGGACGACCTGCCGCCCTACGAGGTGCTCGACGCGGTCCTCCACGACTACCTGGAGGACGGCCGGGACATCGCCGAGATCGTTGCCCGGGGAGTGGATGAACAGCTGGTCCGGGACATCGTCGGCCGTATGCAGCGCAACGAATACAAGCGCAAGCAGGCGCCGCTGGGCATCAAGGTGACCACCAAGGCCTTCGGCCCGGGACGCCGCTATCCGCTGGTGCAGGGGTTCCGCGAATGAGCCGGCCGGCGGACCTCGGCCCGGCCGCCTCCGTAGGCCCGGCTGCCGTTGCCGCTCCCTGCGCGTCGCTGTCCCGGGGCGCCGACTCCTGAGGCGAAGGCGCGATCCATGGCCCGTACCCCGCGTACCCTCCTGTCCACGCTCATCTTCCTGCCCTTTATCATCCTGCTGGTCGGCTACCTGGTCTTCCGGGAGCAGACCGTGGAGCGGCCGCAGCAACTGGCGGTGACCACCGACGGCCGGGTGGAGATGTGTCTGAACTGCCACACCCGGGAAAAACTCGACGGTGCCCATGACACCCTGGTGGTGGGATGCTCGCCCTGTCACCTGGGGGATTCGCTGGCCATCGGCAAGAAGGAGGCGCACCGGGGCATGGTCCTTAACCCGGGCGACCTGCGGGTGGTCGAAAGAACCTGCAGTGTCGAGGGCTGCCATCCGGCCGATGCGCACAAGGTGAAAAATTCACTCATGGCCACCAACCGCGGCATTCTCGCCACCCTGCTCTATTACTGGGGGGAGCGGGAGCACCAGAACGCGGACATCTCGGTGGAACAGCTGCTGAAGAGCGGCGAGACCTCGCTGGCCATTGATTATTTCCGCAAGCTCTGCGCCACCTGCCACCTCTGGAAGCAGAAGAACGATCTGCCCGGAGCGCCGGCCTTCTTCAATGAAAAGGGCGGCGGCTGCTCGGCCTGCCACTACGTGCTGCCCCCGGGCGTGCCGCGGAACACGGTGACCAGCGAGGTGCCGCCGCCGGCCACGGAAGAGGAACGGAAGAACCGGCCGCACCCGCTGGTGGTCAAGCAGGTGCCGGAAGACAACTGCATCCGCTGCCACAACCGTTCCGGCCGCATCGGGCTTTCCTACGTCGGCCTGTTCGAGGCAGAGGGCTACGGCACACCCTACGAGCAGGGAGGCCTGTCCTCGCGGCAGCTCGCCGGAGACCGGTTTTATCTGAAAATCGCCGAGGATATCCACCACGCCAGGCAGATGGCCTGCATCGACTGCCACACCCGCGACGAAATCATGGGTGACGGCAAAAACTACGCCCATTACGAAGAACAACTGGAAATTACCTGTCGAACCTGTCACGATGTGAAGCCCGGTTTGACCCGAAAGGGAAACCGGTTGACCAACGTCGCGACGGAAAACGGCCGGTTCGTGCTCACCGGCAAGATCGACGGCAAAAAGCGGGAACTGCGCCCGCCCAAGGACTTGGCTTGCAGTGGGTCGTTTCACCAGCGGGTCACCTGCGCGGCCTGCCATTCCACCTGGGTGCCGCAGTGTTACGGCTGCCATGTGAAGCGCGACAAACGGGAGACCCATCTGGACAAGCTCACCCTCAAGGAGACGCCGGGCTGGTGGGAGGAGGGGCGTTCCTACATCCGCTACGAGAAGCCCATGCTGGCCGTCTGGGCCGACGAAGTGGTGGTGGTTACCCCGGGCTGCCAGGACCTGGTGACCCTGATCGATGAGAAGGGTGAGAATGAGGGCGGGTTCAACCGCTTCACCATGGCCGCCATCAACCCGCACACCATCCAGGCCAAGGGCAGGGACTGCAAGGACTGCCACGCCTCGCCGAAAACCGTCGGCCTGGGCGAGGGGACTGTGATGAAGAAGGACGGCAAATGGTCCTTTCACCCGGTGGACCGCGGCGTGCACAGTGGCGGGGAACGGACGCCGGGATTCGACCGCTTCGTGACCATCGACGGCACACCGCTGCAGCACGGTTCGCGCAAGGATCTGCGCCCGTTCAACGGCGACGAACTGCACCGGATCCTGCGCGTCGGCCTCTGCCTCGACTGTCATCGCGGCGCCGACGACCCGGCCTATCGGAACTACGACCCGAAACGACCCTGCCCGGTGTTCACGGAGCCCTAGCGACGCCTTCGCTTGCGAATTACGCCATAGCGCTGTTTTGCACTTGTGAAAAACCGCCAAAAACAGTACAGCGCACTATTTTTTTGACCGCTGACAGTTCTTCCCGAAGGAGCACCCTGATGTCGTCTGAAACCATCGTTCTCGCGGACCGGGTTCTGCAGGTTCCACCCTCGCCGACCCTTGCCGTCAACGCCAAGGCCAAGAAGCTGCGCGCCGCCGGCGCCGATATTCTCAACTTCAGCGTCGGCGAACCGGACTTGCCCACACCGGCCCACGTCTGCGCGGCCGGCAAGCAGGCCATCGACGATGGTCACACCCGCTACACCCCGGTGGCCGGCATTCCCGAACTGCGCCGGGCGATCTGCGACAAGTTCCGCACGGAACAGGGCTGGGAGTACGAGCCCGGCCAGGTGCAGGTGTGCTGCGGCGGCAAGCACGGCCTCTACAATATTTTCCAGGCGCTGCTCAACCCGGGCGACGAGGTGCTCATCCCCGCCCCGTACTGGGTCTCCTATCCGCCCATGGTGCAGCTTGCCGGCGGCACGCCGGTGATCGTGCCGCTGAAGGAAGAAAATGAGTTCGACCTCGATCCGGACACGCTGGCCCGCTACGTGACCGAGAGGACCAGAGTCATCGTCCTCAACAGCCCCTCGAACCCGAGTGGCGCCGTGTACTCCCGCACCGCGCTCGAGGCGGTGGGCCGCATGGCGTATGAAAAGGGCTGGGTAATCGTCTCCGACGACATGTACGAGGATCTGTATTACGGCGAGGGCCGGATCCCCCACATCCTCCACACCGACCCGCGGCTGGTGCGGCAGACGATCATCTCCAACGGCGTGTCCAAGTCGTTCGCCATGACCGGCTGGCGCATCGGCTATTCGGTGGGACCGGCCGAGGTGATCGCGGCGATGAACAAGATCCAGAGCCAGTCCACCTCCAACCCGGCGGCGCCCTGCCAGTACGCGGCCCTGGCCGCGCTCACCGGGCCGCAGGATTTCCCCCGCCTGCTGCGGGCCACCTTCCTGCCCAGGCGCAAGTATTTTGTCGAGGCGCTCAGGGCGATCGAGGGGGTGAGCTGCATCACGCCCATGGGCGCTTTCTATGTCTTCCCCAACTTCTCCAGCTATTTCGGCAAGACCTTCAACGGCAAGGTGATCGACGGCTCCGTGGCCCTGGCCGATTACTTTCTCGACGAGGCTCGGGTGGCCACCGTGCCCGGCGCCGCCTTCGGCGCCGATGCCTTTGTTCGTTTTTCCTTTGCCACCTCCATGGAGGTCATCGAGGAGGGCATGGAGCGGATCCGCAAGGCCCTCGCCGCCCTGCGGTAGACCCTCTCCCGCAGTGGGTTCGGGCCGCAGGCGTCCGCCGGCCCGCGATTGTTTTCCGGTTTTTCTCTCAGCCCGGGCCTTCAGGCCCGGGCTTTCTTTTTCCCGTCGGTCGTTGCGGCAAAGCGGCTCTCTGCCAAAAGGGTCTGCAGTTTCCACGGTGAGGACAGGCATTCCCTGCCCAGGTGGTGCTCGGCCACCAGTTCGCAGAATTTGAGAAACTCGGCCATCAGCCGGGTGATGATCTTGTCTTTGTGCTGGATGATCCAGAACTGCCGGCTCATGTCGATCCCCTCGATGGGCAGGATCTTCAGCCAGCCCTCCTCGGCCTCCCGGCAGACGGTGAGCATGGACAGGCAGGCCGCGCCCACCCCGGACTCCACCGCCTTCTTGATCGCTTCGGTATGGCCGGTCTTGGTGACGATCTTCAGCATCGAGGCGTACCGGCCCAGTTTCTTGGTGAAGATCTCCGCGGTTCCCGACCCTTCCTCGCGCATCACCCAGGCCGTTTCCTTGAGGTCCTCGGGAATGTGAAAGGCGCTGCGCCCCGCCAGTTTATGGTTCGCGCTGACAATGATGCCCAGTTCGTCCTCGAACCAGCTGGTGGCCAGCAGCGAATCCACGTTGATGTCCCCCTCGACGAAGCCCAGGTCCGCCTGACCGGTGGCCACCATCTTTTCCGCGGTCATGGTGTTGACCACCAGCATGTTGATGTGCGCCTCCGGGTGCAGCTGCATGAAGGCGCCGATCAGGTAGGGCAGCACGTAGTTGCCGATGGTGGAACTGGCCGCTATTTCAAGAACCCCGGCGATCCGGTCCTGCTGCTCGGTGAGGATGGTTTCGATGTTGGCGACCTGGTGGAGGATCTGCTTGGCCAGCGGCAGCAGGTAACGGCCGCGGTCGTTGAGCAGCAGGCTGCGGCCATGCCGGTCGAACAACGGGCCGCCCAACTGGTTCTCCAGTTCGCCGAGGGCCATGCTCACCGCCGACTGGGTGAGGTGCAGCTTCTTGCTCGCCCGGGTGACCTGCTGGGTTTCGGCCACGGCAATGAAAATTTCCAGTTGTCTGAAGGTGATGGACATAATACCCTGATATCAATGGATCTGAATGGACGCATGATTGAAATTGAAAAACACCGCTAAACTACCATTCCGGGGAAATTGGTCAACGACTTTCCAGTGGAAATGGTAAAGAATTTTTGCCAAAAGAAGAGTAAGGATAAGAAGTTACTTGCTCGCATTGTGCTTGACACCGGCCGGGGTTTTCAGGTATTAAATAACGCCCCTTGATAAATTGTATCAATTTTGCTTATGCTTGGCGGCCCGGCGACCGGTGGTGCTTCCCGTGGTTCGCCTCGCTCGCCGACGGTTGACCGGCAGGAGGAAGGGATGGATCAGGTCGTACTCACCAACATCATCTACGTCGCCATTTTCCTCGCCGGAGCCCTCGCCTTCGGACTCGGGCCGATCATCATCGTCTACCTGCTCAGTCCCTCCTCGCACACCCGCCAGGCCGCCGGCCGCGCTGACCAGCTGATCGAATGCGGCATGGAACCCATCGGCAGCGCCTGGATCCGTTTCGGTATCGTTTACTATCTGTATGCCCTCATCTTTCTCGCCTTTGATGTCGATGTCCTCTTCCTCTTTCCGGTGGCGGTCGCCTACAACGACCCGAGCCTGGGAGCCTGGGATTTTGTCGAAATTTTGATCTTTGTCGCCATTTTGTCGCTGGCCGTGGTCTACGCCTGGCGCAAGGGAGTGTTCACGTGGGAGAAGAAAACGTACCAACGTCCGTAGTCCAGTTCGCCCAGCTCGATACCCTGCTGAATCTCTGCCGGGCCAACTCGCTCTGGCCGATGACCTTCGGGCTGGCCTGCTGCGCCATTGAGATGATGTGCACCGGCGGGTCGCGCTTTGACATCTCCCGCTTCGGCGCCGAGGTGTTCCGGCCGTCACCGCGGCAGAGTGACGTGATGATCGTCGCCGGCACGGTCAACAAGAAACTGGAACTGGCGGTCCGGACCCTCTACGATCAGATGCCCGAGCCCAAGTGGGTGATCGCCATGGGCAACTGCGCCATTTCCGGGGGGCCGTTCAAGGTGAAGGAAAATTACAACGTGATCGAAGGGGTGGACAAACTCTTCCCGGTGGATGTGTATATCCCGGGTTGTCCGCCGCGGCCCGAGGCCCTCCTGGAGGGCATCATGACGCTCGAGGAAAAGATCACCGGCAAACGGCGCTGGCCGCGCGTTCAGGCCGGCTGCTGAGGGAGGGCAGGGCATGGATCTGACCGAAACCACCCGTGCGGCCCTGGCCGCGCTTTTTCCGGGAGCAGCCGCGCCAGCGGCGCCCGCGACCGGTGATGAAACGACCGGGTCTGCGGCCGAGCCGGCGCCGCTCGGGGTGAGCGTACTCGACCCCGCCCGTACCGGCACCTGGCTTGCGGTACACTGCCGGCCCGACCAGGTGGTCGAGGCGGCCCGCATCCTCGACGGGCAGGGCTTCTTCCTCGAGTCCATCGCCGGCGTCGACTGGCCCGACAGCGGCCAGATGGAAGTGCTCTACGATTACAATCGCCTGGGCGGCGCGACCTGCCGGGTGCTCGTCCGTGCCCGGGTGGCCCGGGACGAACCGGTGCTGCCGACCATCTCCTCCGTCTTCCCTGCCGCCGACTGGCACGAGCGGGAGACCTTCGATTTCTACGGTATCCGCTTCGAGGGCCATGCCAACCTGATCCGCATCCTCCTGCCGGAAGATGCCGATTTCCACCCGCTCCGCAAGGATTACCTGCCATGAACGTTCCCGTTCACCTGCGGCCGGACGAGACCTTCGTCCTCAACCTGGGGCCGCAGCATCCGGCGACCCACGGGGTGCTGCGCGTCAAGCTCACCATGGACGGCGAATACATCGTCCACGCCGAGCCGGTGCTGGGCTACATCCACCGCATGCACGAAAAGCTGGCCGAGGCCGGCACCTTCGCCCAGTTCATGCCCAACACCGCCCGCATGGACTACCTGCACGCCCTGGCCTTCAACCACGGCTGGGCGCTGGTGGTGGAGAAGGCGGCCGGCATCGAGGTGCCGGAGCGGGCGGAGTACATCCGGGTGATCACGGTCGAACTCAACCGCATCGCCAGCCACCTGCTCTGGTGGGCGGCCTTCCTGCTCGACCTGGGCGGATTCACGCCGCTGCTCTACGCCTTTGACGACCGCGAGCAGATCATCGACCTGCTCGAACGGGTGACCGGGTCGCGGCTGACCTACTGCTACCTGCGCTTCGGCGGGGTCTACAACGACATCGACGATGAATTCATCACCGGCACCCGCGCCTTCATCCGGCGGCTGCGCGGCCGTCTGCCCCGCATCTACCATGACCTGGTGACCCACAACATCATCCTCATCAAGCGGATCAAGGACATCGGCTTCGTCAGCGCCGAGCAGTGCCGCCGTTACGGCGCCACCGGCCCGGTGGCGCGCGGATCCGGGATCAGCTACGACGTCCGCAAGAACGAACCCTACTCGGTCTACCCGGAATTCGATTTCGACATCCCGGTCTTCCCCGAGGGGGACTCCATGGCCCGCTACATGGTGCGCATGCACGAGATCGAGCAGTCCCTGCGCATCATCGAGCAGGCCCTGGACAAACTGCCCGGCGGCCCTGTGATGGGCAAGGCGCCGAAGATGCTCAAGCCGGAGGCCGGCTACTACTATTCGGCGGTGGAGACCGCCCGCGGTTCGCTCGGCCACCGGCTGGTCTGCGACGGCGGCAAGAACCCCTACAAACTCAAGCTGCGGTCGCCCACCTTCTCCAACCTGAGTCTGTTCGGCGAGGTGGCCGAGGGCATGCTGCTGGCTGACGCCCTGGCCTTCATGGGCAGTCTGGACCTGGTCATCCCCGAGATCGACCGTTAACCGAGGGGCCTGAAAGCGTATGGAAACGAGTATCTGGCGAGCCCTGTTCTACCTGGTGGGCATCATGGCCTTTGCCGCGCTCAACGCCGCCTACCTGGTCTGGTGCGAGCGCAAGGGTGCGGCCCGCATCCAGCGGCGCAGCGGCCCCACCGAGGTGGGCTACGAGGGCCTGCTCCAGCCGCTGGCCGACGGCCTCAAGCTGATGTCCAAGCAGCTGCTGGTGCCCAGGAGCGTGGACGGCATCATCTTCCGGCTGGCGCCGGTGCTGGCTATGATCCCGGGCATCACCTCGATGGTGGTCATTCCCTTTTCCGGCAACATCCAGGCCCGGGCCATGGAGTTGTCGCTGCTGCTCATCTTCGCCCTCGCCTCGTTGGGCATGATCGCCATCCTGCTCGGCGGCTGGGCTTCGGGCAACAAGTACGCGATCATCTCCTCGGCCCGTGCCGTGTCCCAGAACCTGGCTTACGAGATCCCCATGCTGCTCACCGCGATCACCGTGGTGATGATCTCCGGGTCCATGAACCTGCGCGAGATCGCCCTCGACCAGCAGGGCGGCTTCTGGCAGTGGAACATCTTCCGCCTGGAGAACGGCCACTTCCTCACCATGTGGGTGTCGTTCATCATTTTTTTCATCTGCTCGGTGGCCGAGACCAACCGCGCGCCCTTCGACATGGCCGAGGCGGAGAGCGAACTGGTGGCCGGCTACATGACCGAGTACGGCTCCATGGGCTACGGCCTGTTCATGATGGGCGAGTACATCAACATCGTGGTCGGCGCCTGCCTGACCGCCACCCTGTTCCTCGGCGGCTGGGACTGCCCCTTCGGCCTGACCTCGGGGGTGTGGTGGTTCATCCTCAAGATCTACATCCTCATTTTCACCGTCATCTGGATCCGCTGGACCTATCCCCGCACCCAGATCTACCGGCTGTTGAACCTGAGCTGGAAGATCCTCATTCCCTTTGCCATGGCCAACCTGCTCATTACCGCGGCCCTGATCAAGGTGTTCTGACATGAACAGCTACTGGAGCGACATCATCAACGGCGGCAAGAGCCTGGTGGTCGGCCTGGGCATCACCGCCCGGGAGTTCTTCAAGCCGGTGGTCACCGAGCAGTACCCCTGGGAGACGCCCACCATGCTCCCCCGATTCCGCGGCCACATCGAGCTGATCGGCAACGAGGAGACCGGCGCGCCGAACTGCGTGGTCTGCGGCATGTGCCAGCGGGCCTGTCCGTCGAACTGCATCGATCTGGACGGCAAGAAGGCCGAGGGCGGCAAGGGCAAGGTGCTCACCCGCTACATCCTCGACTTCACCAAGTGCAGCCTCTGCGGTTCCTGCGTGGAAAGCTGCAACTTCAACGCCCTGCGCTTTTCCAGGGAATACAACCTGGCCAGCTTCGACAAGAACGATTTTGTCATGGATCTGATGAAACGGCTGGAGGACCAGAATCGATGCAAGCACTAGTCTGCCAGCCGGCCGTTGCCCCGCAGCTCTTTTCCGCGGAGGGCGTGGTCGGCGTCATTTTCCTTCTGACCGTGGCCCTGGTGCTGACCGGGGCGATGATCGCGGTCAACAGCCAGCGCCTGGTCCGGGCCGTGGCCGGCCTGGCGATCTGCTTCACCGGCCTGGCCGGGGTCTATTACTTCCTGCTCAGTCCGTTCCTGGCGATGATGCAGCTGCTCATCTACGTCGGTGCGGTGTCGATCATCATCGCCTTCGGCATCATGCTGGCCACGCCCGAGGAGAAGAGCTCCGCGGGCAGCCGGCACCGCTCGCCGCTGGCCGGACCGCTCGCCTGCAGCGTCGCCGCCCTGATGTTCGCGGCCATGACGGTGCTCGCGGTGCGGACCGAGTGGCAGGTGTTTCCCCGCCGGAACGCAGGCGACATCAAGGCCGTGGGGCTGGCCCTGTTGACCGAGCACGCGCTCGTCTTCGAACTGATCTCCCTGCTGCTCTTGCTGTCCATTCTCGGCGCCCTGGTGCTGGCCTACCGAGGGAGGAACTGACCCGATGCATGTCCTGAACCTGTACAACTGCCTGTCCACCTACCTGATCATCGGCGCGCTGCTCTTCGCCTTCGGCGTCTACGGCCTGCTCGTCCGCCGCACCGTGATCGGCATGCTCATCTCGGCCGAGTTCGTGCTCGCCGCGGCCTCCACCAACCTCATGGCCTTCAGCCGCTTTGTCGCGCCGGACCCGGCCACCGGCCAGATCTTCACCCTGTTCATCATGGCCGTGGCCGCCGCCGAGGCCGCCATCGCCATCAGCATCATGATAGCCGTCTACCGCAACTACAAGTCCATCGACAACGATGATCTTGTCGATCTGCAGGGGTAATCGGAGAGAATGTCCATGCAAGCCGCTTCTGTGACCGCGCCCGTCGTCGAGAGCGCCACCCTGCTGCTGGCGGTGATCATCCCGCTCATCGGCAGCCTGGTGGTCATGACCCTGAAGAACAACCCCAACCTGCGGGAGTTCGTCTCGTCCTGCGCGTCGGTCCTGCTGTTCCTCGTCGTGCTTTCCTTCATCCCCGCCCTGAAGTCCGGCGAAACCCTCACCTGTACGCTGTTCCGGCTGCTGCCCGGGCTGTCCATCACCCTGCGGGCCGACGGCTTCTCCATGATCTTCGCCCTGGTCGCCTCGTCCCTGTGGATGATCGCGGTGTTCTATTCCATGGGCTACATGCGCGCCCATGACGAGCACTGCCAGACCCGCTTCAACGCCTGCTTCGCCCTGGCCATTTTTGGGGCCATCGGCGTGGCCCTGTCGGACAACCTGCTCACCCTGTACCTGTTCTACGAGATCGTCTCGGTGTGCACCTACCCGCTGGTGGCCCACCACCAGGACAAGGAATCCTACGAGGGCGCGCGCAAGTACATCGTCTACCTGACCGCCACCGCCAAGTTCTTCCTGCTGCCGGCGCTGGCCCTCATCTACGTGCTCGCCGGCACCCTGGACTTTCCGCACAACATCAGCACCGGCATCATCCCCGCGGACGCCACCGGCTGGGTGGTGACCATGCTCTACATCTTCTGCCTGTTCGGCTTCGCCAAGAACGGCGTCATGCCGTTCCACCACTGGCTGCCCGGGGCGATGGTGGCGCCCACCCCGGTTTCCGCCCTGCTCCACGCGGTGGCCGTGGTCAAGGTCGGCGTGTTCTGCACCACCCGGACCATGCTCTACGTGTTCGGCGTGGACACCATGCACCGGCTCAACCTGGGCATCCCCACCGCCTATTTCGTCGGCTTCACCATCATCATGGCCTCGGTGATCGCCCTGTCCAAGGACAACCTCAAGGCCCGGCTGGCCTATTCCACGGTCAGCCAGCTGAGTTACATCATCCTCGGCGTGGCCCTGCTCACCCCGCACGCCATCGAGGGCGGGCTGATCCACATCGTCAACCACGCCTTTGCCAAGATCACCCTGTTCTTCTGCGCCGGCGCCATCTACATCGCCGCCCACAAGAAGGACATCTCCGAGATGGGCGGTCTCGGCCGGACCATGCCCTTCACCTTCGGCGCCTTTGCGGTGGCCTCGCTGTCCATGATCGGCGCGCCGCCGGTGGCCGGGTTCGTGTCCAAGTGGTACCTCCTGGTCGGTTCCATGGAGGCGCACCAGGTGGGCATCCTGCTCATCCTCATCGCCTCCACCGTGCTCAACGTCGGCTACTTCGCGCCGGTCACCTACAGGGCCTTCTTCGGCAAACGGCCGGCGGGCGAGGCGGAAACCGGCATCAGGGAGGCCCCGCTGAGCATGCTCATTCCCCTGCTGATTGCGGTCACCGTGTCGGTGATCATCGGCATCTTTCCCAATTTCATGATGCAGTTTGTCAGGATGGTGACAGGATGACACATCTGATTGCCTTTCTCCAGGCCAACGAAAAGAGTGTGCGGGCCGTTTGCTGGGCGCTGTTGGCAGTGTTCGCCGGTGCGACCTTGTTCGTGGACAACCACCACGCGCACACCTGGGTCGAACGGCACGTGCCGTTTTTCTGGTCGTTCTTCGGTTTCGGCGCCGCCGCGGTGATCATCGGCGTGGCCCGCTGGCTCGGCCGTTCCGGCATCCAGACCGGACCGGAGGTGTACGGCTGCGCCCAATCCGCCACCTGCGAGGACGAATAAATGGAAGCCGGATTCATCCATCCTTCGCTGCTCCTCATCCTGGGCGCGCTGCTCGTTCCCTTCCTCCAGGGACCGCTGCGCCGGCCGTACCTCATGCTGGTGCCCCTGCTGGCCCTGGCCGCGGTCATCCTCAACGCCGGGCAGCACGGCACTTTCGCCACCTTCGCCTTCCTCGACTGGCAGCTGGTGTTCGGCCGGGTGGACAAGCTCTCCACCGTGTTCGCCCTGATCATGGGTCTTATGGCGGTGATCGGCACCATCTACGGCCTGCACGTCGACCGGGCGGTGGAGCACATGGCCGCCTGGTTCTATGCGGCCGGCTCGCTCGGGGCCATCTACGCCGGCGACTACCTGACGCTGTTCCTCTTCTGGGAGATGATGGCCTTTGCCTCGGTGTTCCTCATCTGGTTCCGCCGCGGCCCGCAGTCGATCGCGGTCGGCTACCGCTACCTGCTCGTCCACACCATCGGCGGGGTCATCCTGCTGGCGGGCATCATGCTGCGCTACCGGGCGGTGGGCAACATCACCTTCGACCTGATGGACGTGGCCAACCCGCAGCTCTACACCTGGCTGATCATGATCGGCCTGGGCTTGAACGCGGCCCTGGTGCCGCTGCATTCGTGGCTGCCCGAGGCCTACAGCGAGGCCTCGTTCAACGGCGCCGTGTTCCTGTGCGCCTTCACCACCAAGACCGCGGTCTACACCCTGGCGCGGGCCTGCGCCGGCATGGACATCCTCGTGGTCGCCGGCGTGGTCATGGCCCTGTACGGCGTGATCTACGCGGTGATGGAGAACGACATCCGCAAGCTGCTGGCCTGGTCGATCGTCAGCCAGGTCGGCTACATGGTCGCCGGCATCGGCCTCGGCACGGACATGGCCATCAACGGCGCGGTGGCCCACGCGGTGGTCCATATCCTCTACAAGAGCCTGTTGTTCATGGGCACCGGCGCGGTCCTGTACATGACCGGCAAGACCAAGTTCACCGAACTGGGCGGGCTGCACGCGAAGATGCCCCTCACCTTCCTGTTCACCGCCATCGGCTGTCTGTCCATCTCCGCGGCCCCGGGTTTCGCCGCCTACGTGAGCAAGTCCATGATCATCGGCGCCGGTTTCGAGGCGCACCAGTACTGGGCCGCCTGGCTGCTCATGTTCGGCGCCACCGGCACGTTCATGTACAACGGGCTCAAGCTGCCGTACTTCCTGTTCTTCGGCCCAAACAACTGCAGCCCGGACACCTGGCAGAAGGCCGCTGACCCCACGGCCAACATGGTCTTTGCCATGACCCTGGGTGCGACCCTGTGCGTGCTCGTCGGCGTCGCTCCGGGCGCGCTCTACGGTCTGTTGCCGCATGCGGTCGACTACACCCCCTACACCGCCTACCACCTGGTGGAGACCTTGCAGCTGCTGGGCTTCGCCGCCCTGGCCTTCTGCCTGCTCAAGCGCTTCATCGAGCCGGTGGACCGCATCTGCGTGGACATCGACTGGCTCTACCGCATGGCCGGCCGCGGCTTCCTCTGGCTGGTCAGGCGGCCGCTGCAGTGGTGTGATACCGCCTGGGGCGAGGCCTACCGGGTGGTCGGCCTGCATTCCCTGATGACAATCAGCCGGTTCTGGAGCTGGTTCGACTGGCACGCCATCGACGGCGTGGTCGACGGCCTGGCCCGTTCGGTGCGCGCCCTGGGCGGCCGGGTCCGTCTGCTGCAGAGCGGCCAGATCCAGATGACCCTGTTCACGGCCTTCTCGCTGGCCGCGATCGTACTCGTCACCTACATCTTCTTTCAGCTGTCCTGAGGGGGAAGGAGCGAATGGACCAGTTACAGATCAGCGGGGGATTTCCCCTGCTCAGCCTGCTCATCTTCCTGCCGCTGGCCGGCGGACTGGTGCTGCTGTTCGTCCGCGGCGAACAGTTCGCCCGACTCTGGGCCCTGGGGGTCACCACGCTGACCGCCCTGGCCACCGTCCCCCTGCTCGTCGGCTTCGACCCGAGTACGGCCCGCTACCAGTTCGCCGAACTGCACGCCTGGATCCCCCGGTTCCAGATCCAGTACGTGCTCGGCGTGGACGGCATCTCCATCCTGCTGGTGGCCCTGACCACCTTCATCATGCCGTTCTGCGTGCTCGCCTCGTGGCAGTACATCCAGCACCGGGTCACGCCCTTCATGTTCTGCCTGCTGATCATGGAGACCTCCATGGTGGGCGTGTTCGTGGCCCTGGATTTCGTCCTGTTCTACATCTTCTGGGAGTTCATGCTCATCCCCATGTACCTGCTCATCGCGGTCTGGGGCGGGCCGCGCCGGGTGTACGCGTCGATCAAGTTTTTCCTCTACACCCTGGCCGGTTCGGTCCTGCTCCTGGTGGCGCTCATCGCCCTGTACCTGAAAACCGGCAGCTTCTTCATCCCGGCCATGATGTGGCAGGAATATTCGCTCACCTTCCAGGTGCTCGTCTTCCTCGCCTTCTTTCTGGCCTTCGCCATCAAGGTGCCGATGTTCCCGTTCCACACCTGGCTGCCGGCGGCCCACGTCGAGGCGCCGACCGCCGGTTCGGTGATCCTGGCCTCGGTGCTCCTGAAGATGGGCACCTACGGCCTGGTGCGCTTCTGCCTGCCGATCACCCCGGACGCCACCATGCTGCTGGCCGTGCCGATCCTGTGGCTGTCCATCGCCGGCATCATCTACGGCGGCTTCACCGCCCTGGCCCAGCAGGACATGAAAAAGCTGATCGCCTACTCCTCGGTGGGGCACATGGGCTTTGTCACCCTGGGCATTTTTGTGCTCAACACCCGGGGGCTCGAGGGCGCCATCCTGCAGATGATCAACCACGGTGTCACCACCGGCGCCCTGTTCCTCTGCGTGGGCATGATCTACGAGCGCACCCACAGCCGTGAGCTGGCCCTGGCCACCGGGGTGGGCCGGTACATGCCCTGGTATGTGACCTTCCTGACCTTTTTCTCGCTCAGTTCGTTCGCCTTCCCGGGGACCAACTCCTTTATCGGTGAATTCCTGGTGCTGGCCGGGGCTTTCGAGTTCGACCGGGTGGTGGCGCTGGCCGCCATCCCCGGCGCGGTGCTCGCCGCCGCCTACATGCTGCGCATGCTGCAGAAGATCGTCTGGGGCGGTACCGCCAACCCGGACCAGTCCCATCTCTTCGACCTGAGCAAGCGGGAGATCGTCGTGCTGGCGCCGTTTCTGCTCTTTGTCTTCTGGATCGGGCTGGGGCCCCAGCCCTTTGTCGATCTGATACACGTCTCGGTGACCAACCTGCTCGATCAGTTGCACACCTGGCAGGAAGGCCACCGGGTCGCACTGGCCCTGTGGCGGTAGACCCGGGCCCGCGGATCCTGCCCCAACCCAACCAGCGGCCCGGAGACCACCGGCGGCTGGCATCGAGGAATCGAATACTAAGGCGATATCATGGTTATCCTACCCGAACTGGTGCTGCTGGCCGGAGCGCTTGCCTTCTTCGTGATCAGCCTGGGCAAGGCGCCCGAGGACAAGCTGGTGCGATCCACCGCCCTCCTGGTGGGCATCGCGACCTTCGCGGCCGCCGTGCTGGCCTTCCGCTCCCAGGACAGCCTGTTTCACGGCGCCTACGCCATCGACCGTTTCTCCCAGCTGTTCAAGCTGCTGATCGGCTTCGCCTTCGCCCTGATGCTGGTGTTCACCCGCCACCACAAGGACATCGAGTCCCGGGTGCGGCCGGAATATTTCCTCTTCCAGATGCTCAGCGTTCTCGGCCTGATGATGCTCGTGAGCGCGGTCGAACTGATCCTCATGTTCGTTGCCCTGGAACTCTCCTCCTTCGCCCTCTACCTGCTGGTGCCCATGCGTGACGACCGCAGCGGCGTGCGCATGCAGATGGAGGCGGGCATGAAGTACATCCTCTTCGGCGTCATGGCCACGGGCTTCATGCTCTACGGCATGAGCTACCTGTTCGGCCTGACCGGCACCACCTCGCTCGCCGGAATCACCGCGTTCCTGAGCACCGGGACGCCGCAGCCGGCGGCGGTGGTGGCCGTGGTCATGATCCTCGGCGGCCTGTTCTTCAAACTGGCCGCCTTTCCTCTGCATTTCTGGGTGCCCGACATCTACCAGGGGGCGTCCAACGAGACCACCGCCTTCATCTCCACCATTCCCAAGATCGGCGCGGTGGCCCTGCTCATCCGCTTTTTGGCGCTGCCCTCCGGGCACCCGCAGTTCCTGGTTCACCTGCTTGCCGGGGTGGCCCTCTGTTCGATGTTCTACGGCAACCTGAGCGCGCTCGTACAGAAGGACATCAAGCGGATGCTCGGTTTTTCCGGCATCGCCCACGCCGGATTCATCATTCTGGGTCTGCTCGCCCTGAACGGCGAAGGCTTTGGCCTGGCGATCTACTACATCGCCGGATATGTGCTCATGAACCTCGCCTGCTTCCTGGTGATCAGCACCGTTTCCCAGCAGGGCGAGAACCTGCGCATCGAGGACTTCAACGGCCTCTACCGGCGGCAGCCGCTCCTGGCCTTCACCCTGGCGGTGGGACTGTTCGGCCTGGCCGGCATTCCGCCCTTTGTCGGCTTCATGGGCAAGTTCATGATCCTCACCTCCGCCCTGCGCGCCGACCAGGTGGTGGTGGTCTGCCTGGCGGCCATCAACACGGCCATCGCCATCTACTACTACCTGAGCGTGGTCAAGGCGGCCTACACCGCGGATCCGGAGAACCGGCCGGCGGTGACAGCGTCCCCGTCCATCCAGGCGACCGGTGTGGTCCTGGTGGCGGCCATTGTCCTGCTCGGCGCCCTGCCTTCCCGGCTGGTGGAATATGCCTGGGCGGTGGTGCAGTCCATGCTCTGAGCGCCCGGACCCGGAAACGGCAAAGGGGGATTCCGCCAGCGCGGAATCCCCCTTTTTTGTACCGGTTGGCAGGGTTGCGGGCGGATGCTAGCCCAACTGCTCCAGGCCGGGGGCCGGGAAGGCGGCACAGAGATCGCGCACCGCGGCCCCAATCTCGGCCTGCAGGGCGGTGTTGCCCGGATCCGAGACGATGGCGTCGATCCATTTGCCGGTCTGCACCATCTGTTCCTCCCGGAAGCCGCGCGAGGTGACCGCCGCCGAACCCAGGCGGATGCCGCTCGGGTCAAAGGGCTTGCGGGTGTCGAAGGGCACGGCGTTGTAGTTGAGCACGATCCCGGCCGCGTCCAGGGCCTTGGCGGCGATCTTGCCGGTGACCCCTTTGCTGGTCAGGTCGATGAGCATAAGATGGTTTTCCGTGCCGCCGGTGACCAGGTTGAAACCACGTTCCTTCAGTGTTTCCGCCAAGGCCCGGGCGTTGCTGACGATCTGGGCGGCGTACTGCCGGAACGCGTCGGTGGAGGCCTCTTTCAGGGCCACAGCAATGGCCGCGGTGGTGTTGTTGTGCGGACCACCCTGCAAACCGGGGAACACGGCCTTGTCGATGGCGGCGGCATGCTCCTGGCGGCAGAGGATCATCGCCCCGCGCGGTCCGCGCAGCGACTTGTGAGTGGTGGTGGTGACCACGTCGGCATAGGGAATGGGTGAGGGGTGAGCGCCGCCCGCCACCAGCCCGGAGAAATGGGCCATGTCGACCAGCAGCAGGGCGCCGCAGGCATCGGCGATCTCGCGGAACTTCGGGAAATCGAGGATGCGCGGGTAGGCCGAGTGGCCGGCGATGAGGATCTTCGGCCGGCAGGCCAGGGCCTGCTCGCGGATGGCGTCATAGTTCAAGAGGCCGGTGGACGGGTCCAGGGAGTAGCTCTCGGCCTGGAAATACTTGCCCGAGATGGACACCTTGGCCCCGTGGGTGAGGTGGCCGCCATGAGGCAGGGCCATGCCGAGGATGGTATCCCCGGGTTGGAGAAAGGCCAGGTAGACCGCCAGGTTGGCCGGCGAGCCGGAATAGGGCTGGACATTGACATGCTCGGCCCCGAACAGCGCCTTGGCCCGCTCGATGGCCAGGCTTTCCACCTGGTCGATGTACTGCTGGCCCTCGTAATAGCGCTTGCCGGGATAGCCTTCCGAATACTTGTTGGTCAGGACCGAGCCGGTGGCCTCCATGACCGCGGCGGACACGTAGTTTTCCGACGCGATCAGCCGGATCTTGTCTTTCTGGCGGATTTCCTCCTGACGGATCAGGTTGAAGATCTCCGCATCGCTCTGTTCCAGGTACCTCATATCGACTCCTTCTCTAGGACTGTGCTGGTCCGGATCCCGGGCTGATCGCCCGGGGCCGGAGCGGGATGGCCGGTGCAGGTGCTGCTGAAAGAAGGTTCCGCGGGGGAACCGGTGGGCCGAGGTGGCCACGGGCAGCGTTTCGTCGGGGCCGGGACGAACCGCCTCCACCCGTCCCCTTGCCACCATGTTCGTCACGACCGGCAAGGGAAAAGGAAGCGCGTCCCGAACGGAAAGTGCGGATGATAATCAACCCGACGGAAGTTGCACAGCAGAAAATGATCATCCCGGCAAGGCCCGGGACAATCCGGGGGAGGTCCGCCGACCGGTGAGCCGTTGCATTTCCGGCTGGCCCGGGTATGCTTGCACACGGAAGGGCCTGCCGCGCCGGTTCGCCGGCGGCGGCGCCTGATGTTCCCGCGGAGGGCTGCGCCCTCTCCCCCATTGTGCTCAGGAGGTGTTCCATGCGTAGCTTCTTTGTCGTGCTGGTCCTCGTTGTCGCTTCTGCAGCCGCTGCCGCCGGCGGCCCGGTCCCGTACCAGGTCAACGGCGAGTCGTTCACCGGGTATTACCTCAGTCCTGCGGACCGGGCGCCGCTGGTGCTGCTCGTCCACGACTGGGACGGGTTGACCGACTACGAGGTCAAAAGGGCCCAGATGCTGGCACAGTTGGGCTATGGGGTTTTTGCCGTGGACCTCTTCGGTACCGGTATCCGCCCGACCGCGACGGCGGACAAAAAACGGCTGACAGCCCAACTCTACAGTGATCGGACGCGGATGCGCGCCCTGCTCCAGGGCGGCCTGGAGGAGGCCCGGAAACAGGGCGGGAACATCGCCAACAGCGTGGCCATGGGGTACTGTTTCGGCGGCTCGGCCGTGCTGGAGTGGGCCCGCGCCGGGGTCGACCTGAAGGGCTTTGTCAGTTTCCATGGGGGCCTGGAAACCCCGGTGGGCCAGGACTACCGTGCGGTCAAGGGCGACCTGCTGGTTCTGCACGGCACCGCCGATGCGTCGGTGAGCATGGCGCAGTTCGCCGCCCTGGCCGAAACCCTCGAACAGCAGGGCAGGCGGCACGAGATGATCACGTACAGCGGCGCGCCCCACGCCTTCACCGTCTTCGGGACCGACCGCTACCGCGAGGACGCGGACCGGAAGTCCTGGCAGCGGTTCGTCGCCTTCCTCGCGGAGGCGACGCGCTGAACCCGTTCACCGGCGCACCCGGCTGTCCGCAGGCCGGCAAAACGGTGCGCACGGGTTGTGCCGCAGGCTGGTCGCACACCCGGCAGGACGCAGGGAATTCGACAGCCGGCCGTTCTTCTGCGCTTGGAAAAATCAGGTCGGTGGGGTAACGTAATCCTCCAATTTCCAGCGCTGGTGCCAGAGAATCGGCGGGGGACAGGCACCGGCCGTTCAACGCCATCCGCCCCGAACCACTGGCATGCGCTGCGGCGCCGCGGGACGAATGTCCGGGTTTGCAGTCGTCTTCAACCGCTTTCGAATCACAAGAATAGGGAAGGGAGCAGAATCGAGATGGTTACGCTATTTTGTTACGGAACCTTGCAGTCGCCCCTGGTCATGAAAGCCGTCACCGGACAGGCGTTTTCAGGCAAGGAAGCCACCTTGAACAACTGGGCGCGCTACCGGGTGCGCGGTTCGGAGTACCCGGGCATCACCCCGCAGCCGGACTCGGTGGTCACCGGCAAGGTGTACTGGGGGCTGGACGAGGAAGCCATGGAAAAGCTGGACGAGTTCGAGGGCGACAAGTACGAGCGGGTTCTGGTCCAGGTGACCCTGGTGGACGGCAGTCTTGAAGAGGCCTATGTCTATGCGATCAGGGAGGACTGCCGAAAAATGCTCTCCACTGACCCCTGGGATTTCGACCGCTTCCTCCAGAACGGACTGGAAAAGTTCATCCACTGGTTCGTGGAGGATCGGCGCGACCTGTTCGACCGGGGTGATCTCTGACCCGGCCGCAACCGTTCGAGCCTCTTTTCGCCATCGGCAGGGATCGTGTCCGTCCCCTGCCGGTGGCTTTTTTTTGCCCGTACGATCCGACCGGGGCGAGCCGGGATCACCTGGCCGGGCGGCCCTGCACCTGCTCAAGGGCAATCCGCCGGTCCGGGGGCAGGTCCGGATTGGCCCGGTAGAGCAGGGTCATCCGGCCGATGATTTGCACCACCGCGGCCCCGGTCAGGCGGCCGAGTTCCCGTCCCGCTGCGGTTCGATCCACGGGGCAGTTCTGCCCGACCTTGATCTTGATCAGCTCACGCGCGGTGAGCGCCGCCTCTGCCGATTTGACCAGGGCCGGCGACAACCCTTCCCGGCCGATGTACACCACCGGCTCCAGGTGGTGGCCCAGGCCGCGCAGCCTCTTTTTCTGATCGCCGGTGAGCAGGTCGTCTGAATCCAGCGGTTGTGTCATGGCAGGCTCCCAAAAAAAAGCCGCGGGCCCCGAGGGGCAGTCGCGGATCAGGTGAACAGGTTGGTGACGATCCGGTAGCCGCCCAGCCAGGTGCCCACGGCCGAGCCCAGCGAGGTGAGCAGAAACACCAGGAAGATGCGCAGCAACCGGTTGCGCCACCAGCCGCCAGCGGTGGACAGGTCCCGGCCGGCTGCCTCGAACTCGCGGACAACGGGCGGACAGACGAGGATCTGGACAAAGGCGCAGACATAGCCGGCGCCGATGAGCGGCGACAGGCTGGTAATGGGCGCGGCAACGAAGGCGGAGAGAATGGTGGCCGGATGGGCGAGGGCGACGAGGGCCCCCAGGGCGGAGGGGATGCCGTTGGCCAGCACCCAGTAGAGGGCGTTGGCCGTCAGTTCGGCCGCACCGTGACGGGCGCCGATGAGCAGGAGGGAAAGGACGATCAGCGCCGGGATGAGCCAGCCCAGCAGTTTCCAGAGGCGGCCGACCGGGGGAATAGTGGTGATCTCCGCCAACAGGCCGCTGTTGTCGTGGACAATGGCGCGGCGGATGCCCTCCAGGTGCCCGGCCCCGACCACGGCCACGACCCGCTCGCCGTGCGCCTGCCTGATCCGTTCGGCCATGTAGATGTCGCGTTCGTCGATGAGCACTTCCTTGGTGTGGGGCAGGGCCTGACCCAACTCGTTGATCAGTTCGGAGAGCACGTCGTGGCGTCGCATGGCCGCGAGTTTTTCCTCGTCCAGTTCGGTCTTGTCGAACAGGGAGGTGACCAGCGAGGCGAGCAGATAGCCTTTTTTCAGGAAGGGGGTGGCGTGCCAGGCGCGGCGCAGGGTCACGCGCACATCGCGATCGCAGAGTTCCACCGGGATGTGCAGCTGTTCCGCTGTTTGCGCGGCGGCGAGCAGTTCCGTCCCGGGCATGACGCCCAACTGGCCGCCGAGTTTTTTCTGGTAGGCGGCGAGGACCAGGTTGACCAGCAGGGTGGCCAGTTGCCGGTCGCGGACCACCTGGCGGAGATCGAGGTTTTCCCAGTTGCGGCGCTTCGCCAGGGCGGCGTAGCGTTTTTCGTCGAGTTCGACGCAGACGGTATCCGGCCGTTCCCGGCTGATCACCTCCTGGACCAGGTCGGCCGACTGGCGGGAGATGTGGGCCGTGCCCACCAGGAGCACGGTCTTGTCCGGCAGCGGTACGCAGACGACCTCCTCGGGGTAGGAACAGGACGGAAAGTTGGTTGCGGTCATGCGATTCGTGGGAAGCAGTGAGGCGGGCACCGCCGTGCGCGGCAGGGGTGGGGCGATGGCTGCGGTTGGGGAGAGCGCGGGCAACAGGTGGCCCTGGAAAGCGAGGAACCGGTGCCGGTCCGGCTGAGGAGCCGGGGGGCGAAAACCTCCCACAACAGGCGCTGCGCCCGGGTCAGGCGCTGCGCCCGGCGACGGGAGGGCGGCAGGCGCGCCGGTTGTCAGGCCGGCAGGTCATCCCCTTTTCACGAGCAGCTTGTCACCCTGCGCCAGGTTGCTGTTGGGCAGGTTGTTCAGCTTCTTGATTTCCTGGGGGGAGATCTGGAACCGTTTGGCGATGTTCCACAGCGTGTCGCCGTTTTTGACCACGTACCAGGTCTGCACCGCCTTCTTTGCCTTGGAGCTGGTCACCGCGGCGACCGCAACATTGGCCGGCTTCTTGGCCACGGCCACCGTCCGGACCGCGCTGGCGGGCTGTTTCTTGCCGGCGGCCACGACCGGGGCCGGGGTGGCGGGCTGCTTTTGGGCAACTCGCTGCGGGGCGGGGGGGGGCTCTGCCTTGGTCACGGCTGCCACTGCAGGCGCGGCTGCGGCATTCTGTTTCTTGGTGGCGGTCAACACCGGCACGCCGTCCGGCCGCTCTTCCCGTGTTCCGGCGGCCGACACGACCGTTTGGGCGGGCGTTTCCCCACCATCGGCAGGCGCCTTGGCCACCGTGGCCAACACGGTCATGGCCTCGGGAGCAGGCCGGTCGAGATGGAGGGTGAGCCGCTGCCCCGCCCTGACCTTGCTCTTTGCCGTGAGGGTGTTCCACTGCATGAGTTCCCGCACCGACACCTGGTACTGGGAGGCAATGCGCGACAGGGTTTCCCCGGGCCGCACCTGGTGGAGCGCGGTCGTCCGCCGGTTGGCCGCGTCATTTTTAGCCAGCGCCTTTGGCTGCTCATCCTTCTTGAGGGCCAGCAGGGTGGTGGCGGTGGCCGGAATCCTCAGGCGCAGGCCCTGCTGCAACCTGGAGGAGCGCAGGTTGTTGGCCTTGAGCAGGGTGGTGGTGCTGATGTTGTAGTTCCGGCAGATCTGGGACAGGGTCTCGCCCCGCTGTACCGTGTGGGTGAGGAAGTTGGTGGTGGCGACGAGTTTGGCGGTGCGGGCGCGCTGGTACTTGTCCAGGTTGCCGGCGATCAGTTCCCTGGTGCCGGTGGGGATGCGCAGGGCGTAGCTGCCCTGCTTGGGCGGGGTCTGATTCTTGAGCAGTTCGTTATTCAGGGCCCGAATCTGCTTGAGCGAGGTGTTGGCAACGGCAGCCACCGCCTCGAGGTCGGTGCCGGCGGGCACGTCGATCAGTTCGTACTGCTGCGGCTTGAAGTATTTGATGTCGGTGAAGCCGTATTTTTCCGGGTTGCGACCGATAATGATGGCTGCGATCAGTTTGGGCACGTAGCGTTTGGTTTCCAGGAAAATGCCGTCCGTGACGGCGATCTCCCAGAAGTCCCTGGTGCCGTGATTGGAGATCGCGTTCTCGATGCGGCGCTCGCCGGCATTGTAGGCGGCCACGGCAAGGTACCAGTCGTCGAATTCCCGGTACAGTTTGCTCAGGTACTTGATGGCGGCCCGGGTCGCCTTCTCCGGCTGGCGGCGCTCATCCACCCAGGTGCTGACCTGCAGGCCGTACCGGCGGCCCGTTTCCTCGATGAACTGCCAGAGTCCGGCGGCATCGGCGCAGGAGTAGGCGGAGGGGTTGAAGCCGGATTCGATCATGGCCAGGAAAACGAGATCCCGGGGCAGGCCGGCCTTTGCCAGCTCGGCCTCGATGAACGGCCGATACCGGGCGGAGCGGGCCAGCCAGCCGGTGAAGTAGTTGCGCTGCTTGCCCTGGAACAGGTCGAGGTAATACTGGACCTGGCGGTTGACGGTGATGGGGAAGTCGTAGGCGGAAAGGTCGATGGCATTGGCCAGAGAGCCGTTGCGGCCGCCGGCGCCGTACTCCCAGGCACCCGGCTGGCTGAGGGCGGCGATTTCCTCTTCGGCCGTTGCCTCGGGCTCGGCCAGCGAGGATTCCTCTTCCTCGGAGTTGAGGGCGACCCCGGTGGCGACGATGTCGTCGGTCGCGCCCTGCTGGTGGGCGGTATTTTTGCTGCGGGTGGAGCAGGCGGTGAGCGAGGAGAGCAACAGGAGAACGAGCAGGCCGGAGAGCAGACGAGGCAATATTTTCATAGGGTCTTATGGGGTTTATGCAACCTTGTCCGTTTCGTGAAAGGATATTGTGTTGCTGCTGCGGGCGTCGTCGCCCGCGCACAGGGACAGGCCGGACACGGAGGACGCAGCGTTCTTTTACCACCAAAGGCGAAAGATTGACAAGAAAAACTCTTGGCCGGCCGTTTTCCATTTGCACACAATTCTCAATGGTTGCTCCACGATTCTGGATAACCACCTGAGCTTTTCCGGATTTACCGACGACGGCGACCAGGTGTCCGCCTTGACCTCCGCGCGCTTCCCACCGTCCCGATCACCGCAAAAATAAAAGGGAAAAACATTATCATGCGTGCTGGTGTGGCGGTCTTCGGGATGTCCTGTCGCCGTCAACCAGCCCGGCCGGAGGCCAACCCGTCGGGCGGAGCGGGTTCTGCCCGTGTTCTTTTGCCGACAGAAAAAAAAATAGTTTTTTTCATGGAACATGATAAAAGCCAGCGATACGCGGTCCCTGTCCGCCGTGCGCGGCCGCCAGCCCCTGGCTGCGGCACCGGCGCCAACAGGGCCGCCGGATGGTTCCCTGTCCCCGGTGTGGTCGCCGCAGCCCGCCGGGTTTCGCCGTCACCCCAACGGTCCTTCGGCCTGATATGCTCAAATTCCTCCGCTACTCGTTTGTCGCCTTTTTCCTCTTTCTGCTGCTCGGAGCCGCAGTGTGCGCGGGCGTGGGCTATTACCTCGTGGTGGTCAACCCGGGGCCCGAGGTCGACGACGCCTACATCAACGACATCCTCACCCGGGAGAGCCCGGTCTATTACCGTGACGGCCAGACCCAGGTGGGCGTTCTTTTCGAGGGCATCCACCGCCAGTACCTGACCTTCGAGGAGTTGCCGACACCCTTCATCAATGCCCTGGTCGCCTCCGAGGACGATCAGTTCTTCAAGCATTTCGGTGTCGACATCCCCGGCATCGCCCGGGCCATGCTGGCCAACATCAAGGCCGGGCGGGTGGTCCAGGGCGGCAGCACCATCACCCAGCAGACCGCCAAGAACCTGTTCAAGCGGGAATCGCGCAGCATGCAGGCCAAGCTCAAGGAACTGCTCTTCGCCCTGCGACTGGAGTACAGATACCCCAAAGAGAAGATCCTCGAGTTCTACAGCAACCAGTTTTACGTGAGCGGCAACGGGCATGGCCTGGGGGTGGCGGCCCGCTATTTCTTCGACAAGGCCCCCGGGGAACTGACCCTCCTGGAAAGCGCCTTCATCGCCGGCAGCGTCAAGCGGCCCAACTATTACAACCCGTTTCTCAAGAACAACCGGGATAACCCGGAGGAGACCAGGCAGCGGGCCAAGGAGCGCATCGGCTATGTGCTCGGCAAGATGCGCAAGGCGAACATGATCAGCGAGGAGGAGTTCAACCGCGCCGGCAGCGAGGAGATCGTCTTCCACCAGGGCAAGATGGCCTTCACCCAGAACACGGTCATGGACCTGGTAAAGGAGGGAGTGGGCGCGCCGTTCATCGCCGCCGCCCTCGAGGAGAACGGCATTTCCAACATTTCCACCTCGGGCTGCCGCATTATCACCTCCATCGACCGGGAAATCCAGGCCAAGACCGTGTACGCCCTGCGCCGCCAGCTCTCCCAGCTCGATGTCAACCTGCGCGGCTACAGCCGGGCCAAAATTCAGGAGGAATACGCGACCCTCGACTACCCGGGCGACAGCGATTTCATCGTCGGCGCCTTCGTGTTCGGCACCATCGCCGAGGTGGCCGGCATCAACGAGGGGGCAACAGTCCGGGTAGCGTTCGAAGAGAGTGGAAAAACCGGAGTCATCGATCGGGCGGGCCTGGAGCGCATGGCCGCTGGCCTGACCAGGTACCGGCGGGGCGCCTGGGCCACGCCGGGCCCGGCGGATCGCAAGGCCCTGCTCGCCGAGTTGCGGGCCGGTGACCGGGTGTGCGTGAGCGTCCGCGAGATCGATGCCGAAGGCGGGCTGCACCTCGACCTGGAGCGCTATCCGCAGGTGGAAGGCGGCGCTTTTGTCCTCCAGGAGGGGGCCATCCGCGCCATGGGCGGGGGCATGTCCAACATCAACTTCAACCGCGCCACCAGCGCCCGCCGGCTGATGGGTTCCACCTTCAAGCCCTTCCTGTTCGCCGCCGCCCTGCAGCTCGGCTGGAACCCGGTGGACATGCTCAGCAACCAGCCTGCCACCTTCACCCTCCTGAACCGTCCCTACGCGCCGCAGCCCGATCACGACAGCCCGTTCAGCAGCGTGTCGCTGAGCTGGGCCGGGGTGACCTCGGAGAACGTCGCCGCCGTCTGGCTGCTCTACCATCTCACCGATCACCTGTCGCCGGCCCGCATCCAGGAACTGGCCCGGCAACTGGACATGGCCCCCCGGGTCAGGGACGGCAGCACCGAGGACTATGCCGCCTACATGCGGCGCATCCGCGACCGCTACGGCATCATCGTTTCGCGCAACTACCTCGAGCATGCGGCCTTCGCCAGCGCGGTGCGCTCCCTGCAGCCCGATTTCGTCTTCGACAACCGTCTCGAGGAATACAAGCAACTGCAGCGCATGCGCTATGACGGCGAATTCCTCGGCCTGAAGTCGCTGGTGCCCTCGCTGCTCAGCTACCGCCAGATCGTCGAATCGATTCTTCGGCAGGTCAATGCGGACAGTATGTTTGCCAACCCGGTGCCGCTGCCGGCCTTTGCCGGCGGCCGTCTGGTGCGGGATACGGTGGGCCGGTTCATCTTCACCCGCAGGCCGCAGCTGCCGCCCAACTGGATGGAGATCGGTCCGCTGGAGCTGAAAGGGCACCTGTCCGCGCTGTCGCCCGAGCAGGCGGCCGCCTTCTGGCAGCAGGAGGTCAGGCTCGACGGCCTCGTCTCCGCCACCACCGTGCAGATGGTGGACGAGCAGTTGCAGGAGGAGCGGTCCAAATTTGTGGTCGGCCGACCGTACACCCTCGAGATCCTCAGCGAGGTGCGCGACTTCCGCATCATGGTCGGGCTCCAGTACCTGGTCGGGCTGGCCAGGGCCTGCGGCATCGACAGCCCCTTCGAGCCGGTTCCTTCCCTGCCGCTCGGGTCCAACGTGGTCACCCTGGCGGAGATCACCCGGATGTACGAAACGCTCGTGACCGGCAGCCGCCACGACCTTGCCGATGCGGCGGCCCTGGAGGGCGGAGAGGGCGACACCCAGACCGACCCGGACAGTGCCGCGATCATCGAGCGGATCGAAACGCCGGAAGGGCGGGTGGTGTACACGCGCAGCGTCCACCGGGTGGAGGTGATCCACCCCAGGGTCGCCGCGGCGGTGAGCAACATCCTGCAGAACGTCGTCCCCCATGGCACCGGCAAGTACGCCTGGGAGAACGTCCGCCTGCGCAGCAGTGACCCGGCCCGCGACAAGACCCTGGCCGGCATGAACCTGCACTACCCGCTGCTCGGCAAGACGGGCACGGCCAACGATTACCGCAACGCCGCCTTTATCGGCCATGTGCCGGTGCTGAGCGGTGACAACCAGTCCGTGCTCAGCCTGCGCGGCGGCTATACGGTCGGCGTCTACACCGGCTACGACAGCAACCTCGCCATGGTCAAGCGCGGCACCCGGGTGAGCGGCTCGGTGGGCGCCCTGCCGGCATGGTCGGACATCGCCCAGGCCATTCTCGACACGGAGCGGATCGCCGACCGCCTCGACATGGTGGACCTCGCCTTCAACGGCCTGAGCCTCCAGTATCCGGACGTGCAGCAGGTGTTCCTGCCCGTCGACCCCCGGGCGGGCGGAGCGCCGGTGCGGCTGGGATCGGCCTTGCGGCAGACGACGGCCCCCTCCGGTCCGGCCACGCTCAGCTTCGGCGAGGTGGTCGGCGGCGAACGGTTCGAGCCGGAACGGCTGTTCGAACCGTTCTGGAAGACCCGCTGAACCGGGCGGCCGCCCCGCCCGCCCAGGCGCCGCGGCTAGGGTGCGCCTCTGCGGCGACCGGCGGCCGTGCGCCCTTTGCCGGGAGGATACAAGAAAGCGATTGTCCCGCCCCGCGTCATTTGCTATCTTCTTGCCCGTTTGCTTTTTTTAAGTGCTTTCCAGCCGCCGGCGGCGATGGTTCGCCGGTCCGCGACGCGCCACCGTTCGAGTGACCGTCGGCCCCATTGCCTCAGGACAGTCCGATAACCACAGTGCACGGTTTTTGCTATGAACCTTTTGCTTGTACCCCGACCCGCCTGGCAGTTGTTCACCGCCTCCCTCCTGGTTGGCCTGTTCCTTTCCGGCTGCGCCGGCAGCGGCCGCTGGTCCGACCCGTCCGGCGGGCGTGAGCGCCGCGAAGGCGCCCTGCGTGATGGCGGGGTCGCGGTGGAGGGCGCCCGGAGCGACCTGCTGAGTCCGACCCTGACCTCGGTCAACAACCGCATCTACTCCTACGAGCGGAAACTGGAGGAGTGGAAAAAGGTCGAGAAGAAGATGGCCGGAGCGACCGCCGTAGCGCCGGACAAGGTCGACCGGATGGAGGAGTGCCAGCTGCAGCTTCAGGATATCCTCAACGGCTACCACACCCTGCGCAACCGGCTGCTCCAGGCCGGCCCGGTGGACCCCGGCCTGCTGCCGGCCGGGGATCTGCTCCTGCAGCTCAACCAGCAGGATGTGGATTACCTCGAGGGCGGCTGCGGCCGGCTGCTGGCCGAACTCGAGGCCGCCCCCGCGGCGCCGCCGGTCCGGCCGGCCGGACCCGATCCGCAGATCAAGGCGGCCTACGACAGCGGCGAGTACACCCAGGTCCTGAGCCTCTACGGGCAGCTGCCGCGGACGGGCGGCCAGCCGCTAGATCCGGCCACCGACCTCCTCTATGCGCAGGCACTGGTCAAGAATCACCAGGAACCCGCGGCCCTGGGCGTGTTCACCGGGCTGCTCGACCGGGTCCGCCAGCCGGGCCAGGAAGCCGCGGCCTTCCAGGTCATGCAGGCCGTCGGCGACCTCAGCTTCGGCCAGGGGGCTTATGACCAGGCCCGCCGGCAGTACGAGGAGATCGTCCGTCTTTCCGCGGAACAGGGCCGCCGGGAGGAGTGGGCGGTGCAGCAGCTCGCCGCCCTGCAGCCGGGCGGGGTCGCGCCCGAGGAGATGCGGGAGTACAGCGCCCTGTTGAAGAACTACCTGGCCTTTGTGCCCAAGCGCGACGGCTATGCGGTGGTCGAGCAGGCGGCGGCCTTCCTCCGGGCCTTTCCGGGGTCGCGGCTGGCGGCCAACGCTGCCTTCATGCAGAAGTCGGCCCGTGAACAGGCCGATTCCTGGCTCAATCGCGGCATCCAGCGCGTCGAGGCCATGACCGGGGGGCAGGTTGAGGCGGGCGGCCAGGCAGCCGCCGGCGGGACCGAACCGGGCGCGGCCGGGACAACACCGGTGGCCACCGGCACGGAGATCGCGCCCACCGACGGCCAGACGGCCGCCCCGGCCGCAGCTGCGGTCGATGCCGGACCGTCGGAGCAGGAACTGCAGGCCCGCTTCGATCAGGGCATGGCCGCGCTCACCGCCAAGGAGTATGACAAGGCCATCGAGACCTTCAACGGCCTGCTCGCCACTCCGTTTGCGGACCGCGCCCGCACCCGCATCGACGAGGCCGCCGGTCTTGCCGCCCAGGAGGACCGGCGCAAGGCGGCGGATCTCTTTGTCCGCGCCAACAGCACCGGCGATCCGGAAGCCAAGAAGAACCTGCTCCTGTCCTCCCGCAAGCTGCTCCAGGACATCCTCGTCAAGTACCCCCAGTCCGGCCTTGCCGACAAGGTGCAGCGGAACCTGAGCGGCGTCGAGCGCGCTCTGAAGGCCATCGATCCGTCCCTGTAACCGTTGTGCCGCCGCCCCGATGGGGCCGCCGGGGGCAGGACTTTCGTCCCGCACGCCCCGTCCACCGGAACCGCCTGCGCGGCGCCGATGGGCGGGGCGTTTCGCGTTTGCCCCGTTCACCTGGCGGTACGTGGCGCGCAGGGCAAAAAAAAGAGCCCTGTTGCCAGGGCTCCGGTACGGCGGGCTGCGGGGGACACTGCCGGCCGGCGCCACGGGCGGCCGGCTGGCGGGAGAGATCCGTCCCGTTTATCCCTTGTAGTAGATGGTGATGTAGGTCGCCTTGCTTTTCGGTTCGGCGTAGACTTCCATGGTCGGGATCTCGTGACGCCGGCCACCGGTCCGGTAGACCCTGTTCTCGCGGGTGATCACATCGTGGCGGGTGTCGCCGACAATGATCTCGCCGCCGGTGTTGAACACGATGCGAATGGACTTGCCGTAATCCCAGCCCATCTTCGGGCTGACGAATTTCGGCCGGAGCACCTTGTCGATGGAGATGTAGCCGCTCTTCTGAATGACTTCGGTTTTCATGGTTTCGGTTGTGGCCGCCGTGGCCTGCTGGGCGGCGCCGCTGGTCACGGCGTGCGCCGGCAGGGTGCCGAATTCGATCAGCGGCGATGTCCACTTGTCCGGCAGCATGCTGCAGCCAGCCAGTGCGGCCGCTCCCACCGCTATTTTGCGGATGGCCGCCCGTCGGCCGCTGTCAAGCGGTTCGCTTCCTGCTGCCAGCTGAATCGCTTGTCCGGCGTGCTCGTTGTGGCTGTCTTTCTGAGTGTTGCAGACGGTCATGCTTGTCCTCTTGATTTTTGGGTTGAAAAGGAAAAGGGCAATTGATTCGAGACGATTGCATACTTTCACCCGGAAATCAAGGGTTATCGGTTATCTTGTTGGAAAAAAGTTCTTTTTCAGGGCGACAGCAGCGGACAGAAAACCCGTCCCGTGTCTCTGCGGCGTCTCGCAAAGGGTTGTCGCTCAGGCCTCGGGCGATGCGGGGCGGCGGCCGCGCCGCACCCGGTAGGCGTGCCAGTAGGCGCGCACCCAGCGGAGCAGCATGCGCGGGTGGTCGATGAACCGGACCCGCCAGCAGCCGGCGCCGGGCGCCCGACCGTAATGCATCTGCACCCACCAGCCGGACGGTCGGAAGGTGTCCTGCACGAGGCCGGGAAGTTCCCGCCAGGGCACGGACCGCAGCCGTCGCTGCGGCCAGCCGCGGTAGGGCTCGCCCGGCCGGTCGGGGTGGGCATGCAGGGGCAGGCGCAGCCGGCTGAGCACCTCGTCGCTCCAGGGCGTGAGCGCGTGCAGGGCTGCCAGCACCGTGTCCATTTCCGGACAGAGCGCCCGCACGCGCGGCCACTGGATCGTGTCGACAAACCGCTCCACCAGGCTCACCAGGTCGGCGACATGGATGAAGCGGAAGGGTTCGTAGGTGAGCGGCGGCCGGAAGCCGTGCAGGTAGACATGCACGAGCATCTCCTCCACACAAAGGGTGCG
>ERZ1645187.354-NODE-354-length-44908-cov-109.971997_pt1 | contig 44908 bp, 37 predicted proteins | sample MGYA00575352_ERZ1645187 | MGnify/ENA primary metagenome ERZ1645187 (study PRJEB40837, sample SAMN11349314) | freshwater sediment metagenome | isolation source: river sediment | host: Sediment | place: India: Wazaribad , New Delhi | collected 2017-02-21 ... | reverse complement strand
TGGCCGATGTTGTAGTGCACCGAGATCTTGTCGAGCACCTTGCCTTCGCAATAGTCGTACTTGGCCACTTGGCTGTCGACGTAGAGCGAGGTGTAGGCGATGCAGGGCTTCGAGTCGAACTGCGTGTGCAGCGGGCCGAGGCCGAGCTGGACCTGCTTGTGGATCACCTGCTTCATGTCGAGGATCGGGATCCCGTAGGGGTCCTTCGAGGCGAACTGCTTCGCATCGATGGCCGCCTTGATCTTCTCCCACGAGTAGACGGTGACGTTGGTGTCGAGCTTGCCGCCGACGATGATGTACTTGCCGTCGGGGGTGACGTCGGCGCCGTGCGGCGACTTCGGCTCGGCGATCAGGAAGAGGATGCCCTCTTCGATCGCGGTCTTCATCGGCACGACGTCGTGGCCGTTGATCTTGACCGACTTGCCGGCGGCGACCAGCTCGGCCGCCTTCTTCCAGTTGATGACGTGCAGATAGTCGGCGTCGTTGGCCGAGCAGCCCGCCTCGAACGGCGGCTTGCCGCTCTCGATGCCGCCGACGTAGCGTTCGGCGCAGAACGAGTTGGTGAACGACCAGCCGTCCGACGGGCCCTTGCCGGCGTCCGACAGGTCCTGGGTGTAGGGCGGCAGTTCGAGCGAGAAGGACTTGGATTCGTCGATCCGGCCCTTCTTGCGGTCGAACTTCCAATAGGTCATCGCACCGCGGAACTTCTCGTTGAACTCGGAGAGCGGCGCATAGCCGCGGCCGAGCACGCCCGGATACTGCGCCGCTTCGAGCACGTATTCGGAGTTCGGGGTGACGAAGGTGCCGCCGTGCTCGGACTGCAGGATCGGGTTGACGACGATCTGCTGGGTCTCGAAGTCGTGCAGCGAGATGACCGCGATGCGCGGGTTGGCCTTGTCGTTGATGAAGAGATATTCGCCGTCGAGCTTGCCGTCGGTCTCGGAGATCGCCGGATGGTGGGTGTCGCCCCAGTTGAGCGTGCGCCCGTCGATCTTGCCCTGATCGAGGATCTTCTTCGACTCGTCGTCGTAGCCGAAGCCCTGCCACGGCTCGGGCGTGAACACCGCGACGTACTTCAGGATGCGCATCGACGGCACGCCGTAGACGATGATCTGGCCGGACTGGCCGCCCGACGAGAAGACGATGAACTCGTCACGCTTGCCGGTCGGCGTGTAGGTCTTGGCGGCGGCCAGCAGGTCCTTCTGGCTGAGCCCACGACGTTTCATCACGTCGTCGAGGCTCTGCGCCCAGGCGGAACTGCCGAGCCCGGCGATGACGCCGACGGCGACGGACATCTTCAGAAACGATCTCATGATCGCGCTCCTGCTCTTCTGTCGATCCGGATCCCACGTCGCTCTCGCCGTCCACCCTGCTCCGACCACGGACCCCCTGCCGTCCCGGTTCGACGGCATGAAATCGCCCCTCGCGGTCGGCAAAAGGCCGATACCGACGAAACTCAGCGTTTCGATCGCAAAATCTTCTTGGGTTTCAGGTCTGGGCTGCCGTCCGGATCGACGACGCGCTCCATCGGCGTCGCAGACACGGGCGAGGAGATCCGTCCGACCTCCCGGATCGACGCGGACGCCGAACCACTTCCCTTTCCGCGTGCGACCATGCCACAGCGCCGTCAGGCATCCTTGACCACGGTCAAGCCGATACGCCGCCGCGACGTTTCGACCACGCGCGGCGGCGAGAGGCAGACCCGAGGTCTTCGCATGGCTGCCCGAAGCGACGACCCCGGCGGCGACCAGGGATCGGACGACCGGAGATCACGACCGCGGCGAGCGACTCGATCCCGGGAGCGACGACGGACGGAGCGGTGTTCGGGGCAGGAGGTCCGACCACTTCGGCTCGACGCCCGCCGCCCGAACCATCGGGGGCGAGGACTTCGGACGAGAACGCGACGTCGGCGTACCGGGAACCGGCCGGATCACCGACGGGGTCTCGCCCGATCGCGGCGGCCTCTTCGATCGAGACCGTCGACGTCGGGGGAGGTCACGAACGAGGCGGACCGCGGGGCCGATGGGAACGCCGACGTGCCGGACGGCGCGCTTCGCGCGCGGGCAGCAGCATCGTCACACGCCGCACCCGACGTGGCAGGGCGACGGACGGCGGCACGCTCGGCGGCAGCGCCGAGGCGTCGAGACAGAGGCCGAGGTCGCAACAGGCATGATGATCGTCGGCGAGATCGGTCGGATCGGCGGGCTCCGCCGACGCCGGGCGCGCGGCATAGGCCATCGCCGAACACAGATCGTCGTCGCCGACGACCAATGCCAGAGCGTGGGCCCGATACGACCCGACGACCAACATCAACGCGAACAGCACCACACCGACGCCGGAGAACCGGCGCAGATCCGTCAGCAGCCCTCGTTTCGCGTGTGGTCCGTATCGCGTCATCGTCCTCACTCCGAACCCGCGTCGCGGTTCGGCACGGATCGCATTGGACCCCTGCGACGACCTAGTGTCCTTGATCTGCGACAAGTCCCGATCGCCGCCGCTCGTAGGCGACCAACCCCAGCGCCAGCGCATTCATGGTGAAGACGTAGACCGTCGCCGCCACCGCAACGTCCGGCCGGCCGAGGAGGCCGATCGCCACGGTGAGAGCGAGGGCGATGTTGCGTAGCCCCCCCGAGATCGCCAACGCCACCAGCCCCGGCCGCCCCGCCCTGACGATCCGGCCGAGGACGACCGAAAGCACCATCGCCGCCGCATCGAAGACGAGTGCCGCGAGGCCGACCTCCCGCCACGAGGCGACGAGCGCGTCCCACTGTGAGGCGATCGCCGTGGTGACGATGGCGAGGAAGACGAGGAAGGAGAGCCGCCGCAACAGCGGGCGCACCCGCGCCACTCGATCGGGCCGCTTCTCGGCGATGGCCAGACCGACGATCAGCGGCACCACCGTGGTGACGAACACCGCCCCGATCGTCGGCCCGAGCGGCAGGGAGAGCGACACCCCGTCGCCGGCGAAGAGAGCGAAGGCGAGGCCGACGACGAGCGGCACCGTCAGCGGCGCCGCGAGACTGCCGAGCACCGTCACGGTGACCGATAGGGCCACGTCGCCGCGCGCCATCAACGTCACGAAATTGGCCGTCACCCCGCCCGGCGCCGCCGCCACCAGGACGAGCCCGACCGCATGCACCGGCGGCAGCCCGAGCGCCACGGCGATGCCCCAGGCGAGGAGCGGCAGCCCGACGATCTGCGCCAGGAGCCCCGCCGCCACCCCGAGCGGCGCCCGCGCCAGGGCGCGGAAGTCGGCGAGCCGAGTCTCGAGCCCCACCGACAGCATCAGGAAGGCGAGACCCAGCGGAATGATCAGCGTCGACAAGGCCACCGGCTCCGAGGTTGGATCATGCCGACAGGAAACACCACCACCGCCGCCGGCGCCTGATCATCGATCGAGCACCGACGCGGCGCACCGTCGATCGGCGATACCGAGCCGGCTCACAGTCGCTCGGCGATCAACGCCTTCAGGGCGGTCAGATCCTTGGCGAAGGCGCGGATGCCCTCGGCGAGCTTCTCGGTCGCCATCGCGTCCTCGTTCATCCGCCAGCGGAAGGCCTTCTCGTCGAGCACCGGCCACGCCGCCGCCTCACCCTCGCCGACGACGAGCTTCCGCGGTAGCTCGCCGGTGTCGGCGGCGAGTTCGTCGAGGAGCTGCGGCGAGATCGTCAGACGATCGCAGCCTGCCAATTCTTCGATCTCGCCCTTGTTGCGGAACGAGGCGCCCATGACGATGGTCGAGACGCCGTGCGCCTTGAAGGTCCGCCAGATGCCGGCCACCGACTGCACGCCCGGGTCTTCCGCCGCGGTGTAGCTCTTGCCGGTCGCCTTCGCCCACCAGTCGAGGATGCGGCCGACGAAGGGCGAGATCAGGAAGGCCTTCGCGTCGGCGCAGGCCACCGCCTGGGTGAGCGAGAAGATCAGCGTCAGATTGCAGTCGATGCCGTCCTTCTGCAGGATCTCGGCGGCGCGGATGCCTTCCCAGGTGGCGGCGATCTTGATCAGGATGCGCTCGCGCCCGATGCCGCGTGCCGCGTAGGACTCGATGACCGCCCGCGCCTTGGCGACGGTGGCCGCCGTATCGAAGGAGAGATCGGCGTCGACCTCGGTCGACACCCGCCCCGGCACCAGATCGCAGAGCTGCGCCCCGACCGACACCGCCAGCCGATCGGCGACCGCGCCGACGATCGCCGCCCGCTCACCGCTCTGCGCCCGCCCCCAGGCCAGCGCCTCCTCGACCACCGCGCCGAAATGCGGCAGGCCGATCGCCTTGAGCACCAGCGTCGGATTGGTGGTGCAGTCGACCGGCTTCAGCCGTCTCACCGCCTCGAAGTCGCCGGTATCGGCGACGACGGTGGTCATGGCCCCGAGTTGCACGAGCTTGGAAGGCGACATCTCGATCTCCCTGATCATCCGACGGCGATCGACCGACGCGAGCGATCGGTCGCCTCTCGAATAGACCAGGACGGGACGGCTTCACAGACCCGATTTCTGCATGTCTCCGGCGCGATCCAGTTCGGCCCGCCGAGGCAGGTCGGCGCCGCGGCGGGTGCAGGTGATCGCCGCCGCCGTGCCGGCGAAGTCGAGGATCCGCGCGAGCGCATCGGACCCGATCCGCCCGAGCCCGTCGATCGACAGGTGATCGCCCTCTGCGAGCGCCGTCAGCAGCGCCGCCTGGAACGTGTCGCCCGCCCCGACGGTGTCGACCACCGCCACCCGCCGTGCCGGCCGATCGACGCGCCCGGCCGCCGCGAAGGCCGAGACACCCTCCCCGCCACGGGTGACGACGACCAGACCGACGCCCGACGCCAGCCAGTCCGCCGCCAGCGCCGCCGGATCGGCACCGGGAAAGAGATGGGCGAGATCCTCGTCGCTCACCTTGATCAGGTGGCAGAGCCCGACCATCCGGGCGAAGAGGCGGCGCCAGACCTCCCGGTCCGGCTCCACCGTCGGCCGCACGTTGGGATCCCACGAGATCACCGCCCGGCCGCTCTCTCGCTCGGCCAACGCCAGCAGGGTCGAGGCGGTCGGCTCGACCACCATCGAATAGGAGCCGAAGTGATAGGCCGCAGCCGCCGGCACCCGGTCGAGCGTGTCGAGCCCGAGTGAACGATCCGCCGCCCCGTGGCCGTAGAAGGCGTAGTCCGGCACCCCGTTCGGCCGGAGCCCGACCAGCGCCAGCGTCGTCGGCGCGTCGAGCCGCACCGCGGCGCCGAGATCGACCCCCTCCGCGTTGAGCGCCGCCGCGAGGCGATCGCCGAGGACACCGGTGGAGACCCCGCCGTAGAAGGCGGCCGGCGTCCCTAGTCGCGCCAGCCCGATCGCCACGTTGAAGGGCGATCCGCCCATCCGCGCGTCGAGCATCGAACCGGTCGGCGTCGGGCCGGCCTCGTAGACGTCCATCAGGGCTTCGCCGGCCACCACGATCATGATGCGTGCTCCCGTGTGGGGCGCCCGCTCGCCGCGACCGGAGACCCGGACGCACGGCGCGGGCGCGAGTTGGCGAAAGGAAGGAAAACGGTGCCGCTCAGGCGCCGCGATCGAGCAGCGCCTCGGCCGTCACTTCGTCGGTGATCAGCCCGTTGATCAGCGGTCGCGCCAGCGCCGCCCGGAGCGGCGCGACCTTCGACGCCCCGACCGCCACCGCGACGCAGAGCTTGGTCGAGACGTCGGGCAGCGGCGCACTCATCACCCGGGCATTGCTCAGCCCCTCGATCGGCCGACCCGCACGATCGAAGGCCCATCCGGTGATCTCGCCGACTGCCCCGGCCTCCCTGAGTGCTTCGACCTCCGGGACCGAGAGGAACCCGTCCTTGACCAGCGGCGCATCCGGCCCGACCCCGGCGACGCCGACGAAGATCGTCTCCGCCTCCTCGATCAGGCACAGGTTCGAGACGATCAGCGGCTGGCGCGACAGCGTCTCGCGCTCCTCCGCCGACGAGGCGATGACCGGCACCGGGAAGGGATAGCAGCGCGCCTTGGTCTTGTCGGCGATGTTGTAGATCACCGCGAAATAGGCCGCCGCGCCGTCCGGCGCGATGTTGCCGGTCATCGACACGATCTTGTGCTGCGAACAGTCGAAGGCCGACATCTGATCGACCGCCGCCTTCAGGGTCCGCCCGGTGCCGATTCCGAGCGTCAGCGGTGTCGCGGATCGCAGGTGCCGTTCGAGATGCACCGCCGTCGCATGTCCGACGCCGATGAGCGACTCCGGATGCTCCGGATCCGTCGGCACCACCTCGGCGAGGCGCAACCCGTAACGGCTCTCCAACGCCGCCCCGAGCGACAGACAGCGGGCGATCGGGTGATCCAGCTCGAACTTGATCAGCCGTTCCGAGATCGCCAGCGACACCAACCGCTGGGCGCTCTGCCGCGACACGCCGAGCTTGGTGGCGATCTGATCCTGGGTGTTGCCGGCGATGTAGTAGAGCCAGCCGGCGCGGGCGGCCTCCTCCAGCCTTCCGTTCTCGTCCCCACCGCGCTGCGACGCCATCACGCACCCCCGATCCGGCCCCGACGCCGTCGCTCGACCAGAGCATCGCCCCGCCCGAAGTGTCAAGAACATGGGGAACTCGAGTATTCATCAGCCATCTCTGAGGAATTTCATCATCGGCGACTTACCGGGAACCGCCCACGGACGCCACTCGCCGACGATTGTTTGTGCATCGCAATAGGCTCGGTTCGCCAGCAAGTAGCGCTGCAGTGCAGCGAGGATTCTCCATTGACAGTCTACTCCATGTGAGTAATTTCTCAAGGCATGAGCAAATGCTCTGAGGTTCGGATGCCCACGACGGAAACAGCCGCGGGGCTCCGGTTTCCCCCGTAGGATGGCCCGACCGGCCATCGCCGGGGCAGGGAGGGTCGAATGACACTGAGATCGGTCTTGCTGGGCATGTCCTCGCTGTTCGTGATGGTCTCCGCCGCCCAGGCCGAGACGCTCACCATCGCGACCGTCAACAACGGCGACATGGTCCGCATGCAGAAGCTGACCGGGGACTTCACCGCGAAGTACCCAGACATCAAGGTCGAGTGGGTGACGCTCGAAGAGAACGTCCTGCGCCAGAAGGTGACCACCGACATCGCCACCAAGGGCGGTCAGTTCGACGTGTTGACCATCGGCACCTACGAGGTACCGATCTGGGCCAAGCAGGGCTGGCTCGTCGCTCTCGACAAGCTCGGCGCCGGCTACGACGTCGACGACCTGCTTCCCGCCATCCGCTCCGGCCTCTCCGCCGACGGCAAGCTCTACGCCGCGCCCTTCTACGGCGAGAGCTCGATGGTCATGTATCGCACCGACCTCTTCGCCAAGGCCGGTCTCACCATGCCGGCGGCCCCGACCTGGGACTTCGTCGCCGAGGCGGCTCGCAAGATCACCGACAAGCCCGGCGAGGTCTACGGCATCTGCCTGCGCGGCAAGGCCGGTTGGGGTGAGAACATGGCGTTCCTCACCGCCACCTCGAATTCCTTCGGCGCCCGCTGGTTCGACGAGAAGTGGCAGCCGCAGTTCGGCTCCGCCGAGTGGAAGACGACGCTCGACTTCTACGTCAAGCTGATGAAGGACGCCGGCCCTCCGGGGGCCTCGTCGAACGGCTTCAACGAGAATCTGGCGCTGTTCCAGTCCGGCAAGTGCGGCATGTGGATCGACGCCACCGTCGCCGCCTCCTTCGTCTCCAACCCGAAGGAATCGAAGGTCGCCGACAAGGTCGGCTATGCGCTCGCCCCCGACACCGGCCTCGGCAAACGCGGCAACTGGCTGTGGGCCTGGTCGCTGGCGGTCCCCGCCGGCTCCAAGAAGACCGAAGCGGCGCAGAAGTTCATCGCCTGGGCGACCTCCAAGGACTACCTCGCCCTGGTCGCCTCGAAGGAGGGTTGGGCCAACGTCCCGCCCGGCACCCGCGCCTCGCTCTACGCCAATCCAGAGTACCAGAAGGCGGCGCCCTTCGCCAAGATGACGCTCGACAGCATCAACTCGGCCGACCCGACCCGTCCTACGGTCAAGCCGGTGCCCTATGTCGGTGTGCAGTTCGTCGCCATTCCGGAGTTCCAGGGCCTCGGCACCGCCGTCGGTCAACAGTTCTCCGCCGCGCTCGCCGGCCAGAAGTCGGTCGACGACGCGCTGAAGGCGGCCCAGGACCTCGCCGTCCGCGAGATGACCAAGGCCGGCTACATCAAGTGAGATCCTCCCCCCTCCCGGACAACGGGAGGTGACCTCGGTCGGGGCCGCGACCCGAAGTCTCCGGCCCCGACCACTTCCTCCGGCACGGCGAACGCGGTGTCGCGCAGGAGATCCGGTTCCGACGGGTGGCGGTCGGTCGGCCGCCTCCCGGCGTCGCGCGGCGGGCGATGCCCGTCGTTGTTCGCTTCGGCGGGATCGCAGCCGACGCCCACCGCCTCATCCGGGAGGTCGCTCATGTCCACGCAACACTCCAGGGCCGCGGCTCGCCTGCTGGTGGCGCCTTCGGTCGTCCTCCTGTTCCTGTGGATGATCGTGCCGCTGGCGCTGACCGTCTGGTTTTCGTTCGAGCGCTTCAATCTCCTGATGCCGGCGACACGCGAGTGGATCGGGCTGACCAACTACCGCTTCTTCCTCACCGATCCGGCCTTCTTCGCGGCGATCCTCAACACGCTCTTGATCGTCGTCGGCGTGCTGGCGATCACCATCGTCGGCGGTATCCTTCTGGCGCTGCTGCTCGATCGGCCGATGTTCGGCCAGGGCATCGTCCGCCTGCTGGTCATCGCTCCGTTCTTCGTCATGCCCACCGTTTCGGCGCTGGTGTGGAAGAACATGTTCATGAACCCGGTGAACGGTCTCCTCGCCTGGCTGCAGAAGGCGGTCGGCATGGCGCCGCACGACTGGCTGGCGACCACCCCGCTCTTCGCCGTGATCGTCATCGTCGCCTGGCAGTGGCTGCCCTTCGCCACCCTGATCCTGTTGACCGCGCTGCAGTCGCTCGACGAGGAGCAGCGTGAGGCGGCCGAGCTCGACGGTGCCGGGGCGATCGCCCGCTTCCGCTTCATCGTGCTGCCGCACCTGTCGCGGGCGATCACCGTGGTGATCCTGATCCAGACGATCTTCCTCCTGTCGGTCTTCGCCGAGATCCTGGTCACCACCAACGGCGGCCCCGGCACCGACAGCACCAACATCGCCTTCCTCGTCTATGCACAGGCGCTGCTGCAGTTCGACGTGGGTGGCGCCTCCGCCGGCGGCATCGTCGCCGTCGTCCTCGCCAACATCGTGGCCTTCTTCCTGATGCGGATGATCGGCCGGACGCTGGAGGGCTGAGCCATGGCACGCCGCGTGACCGTGACGCAGAAGCTGGGCTTCACCGCACTCGCCTGGGGCGTCGGGATGCTCCTGTTCTTCCCGATCCTGTGGACGGTCCTGACCTCGTTCAAGACCGAGGCCGAGGCGGTCGCCTCGCCGCCCTCCTTCCTGTTCTTCGACTGGACGCTGGAGAACTACACCGAGGTGCAACACCGCTCGAACTACGTCCGCCACTTCCTCAATTCCGTGGTGATCTCGCTCGGCTCCACGGTGATCGGCCTCATCATCGCCGTCCCCGCCGCCTGGGCCATGGCCTTCCAGCCCGCCAAGCGCACCAAGGACCTGCTGATGTGGATGCTCTCCACCAAGATGATGCCGCCGGTCGGCGTCCTGGTGCCGATCTACCTCATCTTCCGCGACTTCGGGTTGCTCGACACGCGGCTGGGCCTGACCATCATCCTGACCCTCATCGACCTGCCGATCATCGTCTGGATGCTCTATACCTACTTCAAGGAGATCCCCGGCGAGATCCTCGAGGCGGCACGCATGGACGGGGCCGGCCTGTGGGACGAGATCGTCCACGTCCTGACCCCGATGGCGGTCCCCGGCATCGCCTCGACGCTGCTGCTCAACGTCATCCTCGCCTGGAACGAGGCCTTCTGGACGCTGAACCTGACCGCCGCCAAGGCGGCGCCGCTCACCGCCTTCATCGCCTCCTACTCCAGCCCCGAGGGGCTCTTCTACGCCAAGCTCTCCGCCGCTTCGACCATGGCGATCGCCCCCATCCTGATCCTGGGTTGGTTCTCCCAGAAGCAGTTGGTCCGCGGTCTCACCTTCGGCGCCGTCAAGTGAGGACACTCCCATGGGAAGCATCGTTCTGCGACAGGTCGAGAAGGTCTTCGGCGACGTCACCGTCATCCCGCCGATCGACCTCGAGATCGCCGACGGCGAGTTCGCGGTCTTCGTCGGCCCCTCCGGCTGCGGCAAGTCGACCCTGCTGCGCCTGATCGCCGGGCTCGAGGACGCCACCGCCGGCACCATCCTGATCGACGGCCGCGACGCCACCGACCTCGCCCCCGCCGAGCGCGGCCTGTCGATGGTGTTCCAGTCCTACGCGCTCTATCCGCACATGAGCGTGCGCGCCAACATCGCCTTCCCGCTCAAGATGGCACGACTGCCGGCCGCCGAGATCGAGGCGAAGGTGAAGGCCGCCGCCGAGACGCTGAACCTCGGCGACTATCTCGACCGCAAGCCCAAGCAGCTCTCCGGCGGCCAGCGCCAACGCGTCGCCATCGGCCGAGCGATCGTCCGCGAGCCCTCCGCCTTTCTCTTCGACGAGCCGCTGTCGAACCTCGACGCGGCGCTGCGCGTCCAGATGCGGCTGGAGATCTCCCAGCTCCATCAGAAGCTGAAGACGACGATGGTCTACGTCACCCACGATCAGGTCGAGGCCATGACCATGGCCGACAAGATCGTCGTGCTGAATAAGGGCCGCATCGAGCAGGTCGGCTCACCGCTCGAACTCTACCGCCGCCCCGCCAACCGCTTCGTCGCCGGCTTCATCGGCTCGCCCAAGATGAACTTCGTCGGCGGCTCCATCGCGGCCGCCCGCGGCGCCGCGACCATCGGCATCCGCCCGGAGAACCTCGCGGTCTCCCGCGAGGCCGGCGACTGGCCGGGCAGCATCGTCGTCGCCGAACACCTCGGCTCCGACACCTTCCTCCACGTCGCCACCGACGCGGCCGGCACGCTGACCATCCGGGTCTCCGGTGAGGTTCCCGTCCATCACGGCGACCGGGTCTTCGTCACCCCCGACGCGAGTGCCCTGCACCGCTTCGACGACAAGGGGATCGCCATCCGATGAAACGTCTCGCCGACAAGTCCGCCCTGATCACCGGCTCCGCCCGCGGCATCGGCCGCGCCTTCGCGGAAGCCTACGTCCGCGAGGGAGCCACCGTCGCCATCGCCGACGTGAACGTCGAACGCGCCGACGCGACCGCCCGGGAGATCGGCCCTGCGGCCTATGCCGTCCGCATGGACGTCACCGATCAGGCCTCGATCGACGCCGCCATCGCCGCCGTCGAGGCCCGCACCGGCGGCCTCGACATCCTGGTCAACAACGCCGCCCTCTTCGACCTCGCCCCCATCGTCGAGATCACCCGCGCGAGCTACGACCGCCTCTTCGCCGTCAACGTCGCCGGCACGCTCTTCACCCTGCAGGCGGCGGCGCGGTCGATGATCGCCCGCGGCCGCGGCGGCAAGATCATCAACATGGCGAGCCAGGCGGGCCGCCGCGGCGAGGGCCTCGTCGCGGTCTACTGCGCCACCAAGGCGGCGGTGATCTCGCTCACCCAGTCCGCCGGTCTCGACCTGATCAGGCACCGCATCAACGTCAACGCCATCGCCCCCGGCGTCGTCGACGGCGAGCACTGGGACGGCGTCGACGCCCTCTTCGCCAAATACGAACACCGGCCGATCGGCGAGAAGAAGCGCCTCGTCGGCGAGGCGGTCCCCTACGGCCGCATGGGCACCGCCGAAGACCTCGTCGGCATGGCGGTCTTCCTCGCCTCGGCCGAGTCCGACTACGTCGTCGCCCAGACCTACAACGTCGACGGCGGCAACTGGATGAGCTGACGGCGCGCACCGCCCCACGGCGGTGCCCCCCTCGGATCGTCGATCATCTGGAGACAATCATGGTCATCGCGCTCTCGTCGTCGACGCTCGAACGCCTGCCGGCCGGCGTCACCCGCCCGACCTACTCGCGCTCCGACCTCTCGGCCGGCATCCTCCACTTCGGCGTCGGCAACTTCCACCGCGCCCATCAGGCCGTCTATCTCGACCTCCTGATGAGCCTGGGCAAGGCCCACGACTGGGCCATCGTCGGCGCCGGCGTCCGCCCCTCCGACGCCGCGATGCGCGACGCGCTCGCCGCCCAGGACTGGCTCACCACTCTGGTCGAACTCGGCGGCGACCCGGCCTCGGCCCGCGTCATCGGCCCGATGATCGACTTCATCCCCGTCGACGACCGCGACCGCCTCATCGCCACTCTCGCCGCGCCCGAGATCCGCATCGTCTCGCTGACCATCACCGAGGGCGGCTACTTCCTCGATTCCGCGACCGGCCGCTTCGATGCCCGCCACCCCGAGATCGTCGCCGACGCCGCCCGCCCCGACGACCCGCGCACCGTCTTCGGCCTGATCCTGAAGGGGCTTCGCGCCCGCCGCGCCGCCGGCCTTCCCCCCTTCACCGTCATGTCCTGCGACAACATCCCCGGCAACGGCGAGGTCACCCGGCAGACGTTGGCCGGTCTCGCCGCCCTGTCCGATCCGGTCCTTGCCGACTGGATCGAGGCGGAGGTCGCCTTTCCCAACGGCATGGTCGACCGCATCACTCCCGCCACCACCGACCGCGAACGCCGGGCCCTCGAGACCGACTTCGGCCTCCACGACAACTGGCCGGTGTTCTGCGAGCCCTACAAGCAGTGGGTCCTCGAAGATCACTTCCCGCTCGGCCGTCCGCCCTTCGAGGCGGTCGGCGTCACCTTCGTCGACCACGTCGCGCCGTGGGAACTGATGAAGATCCGCATCCTCAACGGCGGCCATGCGGCCATCGCCTATCCCGCCGCGCTGATGGGCATCCACTTCGTTCACGACGCCATGGCCGATCCGCTGATCGCCGCCTTCCTGGAGAAGCTCGAACTGACCGAGATCGTCCCCATCGTGCCGCCGGTGCCGGGAACCGATCTCGTCGCCTATTTCCACCTCGTCGCCGAGCGCTTCGCCAATCCCGAGGTCGGCGACACCATTCCGCGCCTCTGCCAGGACGGCTCCAACCGCCAGCCGAAGTTCATCATCCCCTCGACCCGCGACCGCCTCGCCGCCGGCCTCGACGTCGACGGTCTGGCGCTGGTCTCGGCGCTGTGGTGCCGCTATTGCGCCGGCACCGACGACGCCGGCCGGCCGATCCCGCCCAACGACGAGGCTGCGGCTCGCCTGAAGACGCTGGCGCTCGAGGCACGCGAGACTCCGGCCGCCTTCCTCGTCGGGCTCGACGACATCTTCGGCGATGTCGGATCATCGCCCCGGTTCGGAGAGCGATTCGCCCGCCACCTGCGTGACCTCTGGGCACGCGGCGCCAAGGCGGTGCTCACCGACTATGTCGGGGATCGCTGACGGGACGTCTCCATGGATCGCCATCTCTGTGCCGTCGATGTCGGCACCGGCAGTGCCCGCGTCGGCATCTTCGACGGCCGCGGGCGGCTCCTCGCCTCGGCGGATCACCCGATCCTGATCGAGCGCCCGGCCCCCGACCACGTCGAGCACGACGGCGAGGACGTCTGGTCGGCGGTCTGCACCGCCACCCGCACGGCGATCGAGCGCGCCGGCATCGCCCCCGACAGCGTCGCGGCCATCGCCTTCGACGCCACCTGCTCGCTCGTCGCCCGCGACGCCGAGGGCCGCCCGGTCTCGGTCTCGCCGACCGGCCAGAACCGCTGGGACACCATCGTCTGGCTCGACCACCGCGCCATGGCCGAGGCCGAGTTCTGCACCGAGACCCGCCATCCGGTGATCGATCTCGTCGGCGGCGCCATGTCGCCGGAGATGCAGACGCCGAAGCTCGTCTGGCTGAAGCGCCACCTGCCGCAGGCCTGGGCTCGCATCCACCACCTCTTCGACCTCGCCGACTTCCTCGCCTGGAAGGCCTGCGGCTCCACCGCCCGCTCCCAGTGCACCCTCACCACCAAGTGGACCCATCGCCCCGAATCCGCCGAGGGCTGGCCGTCCGACTATCTCGCCGCCATCGGCCTCGACGACCTGATCGAGCGCGCCGGTCTGCCCGAACGCCCCGTTCCCCCGGGAACGGATCTCGGCCCGCTCTCGGAGACCGCCGCCGGTGATCTCGGCCTGACCACCGCCTGCCGCGTCGGCGCCGGCATGGTCGACGCCTATGCCGGCGGCCTCGCCCTCCTCGGCGCGCATGGCGCCGATCCGATCGAGCTCGAGCGCCGCGCCGCGCTCATCGCCGGCACCTCGAGCTGCGTCATGACCTGCACCCGCCGGCCGATCGCCTTCGCCGGCAGCTGGGGTCCCTATCTCGGCGTCACCCTGCCGAACCTCTGGACCACCGAGGGGGGCCAGTCCGCCTCCGGCGCCCTCCTCGACCACGTCATTCGCTGGCACGGCGCCGGCGGCGAGCCGACCGCCGAACTCCACGCCCGCGTCATCCACCGCGTCGAGGAACTGCGCGCCGCCGAGGGCGAGGCCTTCGCCGAACGCCTCCACGTCCTGCCCGACTTCCACGGCAATCGCGCCCCCCTCGCCGATCCGCATGCGCTCGGCGTGGTCAGCGGTCTCGCGATCGACACCTCCTTCGACGGCCTCTGCGCCCTCTATTGGCGCACGGCCGTCGGCCTCGCCCTCGGCATCCGCCACATCCTCGACGCCCTCGCCGAGGCCGGCCAGCGCATCGACATCCTCCATCTCACCGGCGGTCACGCCCGCAATCCGCTCCTCGTCGAGCTCTACGCCGATGTCACCGGCTGCCGCCTCGTGACGACCGACGAGGACAACGCCATGCTCCGCGGCACCGCGATGCTCGCCGCCACCGCCGTCGGCCTCCACCCGGACCTCGTCGCCGCCGCGACCGCGATGACCGCACCGGAAGTGGTGCGCGATCCCGACCCGCGGACGAAGCGCCGTTGGGACGTCGACTATCGCGTCTTCCGCGCCATGCAGACACACCGCCGCGACATTGATCGCCTGATCGGAACCCGTGCGCCGAAACCTTCGTCCCCCTTCGCCGGCAAGCGCCTCGTCGTCTTCGACTGCGACGGTGTCCTGGTCGACAGCGAACCCATCGCCCTCGACGTCCTCAAGGCCCATCTCGAAGACCACGGCGTCGCCGTCGACCCGGCCCGTCTCGCCGCCGAGGCCCTCGGCCACTCCGCTCGCGAGGTCTATGCCGCCTTCCGCGACGCCTATGGCGTCGTCATCGACGAGGCTGCCGCCGAACGCATCCAAGAGCGCCTCTTTGCCCGCTTCCGCGCCGAACTCCGCCCCATGCCCGGTATCCACGACCTGCTCGACCGCCTGAAGGCGACCGGAACCGACTATTGTCTCGCCTCGTCGAGCGCCCCACGCCGCCTCACAGTCGCGCTCGAGGCGACCGGCCTCGCCGATCGCTTCGCCGGCCGCGTCTTCTCGGCGACCATGGTCGCGCGTGGTAAACCGGCGCCCGACCTGTTCCTCCACGCCGCTCACGTCATGGGCGCCACCCCCGCCGACTGCCTCGTGGTCGAGGACAGCCCCGCCGGCATCGAGGCGGCACGCCGCGCCGGCATGGTCGTCGTCGGCTTCCTCGGGGGCGGCCATGCCGACGGCCCGGACTTCCGCGCCCGCATGCGCGCCGCCCGTCCGGACGCCATCCTCTCGGATCTCGCCGACCTGTGGTCCCTGATCGGCTGAACACATCGACCGACGGCGAGATCCCGGCGGCGCCGCGAGCCGGGAGCCCGTGCCGGAAAGACGGCCCGTCGCCGGGTGAGCGACGGACGCGAGGCCGCGTCTAATCGTTTCCCGAACGGAAGCGGCCGACGAGGCGGCGTCTGTCGCCGGGATGAACGAGGCGAGCCCATGTGATCGGCTCGCCGTCGTTCCAGGTGCGGCGCTCGACCACCAGACAGGCGGTCCCGACGCGGATCGACAGCAGCCGGGCGATGTCGCGCGTCGCCTCTTCGGCGGAGATGACGTGCTCGGCATCGGTCCACGGCACGTTGCGGACGAGCCACGTGCCCGGCGCTTCGGCGGCGAAGTCCACCTCGGCGGCCACGGGCACGGCGGCGAGGTTGATCAGCCGCTCCTCGATCTGGAGCGCCGTCCCGTCGGAGAAATGGCGCACCAGCAGGCGCAGCACCGGCGATCCTTCGTCGAGGCCGAGCGCGATGGCACGCGGATCGGCGGAATCGAGCGTCTCGCGCGAGAGAATCCCGAAGGAATAGACGCCACCGAGCCGCTCGACCTCGGCGCCGATGTCCCAGATCTCGAGCAATGGTCGCTCCGGCGGACGTTCGGCGACCACGGTCCCGGCGCGACGCTTCCGGGTGATCATGCCCTCGCCGGCAAGCGTGCGCAGCGCCCGGTGCACGGTCATGCGTGCCGCGCCGTAACGCTCCATGATCTCGAGTTCCTTCGGGATCTTGGTGCCGGGCGGCCAGGTGCCGTCGTTGATCGGCCGGATCAACGCTCGGCGGATCTGTTGCCACAGCGGACCCTGGCCATCGAGATCTTCGAGATCGCGCATCGGTCCTCGCGGTGATCGTGGCGTGCGAGGGTCGTCGCCGATGCGGGATCCTCACGGCGTCCCGTACCGGGACGGTCGAACGCGTCCGCCGGCCACGGGAACCATCACCGATCTGGTACGCCCTTCTCTCCGCCATTGTCTACACGTGGCCTCTTCGTCCGAAGGCCGGACGACGGGCCGGGCGAACCGACCGGCCCGGTCCTGAACCTCATGCGGTGACTCGCCGAGACCGGCACGGGCCTGGTGGGCGGTCACCCACGAGATCGGCTGCGCGGCATCGGTCGGCGCCGAGATCGTCGTCTTCGTGTCCTCGACCACGGCAAGATCCTGGTCGAGGGGGCTCCGGGAGGTCTCCGGCGGCCCCCGGTCTCGTGGCCGCTCACCCGAGGATCCCCGGCAGGTCGAGTCCCTGCTTCGTTGCCCAGTCGCGGGCGATGTCGTAGCCGGCGTCGGCGTGGCGCATCACCCCGGTCGCCGGGTCGTTCCACAGCACGCGGGCGAGCCGCTTCGCCGCCGCTTCCGTGCCGTCGGCGACGATCACCATGCCGGCGTGCTGCGAGAAGCCCATGCCGACGCCACCGCCGTGGTGGAGCGAAACCCAGGTGGCGCCCGAGGCGCAGTTGAGGAGCGCGTTGAGCAGCGGCCAGTCGGAGACGGCGTCGGAGCCGTCGGCCATCGCTTCCGTCTCGCGGTTGGGCGAGGCGACCGAGCCGCTGTCGAGGTGATCACGCCCGATGACGACCGGCGCCTTCAACTCGCCCTTCGCCACCATTTCGTTGAAGGCGAGCCCCAGGCGATGGCGATCGCCGAGCCCGACCCAGCAGATGCGCGCCGGCAGACCCTGGAAGTGAATGCGTTCCGCCGCCATGTCGAGCCAGGTGTGGAGATGCGGATCGTCGGGGATCAGCTCCTTCACCTTGGCATCGGTCTTGGCGATGTCCTCCGGGTCGCCGGAGAGCGCCGCCCAGCGGAACGGGCCGACGCCCCGGCAGAACAGCGGACGGATGTAGGCCGGCACGAAGCCGGGGAAGGCGAAGGCGTCCGTGACGCCCTCTTCCAGTGCCATCTGGCGGATATTGTTGCCGTAGTCGGTGACCGGCACGCCGTCGTGCCACCATTCCAGCATCGCCCTCACGTGCACCGCCATCGAGGCGCGGGCGGCGCGCTCGACACTCTTCGGATCGCTCTCGCGCTTGGCCTCCCATTCGGCCAGCGTCCAGCCGGCCGGCAGATAGCCGTTGATCGGATCGTGGGCCGAGGTCTGGTCGGTGACGAGATCGGGGCGGATGCCGCGACGGCGCATCTCGGGCAGGACCTCGGCGGCGTTGCCGAGGAGGCCGACGGAGATCGCCCGGCCCTCGGCGCAGGCGTGCTCGATCATCGCCATCGCCTCGTCGAGCGTGTCGGCGCGGGCGTCGAGATAGCCGGTGCGCAGCCGAAAATCGATACTCGACGGCCGGCACTCGACCGCGAGGCAGGAGGCCCCCGCCATGGTGGCGGCGAGCGGCTGGGCACCACCCATGCCGCCGAGCCCGCCGGTGAGGATCCAGCGTCCCTTCCACGAGCCGCCGTAGTGACGCCGTCCGGCTTCCACGAAGGTCTCGTAGGTCCCCTGCACGATGCCCTGGCTGCCGATGTAGATCCACGAGCCGGCGGTCATCTGCCCGTACATCATCAGGCCCTTGCGATCGAGCTCGTGGAACTCGTCCCAGGTCGCCCAGTGCGGCACCAGGTTCGAGTTGGCGATGAGCACCCGCGGCGCCTCCGCATGGGTGCGGAAAACGCCCACCGGCTTGCCCGACTGGACCACCAGCGTCTCGTCGTCCTCGAGCCGGCGAAGCGTCGCGACGATCCGGTCGAAGCTCTCCCAGTCGCGCGCCGCCCGGCCGATGCCGCCGTAGACGACGAGCTCCGACGGCCGCTCGGCGACCTCCGGGTCGAGATTGTTCATCAGCATCCGGAGCGCGGCCTCCGTGAGCCAGCTCTTGGCGCTCCGCTCGGCCCCGCGCGGGGCACGAATGACGCGGGTGTTGTCGATGCGGGTCATGGCGTTTCCTCGAATGGTTCGTTCGTGATCCGTCGGGGGACGGCGGGAAGCGGAGAGAGACGGGGAAGGGGGACCGCGGCGCTCCCGAGAGCGCGGGCGCTTCGACGAGAACGCCGCCCGCCGCCTCACCCCCGCGCGAAGGCGAGCGCCCCCTCGAGCGCCGTCTTCAGCACCGACACCAGCGGCGCGGCGTAGCCTTCATCGAAATCCGGCGGCCAATTGGTCTCGTCGATCCGCTCCGGCTCGGCGAGATAGCCGCGGATCGCCAGTTCCATCTGGATGGCGTGGACCCCGTCCGCCGGCCGGCCGTGGGACCGGGTGATCCAGCCGCCCTTGAAGCGGCCGTCGACGACATGACCGAGACCGCTCGCCGCACAGGGGCCGACGATCGCCGCGGTCAGCGCCGGATCGCACGCCGCCCCCACGTTGGTGCCGATGTTGAACTGCGGCAGCCGGGCTTCGAAGAGGCGCGGGATCACCGAGCGGATCGAATGGCAGTCGTAGACGACCACCCGGGGGTGGACCGCCCCGAGCCGCGCGATCTCCTCGGCGAGCGCCGCGTGATAGGGCGCGAACCAGCGCGTCCGCCGCTCGGCGATCTCGCCCGCCCCCGGTTCGGCGCCGGGGCGATAGATCGCTTCACCGTCGAACGTTTCGGTCGGGCACAGGCCGGTGGTCGTCTGCCCCGGATAGAGCGAGGCGCCGGAGGGGTCGCGATTGAGGTCGATCACCGAGCGCGACACGGGGGAGCCCACCAGGGTGGCGCCGAGATCGCGGGCGAAGCCGTAGAGTTCGCGCACGTGCCAATCGGCGTCGCGCCGTGCGAGCCAGGGCGAGACGAAGCGCCCGTCGAGACCGACGAGATCGGTCCCGGTGTGGGCGAAGCTCAGGATCAGCGGCGCCGTGCCGCGTTCGATCGACGGGAAGCCGGGCATGGTCATGACCCGCTCACCACCTCGGGCAGCGCCACCGGCGCCACCGCCGCCTCGATCTCGCCGGAGAGCACCATCGCCGCCACCGCCGCGATGTCCGGCGCGAAGAAACGGTCGTCGTCGAGCGCCGGAATCCGCGCCCGAATCGCCGTCCGCACCCGCTCCAGCGCCGGGCTGGAGGCGAGGGTGCCGTGGAAGTCGCAGCCCTGCGCCGCCGCCAAGAGTTCGATCGCCAGCACATGGGCGACGTTGCGCGCCATCCGGTGCAGCCGATAGGCGCCGTGCGCCGCCATCGACACGTGGTCCTCCTGGTTGGCCGAGGTCGGGATCGAATCGACGCTCGCCGGATGGGCCATCTGCTTGTTCTCGGAGACGAGCGCCGCGGCGGTCACCTGCGGGATCATGAAGCCGGAGTTGAGCCCGGGCCGCGGCGTCAGGAACGCCGGCAGCCGCGACAGCGACGGATCGACGAGCAGCGAGATCCGCCGCTCGGCCAGCGACCCGATCTCGCACAGCGCCATCGCCACGATGTCGGCGGCGAAGGCCACCGGCTCGGCGTGGAAGTTGCCGCCCGAGATCGCCTCGGGTTCGGAGACGGGCCCGTGGAAGATCAGCGGATTGTCGGTGACACCGTTGGCCTCGTGCTCGAGCGTCGTCGCCACCTGCCGCAGGATGTCGAGTGCCGCGCCCATCACCTGCGGCTGACAGCGCAGGCAATAGGGATCCTGGATGCGGTCGTCGCCGGAGGAATGGCTTGCCCGAATGGCGCTGCCGGCCATCAGCGCACGCAGTGCCGCGGCGGCCTCGATCTGGCCGGGGTGCCGGCGCAGCCGCTGGATGCGCGCGTCGAACGGCCCGTCCGAACCCATCGCCGCGTCGGTGGTCAGTGCCCCGGCGACGAGCGCGGTGCGGAACACCCGTTCGGCGGCGAACAGTGCATGGAGCGCGTTGGCGGTGGAGAACTGGGTGCCGTTGAGGAGCGCCAGCCCCTCCTTCGCCCCGAGGACGACCGGCTCGAGCCCGGCGCGCGCCAGCGCCTCGCTCGCCGCCATCCGCTCGCCGCGGAAGAAGGCCTCGCCGACGCCGATCATCGCCGCGGTCATGTGGGAGAGCGGCGCCAGATCCCCCGACGCCCCGACCGAACCCTGCGCCGGGACCACCGGCACGACGTCCCGCGCCAGCATCGTCTCGATCAGCCGCGCGGTCGCGGGCCTGACCCCCGAGGCGCCCTGACCGAGGTTGGCGAGTTTCAGCGCCATCATCAGCCGCGCGATCGCCGGATCGAGCGGTTCGCCGACGCCGGAGGCATGCGAGACGACCAGATTGTGCTGCAGCTTCTCGAGGTCGCCGTCGTCGATCCGGACCGAGGCGAGTTTCCCGAAGCCGGTGTTGATGCCGTAGACCGGCGCGCCTTTCGCCACGATGGCCGCGACCGCCGCCGCGCCGGCGGCGATGGCCGTCTCGGCGACCGGGTCGAGCGCCACCTCGGCGCCGCGGGCGATCGCCCGCCAGTGGGCGAGAGGGACGTCACCGGGGGTGAGGATCACGGTCATGTGCAGCGTCCGTTCCGAATGCGGGCGTGAAGGGGAAGGGCGCCGAGCCCCTCGACGAGTTCGGCCGGTGCCTCGATCGACCAGATCGCCAGATCGCAGGCCTTGCCCGCCTCCAACGTGCCGACCTCGACATCGCGGCCGAGGGCGCGTGCGGCGTGGCGGGTGACGCCTGCGAGGCATTCCTCGACGGTGAGGCCGAAGCGCATCGCGGCGAAATTCATCGCGAGGAGGAGCGAGGTCATCGGCGAGGTGCCGGGATTGCAGTCGGTCGAGACCGCCATGGCGACGCCGTGGACGCGGAAGCGCTCGATCGGCGGCACCCTGGTCTCGCGCAGCATGTGGAAGGCGCCGGGCAGCAGCACCGCCACCGTCCCCGCCTTCGCCATCGCCACGACCCCGGCCTCGTCGGTCCATTCGAGATGGTCGGCGGAGAGGGCCGCGAAGTCTGCGGCGAGCGCCGCCCCGCCGAGGTTCGACAGCTGATCGGCGTGCAGCTTCACCGGCAGACCGAGGGCGCGCGCCGTGGCGAAGACCCGCGCCACCTGTTCCGGCGAGAACGCGATGCCCTCGCAGAAGGCGTCGACCGCATCGATCAGGCCTTCGCCGGCGAGAACCGGCAGCATGGCGAGGACCGCGTCGATGTGGGCATCGCGGTCGCCCTCCGCCTCCGGCGGCAGCGCATGGGCGCCGAGGAAGGTGGTCGTCACGCCGACGTCGCACACCGCGCCGAGACGGCGGGCGGCGGTGAGCATGCGGCGTTCGGAGGCGATCTCCAGGCCGTAGCCCGACTTGATCTCCACCGTGGTGACACCGTCGGCGATCAGGCGGTCGAGGCGGGGCCGGCTCGCGGAGACGAGGTCGTCGACGGACGCCGCGCGGGTGGCCCGCACCGTCGCGGCGATGCCGCCGCCGCCATGGGCGATCTCGGCATAGGTGGCGCCGGCGAGACGCGACTCGAACTCGGCCGCGCGACTGCCGGCATGGACGAGATGGGTGTGGCAGTCGATCAGGCCGGGAGTGATCCACCGCCCGTCGCAGCCGACCACCCGTACCGGAGAAACACCCGACGGCAGGTCGACCCGCGCCCCGGCGAAGACGATACGGCCGTCCTTCGCCGCCACCACACCGTCGTCCACGACGCCGACACCGGGGCGCTCCGCCGCCAGGGTGACGAGACGGGCATCGGTCCACAGCATGTCGACGGCGATGGCCATGATGGTGCGTCCGGCTGGAAGGATGGTCCGATTTTGCTGGACCGGGACCTTGCGGGAAGCCGAGCAGACTGTCAATATGTATAGACATAAAAACCGATGAAAGAAGGCGAAGGCGAGATGGAAGCGGCGATCTTCGAACGGGTGCTGACCCCCGAGGGGTGGCGCGACGACGTCCTGATCGGCTGGGCCGCGGGACGCATCACGACCATCGCACCCGAAGTCGGCACGGCCGCGCCGGCGGGGACGCGTCGTGTCTCCGGCGCCATCGTGCCGGGGGTCGGCAATCTCCACAGCCATGCCTTCCAGCGCGGCTTCGCCGGCCTCACCGAACGGCGCGGCGATGGCGAAGCGGATCATTTCTGGACTTGGCGCGAGGCGATGTATCGCTTCGCCGCCGCGATGACCCCGGAGCGGCTGGCGGCGATCGCGGCGATGGCGCAGATCGAGATGCTGGAGAGCGGGTTCACCGGCGTCGCCGAATTCCACTACCTCCACCACGCACCCGACGGCCGACCCTACGACGAGCCGGCGGAGACGGCCTTCGCCATTGCCGCGGCGGCGGAAGAGACCGGCATCGGCCTGACGTTGCTACCGGTGTTCTACGCCCACGGCGGCTTCGGCGATCGATCGCCCGCCGAGGGTCAACGTCGCTTCGTCGCGGACCTCGACCTCTACGCGCGGCTCCACGAGGGAGCGGGCCGGGCCGTCGCCAATTTGCCCCATGGTCGGGTCGGCATCGCGCCGCATTCCCTCCGGGCGGTGAACGGGACCGAACTCGCCGAACTCGTCCGCCGCCATGGCGACGGGCCGATCCACATCCACGTCGCCGAACAGATGGCCGAGGTCGAGGACTGCCTCGCCGCCACCGGTGCCCGGCCGGTCGACCGTCTCTTCGATCTCGCCGAGGTCGATCGTCGCTGGTGCCTCGTCCACGCCACCCATGTCGCGCCGGGCGAGATCGAGCGGATGGCGCGGTCGGGGGCGGTCGTCGGGCTCTGCCCGATCACCGAGGCCGATCTCGGCGACGGCATCTTCCCGGCGCTGGCCTTCCAGGGCGTGGGCGGTCGCTGGGGCGTCGGCACCGACTCGAACGTGCTGATCTCGCTGCCGCAGGAACTGCGTCTGCTCGAACAGTCACAACGCCTCGTCCATCGCGCCCGCAACCGCCTCGCGCTGCCGCCGCGCTCCACCGGGAGAACGTTGTTCGACGCCGCGGTCGCTGGCGGGGCGCAGGCGTTGGGCCGGACGGCGAGCGGCCTCGCGGTCGGAGCCCCGGCCGATCTCGTCGTTCTCGACGTCGACCACCCGGCCCTCGTCGGCCGCCGCGACGACGCTCTGCTCGACGCCTGGATCTTCGCCGCGGCGACCAACCCGGTGCGTCACGTCTGGGCCGCCGGTCGCCACGTGGTGGTCGACGGTCGCCATTCGGCGCGCGACCGGGTGGAGAAGGAGTTTCGTCGGGTGATGAGGGACCTGGCCGAGGCGTGATACCGAGCCCATGACGTTCTGACTGGTTCAGAACTCCATGGGCGAAGGCAAGCCCGAACGGGCGTCGGCCGGTCAGGCCGAAACCCACGAAATTCGGACGAGTCCGAATTTCGTGAACCTGGTATGAGGTCTCGCTCCATGGAGCGTGGCCGTGATGCAGCGAGCCGCCCGACGATCGACATGGGCGCACGCGTCACCCCCGGGGTGTCGACGCCGCTCGGCCGACGTGCCGTCCTCGGGTGAGCCGGTGTCGAGGAATCGCGGACGGTCGAAGGCATCACCGGGCTCGCCGATCGACCTCGTCCGCGCGGTGGGTGCGGCGCCCCCGAGACCGCCCGAACCGTCGAAGGCGACGGTCCCACGGACCGTCGCCCTCTTCGTTTCGCCTCACCACCGCGCTCCGGGGAACGACGACGCGGTGAACGGGATCACTTCTTCATCGGGCAGGTGTTGAGCCCGAGCAGGGGATAGAAGGGGCAGAAGCCGACGAGGCCGGTGAGCAGCGGGATGACGCCGACGTAGCCGATCCACTTCCAGGTGATGGTGGCGGGCGCCAGGAAGGCGAAGGCGAGCAGCGCGAGGCCGACGACGATGCGCAGGATCTTGTCGATTCCACCGACATTGGCGGTCATTTGCAGGTCTCCATCGATACCGAAGCGAGCGGTTTCCGGGAGCCCCTCTCCCGGCCGGCCGTCGCGATGGCCCCACTCTGCCCTTTCGTCAGAGGCACGTCGGTGACCTAGTCACAGGAGGCGGCATGCTCACGGCTTCGTGAGAGTCGGTCGCCCGGGCCCGAGCCGCCGGCTCAGTCCTCCACCGCCGCCAGTCGATCGAGGCCGGGACGGTCGACGACGTCGACGGTGCCGCGGCCGAGGCGGACGAGACCACGCCGCTCGAACGCCTTGAGGTGGCGGCTCACCACCTCCCGCGCGGTACCGAGCTCGCCGGCGATCTGCTGATGGGTCAGGGTGATCGGCGCGGCGGTGGCGGCGAGGAGGCGCGCCAGGCGGGCGTCGACCCGGTGGAACACCGCCGACTGCATGGTGCCGAGGATCTCGGCGACGCGACGGCCGAAGCCGGCGAAGACGAAGCGGCGGAAGACGTCGGATCCGGACAGCAACTCGTCGAAGATCGGGCGCGGCACTGTGACGGCGGAAGTCGGCACCTCGACCACGCCTTCGGCCGAATAGGCCTCCTCGCCGACCAGCGCGGCGGTCGTCAGCACGCAGCTTTCGCCGCGGCGAACCCGATAGAGGACGATCTCGCGGCCGGTGTCGGCGATCATCTGGACACGAACGGAGCCGTCGAGAACCAGGATGTAGGCGCCGCAGGGGACCCCGGGCGAGAAGACGATCGCCCCGGCCGGGATTTCGACGCGGTGACTGCGTTCGGCGAGCCGCGTCCGTTCGGCCGAGGTCAGACCGGCGAGTTCGGGGAAGAGTTCGATCCAGTCCTGCGACGCGGCCACGCTGCCTCCGAGGGAGCCCGAGTTCGACCGACCACGCGGCGGCACCGGCCGGTGTCAGTCGAGGAAGGTCGGTTCCGCATCGTAGTCGCTGTCGCGACGGATCTCCACATGGAGACCGGGGACCGTACGCATCGGCCCGCGGCGGCGCGGATCGACCCGGGACGGAAGGCGGCCGGGGACGGTCTCCGCCCCGCCCGCATCGCGCCGTCCATGGAGACCACGCAGATCGGGGCCGAAATAGCCGCCGGCGCCGCGCACGTAGGTGACCGGATGGTGCAGTAGGCGCATCGCATGCCGGAAGAGGGTCGCCGGCGACAGCGGCTTGACGAGGACGTCGTCGACCCCGGCGTGGACCGCCGCCTCCAGCACCCGGCGGTCGACATGGCCGCTGACCAGAGCGATCGGCATCACCGGATTGGCGAGTTCGCCCGAGCGACGGATGTCGCGGATCCAGTCGAGGCCGTTCACGCCGGGCATCACCAGATCGACGAAGGTGAGATCGACGGGGGTCTGAGTCACGAAGGCCCGCGCCACGAGCGGATCGCCGAAGACGTCGACTCGACGGAACCCCATGCCGCGCAGGAGCGTGCGAAACAGATTCTGGAAGTTGCGATTGTCGTCGACGACGCAGACGCGGACGTCGGCGAAGTTCGCGGAACTGCCCACTCCTCGTCTCCTCCTCCGCCGCACCCCGGTTCTTCTACGAACGGCTCTACCTTCGGTCTCGCTAACATTTCGTTGCCACTTGACCCAGCGTCAGACTGGAAAGGCCCGTTTCATCCGAAAGTCTGAGGATGGGATCCGGAAACGGCGACGGCCGGGCGATGCCCGGCCGTCTGGTGTCTCGATCGGCGGCACGACCCCGCCGAGTCCCCGCATCGATCAGGCTGCGGCCTCGTAGCACTCCAGCACGTAGTCCCAGTTGAGCAGGTGATCGACGAAGGCCTCGAGGAACTTCAGGCGCAGGTTGCGATAGTCGATGTAGTAGCCGTGCTCCCACACGTCGGCGGTGAGGATCGGCGTCGCGCCCTGGGTCATCGGGTTCTCGGCGTTCGAGGTCTTGGTGATCGACAGCTTGCCGTCCTTGAACACCAGCCAGGCCCAACCCGAGCCGAACTGGGTCATGCCGGCCTGGATGAAGTCGGCGCGGAACTTGTCGTAGCCGCCGAGGTCGCGGTCGATCAGGGTCTGGATCTTGCCCGGGACCTTGGTGCCGCCGCCGCCCTTCTTCTGCCAGAGCCAGAAGTGGTGATGGTTCCAGTGCTGGGCGGCGTTGTTGAACACCGGCACGTTCTTGCCGGCGCTGGCCTTGATCACCTCTTCGAGGGACATCGACTCGAACTCGGTGCCCTTGATCAGGTTGTTGAGGTTGGTGACGTAGGCAGCATGATGCTTGTCGTGGTGATACTCGAGCGTCTCGGCCGAGGTGTAGGGCGCCAACGCGTCATAGGCGTAGGGCAGCGGAGCGAGTTCGAAAGCCATCGGGAAACTCCTTCGGGTGGATCGTCGGAACGTATGGCCGGATGCCCCGCAACGCCACCGCTGCGCGACCCCGGCGAAAGGGCCGGGTGAAACATAGGGGTCTCTACGGACCGCGGCAACCGCTCCGCCCGTCTTTCCGATTGCGAATTCGTCCAATTCAGGCGTGGGCGAAGTCCCAGTAGAGCCGGCGGGCGAGGCGATAGGCGGGCCCCGGCTCGAGCGCGCGGTCCTCGATCCGGGTGATGGGGACGACCTTGGAGTAGTTGCCGGTGGAAAAGATCTCGTCGGCCTCGAGGAAGTCCTGATGGCGCAACGTCTTCTCGACCACCGGCTGGCCGGCCTTGCGCAGGAGATCGATGACCCGCGAGCGGGTGACGCCGGCGAGGAAGGTGCCGTTGGCGACCGGTGTCATCACCACCCCGTCCTTGGCCATGAAGACGTTGGCGGAGGCCAGTTCGGCGACGTTGCCGAGCATGTCGAGGACGACGGCGTTGTCGAAGCCCTTCGCCTTCGCCTCCAGCGTGGCGCGAGCGTTGTTGGGGTAGAGGCAGCCGGCCTTGGCGTTGACCGGCATGCATTCGAGTGTCGGGCGGCGGAAGCCGGTGAGCGTCACCGACAGGCCGTTCGGCGCCGGCATCGGCGCCTCCCATAGGGTGAGGGCGAAGCGGGTCGAGGTGGGGTCGCAGGCGATCAGGGTCGAGGGATGGTTGCCTTCGGCCCAGTAGCTCGGGCGGATGTAGACGGCGGCGTCGCGGTCGAAGAGGCGAAGACCGTCGCGGGTCAGTTCGACGATCTCCTCCCAGCGCATCGACGGGGTCATCGCCAGGGCCTCGGCGGAGGCGTTGACGCGGCGGCAGTGGCGATCGAGATCGGGGGTGACGCCCTCGAAGGCGCGGGCGCCGTCGAAGACGGTCGAGCCGAGCCAGAAGGCATGGCTCATCGGCCCGATCAGCGGCGGGTTGCCCTCGAGCCACTGGTCGTCGAACCAGGTCCAGGTCTTGGCCACGCTCGCGCCGTGTCCCATTTTTTCGCTCCTCGCGCCTCACATCGGGGTCTTCGGCGGATCGATCCGCCGCTCGAAGCATCGGATCATGCGACAGGTCGGCGCGGAAGTGGTCTTTTCGCAGATCGGCCCTACGTTAGCGGGTTCCCTCCCGGCCCGTCTCGGGCCATTCTCCCGCCGACGTCCCTGCGGAGCAAGCGATGGCCCACTCGATCTACGTCTTCGACGCCTACGGTACCCTGTTCGACGTCCACGCGGCGGTCAGACGCCACGCCGACGAGGTGGGACCGGAGGGGCAGCTTCTTTCGGCGCTGTGGCGGGCCAAACAGCTCGAGTACTCGTGGATGCTGACCATGATGGGTCGCTACCGCGACTTCTGGTCGCTGACCGAGGAGGCGCTCGACTATGCCTTCGCCCGGGTGCCGCAGGCCAATCGGGCGAGCCGCCAGCACCTCCTCGACAGCTATTGGACCTGCGACGTCTATCCGGACGTTCCGGAGGTGATCAAGCAGTTGAAGATGCGCGGCGCCAAGCTGGTGATGCTGTCGAACGGCACCCATCAGATGCTGCATGCCGCAGCGCGCTCGGCCGGCATCGAGGACGAGTTCGACGACATCCTGTCGGTCGACGACATCAAGGTCTACAAGCCCGATCCGCGGGTCTACGACATGGTGGCGACCCGGTACCGGGTGTTCCCGGAAGCGGTGTCGTTCCAGTCGTCGAACCGCTGGGACGCCGCCGGCGCCACCGCCTTCGGCTTCCGCTCGGTGTGGATCAACCGCACCGAACTGCCCGAGGAATACAACGACTTCCGCCCCGCCGCGGTGCTGCCGAGCCTCGAGGGGCTGCTGACCCTGGGGTGAGAGCCCCCGTCCCGGAGATCCCGAGGCCGCCGGGGCGACTCGGCGGCGAGAGATCACACGAGGCGTGCCCTCTCTCTGCGTCATCACCGGGTCGAGCCCGGGGTCCCCGTGCTGCGACGCCTCATGGGTGCCCGGGTCGAGCCCGGGCAGGACCGAGAATGGGGTCGTCGCCGTGAAGAGCAGAGGCCGCCGGTCGTCGCGGCGGCCGTCGCGACCGGCTTCCGACGCTCGCCGCTTTCCGGCCTCACTCCCCGAGCTTCGTCAGGATCCGCGCCCAGGAGCGCAGGCCCTTGTGGAAACTCTCGAGGTCGTACTTCTCGTTGGGCGAGTGGATGCGGTCGTCGTCGAGGCCGAAGCCGACGAAGAGCGACGGCATCGCGAGAATGCGCTGGAACGCCTCGCCGACGGGGATCGAACCGCCACCGCCGATGACCACCGCCGGGGTCGCCCACTCCTCGCTCAGCGCCGCGAGGCCGGCCTTCAGCCACGGGCTGTCGTAGGGCATGGCGAAGCCGGGGCTGCCGCCGTGGGGGTGGAACTCGACTTGCCCCTCGGGCGGCAGCATCGAGCGGACCCGCTCACGGAAGGCGGCGCGGATCTTCTCGGGGTTCTGGGCGCCGACGAGGCGGAAGGAGACCTTGGCCGAGGCCTTCGCCGGCAGCACGGTCTTGAAGCCGTCGCCGGTGTAGCCGCCGACGACGCCGTTGAACTCGCAGGTCGGCCGCGCCCAGACCTGTTCGAGCACGGTGAGGCCCTTCTCGCCGGCGAGGCTCTTCAGGCCGACGGGGGCGAGGAAGCTCTCGGTCGAGGTGCCGAGCGTCTCCCAGGAGGCGCGGACTTCGGCCGGCACCTCGGGCACGCCGTCGTAGAAGCCGGGCAGCGTCACCCGACCGGTGTCGTCATGGAGGCTCGCCAGGATCTTCGTCAGCACCCGGATCGGGTTCCAGGCGGGGCCGCCGAAGAGGCCGGAGTGGAGGTCGCGATCGGCGCAGCGGATGGTCACCGCCTCGCCGACCAGACCGCGCAGGGAGGCGGTGATCGCCGGGCGGCCGCGCTCCCACATGTTGGTGTCGCAGATGAGCGCCAGGTCGTGGCTGAGCTCGGCGGCATTGGCCGCGAGGAACGGCTCGAGCGAGGGCGAGCCGCTCTCCTCCTCGCCCTCGAGCAGCACCGTCACCTTGACCGGCAGGCGCCCCTCTTCGGCGATCAGCGCCCGGCAGGCCTCGATGAAGATGAGGAGCTGACCCTTGTCGTCGGCCGAGCCGCGACCGGTGATGACCTTCACCCCGTCGCGGTCCTCGATCTTGGGATCGAAGGGAACGGCGTTCCACAGGTTCAGCGGATCGACCGGCTGGACGTCGTAGTGGCCGTAGAAGAGGACATGGCGATCGGGGTTGGCGACCGCGCCGGTCCAGTGGGCGACGACGATCGGGTGACCGGGGGTGTCGCGCAGGCTCGCCTCGAATCCGAGGGACGTCAGTTCTCGCGTACACCATTCGCCGGCGGCGCGGACATCCGCGGCGAAGGCGGGATCGGCGGAGATCGACTTCAGGCGGATCAGGTCGAAGAGGCGGGAGAGGCTCTGGTCGAGACCCGCATCGATGCGGGCGAGGGCGCCGTCGAGGGACATGGGAGGCTCCGATGAGGGGACGACGTCAGCGCTTGAACAGCGAGCCGAGGACGCCGCGGACGAGGGCGTTGGAGATCTGGCGTCCGGCAGCGGTGGCGGCCGAGCGGGTCGCCGAGGTGATGATGGTCTCGCCGATGGTGCGCGAACGCGGGCCGCCGGTCTTCATGCCGGCGATCGAACCGACGGTCTCGAGGATGCCGTCGAAGAAGCCGCCGCCCGACGGCGCTGCCTCGCCCTGGGGGGCGCCGGCGGAGCGGCCGGCCGAGCCGGCCACCTTGCCGCGCAGCTTCTCGTAGGCCGAGAGCCGATCGATGGTCTCGTCGTACCGGCCGGCGAGACGCGAGGTGTTGACCAGCGTCGCCCGTTCGGCCGGCGTCAGCGGACCGACGCGGGCCTCGGGCGGACGGACGAAGGTGCGCTGCACGACCGAGGGCACGCCCTTGCCGTGGAGCATCGACACCAGCGCCTCGCCGACGGCCAGTTCGGTGATCGCCGTTTCGGTCTTGAACTTCGGGTTCTGGCGGAAGGTCTCGGCGGCGGCGCGCACCGCCTTCTGCTCGCGCGGCGTGAAGGCGCGCAGCGCGTGTTGGACGCGATTGCCGAGCTGGGCGGAGACGCTGTCGGGCACGTCGAGCGGGTTCTGGGTGACGAAATAGACGCCGACGCCCTTGGAGCGGACGAGGCGGACGACCTGCTCGACCTTGTCGATCAGCGCCTTGGGCGCCTCGTCGAAGAGCAGGTGGGCCTCGTCGAAGAAGAAGACCAACTTCGGTTGCGGCAGGTCGCCGACCTCGGGCAGTTCCTCGAACAGCTCGGAGAGCAGCCAGAGGAGGAACGTCGCGTAGAGGCGCGGGCTCGCCATCAGTTCGTCGGCGGCGAGGATGTTGATGGTGCCGCGGCCCTCGGCGTCGGTCGCCATGAGATCGGAGATGGCCAGCGCCGGCTCGCCGAAGAACGACTCGGCGCCCTGTTGCTCGAGCACCAGGAGCTGGCGCTGGATGGTCCCGACCGTCGCCTTGGAGACGTTGCCGTATTCGACCGTCAACTCGTCGGCACGCTCGGCGACATGGGCGAGGACGGCGCGCAGGTCCTTGAGGTCGAGGAGGAGGAGGCCCTCCTCGTCGGCGAGCTTGAAGACGATGTTGAGGACACCCTCCTGGGTGTCGTTGAGGTCCATCAGCCGGGCGAGCAGCAGCGGCCCCATCTCGGAGATGGTGGCGCGGATCGGGTGGCCCTGCTTGCCGAAGAGATCCCAATAGACCACCGGGAACTTCTTCGGCTCCCACTCGGTGAAGCCGATCTCCTTGGCCCGCTTGGCGATCCAGTCCTTCTCCTCGCCCTTGGCGCCGATGCCGGAGAGGTCGCCCTTGATGTCGGCGGCGAAGACTGAGACGCCGGCGGCCGAGAGGCCCTCGGCGAGGACCTGGAGGGACACGGTCTTGCCGGTGCCGGTGGCACCGGTGATGAGCCCGTGGCGGTTCGCCAGCTTCAGCTCGAGCCACTCGTCCTCGATGCTGTGTCCGAGATAGACGCCGCCTTCGATCCGCATCCGATCCTCCGTCGTGAGTTCCCCCATATAGGCCGTCGCGCCGGGCTTGGAAACAAGTGCCGGCAGGCCACCCCCGACTCGACACGGAAAGCTCGGCGCCATGTCCGAGTGACGCTTGAACTTCCCCCGGGGGTGGTGTCACATGGCCCGGAACCGTCGGGGTCGGAGGATGGACCGACCGGCGCGGGGGGCGGTCGCGTGGCGGCGGGAACGACCCCTTCGAAGGACGGCCCCCACCCACCCGGGCATCGGGCGTCGAGATGCCGAAGAGGCTCCGGACGATGCGCGGCGCGAGACCCCCGATCGGCGGCTCGCGGAACGCCACAGAGGACATCCCATGCAGGAAATGATCGAACGGATCGCCATCCAGGCCGGTATCGAGCCCGACCTCGCCCACAAGGCGACGTCGATGATCGTCAGCTTCATCTCGACCAACGCGCCGACCGAATACGTCGACATGATCCGTCAGTACGTGCCGGGCTTCGACGACGTCGCAGCGGCGGGGGCGGTCCACACCGAAGCCGCCGATGCGGGTGGTGCCGGTGGAGGCCTGATGGGTGCGCTCGGCGGCCTGATGGGCGGCGGCGGCATCGCCGGGGCGCTCGGCAGCCTGATGGGCGGCGCGGAGAGCGGCGGAATCGGTGCCGCGATGGCGATGCTCGGCAACCTGCAGAAGGACGGGCTCGACATGTCGCAGGTGCAGTCGCTGGCCGGCGGGCTGGTCGGCGAGTTCAAGCAGGTCGCCGGCGACGACGTCGTCGACAAGCTGCTCGCCGAAATCCCCGGCATCGGCCGGTTCATCGGTTGACACCTCCCGCCACGCGATCGGCGACTCTTGAAGAATCGCCGATTTCGCGTTCAATTCGTCAGCGAACAGCCTTTCGCCGCCCGCGGCTCATCGACGGCGCGGTCATCGGAGGAACAGGAATGACCAACATCGCCACGATCGAGGGCATCGGCCCCGTCTTCGCCGAGAAGCTCACCGCGGCCGGCGTGAAGACGGTCGAAGCGCTCCTGGACAAGGCCAAGGATCCCAAGGGCCGCAAGGCGCTGGCCGAGGCCTCCGGCATCGACGAGAAGAAGATCCTCAACTGGGCCAACAAGGCCGACCTGATGCGCATCAAGGGCGTCGGCGAGGAGTACTCCGACCTGCTCGAGGCCTCCGGCGTCGACACCGTCAAGGAGCTCAAGCACCGCAAGGCGGAGAACCTCCACGCCAAGATGACCGAGGTCAACGAGGCCAAGAAGCTCGTCCGCGCCCTGCCGACCCTCAAGGCGGTCACCGACTGGATCGAGCAGGCCAAGGAACTGCCGGCGGTGATGACCTACTGAGGTCGCCCCCCGGGTTCGACGCGGGTTCGACTCGAGACCCCATTCGCCACCGCCCTCGGGTCGGCGGCGAATGGGGTCTTCGCGTTTTTCACGGCGACGACTCCGATCGGACGAGGAGGAGAGGCGGCGCGCCGCGGTGGAAGCGGTTACGGCCGCGCGCCCTCGGCGGCGCGCGCGGCGGCTGGGCCTCGGAGGGGCGGGCCTCAGATCCCGATCTGGCCGTAACGCAGCGCCTCGACCACGGTGTGCGTCTTGTTGGAGGCGTTCATCTTGTCGGACGCGTTCTGCAGATGGGCGTGGACCGTCCGCTGCGAGATCTCCAGGAGGTCGGCGATCTCGGCGGCGGTCTTGCCGATGGCGGTCAACTGCAGCACGTGACGCTCACGCTCGGACAGATCGCCGGGCCGGGCGACATCGAGGCGGCCGGCCTCGATGAGGCCTCGGAAGGCGATCAGGCAGTAGAACTCCAGCCCGGCGAGCGCCGCGGGGGAGATCGGCAGGTCCTTTCCGGCGATCAGCACGCACCCCTGGTAGGGATGCAGATCGTGGATCGGCACGGCGATCAGGTCCGCCGCCGGGCCGCCGGCCGCGGCGATGAGCTCGGAGGCGAGCGCGCCCTTGGGCGGTGCCGGGGGTTTCACGGGCGTGGCGACGGGCTCGATCCGGCCGCCGCGTACGACGAAGGGTCGCCGAGCCCCCAGGCACCAGCCCAGCAACGGGTCGCCGGTCGCGACGTCGATCACGTGCCCCCCGTTGCGGACATCCGGCCAGACGATACGCAGGATCAGCTTGGTGACCGAGCGTCGAGGCAGCGGAAGCCCCGTCAGGAGGATGTGACTGGCGCCGAAGCGGCGCAGCCCTCGCTCGAACAGATCGAGCACGCGGTCGGCCTCTCGCACCGTCGAGAGATGGAACGCATCCGAAAAAATACCGGTGTCCACACCCATATCCATCGGGCCAGACTCGCTCTCTCCGATTCGATATCCCAATCTCCCCAAAGTATTATTCCGATCAATTGTCGTTTCTGACGGTGGCGAATACACGAAGGGGTCGCCGAAGCGCCCACCCGATGTGACTGCGCGTCTCATCCGGGCGGATCGAAATTTCACCCCAATCGTTTCGGACGAACCCAGATTTCCCGCGCCGAAGCGAGGCGCCCCAAAATGGGACCCGACGCGCCGTGCCGACCGTTTCGACCCATCGCGGCTTCCTCGTATTTCACTGAGCCTCCCTGCGACTATATCATGATGCCGCACCCGGTGTTCACGGGTGGGCATTCCGAACTAGGGTCCGGCCGGCGACGCTCGATCAATTCGTCGTGTCCTCTGCGGCGCATTCGGCGTAGACAGTGGCGCGCGACGGCGAGCCGGCGCATACGCGTGGCGCAGCAGGTGCCCCTCCCGGCACCGGGCGCGCCCAGGGCAATGGGAGTTCAGCGGTGACATCCGATACGAAGCGTTTCACGGGGTCCTTCGCAGCGCGCAGCCGCGAGGACTGGGTCGGGGCGGCCACCAAGGCGCTGAAGACGGTTCCCTTCGAGCGCCTCAGGACGACGACGCTCGACGGCATCGTCATCGAGCCGATCTACGACGGCAACGCGACCCCCGTGGCGCTCGGCGCGCGCGCGGCGGGCGCGCCCTGGGCGGTGATGGCGCGGATCGACATCCCCGGCAACAAGACCGCCAATGCCCAGATCCTCGAAGATCTGGAGGGCGGTGCCTCCGGCCTCGACCTCGTCGGCGCCGAGAGCCCGAACGCCGCCGGTTTCGGCCTGACCATCTCCTGTGACGGCTGCGTCGCCAACCTGCTCGCCGGCGTCCACCTCGACATGATCCCGATCCGGGTCGACGGCGGACGGCGCACCGCCGAGATCGCCGGCCTGATCGCCGGCCTCGCCGCCAAGCAGGGCAAGAGTGCCGACCTGTCGCTGATCCAGGACCCGATCGGCGAGATCGCCGCCACCGGCAGGCTGGCGGCGAAGCTCGAGGACGCGATCGCTTCCGCGGCGGCCACCGCCTCGTCCTTCTCGGGCACGGTGCTCGAGGCCGACGGCCGCGTCTGGCACGCCGCCGGCGCCTCGGAGGCCCAGGAGCTCGCCGGGCTTCTCGCTACCGCCACCACCTATCTCAGGGCACTCGAGGCTTCCGGCCTCGACCTCTCCGCCGCGGTCTCGCGCATCGGCTTCACCGCCGTCGCCGACCAGAACCAGTTCCGCACCATCGCCAAGCTGCGCGCCCTCACCCTCCTGTGGGCGCGGGTGCAGGAGGCCTGCGGTCTCGCACCCGTCGCGCCGCGCATCCATGCCGAGACGGCGCGGCGGATGATGGCCAAGCGCGATCCCAACACCAACATGCTGCGCACCACGGTCGCCACCTTCGCCGCCGGCGTCGCGGGCAGCGCCTCGGTGACGGTGCTGCCCTACACCGCGGCACTCGGCCTACCGGACGCCTTCGCCCGCAGGGTGGCGCGCAACACCCAGTCGATCCTGATCGAGGAATCGAACCTCCACCGCGTCGCCGATCCGGCGGCCGGCTCCGGCCTCGTCGACACCGAAACGCGCGGGCTCGCCGATCTCGCCTGGAGCCTGTTCCAGGCGATCGAGGCCGAGGGTGGCATGGCGGCGGCGCTGCGTTCCGGCTCGTTCCATGCGGCGGTCGCGACGACTGCCAAGAAGCGCGCCGAGGCGATCGCCAAGCGGCGCGAGCCGGTCACCGGCGTGTCGGAGTTCCCGAACGTCGCCGAGACCGCTCCGACGGTGTGGGCGATCGATCCGCCGAAGGCGCGCACCGCCGAGACGGTGGAACACGTCACCGCCTTCGCCCCGCACGGGCTCGCCGACGCCTACGAGGGCCTGCGCGACCGCGCCGACGCCGCTTCGGCGCGGCCGAAGATCTTCCTCGCCAACCTCGGCCGCATCGCCGCCTTCACCGCGCGGGCGACCTGGGCCAAGAACTTCTTCGAGGCGGGCGGCATCGAGGCGGTGACCAACGACGGCTTCGCCTCGCTCGACGAGATGGTCGCGGCCTACGAGGCGTCCGGCGCCAAGGCGGCGGTGATCTGCTCGTCCGATGCGGTCTATGCCGAGCAGGCGGTCGACGCCGCCGGAGCGCTGAAGCGTGCCGGTGCGGCGCCGCTCTACCTCGCCGGCAAGCCGGTCGATGCCGAGGCCAAGGCAGCCTACACCGCGGCCGGTATCGAGGGCTTCGTCCATGTCGGCGTCGACGTGGTGGCGACGCTGGCCGAGACGCTCGATCGGCTCGGCGCCTGAACCCACTCGCGGGGCGGTGTTCCGCTCCGCGACGATCGTTCGTCGGTCTCGGCTCCTGCCGGTCCGACGTGATAGTTCGAAGAGGCGAGCCCGGACGCGCAGAGACGCGACGGCCCGCCGCGATGAAACGAGGACAGGCGCGATGAGCCGCATTCCCGATTTCAGCAAGGTCGCCTTCTCCACTGTCGCCGTCCCGGCGAGCGCGGAGGGCGCCTCCATCTGGACGACGCCGGAAGAGATCGACGTGAAGCCCGTCTACGGGGCGTACGATCTCGAGGGCCTCGACTTCCTCAAGACCTGGCCCGGACTGCCGCCGTTCCTGCGCGGCCCCTACCCGACCATGTACGTCAACCAGCCGTGGACGATCCGCCAATACGCCGGCTTCTCCACCGCCGAGGACTCCAACGCCTTCTACCGCCGCAATCTGGCGGCCGGTCAGAAGGGTCTGTCGGTGGCCTTCGACCTCGCCACCCATCGCGGCTACGACAGCGATCACCCGCGGGTGACCGGCGACGTCGGCATGGCGGGCGTGGCGATCGACTCGATCTACGACATGCGCACCCTGTTCTCGGGCATCCCGCTCGATCAGATGAGCGTGTCGATGACCATGAACGGCGCGGTGCTGCCGGTGCTGGCGCTCTACATCGTCGCGGCCGAGGAGCAGGGCGTCGATCAGGCGAAGCTCTCGGGGACCATCCAGAACGACATCCTCAAGGAGTTCATGGTCCGCAACACCTACATCTATCCGCCGTCGCCCTCGATGCGGATCATCGCCGACATCTTCGCCTACACTTCGCAGCACATGCCGAAGTTCAACTCGATCTCGATCTCCGGCTATCACATGCAGGAGGCGGGAGCGACGGCGGATCTGGAGCTCGCCTACACGATCGCCGACGGCATCGAATACATCCGCGCCGGCAAGGCGGCGGGTCTCGACGTCGACGCCTTCGCGCCGCGCCTGTCGTTCTTCTGGGCGATCGGCATGAACTTCTTCATGGAAGTCGCCAAGCTGCGCGCCGCGCGTCTGATCTGGGCGAAGCTGGTCGAGGAGAACTTCCATCCGAAGTCGGACAAGTCGCTCAGCCTGCGCACCCATTCCCAGACCTCGGGCTGGTCGCTGACGGCGCAGGACGTCTTCAACAACGTGGTGCGCACCGCGATCGAGGCGATGGCGGCGACCCAGGGCCACACCCAGTCGCTGCACACCAATGCGCTCGACGAGGCGCTGGCGCTGCCGACCGACTTCTCGGCCCGCATCGCCCGCAACACCCAGATCCTGCTGCAGCAGGAGAGCGGCACCTGCGCCACCATCGATCCGTGGGGCGGCTCGGCCTATGTCGAGCGGCTGACGGCGGAACTGGCCGAGAAGGCCCTCGCCCACATCCGCGAGGTCGAGGAACTGGGCGGCATGGCCAAGGCGATCGAGGCCGGCATCCCCAAGCTGCGCATCGAGGAGGCCGCGGCCAAGACCCAGGCGCGCATCGACTCGGGATCGCAGACCGTGGTCGGCGTCAACAAGTACAAGCCGTCAACGGAAGCCGCGATCGACGTGCTCAAGGTCGACAACTCGGCCGTCCGCGCGGCGCAGATCGAAAAGCTGAAGCGGCTCCGGGCCGAGCGCGACGAGGCGGCCTGTCAGGCGGCGCTCGAGGCGCTGACCACCCAGGCGACCGCCGGCGGCAACCTGCTCGACCTCGCCATCAAGGCGGCGCGGGCCAAGGCCACCGTCGGCGAGATCTCCTTCGCGCTCGAGAAGGTGTTCGGCCGCCACAAGGCCGAGATCCGCTCGATCCAGGGTGTCTACAAGCGCGAGGTCTCCCGCATGAGCGACGCGGTGGAGAAGGTGCAGAAGCTGGTCGCCGAGTTCGAGGCGAACGACGGCCGGCGGCCGCGCATCCTGGTCGCCAAGATGGGCCAGGACGGCCACGATCGCGGCCAGAAGGTGATCGCCTCGGCCTTCGCCGACCTCGGCTTCGACGTCGACATCGGACCGCTGTTCGCCACCCCGGAAGAGGCGGCGCGGCAGGCGGTGGAGAACGACGTCCACATCGTCGGCGTGTCGTCGCTGGCCGCCGGCCATCTCACCCTCGTCCCGGCGCTGAAGGCGGCGCTGGAGGCGGAAGGCCGCGGCGACATCATGATCGTCGTCGGCGGCGTCATCCCGCCGCAGGACTTCCAGGCGCTGATCGACTTCGGCGCCGCGGCGATCTTCCCGCCCGGCACCGTCATCGCCGACGCCGCGGTGAAGCTCATCGCCGATCTCAACGCCAAGCTCGGCTACGGTCCGGCCGCCGCGGCGGAGTGACATCGAGGGCCACGGCCCTCGTCCGGCATCGATCCAGACCCGCCGCGGGCGACCGCGGCGGGTTTTCGTCGTCTCATGCCGCCGATTGCCAATCATACCGGGGCGGCGGTAGAATCGGGCTCCCAGAACCTCGATAGGGAGGGTGTTCGATGAAGAAGACCATCGCCGCCGCGGCATTCGCAGTCATGGCCGCCCTTCCCACTCAGCAGGCCGGCGCCCAGGACGTTCTCGGAGGCGCCATTCTCGGTGGTGCGGCCGGAGCGATCATCGGCGGGGCGGCCACCGGCCGGGCAGGCGGTGCGGCCGTCGGCGCTGCGATCGGCGCCACCACCGGCGCGCTCATCGCCAACGAGTCCCAACGCCGTCGCAGTGGCTACTACTGGTGGCGCAACGGTTGCTATTACAAGGACGGCCACGGCAACTGGTATCGGGTGAAGGCCCGCTACTGCTCCTGAGGAGCGATGCGCGATCCCCGCGCGTCCCTACCCACCGACCTCCGCGGGCCGCCGTGACGGCGATCCGCGGGGATTCGCAGAAATACGTATGACATCATTTCTCTACCGAGCCGGCGGCTTCGGTCCGACGCTGCGGATCCGACCGGCGGCGGGGTGAGAGGTGCGCGGCGCACCACGTTCCGATCGGCGGTCGTCCCGATCCTGCGAGCGTGGAGGTCGCGCCCGTGTCATCTGCCGAAGACCCGTCGCCGAAGGCCGGCCGCGGGCCGATCATCATCATCCTCGCGGTTCTCGGCGCCGTCGCGACGCTGGTCGTCGGCGGCGCGAGTGTCGCGTCCCTCGTTTCCGCCTCGGGCCAGGACTGTCTGGCGCAAGGCCATCCCCGGGTCGTCTGCAGCGCCGGAGTGATCGGCCTCGTCGATCTCGCGGCGCTCGCCGAGAAGGATCGGGCGCTCTCGGCTGCAACGGACGAGATCGCGAGCCGGACGGCGGCGCAGGCAGATCTCGAAAGGCGCGTCGCCGAATCGGAGGGTCGGGCGAAGGAGCTCGATGCAGCGCTCGCCGGCGCCAAGGCGGCATCGGCCGAAGTGGAGCGTCTCAAGGGTGAGATCGCACGCCGTGACGCGCGGATCGCCGAACTCGGCGAGAAGCTCGCCACGGCGGCACGCAAGCCGGAGGTCCCGCCGCTGCCCACCGCCCGCCCGGCGGCTCCGCCGGCTCCGGCGCCGAAGCCGAAGCCGTGACCGCGCGGTCCGTGGCGCGGTCGTCGCGACCGTAGCATCGGCCGCACGAACTCTGCCATGATGTCACCTCGATCGGGCCGCAGATGGACAGGCTCGGCGCGGGGCCGTACCTCGGAGCAGGTCTGGCTTCGAGCGATTCGGGGTGGGTGACGGAATGGCGATGGATCGGTGGATGGTGCGGGTGGCGGTCGCGATGGCGGTCGGCGGAACGGCTCTGGTATTGGCCGCCTGTTCGGGACCGACCGGCGACGCGTTCCGCCCCTCGCGATCCGCGGCTCCGGCCTTCCAGGCGACCGGCGACACGTTCCTGCAGATCACCGCCCAGGGCGCCGGCCCGATCAACGCGGCGACGCCCTACGCCTCCAAGGCGATCCTGGCGCAGATGCCGGGCTATACCACCGGCAACGTCACCATCGGCCTCGAGAACACCACCACCGATGCCACCGTGCTCTTCAAGGAGGCCTACGGCGGACGCATCCAGGTGCTGCACATCCTCGGCTCCGGCGGCCGCATCTCGCAGATCCATGGCGTCACTCATCACGTCATCGGTCCGGCGGGCGAGCGGCCGGGCATGAGCTTCGCCGAGACCCGTACCGATCCCTCGTCCTGCCGGATCGGCACCAACCTGTGGCTCGGCATGGCGATCTGCAAATCGCGCGCGGCGCCGAACGTGACGCTGACCTTCTCCTTCCAGGGAGAGGCGGCGATGTCGACCAGCCTGCCCTCCGGCTCCGCCCTCGCCGACGGCATGCTGCAGAGGATCATCTGGACTCCGCCGTCGTGATGGTGGCAAGAGACGGGCCGACACCTTTCCGCACGCTCCGACCGATGGGGCGGGCCGCCGGAGTTCCGTCGATGACTTCCTCCTCCTTCTCGGCGCCGACCGCCGATCTCGCCCATGTCTCGGTCGATGCGGCGGGCGACGTCTCGACCACGCCGCCGAGCGTGACGGCGACGCCGGTCGCTGCGGCCCGGGACGTGTCGGTCGAGGATCTGGCGGCGAAGATCCTGGCCGGCGATCGCTCGACGCTGGCGCGCGCCATCACGCTGGTCGAATCGAAGAAGCCCGAGCATCAGGCCAAAGCGCGGCTGCTGGTCCAGGCGCTCCTTCCGCACACGGGCCGGGCGCTGCGCGTCGGCATCACCGGGGTGCCGGGCGTGGGCAAGTCGACCACCATCGATCAGCTCGGTGCCAATCTCACCGAAGCCGGGCACAAGGTGGCGGTGCTCGCCGTCGACCCGTCGTCGACCCGCACCGGCGGCTCGATCCTCGGCGACAAGACCCGCATGGCGCGGCTCGCCGTCGATCGCAACGCCTTCATCCGCCCCTCCCCCTCCTCCGGCACGCTCGGCGGCGTCGCCGCCAAGACGCGCGAGACGATGCTGCTCTGCGAAGCGGCGGGTTTCGACGTGATCCTGGTCGAGACGGTCGGCGTCGGACAGTCCGAGACCACCGTCGCCGGCATGGTCGACTTCTTTCTGGTGCTGATGCTTCCCGGCGCCGGCGACGAGCTTCAGGGCATCAAGAAGGGCGTGCTCGAGATCGCCGACATGATCGCCGTCAACAAGTCCGACGGCGACAACGCCACCCGGGCGCGGGCCGCGGCTTCGGAATATCGCGCGGCGCTCAACATCATGGCGCCGAAGTCGGCGGCCTGGACGCCGCCGGTGGTGCTGATCTCGGGGCTGACCAACCAGGGCCTCGACGCCATGTGGGAACAGGTCCGCACTCACCGCACCAGGCTCGAGGCGACCGGCGAATTCGCCGAGCGGCGGCGGGTGCAGCAGGTGTCGTGGATGTGGTCGATGCTGGAGGAGCGGCTGATGCAGGCGCTCCGCCACAACCCGAAGGTCGCCCACCGCCTGCACGAGCTCGAAGGCGGGGTGCGCGAGGGCACCGTCTCGGCGGCGCTGGCGGTCGACGAGATCGCCGGGGCGCTCGGGGTCTGACCCGACGTTTCGGCCGCGCGGGAGGTCCCGATGGCTCGCTCCCCCCGCCTCTTCCTCACCGGCTTCGGCCCCTTCCCCGGCGCGCCGCGCAATCCGACGGCGGAGGTCGTGCGGCGTCTGGCGACGGGCGGCGCGTCGCGACGGCTCGGAATGGAGATCGTGGCCCACGTCTTCACCACGACCTGGGCGGCGCTCGACGGGTTGCCGGCCCTCCTCGACGAAGTCCGCCCCGACGCGGTCCTGCATCTCGGGCTGAAGCGGCGGGCGCTGGCCGTCGCCGTCGAAGCCTGGGGACGCAACCGCGTGCTGCGGGCGGCGGTCGATGCGGCCGGAGTGGCGCCGGGCGCGACGATGTTCGATGCCGACGGCCCACCCCGCCTCGCCGCGACTCTGCCGGTCAGGCGGATGGCGGCCGCGATCGCGGCGCTGGGGCTGCCGGTCGAGCTCTCGGACGACGCCGGCCACTACCTCTGCAACGGGCTCCTGTGGCGCTCGCTGGCGATCGGCCGGCGGCCGACCGGCTTCCTACACCTGCCGCCGACACTGGATCTCACCGGGCCGACGCGGGGGCGGTTCACGCTGCCCGATCTCGTGGCGGCGACCGAGGCGGCGATCGGGACCTTCGCACGCGAGCTGCGCGCGCAACCATGATCGCCGGATTGTCTCGCCTCTCGGGCCGGCCGGGGGCATGATCGCAGCACCATCGCCGAGACCCCGTCGCATGCTCACCCGCCGCGCCCTCCTCTCCTCCGTCGTCGTGCTCGCCGCCGCGTCTCCCGCACGCGCCGCGATCGTCGGGGCGGACCTCCTTCCGGCCACCGGCGATCGAACCGAGGCGTTCCGGGCGGGACTGCTCAGGGCGGTGGCGGAGAAACGTCCCTTCGTGCTGGCGCCGGGAACCTACCGCATCGGCCCGATCGAGCTGCCCGACGGGGCGCAGATCCACGGCACCGCGGGGATGACGACGCTCGAGCTCGTCGCCGACGGAGCGATCCTGAGGGCCGGCGGGGCGAAGCGGATCGTCCTCTCCGGGCTCGGCTTCGACGGACAGAACCGATCGGCGGCCGGCGCTCAGGCACTCCTCGCCTTCGCCGACGTCGGCGACCTCCGGATCGCGGACTGCATCGTCGGACGGGCCGGCGAGATCGGCATCCTCGCCGAGCGCTGCGGCGGCCGCATCACCGGCTCGACCGTCTCGGCGATCGGCACGTACGGCATCTTCTCGCGCGACGGCCGCGGCCTGACCATCGCCGACGACACCGTCGCCGACTGCGGCGAAGGCGGCATCCTGGTGCACCGCTCGCAGCCGGGCGAGGACGGCGCGGTGGTGCGCGGCAACCGAGTGGAGCGCATCCGCGCCAAGTCTGGCGGCACGGGCCAGGTCGGCAACGGCATCAACGTCTTCCGCGCCCACGGCGTCGCCATCCTCGACAATCGCATCCTCGACTGTGCCTTCTCCGGCATCCGGGTCAACGGCGGCTCGAACGTGCGGATCATCGGCAACGACATTCGCCGCGCCGGCGAGACGGCGCTCTATGTCGAGTTCCGCTTCCAGGGCGCGGTGGTGGCCAACAACCTGATCGACGGCGCCGCCAACGGCATCTCGATCGTCAACTTCAACGAGGGCGGACGGCTCGCCACCGTGACCGGCAACGTGGTGCGCAACCTGCGCTCGACCGGGCCCTACCCCGCCGGCAAGCCGGCCTTCGGCTTCGGCATCGCGGTGGAGGCCGACGTCGCGGTCGGCGACAACCTGATCGAAGGCGCGCCCAACTGCGGCCTGCTGGTCGGCTGGGGGGCGTTTCAGCGCAACGTCACGGTCACCGGCAACGTGGTGCGCGAGGCGGGCTTCGGAGTGCTGGTGAGCGTCTCGGAAGGGGCCGGGGCCGTGGTCGTCGTCGGCAACGCCTTCCACGAGGTCAAGCGCGGGGCGATCGTCGGACACAGGCTCGGCGAGGCGGCGACCGGCGATCTCGCCGCGGCCGGAACGGCCGTTCCGTCACCGCTCACGATCGCGAACAACCGCGTCGCCCCCTGAGCGGCGCGCGATGCCATGGCCATTTCGAGCATTACCGACAATTTTACGGATGATTTTACGTCGATTTTACCGGGCGCGGCATAGAAGTTCCGGAGTGGAGGTCCGCCTCCATTCCTTTTGCCGATCGGAAGATCCGACATGCTCCTCTCCCGACTCACCGATTTCGCCGGTCTTCGCGGTGCCCTGCGCCATGTCGAGCGTTTCCGGCAGGACCGATCGGGCAACATGGCGATCATCGCGGCGCTCGGCGCCATCCCGATGATCCTCGCCGTCGGCTTTGCCGTCGACTATTCGCGGGCCTCCTCCGCCAAGGCCGACCTGCAGGAGGCGGTCGACGCCGCCGTTCTGGCGGGTGCCCGCGATGCCACGGCCGCCTGGACGACCGTCGCAACCAACATGTTCAACGCCTCGCTGCGGACGAAAGACTTCACTCTGGCGACGAAGAGCTTCACCCAGGACGCCTCCGGCAACTACGTCGGGACGGCGAGCGGGTCGGTGAAGACCACGTTTTCCGGTCTGATGGCGGTGACCAGCCTTCCGGTCAACGCGACGGCGACCGCCGTGATCAAGGCCGCGACCGACAAGGTCTGCATCCTGCTGCTCAGTACCTCGGCGACCCCCGGCCTGCTGCTCAACGGCGGCGCCAACATCTCGGCACCGAACTGCCAGGTGCACGTCAAGTCGACCGCCAATCCGGCCGTGACCTTCAACGCCTCGACGACGCTCTCGACCAAGAAGACCTGCATCGCCGGTGCCAACATCATCGACAACGGCGGCACTCATCCCAACGTCTCCAAGAGCTGCGCCACCGTCTCCGATCCCTTCGCGGGGACACTGCCGACGCCCTCGTCCTCGACCTGCACCTATTCCAACGTCAACGTCAACGGCGGCGCCTATACCGCCTATCCGGGCGTCTACTGCGGTTGGACGAACCTCAACAACAACGTGGCGCTCACCCTCCAGCCGGGTGTCTAGGTCCTGTTGACGAATGCACGCGTCCATAGACGGACCGCGGCGATGAGGA
>ERZ1645187.353-NODE-353-length-44912-cov-108.246539_pt1 | contig 44912 bp, 56 predicted proteins | sample MGYA00575352_ERZ1645187 | MGnify/ENA primary metagenome ERZ1645187 (study PRJEB40837, sample SAMN11349314) | freshwater sediment metagenome | isolation source: river sediment | host: Sediment | place: India: Wazaribad , New Delhi | collected 2017-02-21 ... | reverse complement strand
GGCTGGTCCGACGCCTTCGCCAGAACAATCCTCGGTCAAATGCGATAGCCCTGGACCGGCGAGTGCTTGCCGGTGACGGCCGGGACGTGTATTCGGAAGGCCTGTGAGATCCGCTGCGGCGGACCGTCCGGAGGGATGCTTCGGGCATCTCCGCTTCGGGCGGCTCTCGGATCGGCGGGGTATAGCGCAGCCTGGTAGCGCGGAAGTTTTGGGTACTTCAGGTCGTCAGTTCGAATCTGACTACCCCGACCAGTCCGCCGGCGGTCTCGCGCGGAGGAAACAGCATCGGGTCGCCACGCTGGCGGCCGGCACAGACGAGGACGATGGACGACATGGTGGCGCGCATCTCTCGACCGGCCAAGACGGCCATGCAGTCCGGTCAGGCCAAGTCGCAGCGCTGGCTGCTCGACTACGAGCCGGAAGCGGCGAAGTCCGTCGAGCCGCTGATGGGCTGGACCTCGACCACCGACGCCAAGGCGCAGATCCGCCTGTGGTTCGCCTCAAAGGAAGAGGCGATCGCCTATGCGGAGCGCAAGGGGCTGGTCTACAAGGTGATCGAGCCCAAGGAGAAGGCGCCGAAGACGATGGCCTACTCCGACAACTTCAAGTTCGGCCGCATCGGCACCTGGACCCACTGAGGTCCGCCGTCGCGACGATCCGACCGGCAGGGGGCTCCCGCTGCCGGTCGCAGGCGTTTCCCGGGCCCGCCGCCGCGCCGGCCCGCCGATCGCGCGGGGGTCTGTCTTCCGCGCCGACGGCCCCGTAGCTCAGGGGATAGAGCGACAGCCTTCTAAGCTGTTGGTCGCACGTTCGAATCGTGCCGGGGTCGCCAATCTTTTCAATGATTTGGTCCGAATTGCCCGGCTCGTTCAGACAAGTCGGGCTGTCGATCATTCAGACAAACCACCACGATCCGTTCTCGCGGCGAGCCGTTTGCGCTGGGCCTGCTCGATCTGCCGGACGGTCCGCTTGGCGTAGCGCGGCAGCGTCTTGGCGTTCTTGTGCCGGCCGATCGCGCGCAGCTCGGCGTCGGTCAGATCGCTGTCGGCGCCCTCGGTGAAACCGCCGTGGCGGAACGACGTCAGGGTGAGGCCGGGGCGCAGGCCCGCCGCCTCGAAGAGACGTTTCGCCTCGTGGTTCAAATGGTCGAGCCCGCCGCGCTTCGTCGCCCAGGGCAGGGGAACCCCGGCCTTCTCGTCCACCCAGTCGCGCACCAGCATCGGCCCGGAGATGCGGGCGGCGCGGATCGCGTCGAGGCGCGCGACGAGCTCGGGATAGAGCGGCGCGCCGTCGCCGGCAAAGAGCGGGATCCACGCCTCCTCGTGCGTCTTCGGGTGAACCACGCGCACCATGTCGGGCCGATCCTTGGGCCGGTAATGACCGACCTCGAAGACGGTGAAGACATGGGAGATGCGTTGCAGCCATTCGAAGGCGATCAGGGCGCCGGTGCCGATCGAGGCGCGGCCGGCGGCGTCGCAGGCGGCGAGGAAGGCGAGCAATTCGTCGTGAGTCGCCGTCGGCGTCTCCTTCGAGGTGTCCTTCAGCCCCATCCGCGCGAAAGGGTTCTCGGCCGGCACGAGCTTCGGGTCGGCGCGGCCCACGACGTTCCAGGCGCGCCGGCACGACTTCATGGCGTGATTGACGGTGGTGCGCCGCTGCCGCTCGATCGTTTCGGTCGTCCCGTCGGCGCGGGTCTTGGTCTCGCGGACGACGAGGAGCGCCTCGAAAACCTTGTCGACGACGCCCGGCGTGATCGCCGGCAAGCGGATCTCGCCGAGACGGCGGCCGTCCTTGAGGCGGTAATCGGTCACCAGACGAAACCCGGCCCGATGCAGCTTCTGCATCTTCGGATCGAGCTCACGGAACTTGAGGGACTTCCCGTAAGTGTCCGTCAGCCAATCGAGAGTACCGGGCCGGGTCGCGTCCGGCACCGCGTCGGAGGCGCCCTTCGAACGCCAGGAATCGAACTGGGGAAGGTGGATGGTCTCGGCCTCCGTCACCGCCGCGCGATAATCCGTGCCGAGCGGCTTCGCCGCGACCGGGCAGCCCTGTCGCCGCGCCCAGGCGGGCGGCTGGAAGAAATCGGCCCATGACCCGCTCGCCTTCAGGAACTTGCGGATCACGTAGCGCGGCAGCGGCAAGGCGGAGCGGGACGGCTTCATACCAGACCCTCGATGTCCTCTTCCGAACCGACAAGATCGGCGAGGGCGTGACGGCGCGCAAGATGGGCGTCGAGCGCGGCGCGCGCCCACACCCGCTCGCGTGACCGTCCGGAGCCGCGCCAAGCGATCGGGCGCGGCGCCTCACCGGCGGCGATCGCCTTGTAGAGCGATTGGATGGTGGGGAAGTCGAGATAGGCCGCGACGGTCGTCGCGCGCATCTCGGCTGGCCAGACGCTGACCTGAGCGGTCATCATCGGTTCACACCTCTTCCTGATCACCGAGGTCGGATCGATCGGGAACCATGAGGACAAACGGTTGCCAGGGGCGGTTGTTCTCGAGGACGGTGGCCTCGTCGACGAAGGAGAGCGAGAAGATCGCAGCGGCGCCGTAGAGGTGTGTCGTCCAGCCCTTCGCCGGGTCGCCGTCGACGGGAACGTCGACGCGCAACATGCGCGCGCCGGCGAGGTCCTTCTCGCTCACCCGGCCCCAATGGCGACGGTGGCCGAAGATCTCGATGAGGGCCCACCTCGGTTCGGAGCTTGGTGCGTCGGTGGCGGGAGCTTCGGGCTCGGAACGGTCGTCTTCCATCGTCGTCACTCCTTCCTCGGTGGCCATGTCATGCGGAGTCACTCCGTCCCGGGTGCCGATTTCTCGGAGAGGAACATCGCGAGTGTCTGACTGATCGGGAGCTCGTGCATCGTGGGAGTGACCTTGGCCTCGATCGAGGCGAGGGCTTTCTCGGCGGTCATCTGGGCGATGGCGCAGAGCGTGGCCGTCACGGCCGTGTGACGCATCTGATCGGCTCGCGGCAGCGCGCCGAAATCCTTCACACAAGTGAGCGTGGCCACACCGCGTTCCGCTGCCCGACGCAGGTCGCGGGCCATTCTTCCCGTCGTCGCGACGATGTCCCGGTCGGCGAGCCGCTTCAGCCCCACGCCCGTGATCACGTCGAACACCACCATGTGGTCGCGCATCAGAATGCGGCGGGCCGAATGGAGTGAGGATGTCGACCCGTCGACGGCTCCACCGATCGCCTCGCCGAGAGTGCGATAGGTGATCGTCTCCCCTTCGGCGACGGATCGAAGCCGTTGGGCCAGCAGGCGCGTATCTGCGGAAAGCGTGAATCGTGGTGTGTCCATGGCTGTCCTCGTATCCCGGATGGGTGGCCGGTGCGTTGCGATGCGCTGCGGTGCGAAGCGCCGCGTAGCGCAGCGCCGCGGAAATCATTTCCTCGTCCAGGTGCAGGAGGCGACATCGAAGCGACCGAGAAGGCCGCCGACCTGGGGCCGAAAGCGGCCGATGCCGATCAGCCGGCCGGCTTCGATCAGGCCCTTCTCGAAGACCTCCGTCGGGATCACATCGTCGAGAACGGCGAAGGTCGCGAGCGCCTCCCACCCCGCAGGGATGTAGGGGAAGATGCGGCGGACGCGCTTGCCGGACCCGCGCACGCCGTCGGAATTCGCCCAGATCTTGATCGGGGCAACGGCGTCGATGTGAATGCCAAGCGGCGGACCGGGGTCGTCGATGCAGATCGCACCGGCGACGAAGAACTTGGAATAAGTCGTCTTGCCTCTGCCGGGAATTTGCAGCGCCAATCTCTTGACGGCTTCATCCACCGCGAACTTCAGCGCCATCGCCGGGATACAGACGATCCCGTCGGCGTCGACCGTCGCCTTGTGGCGCCAGTTGCGCTTGTCGTAGTCGCCGACGCTTTCCTTGGGCAGCTTCGGAATCTCTTCGTCGTCGACGGCCTTCGATTGGCTGTAGCCCGTGGTCCCGATGATTCGAGCGGTGCAGATACGCATGATCGTCCTCATGTCCCGGATGGGTGGCCGGTGTGTTGCGGCGCGATGCGAAGCGGAGCGACGTGATGCACGGCGGTGCGCTGCGGAGAGTGTCTCTGAAAGCCCTCCCGGCCGATCGTCCGGCCGGGAGGTGAGGTGCGCGCTCGGGAGGATGAGCGCGGGGGCGAACAGGTCAGGCCCGCGCCGGGCCGGCCATGCCGAGCGCGTGCATGTAGAGGTCGAGGATCGCCTCCCTCTCCTCGCGCTCGGCCTTGTCCTGCCGGCGGATGCGGATCACCTGCCGGAGCACCTTGACGTCGAAGCCGTTGCCCTTGGCCTCGGCGAAGACGTCTTTGATGTCGTCGGCGATCACGCGCTTGTCCGCCTCGAGCCGCTCGATGCGCTCGACGAAGCTCCTCAGCTGGTCGCCCGTGACCGCCGCGACGCGCGGCGGCAGTTCCTTCCTCGGTGCGCCGCCCTCACCGAGGAGGACGACGTCGAAGGCTTCGATCTGGTTCGGATCGGGATCGATCCCGGGCTGGGCTTCGGTCAACATGGCTCGGTCATCCGGCGCGGCGATTGGCGCGGTCGAAACAGGGGAGGAGCCGGCGCGCCTCGGTGATCCACTCGGTCGCCGCCTGGAGCGGCAGGAGCGGCTTCACGGCGCGGCGGAAGGGGCGGGCCGCCTCGACGTCCCGGCCCCAGGAAAAGAGGCCCGTGATCATCAGGTCGCGCCGCTCGGTGACGAGGGCGCGGAGGTCGAGCCGCCGCACCTCTTCTGCGATCGCGGGCGGCGCCGGCCACGGCAGGCCGGCGGCGGCGTGGATCGCGGCGAGGTGGCGCGCCTCGAAGGCGGCAAAGCGGTGCCGCATCTCGCCGTGCAGCGTCTCCGCCGTGAGCCGGTCGGGCCTCGCCTCGTCTTCGACGCGCGCGGGAAGACCGGCGAGGATCCAGAAGAGGGCATTCTTGAATGGCGTGGTCAGGTCGCCGAGGACGGTCTCGTGGGCGTCATGGAGGAGCGCATACGGTGCCGCAGCCCGGCTCGCCTCGCGGGCGCAGAGGACGCTGTGCTGGGCGACGGACCAGTGCAGCGCGGTATGGCCGCCGAAGCGGCAGATCTTGGCGAGGCTCTCGGCGATCTCGTCGAAGTCGATCATCGCCGGCGTCGGCTCGAGCAGATCGACGATGCCACCGGCGCGCGTCGCGAGCCAGAACAGGGGCTCGGTCATGCTGCCCTCCGTTCGCCGGCCGCGACGCGGCGGCCCTCGTCGGTGATCTCGGCTTCGGTCGGGCGGCCGGCCGTCGTCGTCCAGCGCAGGAGACCGCGGTCGACGAAGCCCTCCACGGTCGGAAAGGTGATCGCGCGGCCCCAACCGCGGACGCGCCAGGAGGAGGCGGTGGCATAGATGCTCGACCGCCGCGAGGTCATCGCGACGAGGACGGCGAGCTGGGTCGGGGAGGGCGGACGCGAGGAGACGGACATGGCGGATCCCTCAATGCGGTCCATGGACGATGATCGCGATGATCACCAGCAGCTCGCAGCCGAGAAGGCAGACGAGTTCGGCGGCGGAAAGCGATCGGGGTTCGACGACGATCACCGGCAATCGTGCGACAAGCCGGTGGAGAGGCGAGGCGGCGGCAAAGGAACCACTTGCGCGGGTATGTCGATCGCCACAGACTCGCGAGGAAAGGGTGGGCGACGCGTGAGGGCGCGCCGCCCGCTGCCCCAGCCGACGAAGGAGCGCCGGTGTGACAGACTTCACGATGGAACCAACACCATGGACAGCAGCGAACCCACCGAGGCCGTCGCCGCCGCCTCCACCGCCACCTCCGCAGCCGAAGCCCGTGCCGCTGGACGAGGGAACGAAGAGGAGCCCACCGGGTCCGCGCCCGCCCCGCTGACCAAGCGCGAGGAGATCGCGCTCGATGCCTTGCGGAACGCCTGCTATCACGAGGACAGGGCGAGCTTCTTCGCCACGGTCCATCGCTGGATGATGTTCTTCGTCGTGCTGACGGGGTCGACGGCCTTCGTGGCGATCGCCGGCTTCCTGCCCGACTGGTGGAAGGCACAGGCTCTCGCGCTCGCCGGTCCGCTCGGCGCGGTGATCGGTCTCTTCGATCTGGTCTTCGACCCGACCGGCAAGGCGCGGCTCCATGACCGCCTGCGTCGCGAGAGCATTCTCATGCGCGCCGACGTTCAGGATTGCCGGATCTCCGACGGCGCGCTCGAGGGGGCTTTGACCCGCCTCTATGCCGACGATCCGCCGACCATGCATGCGGCGAATGCTCTCGCCTACAATCGAGCGATGGAAGCCCATGGGCGCGAACGCGCCGACCTGCTGAAGGTCGGATTTTGGGCGCGCAAGTTTCGGCACATCATGCCGTTCGACGTCGAGAGCTTCCCCAGCTATCGGGATCTCTCGCTCGCGGCGAAGCCGAAGTGAGGCGATGGGAGCCACGTCTCACCCCTCCCCACCGCTGCGCCGCATCTGTTCCACGGCAACTTGCGTCTGAAGGGCGAGTGTGCCGGCGAGCGCGTGGGCGTTCGCGGCGTGGCGCATGACCTGGGCCGGGGTCCAGCCCCATTCGGTCAGATCGACGAGGCCGGCGATGCCGCCGCGCCGCGCCGCGACCACGTCGCGGGCCATCGCCTCGACGACGGTGGTCGGATCGGTGAGCGTGCGACGGTCGGGCGCTTGCGAAATCTTGTGCTCTACGGAAGCGGTTTCCATGAGGGTCCTCCGACGATAGGGCTTCGTCAGAGAGGAACCTTCCGCCTCTCAGAAATTTCCGTCAAGCAGAAATTTCCGATGAACGAAAATATTGGACAGGGATAGGATCCAGCCGGATGCAAGGGGGCGTCATCGTCAGCACACCCCTTGTCATCAGTGTTCTCTCTTTGTACCATCAAGGATGGCGGTGGAGTGGGGCGACGTTGAACGGCGAGGCGGCGAAGATCGAATTGGAGAGATTGATCCGAACCGCTCCGGTGTCGGCTCTTCCTGCCATCGCGTCGGCTATCGTCAGGATTTTGAAAACTGGCGGACGACCGGGATCAAAGACTCCGCCTGCTCCTCCGTGAGAGATGTCACCATCTGAAGGAGCTGAGCTCTATATTTTGCTTCTCCAAGTGTCGGGAGAAGTAGGTATAATGGCGGTTCTTCCTCGAAAAATTCTGCTATCTGCAGCAGCTCGCGGATCGTGATATCGATTTTTTCGTCTTCGGAAATGAGACGCGACACCATAGACGGCGACCGTCCGAGCTTGGCCGCCAGTAGCTTCTTCGCCCCGTGACCACGTCTTGCGAGCCCGGAGGCTATCCAACTCTTCAGGTTTTCCATCGTCGAGCCCTCTCGGCCGATTATGGTGATGGGACGAATACGAACCAATTCCGAAATCCGGAAATTTCGGCTTGACGAAAATTTCTGTCTGTCGAAAATATCCGCATGACCACGACGCACTCCGATTTCCCCTTGGATCGCCTCGGACGGCGGATCGCCGTCGCGCGGAAGCTCGGCGTTTCGCCGTCGACGATCACGCGTTGGTCGAGCGAGGGCATCCCCGCCGACCGCGTCCTCGAGATCGAACGCGTCACCGGGATTCCGCGTCGCGAGTTGCGCCCGGATCTGTTCGGTTCGACGGCCGGCGACCCGCCGGAAAGCGAGGCCGCATGACCGAGTGGAACGCCTTCTTCGATCGGTTCGCCGGTGCCTCAGCGCCATTCCTGCGGCTTCACGCGCCGACACAGTTCGGCCAAGACTGCCTTCGCGCGATCTGCCGCTTCGTCGACGTCGAACGGGAATTCGCTCGCCGCCGCCCGCACCTCGTCGAGACCGCTCATGATCCGTCGTTCGATGACGGCGAAATCGTTTCTGGTGAGCCGGTGCTGACGGGCGGCGGCGAGAATGTCGGTGAGCAGCCGCACCTTGCCCATTTCAGCGAGGAGGCGGGCCATTTCCTCGGCCGATTGCGGTTTGTCGATGCCGTTCGTCACATCTTGTCTCCTTCGACGGCGGATGGGGTGCCGCATGACCATGAATGACAATGGGCTGCACCGCTGGGTCGCACGTCGGCCCTGGCCGACCTCAATCGGCGGCGAGAGATTGGGCGCGCATCGTGTCCAAGTTCTCGCGCGCTGCCGCGAAGGACTTCAGCGCGTAGTTGTCCGCGCGGCCGAGGCCCTGGGCATGAATGTCCGCTTCGAGCGTCGACAGGATGTGATCCGCGACGGCGAAGAGATCGTTTCGCTTCTTCTTCGGAAGCTCTCGCAGCAACATGACCATCAGGATCTCGACGGCCATCAGCCGTCCGGGGAGTTGCACGTTCAGGTCGTCGAGCGGGTCCATACCGGGTCTCCACAGTGTGAGGTCGAGTCGCAGCCGAAAGCCTACCGCGAGTGGTCGGTCTTCGTGAGACCCGGCCGCCGATCGCACATCGCCCCTCTCTCGGAGACGGACCACTCCGTATCGGATAGGGGGCCTTCGGCATGACCGCGCCGCTTCGCCTCCGCCCATCGGGCGCCGGTCTCGAGCAAGGCTCGCCGCGCTCGGCGCCGGGTTTCCATCTCGTCGTTCGTTTCGGTCATCTCCGCCTCTCCCGTGCACCGCCCTGACCGGGCGCTTCGGTCGTTCCTCGAACGGCCTCGATCCTGACCACCTCGACCTCTTCCCGATACGGGAAACGCGCCGCGTTTTCCCGTTGCGGGATCGCTTTTCCTCGATCTCGGAGCTTTTCCCATGATCCCCGATGCGTGGTTCCACCGCGTCAAGGCGGCGACACGCGACCTCGTGAGCCGCTGCGGCGGCGTCGTGCGCACCGGCGATCTCGCCAAGGTGTCGAAGACCGAGGTGTCGCGCTGGCAGACCGCGACCGATCCCTCGATCGTGCCGCTTTCCGCCGTGCTGGTGCTCGAGGCCGATTGCGGCTTGCCGCTGGTCACCACGGTGATGGCGGAGCTGAACGGCCGCCGGCTCACCGACGGTGACATGGACGGCGGCTCGGCCGCCGGGATCATCGGGCGCCACGCCGAGATGATGCGGGCGGTCGCCGAGGTGATGACCACGGCGGCGGCGGCCTTCTCGGACGGGCGGGTGACGCCGGCGGAGGCCGAACTCCTCGACCGGGCGGCGGGCGAACTCTCCCGTTCGCTCGACGCTTGGCGCGGCGACATCGCCGCCGCCAAGGGGCCGCGGATCGTCGCCGGTGGGGCGTGAGGAGGCGGCGATGCGGATCGAGCGGCTCGTCTTCGTGCGCAATTTCGAGGTGACCCGCCACGTCCGGCGGAGCTTCCGCGTCTCCGTCTGGCGGCGGGTGCGGGGGCGGGCGCCGCTCGGTGGTTCGGAGGCCGGACTATGGAGCCCGACGGAACGGGCACTGATGGCGGAAGCGTTCGAGGGGATGGCATGACCCGCCTCGACCCGTCCGCGCTCGACGAGCTCAAGGCCCGCAACCCCGTCGAGGAGGTCGCGGCGCGGTACACGACCCTGCGGCGCTCCGGCCGCTCCTTCGTCGGGGCCTGTCCGATCTGCGGCGGCGGGAAGCGGGCGGCGCGGTTCGAGGTGAAGCCGGCCGAACGGGCCTGGGTCTGCGCCGTCTGCCAAGACGGCGGCGACGTCATCCGCCTCGTCGAGCGGGTCGAGAACCTCGACTTCGTCGCCGCCGTCGAGCGGCTCGGCGGCGCGCGTCCGCTCGATCCCGCCGTCGCCGAGCGGTTGAGGCGGCAGGAGGCGGAGCGGCGGCGCGCTCGCGAGCGCGAGGCGGCGAAGTTCCGGGCGCGCGAGCGCGAACGGCTGATCACGTGGTGGCGGACCGCCGGTCCGATCGAAGGGTCGCTCGGCGAGGCCTATTTCGCGCATCGCGGCCTCGTCGTGCCACCGGCCGCGCGGCTGCGCTTCGTCGCCGAGATGCCCTATTTCGACGGCGAGGAGCCCGATCCGGCGCGGCCGGGGAAAAAGCGCCCGCGCCGGGTCCACGAGGGACCGGCGGTGCTGGCGGCGATCCAGGGCGCGGACGGCGCCTTCGCCGGGCTGCACGTCACCTGGATCGATCCGACGATGGCGTCGGGCAAGGCGGAGATCCCGGATCCCGAGAGCGGCGAGATCCTGCCGGCGAAGAAGGTGCGCGGCTCGGCCGCCGGTGGGCGGATCGAACTCGTCCGCGTCGCCCGGCCGCGCGCGCTGGTGTTGGGGGAGGGGATCGAGACGGTCCTCTCGGTCTGGCGCGGCCTTTCGGCGGCCGGCCGGCCGCTCGGGCGCACGGCGTTCTGGTCGGGGATCTCGCTCGGCAACATCGGCGGTCGGGCGCTCGCCACCATCGCCCATCCGACCGCGAAGACGCCGAAGGGCCGGCCGCAGCGCGTACCCGGCCCGGAGCCCGATCTCGACGAGCCGGGCATTCCGATCCCCGAAGGCGTCGCGGCGGTGCTGCTGCTCGGCGACGGCGACAGCGATCGGCTCCTCACCGAATGCGCGCTGCGCCGCGCCGCCGCCCGCTTCCTCGCGCCCGGCCGGCGCGTCGCCTGGGCCTGGGCGCCCGAAGGCCGCGACTTCAACGACGTCCTCCGCGCGGAGGGGCTCTCATGACCGACCGATCCGAAACCGAGCGCGACAACGGAATCGCGCGCCTCGTCGACGGGGCGGAGACGATCGCCGAACTGCCGGCGCCGAGCGACGGCGACGAGACGGTCGACGGCTTCGACGAGGAGGGCTGCGACGGGCCTTCGGGCGGGGAGACCGGGCCGGATCGCTCGGTCGCGATCGCGGAAGCCTCGCGGCTCGACCATTCCGACACCGACAACGGCCGCCGGCTGATCCTGCACTTCGGCGAGGATCTGAAGGTGATGCAGCGCGCCGGCATCCGCAACACGAGCTATGTCGTGTGGACCGGCAGCCATTGGGATCTCGACGGCGGCGAGGATCGCGCCTTCGCGGTGGCGCAGGAGATCGGCGCCCTGATCGGCCTCGAGGCGGATCATCTCGCCGCGACACCGATGGAGGCGAAGGCGATCGCCGAGGCGCGCACCGCGGCCGACGATCTCGCCGCGTTGGAGGCGCGGCGGTCGGAGTGGACCGACGACGAGAAACGGCGGGTGCGCGACCTCGAGGCGACGATCGCGGCCGGCAAGGCGGCGCGCGAGGCGCTCGACAAGCGCAAGGTGGCGCGGCGCAAGTTCGGCATCTCCTCGAAGAACAAGGCGCGGCTCGACGCCATGCTCGCTTGCGCCGCGCCGCACATGACGCGGCCGCCGCAGGCCTGGAACGCCGATCCCTGGCGTTTCGCCACCCGCACTCACACGATCCGGCTCGGCCGAGTGGTCGACCCCGAGAACCCCGATCCGGACGGGGTGCGCTTCGTCGGAACCGTCGAGGTCACGCCCGGCCACCGGCGCGACGACCTCATCACCTTCGTGGTGCCGGTCGACTTCGACGCCGAGGCGGGGTGTCCGACGTGGGAAGCGTTTCTCGAGCGGTTCCTGCCGTCGCCGGCGGTACGCCGCTTCGTCCAGGTCTTCTCCGGGCTCGGGCTTCTCGGCGTCACGGTGCAGAAATTCGTCTTCCACTACGGCGACGGGGCGAACGGCAAGAGCGTCTTCATGCAGACGCTCGCCAACGTCTTCGGCGCGCTCGGTGCCAATCTCGAGCCGGAGAGCATCACCGGGCAGAACCAACGCCAGGGCGGGCAGGCCTCGCCCGACATCGTCAAGCTCTTCGGCAAGCGCTTCCTCAAGGTCTCCGAACTGCCCGAGGGCGTGCCGCTCCAGGAGGAGCTGATCAAGAAGCTCACCGGCGGCGAGGAGATGTCGGCGCGCGCGCTCTTCCAGGGCGCCTTCGACTTCACGCCGGTGTTCTCGGCGCAGATGTCGGGCAACGGCTATCCGAAGATCGAGGGGACGAACCACGGCATCTGGCGGCGCATCGCCGTCGTCCATTGGCCGGTGAAGATCCCCGAGGCCGAACAGCGCGAATTCTCCGAGGTGATCGACGGCTTCCGGCCGGAATATTCCGGGATCCTCAACTGGTTGATCGAGGGCGCGCGGATCTGGCTCTCGGAAGGGTTGGTGCTGCCCGACGAGGTGCGGACGGCGACCAAGGACTATCAGGACGACATGGACCCGGTCGGCCCCTTCATCGCCGATTGCGTCACGCTCTTCCCCGGTCAGAGCGTCACGGCGCGCGAGATGTACGAGGCCTATTGCGCCTGGGCGGAGGCGAACGCCGTCTTCGCGATCAAGGAGGCGAAGTTCGGCCGCGTCATGAAGGGCCGGATCAAGCGCACCGACGAGCGCATCCGCCGCTACCTCGACTGCTATCTCCACGACGTGCCGGCGCGGCCCCGCAGCCCCGATGGGGAACGCTCCGGCTGGTGAGACCCCTCGCATTTGCGAGGCTCGCGAGGGTTTCGCGAGACTTCCGCGAGGGTTTGGAAATTCGGAATTGCGTTGCCGGTCAATCGGTTGCGGGTGATTTGCGAGGGTTGCGAGGGTTTTTGCGCGCGTGACGTATGCGCCATCGGGGTCCGGGGGAAAGAACCGTCGGGCTCTTTCTCATACGTATAGGGCTCTCTCAAACCCTCGCAACCCTCGCAAGTGAAGAAGAAGATATTGAAAGAACAAGGGAAAAGGACTGCGAGGGTTGGGTTTCGTCTCTTCGCGAACCCTCGCGACCCTCGCAATGTGGGAGAGTGGCGGATGAAACAGGCGATCGACGTGGAAGACGCGTTGCAGTGGGCCTTCGGCGTTGTGCGGGTCGACGACCGGATCGGGGCGCTCGCCGCCCGCGGCATCGACGGGCGCAGTCCGGCGGCGATGGCGGTGATCGACGAGATCGGGCTTCCCCGGGCGCCGGGAAGCCGGAGCGGATCGGATGTGCTCGCCGGTTACGCGGTGCTGGGCGTCTCGGTCGGTGGCGGCGCGGTCGGGGTGGCGAGGCCGCGCGGCTCGGCGGCGGACGTCGAGGAGCGCAACGCCGTGGCGATCCACGACGCGGTGCTCGGGCTCGGCGAGATCTGGGTGGAGGAGGCGGCCGAGGGCAGCGTCCTGTGGGATGCCGAGACCGTCGCCGAGGCGGGGTTCCGGCTGCATCGTCCGGTGGGCAAGGGCGCGTGCGGCGTCTGGCTCGAGAAAGGGCAGGGCGCATGGGTGCGGCTCGGCGATCCGGGCATCCTGGCGCTGGTGATCGGGCACGCCCGCGCCGGGACGCGGCCGGGCTGGGGCGAGGACTACGGGCGGGTGCTGAAGGGCAGGGACCTCGGCGGGCGCTTCGCCAAGCGGACCGACGAGGACCTCTGGGAGGCGATCGTATGGCACCGGACGGTCTACACGGTCTGGCACCGAGCGCTCGCCGACGTCGCGGCTCGTCTCGCGGACGGATTGGAGGAATGGGTGGTGACGGGGCCGGCGGCCGAAGCGGAGCCGTGGGCGCGTTCGGTGGCGGTTCGCGAAGAGGGCGAAACGGCGCTCCGGTCGGCCTCCCACAAGTCATTGGAAAGACGAGAGAAAAAATCGGCTTGACGGCGATTCGCTCTTGATCCACCTTCGCCACAACAAATCAGGTTCGAAACACCCCGGAGCGGCCCGCTTCCGGGGTGTTTTCGTTTCGAGGGTTCGCCCGTGCCGCAACGCCCCGCGCTCTTCCGGCCGCCCGGGTCGAAGCCGAAGGCGGAAGTCGAGCGCGAGGCGGACGCCCGGCGCGGTTCGGCGCGGGATCGCGGATACGACACGCGATGGGACAAGGCGCGCCGGGGTTATCTCCTGGCGCATCCCGTCTGCGAGTATTGCCGGCTCGAAGGACGCATCTCGGCGGCGACGCTGGTCGACCACCTCTATCCGCATCGGCGCTTCGAGGGCGTCTTCTGGTGCGCCGAGTGGTGGGTTGCCTCGTGCAAACCCTGCCACGACGGACCGAAGCAGAGCGTCGAGCGGATCGGCCGCCCGGCCCTCGACGCCCTCGCCCGGCGCCTCGGCCGCCCCGTCCTCGCCCACCCCCGGGGGGTGGTCGAAAGTCCGGCCGCCCGACCCTAGGACCGGTGGTGCAGTCGCGTCTTTTCCGGCGCGGAATTTCCGGCTGAAACTTTTTCTTTGGGAGGGGCGCGACGGCGCCTTGCGCGATGGGGCGTCGACCGGACGATCCGCTGATCCAGGCCGAGAAGGGATACCCGGGGCGGCGGAAACGGCGCCCCGAGGCCGCGGCGGAAGCGGCGGCGCAGGCGATCGTCGATCGACCCGAGGCCGGCGATCCGCTCGACCTGCCCGAGATGTTCCGCCGCGCGCCGGCACGTTGGAGCCTCGCGATCCAGATCTGGAAGCGACAGGCGAACGTGTTGCGCACCGTCGGCCGCGCCCAGCCGGCGTTTCGCTCGGCGCTCGCCCGCTACTGCATCTGGTCGCAGATCTTCGAGTTCTCCGCCGACCAGCTCGCGCGGCAATGCCCGAAGGGCGACTACACGATCGAATGGACGATGGCCCACGGCGCGGTCAAGCGGATGCCGCACTCGGCCCTCGACATCATGGCGACGGCCGAACCGATCATCCGCGCGCTCGACACCGAGTTCGGCTTCACGCCGCGCTCCGACAGCGACCTGACCCGCGTCGAGACCTTCAATCAGGCCCAGGGCCGGCTTCCCCTCGGCGGCACCGCTCCCGGCCAACGCCCGACCGGCGGCGAGACCCACGAGACTGACCCGATGGATCTCATGAACGCCAGCGACACGGCCGGGCCGCATCGGATGAACTGACATGATCGAGCCGAGCAAGGCGGCGGCTCCCGCCGCCGGGCCGGCCTCGATCGAGGAGACCTTGCCGGACTGGCTGGCGCGGGTCGCCCACGACGACGTCTTCGCCTGGGCGCTTTCGGGCTGGCGCCGGGCGGCGGCGATCCCCGGCGCGTGGTTCGACCACGCCAAGGCCGACAAGGTGGTCGCGGCGTGGCCGAGGATCTTTCGCCTCACCGACGACCGCTTCTGCGGTCTGCCCTTCGTCCTTCTGCCCTGGCAGGAGATCGTCGTCCGCCTCCTCGTCGGCTGGAAGAAGCCGATCGAGGTCCTCGATCCGGTCACCCATCGTCCGACGGTGGTTCACGCCCGGGTCTTCCGGCGCCTGGACCTGTGGATCCCGCGCAAGAACGGCAAGTCGGAATTCCTCGCCGCGCTCGGCGTGCTGTTCTTCGTGCTCGAGAAGATCCCGGGCGCGCAGGGTTTCGTCTTCGGCCTCAACGAGGATCAGGGCCGCGTCCCCTTCGCCAAGATGCAGCAGATCATCCTGCTGGCGAACGGGCTGCATCGAAACCGCGACGGCACCGAGCGCATCAATCTCTCCAAGCGCGGCATCTACGTCCGCGAGACGCGGTCGCTGTGCGCACTCCTCACCGGCAAGCCGGACGGCAAGCACGGCCGCTCGCCGACGGTGATCCTCGGCGACGAGATCCACGAGTGGATCACCCGTGAACTCGCCGACAACCTGCGGCAGGGCACCGGCTCCCGTCTCCAGCCGATCGAACTCTATGCCTCGACGGCCGGCAAGAAATCGGCCCGCGTCGGCTTCGAATGGTTCGAGGAGAGCCAGGCCATCCTGCGCGGTGACGTCGAGGACGACCGCACCCTCGTCGTGCTCTTCGCGATCGGCGAGGACGACGATTGGACCGACGAGACGACCTGGGCGAAGGCGAACCCCTCGCTCGGCCTGACCCCGACCAAGGAATTCCTGCGCGGCGAGTACAAGCTCGCCAAGGGGCGCCCGGCCCAGGAAGCCCGCTTTCAGGCCTACCACCTCAACCGCTGGGTCGACAGCGTCTCGGCCTGGATCCCCCGGGCACGGTGGGCGGCCTGCGCCGGGGCCGGTGACTGGAAGTCGGCTTGGGGAAACCACGCCGGCCGGCTCGCCTTCGGCGCCTGCGACGTCTCGGCGACGCGCGACGTCACCGCCGTCGTCTGGCTGCTGCCGCCCGACGAGACCCATCCGAAGTGGGTGGTGATCCCGCGCTTCTGGATCCCAGAGGCGACGCTCGACCAACGCGCCAAGGACGACCGTCGCGTCGATTGGCATCGCTGGGTGGCGGAAGGCGTGATCGAGACGACGCCGGGCGACGTCGTCGACCAGAACTTCGTCCTCGGGGCAGTCCTCGAGGGAACCGGGCATTTCGCGGTCCAGGGCTTCGGCTACGACCCGTGGAACGCCACCAAGCTGATGACCGACCTACAGCGCGACGGCATGGACGCCGCTCTGCAGATCGAGATGCGCCAGGGCCATCGCACCCTCGGCGAGCCGACGAAGGCCTTCGAAGTGAAGGTCTTCGCCGGTGAGATCGACCATGGCGGCCATCCGCTTCTCGCCTGGATGGCAGGGCATTGCGCGGTCGAGTTCGACCGAAACCTGAACTACGTGCCGGCGAAGAAGCAGAGCCGCGACAAGATCGACGGCATCGTCGCCGCGGTGATGGCGCTGGGCCTCGCCTTGGCGGGCGCCGACGACGGCGCCGACGCCTATTTCGCCAGTCTGAGGGCCACGACGTGAACCTGCTCCGCAAGGCCGCCATCTGGATCGCGCGACGCTGGTCGATCGACGATCCGCGTGGGTTCGCGGGTGCTCCGGCGCATTCCGGCGAGATCGTCACCGAGCAGTCGGCGCTGCATCTCTCGACGGTGTGGTCCTGCGTCAACCTCCTCGGCGGCACCATCGCCTCCCTGCCGATCGAGGTGAAGCAGCGGGTTCGCGGCACCACCCATTCGGAGATCGTCGCCGATCATCCGTTGGGCCGGGTTCTCGGTGACAGTCCGAACTTCGATCAGACCGGCTTCGAATTCTGGGAGGGCATCGCCTACCGGCTCGAGCTGCGCGGCAACGCCTACGCCCGCAAGGTTCTCGCCGCCGACGGCCGCCTGATCTCGCTCGAGCCGATCAACGTCGACGTCGCGGTGACGCGCCGTCCGACCGGCGATCTCGAATACCGCTGGAGCGAGGACGGCGTCTCCTGGATCGGCGGCCCGGAACTGGTCTTTCATCTGCGCGGCTTCGGCGGGCATCCGCTCGGCGGCATCTCGACACTCGCCGCCGCCCGGCATGCCTTCGGTCTCTCCCAGGCGATCGAGCGGGCGGCGGGCTCGACCTTCGCCAACGGCCTGCGCCCCTCCGGCGTCCTGACCTTCCCGAATTTCCTATCGAAGGAGAACCGCAAGACCGCCGAGACCGAGATGGTCGAGAAGTTCGCCGGGTCGATGAACGCCGGCAAGCCGATGGTGCTCGAGGGCGGCGCGACCTGGGCTCCGGTCACGATCAATCCGGAAGATGCCCAGATGCTGGAGAGCCGGACCTTCTCGGTCGAGGACCTCTGCCGCTTCTTCGGCGTCCCGCCCTTCCTGGTCGGCCACACCTCGAAGGCGACGAGCTTCGGCACCGGCATCGAGCAACAGATGCTCGCTTTCCTGATGTTGTCGCTGCGCAAGCGGCTGAAGCGGATCGAGGCGTCGATCGAGAAGCACCTCCTGACGGCGTCGGACCGCGCGCTCGGAACCTCGGTCTCGTTCAACATCGAGGGCCTCCTCCGGGCCGACAGCGCCGCGCGCGCCGCCTTCTACGGCGCCATGTCGCAGAACGGCATCATGACGATCAACGAGTGCCGCGCTCGCGAAGGCCTGCCGCCGGTCGCCGGCGGCGACGTGCCACGCATGCAGGCGCAGAACGTCCCGATCACCTCGGCCGGGATCGGCCACAACGGAGGCCCGCCGCTCGACGGCGGGGCGTCGGCATGATCAAGACCATCGATTTCGCGCTTTCCACCAAGAGCCTGACCGACGCGGGCGAGTTCGAGGGCTATGCCTCGACCTTCGGCAACGTCGATCTCGGCGGCGACGTCGTGGAGCCCGGGGCCTTCATCGACGGTCTGGTCGGCGCGAGGAAGTCGAGCCGGTTCATCCCGATGCTGTGGCAGCATCAACAGGACCAGCCGATCGGAAAATGGATCGACATGGCCGAGGACGCGAAGGGTCTCTGGGTGAAGGGGCAGATCGTGCTGGAGGCCGACCCCGTCGCGCAACGGGCCTATGCGAAGCTGAAGGCCGGCGCTCTCGGCGGTCTGTCGATCGGCTATGCGGTGCCGACCGGCGGCGCGACGCCGGACGACAAGCGTCGTGGCGTCACGCGCCTGACCAAGGTCGATCTGCGAGAAATCTCGCTCGTCACCATGCCGATGAACCCGGAGGCGAAGGTCACGGGCGTCAAGGCGGAACTCATCGAACTTCGCGATCGGCTGGCGGCCGGGGATCGGCTGACCGAACGCGAGATGGAGGCGCTGTTCAAGTCGGACGTGCCGCTGGGGCTGACCAATGCCCAGGCGGAACGCGCCGTGCGCCTCAACGTCAAGGCCGGCCGGGGGGCTCCCGGCGCCGAGGACGACGAAGCCCGAGCCTTCCTCGAAGCGCTCGGCCGGGCCTGAGGCCCATCCACTCATCAGAGGATACATCTCATGACCAACTTCATCGGCGCCGCCCCGGCCGGCGGAGTGGCGCGCGTCGCCGCGCTCGTCCGTCTCTCTCGCTATCTGCCGCAGATCGCCCTCGAGCCGGACGACAAGAAGTCGGCGGCCGAGCTCGCCCGCGAGTTCAAGGCGTCGTTCGACAAGACCGTCGACGAGGTGAAGTCGATCGCCGAGAAGGCGCTCGCCGAGGCGCAGAAGGGCGTCGGTCTGACCGACGGCGTGAAGCAGACCGCCGACGATCTCCTCGTCAAGATGAACACGATGAAGGAGCAGATCGCGACGATCGAACAGAAGTCGGCGCGCGGCGGCGGGCGCGACGAGGAGCTGAAGTCGCTCGGCGCGCAGTTCGTCGAGAGCGAGGCCTTCAAGTCCTTCGCCGCGTCGAACCCGCGCTCGGGCAAGGCCTCGCTCAAGATCAAGGCGGACATCACGACCGCGACCACCGACGCCGCCGGTTCGGTCGGCGCCGCCATCACGCCGAACCGCCTGCCCGGCATCGTCGAGCTGCCGCGCCGGCGTCTGACGATCCGCGCTCTGCTGGCGCCGGGCCGCACCGACAGCCCGATCGTCGAATACGCCAAGGAGAAGGGCTTCACCAACGCGGCGGCGACCGTCGCCGAGGGCGCCGCCAAGCCGCAGTCGGACATCCAGCTCGAGGACGTGCAGACCACCACCAAGGTGATCGCGCACACGATGAAGACCAGCAAGCAGGCGCTCTCGGACGTCTCGCAGCTGCGGTCCTACATCGACAGCCGTCTGCTCTACGGCCTCGCGCTGAAGGAGGAGAACCAGCTCCTCAACGGCGACGGCACCGGCGCGAACCTCCTCGGCATCGTGCCGCAGGCGACCGCCTACGCGGCGCCGATCGCCATCGGTTCGGAGACGTCGCTCGACAAGATGCGTCTGGCGATGCTTCAGGCGGTGCTCGCCGAGTATCCGGCGACCGGCCACGTCATGAACCCGATCGACTGGGCCTGGATCGAGCTGCTGAAGGATGCCGAGGGCCGTCACATCATCGGCCTGCCGCAAGGCGTGGCGTCGCCGACGCTGTGGGGCCTGCCCGTGGTCCAGACCCAGGCGATGGCGGAGGATAAGTTCCTGACCGGTGCCTTCGACATGGCGGCCCAGGTCTTCGACCAGTGGGACGCGACCGTCGAGACCGGCTTCGAGAACGACGACTTCACCAAGAACAAGATCACGATCCTCGCCGAGGAACGGATCGCGCTCGCGGTCTATCGCCCCGAGGCCTTCGTCTACGGCGACTTCGGCCGCGTCGCCTGACGCCGTCCCCGCCGGGCGGGCCTGTCCGCCCGGCGACTTCCTCGCGGAGATCGGTCGCATGATCCATCATCGGGAGATCCTTGCCGATCTCGCCCCCGTCCGTACCGTCGCGCCGGCGACACTCCCCGTCGCGCTCGCCGAGGCGAAGGCGCATCTGCGCGTCGAGCACGACGAGGACGACGCGATGATGTCCGCGATACTGGCGGCGGCGGTCGGCCGTCTCGACGGCTGGTCTGGCATCCTCGGCCGGTGCTTGATCGAACAGACGTGGGCGCAGCCCTTCGGCCGGTTTCTCTGCGCCGACCGGCTGCGCCTACCGTTCCCGAGCGTCTCGGCGGTGGAGATCACGTATTTCCCCGCGGACGGATCGGCAGCGACCGACTTCTCCTCGTCGTTCTGGTGGCTCACCGAGAGAGTGACGGGCTCGATGATCATGCTCGCTTCGGGCGCGGCGTGGCCGGCGACGGCCGATCGTCCCGATGCCGTCACGGTAACCATGACGGTCGGCTATGGCGCGGCACCGGAAGACGTCCCCGCGCCGATCCGCTCGGCGATCCTGCTGATGGTCGGTGACCTCTACCGCAATCGCGAGACGACCGGTCAGGGCTCGGCGACCCTCGGCACCATTCCGATGTCGACGACGGTCGAAGCGCTGCTCGCCCCCTATCGTCGAGGGCTCGTCTGATGGCCATCGCCGCCGGCAGACTCTCCAACCGCGTGCGGATCGAACGGCGCGGCGAGGTCCGCGCCTTCGAGATCGAGACGGTGACGACCCTCGCCGGGGCGCCGAGCAACGACGAGATCTCCGGCGACGGCTTCGGCAACGTCCTGATGGCGTGGTCGGAGGTCGCCACCCGCTGGGCGGCCTTCCTGCCGCGCTTCGGCCGCGAGGTGGTCGAGGCGGGCCGCCTGGAGGCGACGCTCACCGGCACGCTGACCCTGCGCCGGGATGCCGTGACGGCGACCGTGACCGCCGCCGACCGGATCGTCTTCCTCGCCGGTCCCTACAGGGGCGCGACGGCGCAGATCCGGTCGGTGGTGCCGACACCCGACAATCGGGAAATCGAACTCGCCCTCGAGGCCGGGACGGCGACCTGATGGCCCGCCGCGTCCATGTCCTCGTCGACCACGACCACCGGGTCGGCCCGGCGGTGGTGGTCGCCTATCGCGCCGGTTGGGTCGGTCTCGTGCCCGAGGCGCATTTCGCAGCCGCGCCCGAGGGGCGCTTCGAGGAGATGCCGCGTCATGGCCAAGGCGAGCCGGGAGAGAACCCTGCGGATTCTGTCGGCGGTGCCGAAGGTGGTGCGTGAGCGCCTGCGGCCGGTGATCGAGGCGCAGGCCGCCGAGGTGGTGGCGATGCAGAAGCGCCTCGTCCCGGCCGAGAGCGGGGCGTTGCGGAAGTCGATCCGCTGGCGGATGGGCTCGTTCGAGGTCGCCTCGTCGGCCAACCTCACCGCCGGCGGCGGACGCCGGGGCGGCGCGAAGGGCGGCGGGCTCGCGGTGACGGGCGATCCCGATCTGACCGCGACCATCGTCGCCGGTGACCGGGAAGCGTTCTACGCCCGTTTTGTCGAGTTCGGCACCAAGGCCCACCGCATTCGGCCGAAGACGCGCGGTGGTTCGCTCGCCATCGGCGGCCGCGTCCTGGCGCCCGGCGAGGCGGTCTCCCATCCCGGCGCACGGCCGAGACCGTTCTTCTTCGGCCCGTTCCGCGTGAGCCGCAAACGGATCAAGCGTCGCGTCGCCACGGCGACCGGCAAGGCGGTGCGCGAGGCCGCCGCGACATGACGGATCCGGGTCTCGCGCTCCAGGGCGCCATCGTCGGGGCGCTGAAACGCGACGGCGTGGTCCGCTCGTGGCTCGGCGACCGCGTCTTCGATCGCGCGCCGGCAACGGCCGCCTTTCCTCATGCCGAGATCGCGGAGGTGCAGGTCGTCGACGACGGCGCCGACGGACTCGAGGGGGCGGCCGAGGTCTTCGTCACCCTCGACGTCTGGACCCGTCCCGCCGACGGCTCCGGCAAGCGCGACTGCGAGATCATCGCCGGCGCGATCCGCGACCGCCTCCATCTCGCCCGCTTGGTTCTCGCCGACGATCTCGACCCCGCCGAGATCATGCACCGCGACAGCCGCGTCTTTCTCGACGCCGACGGCATCACCGGCCACGGCGTTCTCGTTTTCCGGGCTCTCGTCGATCCCGCCACCTGAGAGGAACCGTCCCCATGGCCGTCCCCACCACGCTCCGCTTCGGCGCCGGCGCCTTCTATCTCGGCGATGCCGCCACCCCGGAGGTCTTCACCAAGATCTGCGGCTTCACCTCGGTCGAGCTGACGATCGACAAGTCGACCAACGACACCACGGTTCCCGACTGCGACGACCCCGACGCCGCGGCCTGGACCGAGAAGGACGTCGACGCGCTCTCCTGGTCGATGTCCTTCTCGGGCGTCTGCGCCGTCGGCGGGCTCGATCTCCTCGACGGGGTGACGATGCAGAGCGCCTCGCGCAACGTCCGGCTCGATTTCGCCGGCGCGGGCACCGGCGCCGGCACGACCGTGCGCCGCTACGCCGGCAAGGGCCACGTCAAGCACGCGATCACCGGCAGTCGCGGCGAGAAGTATCAGATCAAGGTCGACGTCGACGGCGACGGGGCGCTGACCAAGACCAGCGTGGCGGCGTCGTGATGAGCCGCGACGCCACGGTCACGATCGACTTCGCCGACGGCGAGCACCGCTTTCGGCTCGCCATCGGCGCCTTGCGCGAGTTGCAGGAGAAGCTCGCCGCCTCGCCCTTCACCGTCTTCGAGCGGCTGCGTGCCGGCCGGCCGATGGTCGACGATGCCCGCGAGGTGCTGCGCCTCGGCCTGATCGGCGGCGGTCTGACGCCGGCCGACGCGCTGCGGCTGGTCAGGACCTATGTCGAGGAACGCCCGCTCGGCGAGGCGATCGTTCCGGCGGTGGCGGTGCTCGCCGCCGCGCTCTTCGGGGTGGCGGACGAAGAGCCGGGAAAATCGTCGGGGGCGACCGGGGAGCCGACGGCCTCGCCCCCGACGGACTGAGGTTCGCGCCGCTCTACGGCCTCGGCGCCGCGATGGGCTTTTCGCCGCGCGTTGTCGACGACCTGTCGCTCTGGCAGTTCCGCGCCGCCGCCGCCGGTTGGGCGGAGGCGAACGGCGCCGAGACCTCCGGCCCGATGAGCGAGGCCGAATTCGCCGCGGCCGAGGCCGCCTTCGACGCGGCGCCCGAAACCACGTCATGAGAGATCGCGATGGGCACCACCGACGTCGAGGCCCTGCTTCTGAGGATCGAGGCCTCGGCCTCCAAGCTCGAGAAGGACATGGCGAAGGCGAACCTGATCTTCGATCGGGGCGCCAAGCGGATGGAGGCGCAGGCGAAGGCGGTCGGGGCGAAGATCGGCGGTCGCCTGGGCGCCACGATCGCCGGCACCGCCGCGTCCTACACCACCCGCATCGCGACGGTGGTCGCCGCCGCCTTCTCCGCCGACAAGGTGCTCGAGGCGAGCCAGGCCTACATCCGCGCCAACAACGCGCTGAAGGTTGCCGGTCTCTCCGGCGCGGCGCTGACCTCGACCTTCGATCGGCTCTACGCCATCGCCCAGGCGAACTCGACGCCGATCGAGATGCTGGTCGGCCTCTATTCCAAGGCGGCGCAGGCGCAGCGGAGCCTCGGCGCCTCCTCCGATCAACTCATCGGCTTCTCCACGGCGGTGGCGCAGGCCCTGCGGGTCTCTGGTCAATCGGCCGAGGAGGCGCAGGGCGCGCTGCTGCAGCTCGGTCAGGCGATCTCGGGCACCAACGTCCAGGCCGAGGAATACAACAGCCTGATCGACGGCGCCTATCCGCTGCTCCAGGCGGCGGCGGCCGGCATCAAGGAAGCGGGCGGCGACGTCGCCAAGCTGACGCAGCTCGTCAAGGCGGGCGAGGTATCGTCGCGGGCCTTCTTCTACGGCGTCCTCGCCGGCGCGCCGGTTCTGACCGACAAGCTCGCCGGGTCGACCAAGACCGCATCGCAGGCCTGGACCGAGTTCCAGAACGCGCTCACCAAGGCGGTGGGCGAACTCGACGCGGCGACCGGGGCGACCGCGAACTTATCCGAGAATCTTTCCGGTCTCGCCCAATGGATGGGGCGGCTGCCCGATCTGCTCGATGCGTCGTCCTCCGCCTGGGCGTCGTTCAAGGCTCGGGTCAACGAGGCCGCCGCCGCCTTCAACGCCTTCATGGGCTACAACGACGAGGCGGCGATGCGGGCGGCCGGTCTCGTGCCGATCGCCGAGGCCCGCGCCGAACTCGCCAAGGCGACGCTCGCGACGGCCGCCGCGAAGTCCCGCTACACGACCGGCGGAGGCTTCGGCGTCGATGCCGCGGAGGTCGACAAGCGCATCGCCGCCGCCTTCGATGCCTTGCAGGCGCCGAAGACCTCGGCAGTGAAGCCGATCTCGCTGAAGGACTATCCGGCGTCGGCCAAGACGAAGGGCGGCGCGGGCGGGAGTGACGAGAACGACTACACGCGGACGAAACAGCGGATCGAGGAACACACCGCGGCCCTGAAGACCGAGATCGACACGCTCGGTCTCGAGGAAGAGGCGAAGATCCGGGCGCGCAAGGCGCAGGAGTTGAAGACGGCCGCCGACCGGGCCGGCGTCGCCCTGACGCCGGAAATCGTCGCCGAGATCGACCGCGTCTCGGCCGCCTATGCGGCGCAGCAGGTGGCGCTCGAGAAGGCGGAGGAGGCCCAACGGCGGATCCGCGAGCAACAGCGCTATCTCGCCAAGACCTTCGCCGACGGGCTCGCCGATCTGGTGGTCGAGGGGCGCAGCTTCGCCGATGTCGCCGAACAGATCGCCAAGTCGCTCGCCAAGGCGGCGATCCAGGCGGCGCTGTTCGGCTCCGGTCCGCTCGCCGGTCTCTTCGGCACCTCGGTCTCGTCGAGCGGCGGCATCCTCGGCTCGCTCTTCAAGTCGCTCCTCGGCTTCGACGACGGTGGTTGGACGGGCGGCGGCAACCGCCGCGCCGTCGCCGGTGTCGTCCACGGTCAGGAATACGTCGTCCGCGCCGGGGTCGCGAAGAAGTACCTGCCGCTGCTCGAGGCGCTCAATCGCGGCGCGCCGGGCTTTGCCTCCGGCGGTTTCGTCGGGTCGACCCCGTCGATGCCGCTTCCGGCCCTGGCGCCGCGCGCGTCCAGAGCCGGGCGGGATCGCGCGCCGATCACCGTGGCGATGACGGTGCAGGCGGCCGACGCCGCCTCGTTCCGCAAGTCGCAGCCCCAGATCGCCGCCGAGATGGTGCGCGCGCTCCGGCGCGGGCAACGCGTGATGTGACGGAGCCGCGATGACCGCCTTCCACGAGATCAACTTTCCGGTCCGTATCGCGCTCGGCTCGACCGGCGGACCGGAACGTAGGACCGAGATCGTCATGCTCGGCTCGGGCCGCGAGGAGCGCAACAGCCCTTGGGCCGACAGCCGGCGCAAGTTCAACGTCACCCCAGGCATCCGCACCGCCGACGATCTCGACGCGCTCCACCACTTCTTCGAGGAGCGGCGCGGCCGTCTCTTCGGCTTCCGCTTCCAGGATCCGACCGATCACCGCTCCAAGGGGCCGAACGACGCGCCGGCGCCGACCGACCAGCGCATCGGCACCGGCGACGGCGCGACCACCGTCTTCGCCCTGGTCAAGGTCTACGGCTCCGCCTTCGCGCCGTGGTCGCGGCCGATCGCCAAGCCGCAGACGGGCACGGTCCGCGTCGCCGTCGACGGCGTCGAACGGACCTCCGGCTGGAGCGTCGACACGGCGACCGGGCTGGTGAGTTTCGCCGCCGCGCCGGCCATGGGCGCCGTCGTCACCGCCGGCTTTCGCTTCGACGTCCCCGTCCGCTTCGACGCCGACTTCCTGGACGCCTCGGTCGCCGCGCTCAAGTCGGGCGGCCTCGGTGCCATCGAACTGATCGAGATCCGCCCATGAAGACCCTGCCTCCGGGGATGCAGGCGCGCCTCGACGGCGGCGCCACCACACTCTGCTGGTGTTGGAAGCTCACCCGCGCCGACGGTGTGATCGTCGGCTTCACCGATCACGATCGCGACCTCGTCGTCGGCGATGTCGCCTACGAGGCGGCCTCCGGCTTCACCGCCAGCGAGGTGAAGACCACGGCGGGGCTCGCGGTCGACGATCTCGAGGTCGACGGCGCCCTGACGTCCGGCTCGCTCACCGAGGACGATCTCCAGGCGGGCCTCTGGGACGACGCCGGGGTCGAGCTGTGGCGGGTCGATTGGAGCGATCCGGCGCTCGCGGTGCTGATGCGCAAGGGCTCGATCGGCGAGGTTCGGCGGGGCCGGCACGCCTTCACCGCCGAATTGCGCGGTCTCGCCCATGCACTCGATCAGGAGGTCGGCCGCGTCTACGGCTATTCCTGCGACGCCGAGTTCGGCGACGCCCGCTGCGGCGTCGACGCCACGGCCGCCGCATGGCGTCTGGAGACGACCGTCGCCTCCGTCGCCGCCGGTGGGCGCATCGTCCGCGCCGACGCGCTCGCGGGCTTTCCCGACGACCGCTTCACCCGTGGCCGCCTGGAGGTTCTCTCCGGCGCCGGCGCCGTGCTCGGCGCCTTCGACGTCCGCCTCCATCGCGGCGACGAGGCCCGCCTGTGGACGGTCCCGACGGTGACGATCGCCGCCGGGGCGACGATCCGCTGCACGGCGGGATGCGACAAGCAATTCGCCACCTGTCGCGACCGCTTCGCCAATGCCGCGAACTTCCGTGGCTTTCCCTACATGCCGTCGAACGATCTCGTCGTTTCCTATCCGAGCGACGGCACCGAGAACGACGGGGGATCGCTCTATGGCAACTGAGTACGCCGCCCGCGTCGTCGACGAGGCCCGGTCGTGGATCGGCACGCCCTATCGTCATCAGGCCTCCTTGAGGGGGATCGGCACCGACTGTCTCGGCCTCGTCAGGGGTGTGTGGCGCGGCCTCCACGGCGAGGAGCCCGAGATGCCGCCGGCCTATTCGCCCGACTGGGGCGAGGCGGACGGCGCCGAGACGCTCGCCGAGGCCGCCGGCCGTCACATGGCGCCGGTCGCCCTCGCCGAGATCGCGCCCGGCGACGTCGTGCTGTTCCGCATGGTCCGCGCCGGTCCCGCCAAGCACTGCGGCATCCTCGCCGAGCGGCGCGGCGCGCCGACGCTCGTCCATGCGTGGTCGGGCCGCCGCGTCGCCGAGGTTTCCTTCGACGAGGCGTGGCGGCGGCGGCTCGCCTTCGCCTTCCGCTTTCCGGGAGCCTGAGGCATGGCGACGCTCGCGCTGATGGCGGCCGGCTCCTGGCTCGGCTCGACCCTGTTCGGATCGGCGACCCTCCTCGGCATGTCGGCCGCCGCGATCGGCGGCACCATCGGCGCCATCGCCGGCTCGCTGGTCGACAATGCGCTCTTCGCGCGCTCGACCTCCGTCAGCGGCGCCAAGGCGGATCTCTCGCTCACGACCTCGACGGAAGGGGCGGTGATCCCGCGTCTCTACGGTCGCCAGCGCATGGCCGGTCAGATCGTCTGGGCGACCAAATATCGCGAGACCACGACGAGCGAGACCACCGGCGGTGGCAAGGGCGGACCGTCGGTCACCACCACCACCTATTCCTATTCGATCTCGATCGCGGTCGGCCTGTGCGAGGGGCCGATCTCTCGGGTCGAGCGCATCTGGGCCGACGGAAACGATCTCGACCTGTCGAACGTGACCTGGCGCGTCCACACCGGCACCGAGACCCAGGAGCCGGATCCGCTGATCGAGGAGATCGAGGGCGCCGGCAACACGCCCGCCTATCGCGGTCTCGCCTATGTCGTCTTCGAGGATCTCGCCCTGGAGGACTTCGGCAACCGCATCCCGCAGCTCCAGTTCGAGGTGGTGCGGGCGATCGGCGCCGAATATCCCGACACGCTGGAGAGCCTCGCCCGCGCCGTCACCATCATTCCGGGCTCCGGCCGCTTCGTCTACGGCACCACCGAGGTGAAGCGGACCGAGAACGGCGAGACCCTCACCGAGAACCGGGTCAACCCGACCACCGAGACCGATTTCGTCTATTCGCTCGACCAGTTGCAGGCGGTTCTTCCCAATGTTTCCGCGACCGCGCTGGTCGTCTCCTGGTTCGGCACCGACCTGCGTTGCGGCGCCTGCTCGGTCCTGCCCGGGATCGACACCGACTCGATCGCCTTCGACGGCGGCTGGGCCTCGTTCTTCGGGTCGGGATCGACGACGTGGTCGGTCGCCGGCTACGACGTCGCCACCGCGCACCGGATATCCTCCGACGGCGAGGGCCGGGCATGGTACGGCGCGACGCCGTCGGACGGGTCGGTCGCCGAGGCGATCGCCGAGCTGAAACGGCGGGGCAGGAGTGTTCTCTTCTATCCCTTCGTGATGATGGACGTGCCGCCGTCGAACACGCTGCCCGATCCCTACAGCGACGACGGCGCCGGCATCGGCCAATCGGCGTTCCCCTGGCGCGGACGCATCACCTGCCATCCGGCTCCCGGCCGGGTCGGCACGGTCGACGGCTCGGCGACGGCGGCGGCACAGGTCGCGACCTTCTTCGCCGCCTATCGCGAGATGGTGCTGCACTACGCCGAACTCTGCCGCGACGCCGGTGGCGTCGACGGCTTCCTGATCGGCTCCGAACTGGTCGGCCTGACCACGGTGCGCGACGACGCCGGCGCCTATCCGGCGGTCACCGCCTTGAAGGCGCTCGCCGCCGACGTCCGGGCGATCCTCGGCGCCACGGTGAAGATCGGCTATGCCGCCGACTGGTCGGAGTACCACAGCCATCGTCCGGCCGACGGATCGGGCGACGTGATCTTCGCCCTCGACGATCTCTGGGCCGACGCGAACATCGACTTCGTCGGGATCGACACCTATCTGCCGCTCACCGACTGGCGCGACGGCGAGGACCACCTCGACTGGTCGCCGTTCCGCTCGATCACCGACCGCGACTATCTCCAGGCGGGGATCGAGGGCGGCGAGTATTTCGATTGGTACTATGCGAGCGAGGCCGACCGCGAGGTCCAGGCGCGCACGCCGATCACCGACGGCGCCTATGGTGAGCCTTGGGTCTTCCGCAACAAGGACATGCGCTCCTGGTGGGGTAGCGCCCATCACGACCGGCCCGGCGGCGTCCGCTCGGCGACCGCGACCGCCTGGGTGCCGATGTCGAAGCCGATCTGGTTCACCGAATTCGGCTGCCCGGCGATCGACAAGGGACCGAACCAGCCGAACGTCTTCGTCGACGCCAAGTCGAGCGAGAGCGCCGCGCCGTGGTTCTCGAACGGCTGGCGCGACGATCTCGTCCAGCGCCGCATGCTCGAGGCGGTGCTCGCCCATTGGGCCGACGAGGATCGGAACCCGATCTCGGCCGTCTATGGCGGTCGGATGATCGACACCGGCCGGATCTTCCTGTGGACCTGGGACGCACGGCCGTTCCCCTGGTTTCCCGCCTCCGACACGTGGTCCGACGGCGACAACTGGCGGCTCGGTCATTGGCTCAACGGCCGGGCCGGGCTCGCGCCGGCCGAACTCGTGGTCAAGGACATCGGCGCGCGCCAGGGCTTCGCGGCGCTCGACGTCTCCGAACTGCGCGGTCTCGTGCCGGGCTATCTGGTCGACCAGCTCTCCTCGGCCCGTGCCGCGATCGAGCCGCTCGGGCAGATCTTCTTCTTCGACGGCGTCGAGAGCGAGGGCGTCATCGCCTTTCGCCGCCGCGACCGGCCGCCGATCGTCGACGGTCTGGCGATCGCCGGCGCGCGCTCGACCGACGTGGTGGCGCCCGGCGCCGCCGGCTGGCTGCTCGGCCTGCCCGATCACGCCCTCTTCGGCGCGGCGACCTCGGCGCTCGCGCTCGACGACGACCATCTCGTCGTCGCCGACGGCGTGACACAGGCCTGGGAGATGACGCGGGCGCAGGAGACCGACCTGCCGCTGACGGTGCGCCTGCAATACACCGAGGCGGCGGCCGACTATCGCAGCGCCAACGCCTATGGCCGGCGCCGCTCGGCCGCCTCGGTGCGCGAGACCGTCCTGTCGGTGCCCTTCGTGTTGGAACAGGCCGACGCCATCGGCATCGCGGAATCGACCCTGATCGAGGCCCACGTCGGGCGCGAGACCGCGAAATTCGCGCTGCCGCCCTCGGCGCTGGCGCTCGAACCCTGCGACGTCGTCGGTGTCCGCTTCGGTGATCGTGCCTGGACCTTCCGCCTCGGCGCGATCGCCGATGCGGCGGCGCGGACGGTCGAGGCGGTCGCGACCGAGCAGTCCATCCATCAGGTGCAGCCCGGCCCGGCGCGCCCCTACGGCGCCGCGTCGGGCTCGACCTCGGCATCGGCGAAGTCGACCTATGGGCGTCCGCTCCTCGCCTTCCTCGATCTGCCGCTCCTCACGGGCGCGGAGGCCGAGGTCGGGCCGGTGCTCGCCGCCTATGCCCGGCCCTGGAAGGGCGTCGTCGTCTATCGCTCGACCGGGGTCGCCGGCTTCGCGCTCGACACCACCCTCGACCGTGCGGCGGTGATGGGCGAGACGACCGCCATTCTGGCGCGAGGTCCCACCAACGTCTGGGACGAGGCGAACACCCTGTCGATCCGGCTCTATGGATCGGGCGCGGTCGCCTCGGCCGACGCGCTCGCCGTTCTCGCCGGGGCCAACGTCCTGGCGCTCGAGACGGAGGAGGGCGTCTGGGAGATCGTCCAGTTCCGATCCGCCACTCTGACGGGCGCGAACACTTGGGATCTGACCGGGCTCCTGCGCGGTCAGGCGGGGACCGAGACGGCGATGCGCGACGCGGTCGCCGCCGGTGCCCGCGTCGTCGTCCTCGACGGCGCCTGCGCGCGATCGGAGCGCACGGTCGACGAGATCGGCCTGACCTACAATTGGCGTTGGGGGCCGATCGGCGGAACCCTGTCGAGCAGCGACTTCGATCAGATCGCCCGCCCGGTGGCGGCGGTGGGCCTCAGGCCCTACGCGCCGGCCCATGTCGCCGGCAAGCGCGACGCCGCGACCGGCGACGTCACCTTCTCCTGGGTGCGGCGGACGCGGAAGAACGGCGACGGCTGGGATCTCGCCGAGGTGCCGTTGTCGGAGACCGTCGAAGCCTATGAACTCGACATCCTCGACGGGACGGCGGTGAAGCGCACGCTCGCCGCGTCGAGCCCGTCCGTCGTCTGGACCGCCGCCGAACAGGCCGCCGATTTCGGCGCGCCACCGGCGTCGGTCGCGATCGCCGTCCACCAGATCTCCTCGATCGTCGGGCGCGGCTCGCCGCGCGCCGCGACCCTGACCCTCTGACACCCCGTTCCCTTCCCCTGTTCGCTCACCTGCCCGGTGTCGCCGGGCGGCGGCGCCGTGACGCGAGGCCATGATGACCGCGACCCTCTCCACCATCGTCGTGCGCGACGCCACCGGCGCCGAATATTCCGTGCGGGTGCTCGACATTTCCGGCGTCGGGTCCGGTCCCTTCGCGATGATGCACGGGCTGCTCGGCCCGGCCGGCGCGCCGATCGACGGCTCCAATCCGCTCCCGACGACGAACAAGGCGACGCCCGGCCGCAAGGCGAGGAAGCTCGTCGCCGCCAACCTTTCCGACACCGTCGATCTGGCAACGGAGATCCGGGCGTTCCGTATCAGCAACCAGTCGACGAACTGGGTCACCCTCCTGGTGACGCCGGCCGACGTCACCAGCGACGCGGCGGCCGACGCGGTGCCGATCACGGTCCCGCTCGGCGGCGTCGGCTATGAACCCTTGTCGATCCGACGCATCTGGTCGACGGGATCGACCGGTCTCGCCGCCGGGCTCGCCGCCGGCACCGTCGAAGTCGTGCTGATCACCGACTGACGGGAGCCTTCATGACCGCGACCCTGACCACGACCGTCATCCGCGACGCCGGCGGGACGGAATACGCCATGCGCGCGTTGGAGGTCTCCGGCGCCGGGACGGGACCGTTCGCCGTGATGTACGGCCTGCTCGGCTCGGCCGGAGCGGGAATCGAGGCATCTGATCCGGTGCCGACCGTCTCCGTCGCCGATCCCGGCCGCAAGGCGCGCAAGCTCGTCGCCGCCGACCTCTCCGACAGCGTCGATCTCGCGATACCGGCCCGGGCCTTCCGCGTCTCCAATCAGTCGACGGCGAAGGTGGTCCTCCTGGTGACGCCGGCCGACGAGGCGAGCGACACCGCCGCGACGCCGATCACGATCTCTCCGTCCAGCACCGGCTGGGAGGCGCTGTCGATCCGGCGCGTCTGGTCGACCGGATCGACCGATCTCGCCGCCGGGCTCGCCGCCGGCACCGTCGAAGTCGTCCTGATCACCGATTGACCGGAGTGCGCCCATGTCGACCGCCAACCTCGGGCTGCCCTACATCGAAGCCGCGCAGAGCCAGAAACACGTCACCCACAACGAGGCCCTGCGTCTGCTCGACGCCGTCGTCCAGCTCGCGGTGGCGAGCCGGAGCCTCACGGCGCCGCCGGCCTCGCCCACCGACGGCGAACGCTGGGTGGTGCCGGCCGCCGGCGCGACCGGCGACTGGACTGGCAAGGCGAACCGGATCGCCGCGCGGATCGACGGCGCCTGGACCTTCCTCGCGCCGATCGCCGGTTGGACCGCCTGGGTCGCCGATGAAGGTCTGTCGCTCGTCTTCGATGGCGCGATCTGGGGCCACGGCGCGCGCTCGCCGCACGGGGCGAGCACCGGGTTCGTGGTGATCGAGGAGGAGGTGGCGGTCGCGGGCGCCTCGACGGCGACGTCGATCGCCATTCCGAACCGGGCGATCGTCCTCGCCGTCTCCACCCGCACCACCCAGGCGGTGACCGGAGCGAGCGCCTACGACTGCGGCGTCTCCGGCGAGACCTCGAAATTCGGCGGCTCGCTCGGCGCGGCCGTCGGCTCGACCAACATCGGCGTGATCGGTCCGACCGCCTTCTACGCGAACACACCCGTCGTTCTGACGGCAGTCGGCGGCAACTTCACCGGCGGCAAGGTGCGGGTGGCGATCCACATGCTCGCCTTCACCGCGCCGAGCGACTGACGCGTCGGCCCAGAGATCGTCCTTGCCTTCCCGGAGCACTCCATGACCGAAGCTCGTTCGGGCGCGTCGGCACGCGCGCCCGTGCGCCGCGCGCCGATCTCGCCCGCGCGGCTCGCGTCCGCGCGCGGCCTGTGGGAGAGCGGCGCGGCGGTCCGGCGGGTCGCCGAAGTTCTCCGTCGCTCGGAGAATGCGACCCGCGAAATGGCCGTCCGCCTCGGTTGGTCGACACCGCGCGCCCGCGAGGGTGTGCCGCCCCCCGTCTCCGGCGAGGTGCTCGAGGCAGCGCGCCGAGCCTGGGAGCGCGGCGACGCCACGGTGAGTGTCGCCGCGCTTCTTTCCCGCGCGGAGAACACCACCCGCGAGATCGCGGCGCGAGAGGGGTGGGGTCGTCCGGACGGTTGGCTCGAGAAGATGAGCGCGGCCTGTCGGTGGTCACCGTCGTCCGACGCCATCGAGCGACTGCGTGTGATGTGGCGGAGCGGCGCGCGCCATTGGGAGATGGAAGACGAGTTCCGCGTCTCCTGGCACGCGATTTCCGCCATGGCCGAACGGATCGGACTGCCCGGGCGGGACCGCACGGCGATGAACGAGCAGCGTCGGCGCGACGGGATCGGTCATCTCGGCCGCGGCCGTCGGCGACTGCATATCGCCGCGAGGCTGTTCGACGAAGGCGCAGCGAGCGAGACGATCGCCGAGCGGTGCGGCGTGGCGCTCACGACCGTCGGGAGCCTGATTTCGGACGCGCGCCGCCTCGGCTTGGTCGAGAAGTTCTCCGCCCGGTCTTGGCGTCCGACGGACGGGGACGTCGCCGCCATCGCCGATGGTTTGAGGCTCGGCGTCTTCGCCGACACGGTCGGCTGGCTGATCGCGCCGAGGAACCCGATCCCGGGTGGCGCCATCCGAGCCTTCGCCGCGAAGCGACAGATCCGTGCTCGCAACCGGGTTCGTCTGCTGCGCTATCTCGCGCCCGAGCAGCTCTGGGTCTCCGAACGGTCGGGGATCGACCCGGCCGCTCGCGTCCTCCACCTCTTCACCCACACGTGCCAGCTCGACGCGGGGCAGGCCACCGACGCGCTTCGCGACTACGTCGAGGCGCTCGATCGCTTCCCCACTCTGATCGACCGGACGGTGCCGCTGCGGGCGATTCCCTATTCCGAACGGGTGCGCGATCCGCCCGGCGATCTCCTCGCCGCGATCGGTCGTTTTCGTTGGGCGCCGCTGTCCGAGGAGCCCTCCGGTTCTCGCCCCGCCGTTCCTTCCGCCGCCCTCGGGGCGGTTTTTTCATGAGGTGAAGCCATGAAGACCTCTTCCACCGGGATCGCTCTGATCCAGGCTTTCGAATCCTGCCTGAAGCCCAACGGCGACGGCCGCTTCCGAACCTATCGCTGCCCGGCCGGGGTGGTGACCATCGGCTGGGGCACGACCGCCGCCGACGTCGCCAATCTCACCGAGGGCGAGGTCTGGAGCCGCGACAAATGCGACGACGTCTTCATCGCCTCGCTCGCGAAGTACGAGGCGATGGTCGACCGTGCCGCCGCGACCCGCGTGAAGCCGCTCCTGCAGCACCAGTTCGATGCGCTGGTCAGCCTCGTCTACAACTGCGGCCCCAAGGCGCTCGCCGGCAACGTCGGCAAAGCCGTGCGCGAGGGCCGCGACGCCGAGGTGCCGGCGTTGATGGCGCGGTGGAACAAGGCCGGCGGCAAGGTGCTCGCCGGCCTCGTCCGTCGCCGCAAGGCCGAGGGCGAACTCTGGGCCGGCGACACGCAAGCGGCGGCGCGCACGGCGCAGACGGTGTTTCCCGGCACTGTCGCCCGCTCGCGCGAGGTGCCCGCGCCGTCGGCGGCCGATCTCGCCAAGGCGACGCGCAAGACGACCACGGCCGTCGCCGTGGCGGCCGGCGGCACCATCGCGGCCGGCACCACGGCCACCGCCGGAGGCGAGAGCGGGACGATCCCGACCGCCGTCCTCGTCGGTCTCGGCCTCGCCGTCGTGCTCTTCGCCGGGCTCATGCTGGCGCGGCGCTGGAAGGCTCTCACGGAGGAGTGGGCGTGATGGATTGGACCTCTCTCGGCAAACAGGTGATCGCTCTCGGCGCGCCGACCATCGGCGGCGCGCTCGCCGGTCCGGTGGGCGCGCAGGTCGGCGGCGTCCTCGCCTCGATCCTCGGCGTCGAGGTGACGCCCGACGCGGTCGGCGGCGCCATCGCCGCGAACCCCGGCACGCTCCAGTCGGTCGAGGCCGCCCCGCCGACCGACCTCGGCGCCTGGCTCTCGACCCATGCGGCGATGGCGGCGGCGCTCGCGACCTCGGAGACGGGGCGCGAGAACTTCTTCGCCTGGGGCTGGCGCCCGGCCTTCTCCTGGCTCACCGCCTTCCTCTGGGCGTGGAACGGCGTACTGCGACCGGTCGTGGTGTCGCTCACCGGCGCCTCGATCGACGCGATCCCCTATGACCACCTCGTCGGCTTCTCCGGCCTGTGGCTGGCGATCTACGGCGGCGGCCACACCGCCAAGGCGATCTTCGGGAAGGGGGCGGCATGAGCGAGGCAACCGTCACCCTCACCGAGGCGCAGCTCCGCGAGATGATCACCGAGACCGTGCATGCAACGCTGACCTCGATCGGCATCGAGGCCGGCGATCCGATCACCATGCAGAAGGATTTCGCTCATCTGCGCTCGTGGCGCGAGAGCACCGAGGAGGTCCGCCGCAAGAGCGTTCTAGCCCTGGTGACGGTCGCCGTCACCGGGCTTGCCGGGGCGGTGTGGCTGGCGGTGAAGGGAGGGTAGGGCAGTCGGTCGGCGGCCGAGCCTCAGCGCCATCGGCTGAACAGAAGTCCTTGCGACGGCAGAAGGATCCTGTCCCCCCAATCGAGTCGTGTCGCGCGTGGCTTCGGCTTGCCGTTCGCGCCGACGATTTCGATCTCCTTTTCGTCGCGCAAGTGGACGAGCTGGCTCTGTAGGATCTCGGACGTCACCGCCGTGTCGTTGCAGCGGGCGGCGAAGAAGGCTTCCATCGGAAGACCGTCGCCGGACCGTGCCCGCTCTGCCCACAGAAGTTCCGGGAGCTGGGCGAGGACCGCCTTTTCCGACTGCGCTCGTGCGCCGTCGTCGAAGACGAAGTCGAACAGGCCCTGGCGGAGATCCTGGTCCGGGTCGAAGCCGAGCGCACCGAACCCGGCGCCGCCGTGGTGCATGAAATGGTTCTGGATCTGCCAATGGAGTTTCCCCATCTCGTCGCGCGCCTGCCGGTGGTTCGAGAGGTGGATGAGCCAATAGCTGCGGTGGCTCTTCGGCGAGTGGATGAAGAACGGCGTGTAGAACAGCGCTCCCGTACTCTCTTGAACGTGGCGGTAGAGGCCGTGCTGGATCAAGAAGCGCCAGCCCTGCTCGTCCTTCAACGCCTCCAGGGCGCGGACGTCCTCGCGATCGAGGTCGATGCCGAAGAGCGCCCGCGTCTCCGACCGCTTCGACGAGAGGAAGTCGATCAGCGCGTCGACGGCGAAGGTGAGCAGGATCTCCGGCTTGGCGAGGGTTCCGAGAATCTGCCGCAGGGTGGCGAAGCGCACGTTGCTCCAACCGTATTGGTCGAGGAAGAAGAGCGCGCGCTGCGCCGGACCCTTGGCGTGGATCCTCGCGACGACCTCCGCCTGTGCGTCCTCGAAGGTCGAACAGCGCAGGAAGATGTCCTTTTCCAGCCGCGCGAGATATCCGCGCCGGACGAGAAGGTCGCGCAGGAACGCGACGTGATCGGGGTTCTCGTCGACGAAGACGAAGTCGGCCCTGACGACGAAGCCCTTCCTCCGGTCGCCGGCGAGTTCGCGCTCGGCATCCTCGACGGCCTTCAGGAGACGGAGAGGCGAGCCGTCGACGAAGCCGGTGCCGTCGCGGTACAGCCCGCCACCACAGAAGCCGTCGACGATGGTCAAGTTGAGCAGGGTCTGCCCGAAGGCCCGCGTCACCCGATCGATGTAGATGCCGACGTATTGCTCGACGATGTCGAGCTTGGCGAGGCTGTGCTCGTCGATCGTCGGCGGCGGCTCGCCGAGCTTCCAGACGTATTTCTTGCGCTTCGCCATCCGATCCTCGTCGACCGAATCACCGACGACCGCCGGTGCAACTCAGTCTCGAAGGTGCTCGGCATGCGCGCAACCGGGAACCCCGGTCCGTCCCCGCTTTCCCTGGGAAAACGGCGCCGGCCTCACCGTGTCGCGGCTCGGACCTCGCGCCGCTCCGGGAACTCGCTCCATTCGCGGCCGTCGAGTTCGCGGCCGCCGGTCTTCGGGCGAACGCCGCCCCATTGCTTGAAGAAGAAGGCGACGCCCTGGGCGATGCACTGGTCGCGGACCTCGCGCACCCATTCCAGGTGCAGCGTCCGGGCCCGCGGACCGGACTCGCCGCCGGCGATCACCCAGTCGATGCCGGAGAGGTCGATCGGGCCGACGGCGCCGATCAGCGGCTCGATCGACAGGAAGCGGGTGCCGGCCGGGCTCTCGCGCAGATGCCGGATGCGCGGCACCGCCTGTCGGTCCTCGACCGAGACGCCGCACCAGATGTGCGCCGGGCCGCGCCGGTCCCTGTAGCGGTCGCGGAGATAGTCGCGCAGCAGCGACGAGCGCTTGGTCAGCACCTGGAAGACGTGCCGGTCGGCCTTCTCCATCGTGTCGAAGACGCGGTCGACGAAGGCGGTCGGGACCTCCTTGTGGAAGAGGTCGCTCATCGAATTGACGAAGATCATGCGCGGGCGCGCCCATTCGAGCGGCTGGGCGAGCCGCTCGGGGCGGAGCGTCAGGTCGAAGCCGGTCTCGAAGGGATGGCCGGGCACGCCGCGGAAGCGCTCGGAGAAGCGCTCGGCATAGCAATTGTCGCAGCCGCGCGAGATCTTGGTGCAGCCGGTCACCGGATTCCACGTGGCGTCGGTCCATTCGATCGCCGTCTTGTCCGACATGACGCGCCCCTCCGATGCAACCCCGACGCGATTCTGACAGACCGAATCACCGACGTCGAGAGGCTGCGAGGAGGGAAGAGTCGGTGGAAAGGGTGAAGGGCGCCTTATCGATGCGACACTCGGCGGGATCGTCGGCGAGGAGTTGCCGACGAAAACAGACCTCTCGCCGGCAACCTCATGCTGGTGTCCCGTCCATGCTCACGCAGCCAGCAGACGTTGAACGCCCGTCGAAAGGTACGAGGCCGCCACGTCGCGGAGCAACGTCTGCTGCATGCTCGTATTCGTCGACTTGAGCGCCCTCTCGATCGCGGGCAAGCGAGCCGCTTTCCATTCAGGAAATCCTTCGAGCGGCGGGAGAACCCGGCCTTCCAAGAGGTTGAGTGATCCCTCCGTCAAGAACATCTCGATGGAACTCGTTCTTCGCAACAGGATGCGAAGGGCGTCGGCGGAGCCGGCTCGTGCTGCGGCGTCGAACGCGAGGGCGAACGTTGTCTTGTAGTTGGCCGGCCGAGCGCCTGTACGGTCTCCGACATAGGTCAGATACGCATCACGATCGCCCTGCCCGAGAAGAGATTGGATCGACGTGATCTCATCAAGGCCGTGTTCGAACCGAAACAGTGCGCGACAAGCTATTGCAGTCGGGAGTTCGATTCGAGCAGGCGGAATTGCTAGTTTCGATATCGGAGGCTTTTTTCCAAGTCGCCGTCCCTCTTGAGCTCTGCGTAGTATTTCTTTTATATTAACATCGTTTGGCGTAATTTCAATTCTCTTCTCCAGTAAGTCCACCGCTTCGTCGCGACGATGTAACTGGTCGGCGAGTAAAATTGAAAGTTGGGTGTATCCGATAGCGGAGTGCGGCTCCTGATCGATTCGGGCGCGAAGGAGGGCCTCTGCTTCATCAAAACGCGCGAGCGGCTGTATTAAGATATTTGCAAGCTGGCTCTTCCATTTTGGATCTTCTGGAAACCGCCGAATGGCCTCCCATCCAATTTGTTCTCCGTCACGAGCGCGCCCTGCTGCAGTGGAAGCCCTTATAAGTAACGACCACGCATAAGCGTTATTAGGATCATATTCGAACGTAAGGCGCGCCAACTTGAAGGCCATCTCTCCGCGATCGCGTATTTCATTTACATCGCCGTTCTCAATCAAGCGCATACCGACGTTGCAGGCGGTTCGGACAAGATAAAAAACATCTCCCGTCGCGTCCGCATATCTTCTGTGCTCGCGCATGAGATCGTTGATGGACTGATGTATGCGTTCAAATGGCCTGTCTATGCTATCTAATATAGCTATGCGCCATTCCGCGGATGGTAAATTATTCTCGCTAGTGAACTTTGATCTTGTGTCATTGGGTACGGACCCGATGTCATCTCGCCACCAATTCGAGGCTGGAAAGGTTATCTTTTTGATCTTTGATCTTTCGAAGAACTCCTCTTCTAGGGCGGAAATGGCGTTTTCCACTCGCGCGGGCCAGAAATTGGGGCTGAAGCCGTACTCCTCCTCGAGCGTGCGCCACTCCCTCATGAAGTCGTGCTTGGGTGGCTCTCGATAGGCGGCCCACCTCGCCAATCCCTGAAGAGCAAATTCGACGTTCGAGCTACGTTCGCCGAGCGGGAGCCCCCTCAACCCCATCAGACCGATGCGGAGATAGCTGATGTCATAGAGGCCTCCATTGCCGGCTTCGCTGCATACAGAGAGCCAGAGCGGCATCAGTCGGCGCGGATCGCGCGCTGAATCGGGAACTTCGTCTTGCGTCTGCGCCAGGATGCGCCAGTACTCGCGCCGAAGGTCCAGCCCCCGGTCGACCACGAAGTTCTCGAAAAAGGCGTTCCATTTGATGTAATCGTGATGAAGCGTGGCGATCGTTCCCGCCGACTTCACGCGCAGGATGATCCGCATCAGTTTGGTCAGCCGGCTGAGACCGACCTGGAAATCAGTCCCTGTCAGATCGAGCAGCGAGAGGCGATAATCTTCGAGAGCCGCCGAGCAGCCATCGTCGAGGGCGATTACATGGGGATCATCGGCCTTCAACCCGAACAGGACGGCAGTGACGGCGTCTTCGGGTTCGGCCGCGGTCAATACGCCCAGACGAGCACGGCCGTCGAGCAACTGCCTCACGGCATCGGGGCCGTCGCGAAGCAAGTCCTCTTTCCAGGCGATGTCGAGCGAAAACACAGCGCTCATCGGCCGCCGTCTCCATTCGAGGCGAGATCGCCGGTCGCCGACTTCCTTCGAGCGAGCCCATCGGCATGCCGCCGGCGGCAAGTCGCGAGGTCAGACCTCGGGTGCGGTCCCGACAATTGCCCGAACCTTAGCACGTGCTCCTTTCGGTAGTCCAAACGGATGTTCAGGATTTCTCGTACCGACGGCAGCCCGGACGGCGGATCCGAGAGATCAACCGTGAAGCCGCACGAGGAGCCCGCAGGAGCCGGATAGAATGCAGGATTGCGTTGACACTCGAGGACAGTGGCGACCGCCATGGGGCGAGAAATTCCCTTGTCCTCGGCCTGCTTGAAGACTTCTTTAACCGTATATTCCATGAGCGCGAATGAATATGTCATCCCCGGCGCGAGCGGGAAACTATGGTAGAGCCCGAGTCGTTCGATGAGGCGTGGCAACCAGTCCGTTCGACGAAGGTCGTCTTCGACCTCGTGTTTGAAGCAGGCAAAGGCCGGTCGCTCACCAGAGAACATTTCGAATTGCATCATGAACTGTTCTTTGATGTGCGAGTTTCCACCTCTCGGGGAAAATGCTTCCGTAACTTTTGCGTAGTCGAGCGAAGGGTCATTCGCGAGGAGCTTGTCGATTTTTTCGAGGCGAATGATCTTGTTCGTTTGTTCGAGCGTAGCGGGGAGAATGGCTGGTGCATTCAGCACGAGGTCGAACGTCGAAGGTAGGTGCCCGCGCTCATTGCCCTGGATCGAAACGCCGAAATAGGCATCCATGGCGCTCTTCAGTTCGCCAGAGTTGGAAAAGTTCTCGAAATCGGTTTGTCGATTTTCGCAGATGTTTTCTTCTGCTTGCACATTTTCGCAAAGGGCGCGGTCTTCATAATCGGGCGAATGCTGGAGGTCCTCGCACGAGGTCCTCAAGGCCACCTTCTGAAAGTGCATATTCGGAACTCTGTATGTGATCGTGTGTCGGTCTGAGGATACACGCATTGGTGACATGGGCAACGCCTGCTCTCGTCACCCTTTCGCCTCGAGCCATTCCGTCACGATCTGACGGATCGCCTCCGGGCGCGTCGGCTTCGGATCCGGTTGGGCGGCAATGAAAGCATCGATCGCTTCCAGGGTCTCATTCGGCAAACGGAGGCTGATCGGCGCGCTGAATGCGCGGCCGCTCGGGCGCCCTCTTTTCGGTTTACCAGAATGTTGACCGTCGTCCATGTTTTCGGTATACCGAAATGGCAAGCCGATGGGAAGCGCCAACTTCCGCATCGGCTCTAACCCGAACTTCGGAGTGTGTTCCGATGTCACAGGCTGACGCCATCCCTACCAGAAATCCGTCTCGACGTCAGGCGCTCACGGGCGCGCTGGCGGTTCCGTTTGTCCTCGCCGCGCCCGTCGCGGTCGCCGCCGATCCGATCCTCGATCTCATCGCGCGTCACATCGCGTTGATCGACGCCTGTCCGGCCGACTTCGAAAAGGAGACGGAAGCGCGCTGGCTCGCCGAGGTCTCGGCCTTCGAGGAACAGTTCTTCGACGCGCGTCCGGCGACGCGGGCCGGCGCCTTCGCCGCGGCGCGCCACGCGGTGAAGGAGATGCGCGACTTCGCCGGCGTCGGCTGGGCGCTGGCGCTGCTCGACAACGCCCTCGGCTTCCTCGAGGCGGAGGGGCGGGCATGAGCGCCCTGACGCCCTTCGCCTTCGAGGATCACCTCGTCCGCATCGTCACCCGCGATGGCGAACCGTGGTTCGTGGCGCGCGACGTCTGCCGCGCCCTCGACCTCGGCACCCCGCAGATGGCATTTCAACGCATCCCCGACGACGAAAAGGGTGTCAGCGAAACTGACACCCTCGACGGTCGCGGCGGGGCACAGGAGATGGTGATCCTCTCCGAGCCGGGGCTCTATCGGCTGATCTTCCGCTCCAACAAGCCGGTGGCGGAGCGCTTCCGCCGCTGGGTGTTCCACGAGGTGTTGCCGGCGATCCGGCGCACCGGCCGATACGACGCCGCCGACGGGGCAGGGGAGGTGCCGGAGGAGCGAAGCGACCGCGAGAAGCGCTTCGCCCTCGACCAGGTGACCGAGGCGCGCATCACCTTCGGCCCGCGCGCCGCCCGCGCCCTGTGGCGCGCCGTCGGTCTGCCCTGGGTGGAAGAGATGGAGGACGCCGGCGCGCCGATCGGCTTCGACGTGACCAATCCGGTCGCGTGGTTCGCCCGCGACGGCGTCGAGCGCGTGCCCGGCGTGGTGACCCCGGCGGCGATGTTGTGGCCGACCTTCCAGACCTTCTGCCGCGACCATGCCCTGACGCCGCCGAGCCAAGAGAGCTTCCAGGCCCGCTTCGGCCGGATGGGATTTCCGAAAAGGAAGGTCGGCGGGCGGATGCACTACCTCGACCTGCGGGCGAAGGCGCGGGAGGTGGCGGAGGGGTGAAGCCTCAGCTGGCCTGTTTCATCGGCTCGATGCGTGCGAGGTCGTCGCGCAGCGCATCGGCGGCGGTCTCCAGCGCCCAGCGATATTGCAGGTTCATCCAGAACTCGGCGCTGGTGCCGAAGAAGCGGGCGAGCCGCAGGGCGGTATCGGGCGAAAGCTCCACCTGCTCGGTGGCGAGGCGCTCGATCCGCGACCGCGGCACCCCGACCGCCTTCGCCACCGCCCCGGCCGAGAGACCGAGCGGGCGAAGGAACTCCTCGCGCAGAACCTCTCCGGGATGGATCGGCGGCAGATCGGCCATCGGTCTTCCTCCTCAATGGTAGTCGACGAACTCGACCTCGGCCGGCCCCTCGTCTGTCCAGCGGAAGCACAGGCGGAACTGGTCGTTGACCCGGATCGAGTGCTGGCCGGCGCGATCGCCCTTCAGCGATTCGAGCCGATTGGCCGGTGGGATGCGCAGATCGTCGAGCCGCGCCGCCGCATCGAGCATGACGAGTTTCCGTCGCGTGACCGCCGCGAGATCGGCCGGGAACCCCTTCGGCAACCGCCGCGCCAGGATGTCGACGAGACGGGCATCCCTGAAGCTCTTGATCGCCATCGCCGGTTCCCGTGTCGTGAGCGGTTTGTATCATGACGTGGTACATGAGACAAGCGTCTTGTACCATGGCGTGATACGTCTCACGGCTTTCGCTTCGTCTCGCTCGGCCGGTGCCTCCGGCCGGCGGGGCATTCGGGCGCGTGCCCGTCCGCCGCAGGCCCTTGCCGCCAAAGCCGGTCCTGCGCAGCCCACGTGATCCATGACGGCTGCCCGCCGTGCGCCCGGTGCGCATCGGCAGGGCTAGCATGTTCCTGGATTGTTCTCAATGAAGACCTGCGTTCCTCGTCCCGTCCGGCCGGCCGCGCCGGCGGCCGGTTGGATCGGTGGCAAGCGGCGCCTCGCCGCCCGCCTCGTCGATCTGATCGAAAGCATCCCGCACACGACCTATGCCGAGCCCTTCGTCGGCATGGGCGGCGTCTTCCTGCGCCGCAGGCAGGCGGCACCGGCCGAGGTGATCAACGACGTCTCCGGCGACGTCGCCACCTTCTTCCGCATCCTCCAGCGCCACCATGCCGCCTTCCTCGACGTACTCCGGTTCGGCGTCACCAGCCGGCGCGAGTTCGACCGGCTGACGGCGACCGATCCGGCGACCCTCACCGATCTGGAGCGAGCGGCGCGCTTCCTCTATCTCCAGCGCCTTGCCTTCGGCGGCAAGGTGACCGGCCGCAGCTTCGGCATCTCGCCCGGGGCGCCGGGCGGCTTCGACCTGAGGAAGCTCCGCCCGACTCTCACCGAGATCGCCGAGCGACTCTCCGGCGTCATCGTCGAGAACCTGGATTGGGAAGCCTTCGTCCGGCGCTACGACGGGCCGGAAGTGCTGTTCTATCTCGATCCGCCCTATTGGGGTTCGGAGAGCGACTACGGCGCCGGCCTCTTCGCCCGCGCCGACTTCGCCCGGCTAGCCGAAGTGCTCGCCGGCCTCCGCGGCCGGTTCGTCCTGTCGATCAACGACCGGCCGGAGGTGCGGCGCCTGTTCGCGACCTTCGAGATGGAGGAGGTGAGGCTCGACTATTCGATCGGGCGGGGTGGGCCGAAGGAGGCGGCGGAACTGATCGTCACGCCGAAGGGGATGGTGCGGCGGGAGCGGGCGAGGGGGCTCTTCGACGAGGCGGAATGACCCGTTCCGGCGTTCAGACAGGAGCGAAAAAGCGAGACGGATCAACGCCGGTACGAAACGGGAATTTGTCTGAATGGCCGTTGAAGGGACTTGGTGCAGTGTCGCCTTCTAAGCTGTTGGTCGCACGTTCGAATCGTGCCGGGGTCGCCAAATTCGCCGTGAGGCGCCGCGACGAGTCGTCACGCGGTGGCGTGGGGGGGCGGGCGCTGATAGTGTGCCGGCTCGCGAACGACCCGCCGATTTCCACGAGACGCCGCTCATGCTCGCCGAAAAGCGCATCCTCCTCGTCATCGCCGGCGGGATCGCCGCCTACAAGTGTCTCGAACTGATCCGCCGTCTGCGCGAGCGGGGCGCGCGGGTGCGGGTGGTGATGACGCCGGCGGCGAAGGAGTTCGTCACGCCGCTCTCGGTCGGGGCGCTGTCGGAGAATCGCGTCTATTGCGATCTCTTCGACCTGACCACCGAGCACGAGATCGGCCACATCCGTCTGTCGCGCGAGGCCGATCTGGTCGTGGTGGCGCCGGCGACCGCGGATCTCCTGGCCAAGATGGCCCACGGGCTCGCCAACGACCTCGCCAGCAACGTGCTGCTCGCCACCGACAAGCCGGTGCTGGTCGCGCCGGCGATGAACCCGCGCATGTGGGCGCATCCGGCGACGGTGCGCAACGCCCGGCAGCTCGCCGCCGACGGCATCCGCTTCGTCGGGCCGAACGTCGGCACCATGGCCGAGCGCGGCGAGTTCGGCGCCGGCCGCATGGCCGAACCGATGGAGATCCTGGCGGCGATCGAGGCCTTCTTCGCGGAAAGCCTCGCGCCGCGACCGCTCGCCGGACGGCGGGTGGTGGTCACCGCCGGGCCGACCCACGAGCCGATCGATCCGGTGCGCTACATCGCCAATCGCTCCTC
>ERZ1645187.352-NODE-352-length-44917-cov-38.737194_pt1 | contig 44917 bp, 50 predicted proteins | sample MGYA00575352_ERZ1645187 | MGnify/ENA primary metagenome ERZ1645187 (study PRJEB40837, sample SAMN11349314) | freshwater sediment metagenome | isolation source: river sediment | host: Sediment | place: India: Wazaribad , New Delhi | collected 2017-02-21 ... | reverse complement strand
CGCGCAAGGTCGAGCCGGGACAGACGGTGGCGGCGCAGATGACGACGCCGGTGCTTTTCGTGCTGGCGGAGGATTTGTCCAAGATGGAACTTCAGGTCAAGGTCGACGAGGCCGATGTCGGCAATGTAAAAACCGGACAGAAAGCGACCTTCACCGTCTCGGCTTGGCCGGGGCGCAAGTTTCCGGCGCTCATCCAGCGCGTCGGCCTGGGCTCGACGACAACCGACAACGTGGTCACTTACAAGACCATCCTGCAGGTCGACAATGACGACCTGGCGCTGCGGCCGGGCATGACGGCGACGGCCAGCATTGTGACCGCCAGCCGTGGCAATGTGCTGCTGGTGCCAAACGCCGCCTTGCGCTTCACCCCGCCGACAACGAACGGAGCACCGAATCGCAGTCTGGTCTCCAGGCTGCTTCCCATGCCCCCTTCTAATGCCACGAAGCGTCCAGCCGCTACCGCCGAAAAGGGCGACGAAGCGCGCGTCTGGGTGCTGGGCGAGCAAGGCCCGCAAGCGGTTGCGGTCAAGACCGGTGTCAGCAACGGGCGCCAGACCGAGATTCTCGGCGGCGATTTGAATGCCGGCATGGCGGTGATTACCGATTTTCAGGAAGCGAAAAAGTGACCTGTTGCGGTCGACCCCGAAAAAAGGGCAAAAATCAAAATGGCCGGGGCTGAGATGACCGGAACCGAAATGCGCCCGCCGCTGATCGAGTTGCGTGGCATCACCAAAACCTATGGCGAGGGCCAGGCGGCGTTTCAGGCGCTGGGCGGCGTCGATCTCACTATCGAGCAGGGCGAATTCGTGGCCGTGATGGGGCCATCCGGCTCCGGCAAATCGACGGCGATGAACCTGCTCGGCTGTCTCGACACGCCGACCACCGGCGAATACCTGTTTCGCGGCATCCACGTCGAACAACTCGACCGCAACCAGCGCGCCCTGCTGCGCCGCAATTGTCTGGGTTTCGTCTTCCAGGGCTTCAACCTGCTGGCGCGCACCTCGGCGCAGGAAAACGTCGAGCTGCCACTGCTCTATCGCGGCGAGACGGCCGACGTGCGCCATGCCATGGCGCGGGCGGCGCTCGACAAGGTCGGGCTGACCGGCTGGGAACATCACACGCCGGCCGAGCTTTCCGGCGGCCAGCAGCAGCGCGTCGCCATCGCCCGCGCCATCGTCACCAACCCGCTGGTGCTGCTGGCCGACGAACCGACCGGCAATCTCGACAGCAAGCGCAGCTACGAAATCATGGAACTTCTGACCCGGCTAAACGGCGAGCAAGGCATCACCGTCATCATGGTCACCCACGAGCCGGACATGGCTGCCTATGCTCGGCGCATCGTTCATTTTGTCGATGGCCGGGTCGACAGCGACGAAAGCCAGACGGCAACAAAATCATGCTCCTGAACGCCCTGCTGCTCGCCCTGCGCGAGATTCGCCGCAACCTGATGCGCTCCTTTTTGACGGTGCTCGGCATCGTCATCGGCGTGGCGGCGGTGATCACGATGGTCACCCTCGGCAATGGTGCCACGCAGATGGTGGCCGACCAGATTTCCAGCCTCGGCAGCAACCTGTTGATGGTGATGCCCGGCCAGCGGCTCGGCCCCGGGCGCGACAGTGCCGGGGCGCCCAGATTCAAGATCGCCGATGTCGAAGCGATTCAGCAACAGATCAACGGCCTCAAGGTCGTCGCGCCGGTGGTCGGCAGTTCGGTGACGCTGGTGGCCGGCACGCAGAACTGGTCGTCCACGGTCAACGGCACGACAAACGATTATCTGATCGCCGGCAACTGGAAACTGGCCGCCGGGCGCCTGTTCAGCGAGGACGAGGAACGCGCCGGCAAGGCGGTATGCATCGTCGGCAATTCGGTCAAGCGCGAGCTGTTCGGCAACCAGAGCCCGCTCGGCAACAGCATCCGTGTCAAAACTTTCGACTGCGAAGTGATCGGCCTGCTCGCCGCCAAAGGCCAGGGCGGCATGGGGCAGGATCAGGACGACACGGTGCTGATGCCCTTGCGTACCGTGCAGCGCCGGCTGACCGGCAACCTCGACGTATCGATATTGATGATTTCGCTGAAGGACGGCGTCGACTCGGCCCAAGCGATGACGCAGATTCGCAGCCTGATGCGCGAGCGGCGCAAACTGGCCGACAACGTCGACGACAATTTCAACGTGATGGACACCAAGCAGATCGCCGAAACCCTGTCCGGAACCATCGGCACGATGACCGCGCTGCTCGGCGCGGTGGCGGCGGTCAGTCTGCTGGTCGGCGGCATCGGCATCATGAACATCATGCTGGTGTCGGTCACCGAGCGCACCCGCGAGATCGGCATCCGGCTGGCCATCGGCGCGCTGGAAAACGAGGTGCTGCTACAGTTCCTGATCGAGGCTGTCGTGCTCTCCGCCTTTGGCGGCCTGGTCGGTGTCGTGCTTGCCTTCGTCGCCTGCCTTGGCTTGTCGACGCTGATGCACATGCCCTTCCTGTTCAACCCGGCAATCAACCTCACCGCCTTCGGCTTCTCAGCCGCCATCGGCGTCATCTTCGGCTACGTGCCCGCACGCCGCGCCGCGCAACTCCATCCGATTAACGCCTTGCGTCACGAATGAAGGGCGGGCTTTGCCCGCCGCCGTCATTCAGGCAATCGAGAACAGCAGCGTCTCCATCTCCTGCACCACGCAGGCCCAATCCAGCGACTCCGCCGTCTTCCGGGCGTGGCGGCCCATGGCGCGGAAGCCTTCCGGATCGTCTGCGTGCCGGGCGGCAAGTTCGCTGGCCATTGCCGCGAATTCGCCGGTCTGGCCGTAGGGGGCAAGCAGGCCGTTGGTGCCGTGGCGGACATGCTGCGCCGCCGCCGCGTAGTCGAAAGCCGCCAGCGGCAGGCCGCTGGCCATCGCTTCCAGGGTCACGTTGCCGAAGGTTTCAGTCAGGCTGGGGAAGAGGAACAGGTCGCTCGACGCGTAGTGCGCGGCGAGGTCTTCGCCACGCCGCATACCGGCAAAGATGGCATCCGGCAGGCGGGCGCCGAGCGCCTTGCGTTCCGGCCCGTCGCCGACCAGCAGCAGGCGCGCCGTGGGCTGCCGGGCGCGGATGGCGGAAAACGCTTCGATCAGCGCCACCAGGTTCTTTTCAGCGGCCAGTCGGCCGACGTGAATGACGACCGGCGTTTCCGGCGTCACCTTCCACAACTTGCGCAAGGCGTCGCTGCGGCGCTCAGGAGTAAATAGTTGCGTATCGACGCCGCGCGCCACCACGCGCAGGTTGCGAAAACCGCTGGCGGCGAGTTCGGCGCGCATGTGCTCGGTCGGCACCATGGTGATCAGCGTGTGGTTGTGGAACTTGCGCAGGTAATCGACGATGGGGCGCTTCAGCCAGCCAATGCCGTAGTGCAGGCTGTAGGTGTGAAAGTTGGTACGGAAATCCGAGCAGACGGGAATCTTGAGCTTGAGCGCGGCCTGTAGCGCCGACCAGCCGAGCGGGCCTTCGGTGACGATATGGACGATGTCCGGGCGATGCAGCGTCCATTGCTTGATCAGCGCCCGCTTGGCCGGCAGGCCCATTTTAAGGTTGGGGTAGCGGGGAATCGGCACGCCGCCGGTCAGCACCTCGGCGAAGCCGTGGCCGTTGGCCGGCTGCTCGGCCGCCACCTGGCGCGGGCGGATCAACTGGATGTCGTGGTGGCGCTTGCGCAGGCCATCGACAAAGCGGGCAAGCGATAGCGCAACGCCGTTGATTTCCGGCGGATAGGTTTCGGTAACGACGGCGAGGCGCAGGGAGCGCCTGGCGGCCGGCAATTGTTCGATGAGAATGGGTTCCATGCATGGCTCGCGGCAAGTTATCGGCGAGATGTTCGCCAGAACGGATAACAGGGGTGAGTCAGCCAGATGACATTTTTGTGTCGCCGCCCCGCGTTACCAAATTGACGCCGCTTCGTCACATCTTGGTAGCAATCAACCGATACCTTTGTAACGCTTTGCCCCTAAACCAGAGAACCCATCCCCATCCAGGAGAAATAATGAAAGAATTTCTGCACGCCCTGCGGGTGCAACGTTGGGACGACCACCGTTACTACCACCAGAGCCGCATCAACCAGAGCCTGCATTTCGTCAGCGCCGTCAGCTTCCTGACCGCCTATGCGCTGATGTTCAGCAACCCGTCGGTCGCCGCGCTGATCGGCTGGCTGGTGTCGATGGTGACCCGCCAGTCCGGCCATTTCTTCTTCGAGCCGCTCGGTTACGACCACGTCAATCAGGCCACCAACGAATACAAGGAAGAAGTGAAAGTCGGCTACAACCTGAAGCGCAAAGTGATCCTGATCGCCATCTGGGCGCTGGCGCCGATGAGCCTGTATTTCGACCCGACGATGCTCGGCCTCTTCGAGCCGGCAACGGATCGCTCGGCACTGATCGATCAGGTCGGCCTGATCTGGCTGGCGGTCGGCGTCGGCGGCCTGCTCTTCCGCACCGTGCAGCTATTCTTCATCCGCGACGTGCAGACCGGCCTGGTCTGGATGACCAAGATCCTGACCGACCCCTTCCACGATCTGATGCTCTACTACAAGGCGCCGTTCTACCTGCTGCGCGGCCAGTTGATCGACCCGATGGATCACGCCATGCAGCACAAGGGCGCCTGATTATTTATTTCGGTTTTTGGCACTTTTTGGCGGTCGACCGCAACAGGCGACCGCCAAAGTCATTTCAGCCGCTACTTCGTCGCAAATCCCAGCCGATGCGCCAGCATTTCGCGCAGGATGCCACGCCGGATCGCCTTGTTGGTCACGCCCGGCGCTGCCCACCACCAGCCGTCGCGCTGCATCGCCTGGGCGGCAGCAACGAAGCGTTCGGCGACGGCGGCAAAATCGGCCTCGTCGTAGTTCAGGCTGAAGATGAAACGCCCGGTGCCGACCCACGACAGCGCCAGCCCTTCGGCCCGCAGGTAGTACTGCAACATCCAGTTGTAGCGGCTCGGCTGCGTGTAGAACACTGTCCAGATGCTGGAAAGATTGGCCACCCGCAGCGGCAAACCCGCGCCTTCGAGCCGCGCGTTGAGCGTTGCCGCGCGGCGGTTCCAGGTTTCGTCGAGGCCGACGTACAGCGCGCGCACGGCTGGCGTTTCCATCCGCTCCAGAAAAACCTGCATCGCCCCCATCACGTAGGGGTGAGCATTGAAGGTGCCGCGCGCGAAGCAGATGTCGGCCGGACGGTCATCGCGAAAACGCTTCATCAGATCGCGTCGACCGCAGACGACGCCGACCGGCAGGCCGCCACCCAGCGTCTTGCCGTAGGTGACCATGTCCGCGCGCACGCCGAAGTACTCCTGCGCGCCGCCCGGCGCCAGGCGGAAACCGACGAAGACTTCGTCGAGAATCAGCACGATGCCGCGCCGCGTACACACCTCGCGCAACTGCTTGAGCCATGCCGTGTAGGCCGCGCGGTCGAAGCCGGCGCGGCGGCCGCTGTCGACCAGCGACGAATCGCCCGGCGCCCCGACGTTCGGGTGCAGCGCCTGCAGCGGGTTGACCAGCACGCAGGCGATGTCCTTGCGGGTGTCGAGCACCTTCAGGCTGTCGGCGTCCATTTCCTTCAAGGTATAGGTTTCACGCGGCGGCAGCGGGTTGCCGATGCCGGGCTGCACGTCCTCCCACCAGCCGTGGTAGGCGCCGCAGAAGCGCACCAGGTTGCGCCGCCCGGTGTGGTAGCGGGCCAGGCGCACCGCCTGCATCACCGCCTCGGTGCCGGACATGTGGAAGGACACTTCGTCCAGCCCGGAAATTGCGCGCAGGCGGCGCACGTTGTCGGCCACCACCGGGTGATAGGCGCCGAGCACCGGCCCCAGTGCGGCGACGCGCTCACTGCCCTCGGCGATGCAGCTGCGGTAGAAGTCGTAGCCGAAGACATTGACGCCATACGAGCCGGTCAGGTCGTAGAGTTCGTTGCCGTCGAGATCGGTGACCTTGACGCCGGCGCTCGATTGCAGAAAACCGCCCCCCTTCAGGCGCTCGCGCACGTAGCGGCTGAACTGGAAGGGCACGCGGTAGCTGGCGGTGAATTGCAGGTCGGAAATGCCCTCCGCCGCCTCGCCGGCCAGTGCCGCCGAGCGTGCGAAGCGTGTACGGAACAGATCTGCCAATTTGACGAAACCTTGGCGGCGCAAAGCCACGACATCATCCGGCGCGCCATCGGCGTTGAAAAACCGCGCTTCGTCGTATTCGTAAAACGGAATCTGGCGCGCCACACGCTTGGCCATCCGCGAATGGCCGGTCAGCGACGGGTGCTTGGCACGCGACAGTTCGAGGCGGCGCTTGATCCGGGGAAACGCCGCTGCAATCGCAGCAACACCGGCAACATACATAGGCAAAGTTTCGTTCATTGATTTCTCCTTGCCCTCCCTTCTACCCAAGCCTCTTTACAGAAAAATGACCGTTCGAAGAATGTTGTCCCGCATCGTCCTCCAGGAAGACCTCAATTTCCTGCTCACCAACCGCGTGCCGCGTCAGTTGCTCACCCGCTTCATGGGCTGGTTCAGCCAGATCGAACAGCCGCTGGTGCGCGACCTTTCCATCGCCACCTGGAAACTGTTCGCCGACCTCGATCTCAGCGATGCGCGCAAAACGGAATTCCGCAGCTTGCACGACTGCTTCACCCGCGAACTGAAACCCGGCGCGCGGCAGGTGAATGGCGACCCGGACATCCTCACCAGCCCCAGCGACGGCATCGTCGGCGCCTGCGGTCAGATTGCCGGCGTCGAACTGTTCCAGGCCAAGGGCTTTCCCTACACCCTGCTCGACCTGCTCGGCGACCCCGAACTGGTCGAGCGCTACCGCGACGGCAGCTACATCACCCTGCGCCTCACCTCCAGCATGTACCACCGCTTCCACGCGCCCGCCGACTGCGACGTGCACAAGGTGACCTACATCTCCGGCGACACCTGGAACGTGAACCCGATTGCCCTGAAACGCGTCGAAAAGCTCTTCTGCAAAAACGAGCGCGCGCTGATCGAAACCACCCTCACCCCCGGCGGCCAGCACATCCTGCTGGTACCCGTCGCTGCCATCCTGGTCGCCAGCATCCGCCTGCACTTCATCGACGTCCTGCTGCACATCCGCTATCGCGGCCCCAACCACATCCCCTGCGCCGCGCATTTTGCGAAGGGCCAAGAAATGGGCTGGTTCCAGCACGGTTCCACCATCATCGTCTTCGCCCCCAAGGGTTTTGCGCTATGCGACGGCATCGCCGATGGCAAGCAGGTACGCATGGGCGAGGCGCTGATGCGGATTCCAGGGGGTGATGGCGGAAAATCTGCGTGAAACGTGCCTGTTGCGGTCGACGTTGAAAAATGGCCGTTTTTCAGCGTCGACCGCAACAGGGTGGGTGGAATCCCGGTTTTCGGGCTGCGCCAGTTGAGTGCGGGCGCGGCGGGCAGCAACGAGCTTAGTAGACAGAGGCGGGGTCTTGGAATCGAGAGTACACGAACGCTATGCAGTCCGAGAAACAGCAATAACCGCCGCCTAAGGCGCCAAAACAAATTGATTCAATGCAGCTTGGGAGTGGTTAGAGTAAGTTGGCCATGAAACATCGTAGTCATCAGCCTGATTACCCCAAGACGTCCATCCATCCCTCCCGCCACGCGCGAACATTTCGAGGAACGGCCCTGGACTGCAAGCCTCGATAAGCCCGTACTGCTCATCCGGCTTGCGGGAATGCTCCCGCTTCATGGTGCGGAGAATGTTCACTTGGCTGCGCCCTGGCGCAAGAGTGCGCGCGTTCTTACCCTTGACCCCGAACAGGATCAACTCGGTGGTGTTCCGAAAATAGAAACCGACACCCCGCCCATCGGGGCCGCCATCCTTGCGAACCTTGTGCCAAACGATGTTCGATTTGTACTGAAAACCCCACGCCTCTAGCACCTTCAAGCCTTCCGGCAGCAAGGCATTGGGCACCCAAAGGTACAGGTGGGCGGTTTCGTCAGTAACCTGCTGGATCGGCAACGCCATGATCTCCGGCAGCCCCATCGTTCCGTAGCGATTCAGCCGCTTGTGCTCCGGGGCAACTTTCCCGGTTCGGTTCTGAAACTGCCAAGGCGGATCAGCCAGAATTGTCCGGAATTTCCTGTCACCACACCTTGCCAAAAAGTCGTCCGCAGCGGTGTTCATTGCGCGACTCCAGTTTCGGCCCGGCTGGGTATGATCGGCACGCTATCAAAGAGCGAGCGCTGGCCATTCTGAGATACGAACTCGCGCATGAAATCACGTAGCACTTGGCCGGCGGGACGATCCATGTCTTTACAGACGTGGATGAACTGCTCACGCAACGGAGTCTCGACGCGAAACGAAAACTGAGTGTCTTTTGCCATGCGTCTCACCGCCCTAACAATGTATATACATTGATAATACATTGTATCGCCAAACAAACGCTAGTGATTATTCTGGCGCTTCTTCCGGCGGAGCTGTGATGACGGCGGCAGGGTCAAACGTAACGATTGAAGCCGGCATGCCAATCAGCAACAGCGGGCACGGATTGCCCACGCCTCGCTCCACCCGATCCATGAGCTTTCGCCAGTGGGTGGTTGCCGCACCGAACTTGTCGGAGACAAAATGATTCGTCCATGCCTCGGCGAAAGGGATTGGATTGTGATCCCGATTGACCCGTTGAGCGACCGCAGCACGCTGTCGCCTCGTAGGGTCTAGGCCGATAGCTTCCAAGTCATCAAACGACTGAATGCCACGCTCCTGCGTAAAGCGATAGACGAGGTCGCGCATGCCGTCCTGAAGCGACGAGCCACGGGTGACAATGACACCGACGCTAATAGCTCCCTCTGCGTGCAGACGCTTGAAGTTCTCGAGGTCACGGTCAAAGAACGGGTCTTTGTTATTCCACTCGATTTCGAGAGCCACCAACCCGTTCGGAAAGACGCGCACATGATCGACCTCATGGGAAATCGATTCGCGCTCGATACCGTTGATGGTCTTGCGCATCTCGAAATTCGTCTTCTTCCACTCAAGATCCGCCAACTGGTGCCGGAGACGCTGAGTGCCGTGCGCCTCACCCCCGCCAGACCCGATGATTTCGGTGATTGGGATCGAAAATTCGGCAAGCACCGTTTCGAGTTCGTGGAGCGCGTCCGGAAAGTCGGTCGAAAGGATCGCCGCAGCATGGGATACAAGCTGAATTTCGTACCCGCGTGCAACCAAGGCATTAAGCATTCCGTTGTTCTCAGGGCAATAGAATTCGCCATTTTCGCCCAAAATGGCAAATCCCCCCAGCATCTCTTAGCACCATAAAATCAAAGAATCAAAGACAGAGTCAAAACAAGTCAAAGGGCTAGGCTCGCCTCTCCCCTGATTACCAGTTATGGCTGAAGCGTTATGTCTCCCGGCTTCCAGGTCTTGTCGAACCACGGTTCGAGCGGCCCGTAGAGGCGCAGGATCATGAACCATCCTTGGCCGGGAATCGTCTGAACCCAGTTGTTTTCCTGTCCTTTCGGCGCACGCGGGCCGAAGTAGACATCCACAGAACCGTCCGCATTCGTCTTCAGCGCCTTGTTCTGGCTGCTGACGCTCGGGGACTTTTGATCCGTTTGGACCATCGAGCGCGTCTGGTTGTCATAGACGATGACCGACCAGAAATCTTTCACCGGCACGTTGGGCGGCAGGCGCATCTTGTAGGTCTTGCCGCCATCGAACGGGTTGCCCTTGGAATCCTGCACCGCCCATGGATACTGCGACCCCTTGCCGACCATTTTCATCTCCATGGCCGGGGTCACTCCAGTGGCAAAGTAGTAATACTGGATGTAGCCATCCATGTTCGTGACGCCGGGGGCGCTCTCGAACCTGTAGCCGCCGAAGAACGGCAGGCGCCAGGCGGCGTCCGGGAAGAAATAGGCTTCTTTCGAGCGCACCTTGAAGGCGATGGTGCGCGCTGTCACGGCGCCGATGTTTGCCGCATCCGTGAGGATTTTCTTCATCCGCTGGTCAGGCGCGAACGGCTGTCCTTTGAGAATGCCAATGGAGGCAAAGAGGCCAAGCGTCGTCGGGTCGCTGCCTTCCGTGGGTTCTTCCTGAATGACCTGATTCAATAGCTCCCAGAACGCGTAGTCGCCGGGCGCGACAAAGTTTGCGGGCACGCCCGACGCATTGACGAACTTGACCGCTGGCGGATTCGCGGCTTCCGACAGTTGATAGATCTTCAGGTGCTTTTTAACCGACTCGACACCGGGCTTGGTCGAGCCATCGACCAGGAAGGCACGAAAGAAAAGCCAGTTGCCGAAGGTGTTCGGCCGCACGACCACATAGCCCGCAGGGATCTCACCCTTGTAGCCGGGCGGCAGCACGAGGTACTTGCCACCTTTGCCGCGATCCTCGCCGGTAAGGCCGACATCCGCGACCCAGCGGTACCAGAAATCGTTTACCGCACCGAGGACTTCAGGCGGGATCTCCACGACCAGCGGCCCTTTTTTCGTGTCGAGCCAGATGAAGTTGTAGATGGTGTTGTCGTTTGCCGTCAGTTCCACCGTGCGGGCATCGACGAGGTCTTCCCAGAGGACATCGGTCTGGTTGGCCGGCCCGAATTTGCTAAGCGAGTCGCGCATCCCGGCCTGATTCACGATCGGGATCGCCATCAGGTAAGCCTGCAACGCGCGCGAACGATCGAGATTGTCATAGATCTTCTCGACGGTATCCGGCTTGGGATAGCCGTGGCTGAGATTCAGGGTGCCGATGGAGCTTTCGATCCTGTCCGGCACGGCGACGCCGGGGGCAATGGGGGTCGAGAACTTGAACTGAGGTTTTGCCGGCGCCTGCCCGAAGCTTCCGCCCGAGGCGAATAAAATCAAGGCGGCCATTGCCGCCAGGATGAAGTTTCGACTGCTTCCCTGCATGGTTTTTCTCCTTTGGTGGGGTCAATCCAGGCATGGCATCAAGTGCGTTGCTTTTGTATTCATCTCGCTACGCGACTGCCGGGCCGGACAGCCTGAAACTTACCTGCTGTCAAATCGGGGTGCAATCAAAAGTTTACAGCCCCCATGCGCCCATTGAGTTCGACTGGCCGGTTCGAAGTGCAACGGGGCAAGGCCGCTTTTGGCCGCCCTCTGATGGCAAATGGATTGCCACTGTGCCGATCTGCTCAGCGTTGCCAGGAAACGACGCTCAACTCAGGAAAAATTCCGCAATAGACGGCGCAATACCGCCCTCGGGCGCCCATCCGGCGCCAAGAACTCACCGTCCAGGTCGGCGATAGCGGTTGAGCGCGACCAGTTCGACCAGCCCCCAGATCAGGGCGTGGCCGAGTACCAGCAAGCTGTGGCCGAGTGTCCTGCGGGCGGTGTTGTACATGATGCTTGTCCTGTGCGGAGTTTGCCGGGGCGCCTGTCATCAAAACTTCATCGTGAGCGGCGGGCTTGGCCTCTAACATAACAAGCAATTGTTATGGGCACGTTTCAGGTCTGTTACGCGGGCTTTCCCGGTTTCGGCAAGTCGGCGCCCCATCCCATCCATCAAGGCGATCCGCAATTGCGAGGCGTGGCCCACTTCGAATTTCCCGAACTGCTCGAGCTGGAAGCCATCATCCGCGACGGCGGCAGTCGCCTCGACACGCGGGTTGCCTGCGAGGTGGGTGTCGGCAACGAGAAATTTCCGGTTCATGTCGTCGCCCTTGGCAATCCGTCGCCGGATGTTCCCGTCGCCGGCTTTTTCGGCGGGTTTCATGGCCTTGAGCGCATCGGCACCGCCGTCGTCCTCGCCTATCTGCGCTCGCTGGTCGGCCGCCTGCATTGGGATAGCGTGCTACATCGGCAGCTCGAATCGGTGCGTCTGGTCTTCATGCCGATGGTCAACCCGGGCGGCATGTGGCGCGGCACGCGGGCCAACCCGAACGGCGTCGACCTGATGCGCAACGCGCCGCTGGATGCCTTGGCGGGGGCACCGTTTCTGGTCGGCGGGCAGCGTATCAGCGCCCGCCTGCCCTGGTATCGCGGGCTGCCCGGCGCGCCGATGGAAACGGAAAACGATGCCGTCTGCCGGGTGGTCGAGCAGGAGTTTTTCGGGCGGAAATTCGGCATCGCGCTCGATTGCCATTCCGGTTTCGGCACCAGCGACCGCATCTGGTTTCCCTACGCTCACACCGCGCAGCCCATCGACCATCTGCCCGAACTGCACGCGCTGAAGGAGATTTTCGACCAGGCCAACCCCAACCACAGCTACGTTTTCGAGCCGCAGAGCCGCCAGTATCTGGCGCACGGCGACCTCTGGGATTACCTCTACCAGCGCGCCTGCAACGTGCCGGGGCGCGTCTTTTTGCCGCTGACGCTGGAGATGGGCTCCTGGCTGTGGGTCAAGAAGAACCCACGCCAAATGTTTTCCCGCCAGGGCATTTTCAATCCGCTGATCGAGCATCGGCAGCAACGGGTGCTGCGCCGGCATCTGGCATGGCTCGATTTCCTGTCGCGTGCCGCCTGCGGGCACCGGCACTGGATTCCCGGCGACGATGTTCGCGAACAGTTGCGCGAACACGCCCTGCAACACTGGTACGACAAACCGCTGCCATGAGCGCCTGGATTCTGCTCCGTGGGTTGACCCGCGAAAGCCGCCACTGGGGCGACTTTCCGCAGATGCTGCACGACGCCTGCCCGGCAATGGCGACGCACACGCTCGACCTGCCGGGCAACGGCCGGCTGAATGAACAAGCCAGCCCGACGCACGTCGAAGCGATGGCGGAACACTGCCGGATGCAGTTGCGCGAACAGGGGATCGCCCCGCCCTATTTCCTGCTGGCGATGTCGCTCGGCGCGATGGTAGCGGTGGCCTGGATGAGTCGTCATCCGGAAGAAATCAGCGGTGGCGTTTTGATCAACACCAGTCTGCGCCCGTTCAGCCCGTTTCATCACCGTCTGCGGCCGCACAACTACCTGCCGCTCGCCAGGCTCCTGCTGCACGGCGGCACTGCCGAGGAACGCGAGTGCACCATCCTGCGCCTGACCAGCTGCAATGCCGAGCGCCCGGAAACGCTCGCGGCATGGGCGGCCCATGCGCGCCAGAACCCGGTTTCTTCGCGCAACGCGCTGCGCCAGTTGCTGGCTGCCGCCCGCTACCGGGCGCCCGCCGCCAGGCCGGCGCCGCCGATGCTGATCCTGGCCAGCACGCAGGATCGCCTGGTCAATCCGCGCTGCTCGCGCCGCCTGGCACGCTGCTGGAAAACGGATTTCGCCGAGCACCCGGGCGCCGGGCACGACTTGCCGCTCGACGACGGCCCCTGGGTGGCCGAGCAGGCCAGTCTCTGGCTACAGGATCTGGCGCGGCGACCGCCGTTCGCCATCGCCGACGACGCATGCCGGCCCAAGCCCTGAGCTCGCTGCCCGGCCTGCTGCTGCGGGCCGTTGCCACGCTGCAGCGGCACCCGCAGGGCAGGCCACCGCTGCCAGCGCTGCAAGGCCATTTCGAAGTCGCCGGCATCGCCAACACGCACGTAGCCCGCTACCGGCAGTTTTTTGCGGCCCCAGGTTCGCAGGTGCCGCTGACCTATTTTTATCTGCTGGCCCAGCGGGCGCAGATCGCGCTGATGCTGGACGCCCGCTTTCCCCATGCCATCCCCGGCCTGATTCACGTCCGCAACGAGCTGCGCCTGCACGCGCGTTGCCGGGAAACTTCGCGACTGGATTTGCATGTTTCGCTGCTGCCGCATCGGCCCGGCGACGACGAACGGCGAGTGAAGTTCGTCGTGAACATCTCGACAGCCGGCCGGCTCCTGGCTTCCTGCATCAGCGAATATCAGACCGGAAGGGGAACGGGCAAGAGGCAGACAGCCGGGCCGGAAGCGCTGCCCGGCCATTACGTCACGACGGACTGGGCCGTCGCCCCGGCCACGATCCGCCGTTATGCCTTCGTCTCCGGCGACTGCAACCCCATTCATCTGTCGTCGCTGCTGGCACGGGCCTTCGGCTTGCGGCGGGCAATCGCACATGGCATGTATGTGATTGGGCGGGTTGCCGCCGACATCGAACGCAGTAACGGTCGCCAGTTGATCGCCATCGACGCGCATTTTCGGCGCCCCGTACCCTTGCCCGCCCGGCTCAGCTTCGGATTCGCCGCGACCGGCGGCACGCAGGGCGACTTTGGCGTTTTGCTGCCCGACGAGCAGCGCCTGGCCGTCAGCGGAGCTTGGGAATGCGGCGCGGGCGAAACGCTGGAGCCGCCGTCGCTCAGCGTGCGTAGGCGAAATTGACGATCCGGTACGCCAGCCGCGCAGCGCCCCGGCGATGGGCCTGCAGGGAGAGCAACTGGACGGTTTGTGAAAGCAGCACGCGCGGATAGACGACGTCGAGCAGGTCGGCAATCATCCGCCATTCGGCGCGGATGCCTTTCCAGTAACCGAGTTTTTCGGTCTTTCTCGACTGGCTGACTTCCGGCCAGCGAACGACTGCAATCGACAGCTGTTGCGCGACGATGCGCCGGTTCATGAAAACCTCGATGCCGAAGCGCGGCAGACCGCGAATTTCTTCCAGCACCTCGCCGAGCAGCTCTTTCCGGACCACCCGCTCGCCGGAAACGAAATCCAGCCCAATGGCGCGGAAGATGGGCAGGCTGTTGCGCCGCAGGCTGATCGTGACGGCTGCCTCGCCGGCCAGCACGGGCGCCGCCAGGGCCGCGACGTGCTCGGCGGCCAGGCCGGAGAGATCGGCGTCGAGCAGCATCAGCAGTTCGCCTTCGGCGGCTGCGACGCCGGTAGCCATGGCAAAGCTCTTGCCACGATTGATCTCGCAGGAAACCAGTCTGACCGAGGGAAACTGCCTGACCACCTCGGCGGTTTCGTCGGTCGAGCCGTCATCGACGACGATGACCTCATGCAACAGCGGATGCGCGGCGACGACCCGGAGGACGGCGGCGATCCTTGGCGCCTCGTTGTAGGCGCAAATGACGCACGAGATGCGAACCTCGCCCTGCCGGCTGGAACAGCTCATGGATTTCTTTCGGAATTTGGTGCCGTGCATGCTGCTTGCTGCGTGCACGATATCCGGGCTGCATGCCCGGGGAAGGCCGGCGCGAGAAGACGCGAGCCGACGCTCAGGGGGCCAGTTGCGGGCGTTCGACGACTTGCAGGCGCGCCAGATGCGAGGGGCTGAGACCTTCGAGCTGGCTGACGACCAGGTTGACGCCTTCGCCGACCAGCCACCAGGCCGATCCGTAGGGGCGAATGCTGACCTTGTGCGACTGACAAAGTTGTTGCGCTTGCCTGAGAAGCTGTTCGCGTTGTTGATTGTTCATGGGCTACTTTCTGCTGTTTAACCAAGCGTTTCCCCATTATCTACAGTGCGTGTTGCAGTTATATTTCCGAACTGTGGGCATTTCCCTCGCCCGGCGCCACGAGATCGAGGGCGTGGCAGAGGCGCAGCGCCAGTTCGGTCGGCGTTCTGGCGATCAGCTCGGGCGGCACGTTGTAATCCCCGATCAGGCGCCCATGATCCTCGAAGCCATAAGAGGCGATGATGGCCTGCATGCCGGAGGCGCTCGCTTCGGTGTAATCGCGGTACTCATCGCCGCAGACGTAGGCGCGCAAGGGATTGATGCCGTAGCTTTCGCGAATGGCGCGAAACTCGGTTGCCTTGCCGTCACCCAGCGGAATGCAGCGCAGAAAATCCAGCTGAGTGCTGTCGATACCGAAGCGGCGCAGGACAATGCTAAGGGTTTCCTCAGGCTCGATGGTGACGTTGCGCGAAACGATGCCGACGCGGATGTCCGGCGCGGCGATCAGCCGTTGCAGCAGGGAGACCATGCCCGGGTAGGGCTGCGCCACTTCTCGGTAAACGTCGGTCAAGGTGCGCTTCAGGCGCTTGCGGTTGCCCTTGTCGAACTGCTGACGCAGGTTTTTCGGGAACTCGCGCAGACCGCCAATGTACTTCAGCAGCTTGCGCCGCCGCTGAAAGCGTTCGAGGTCGCCGATGTCCATGCCATGCAGCATGAACGAGCGCTCGACGACCGGGAAGGCATCGATCAGGGTGCCATCGGCATCGAAGATGACGAGACGGTCGCGGCTGCCGTACATCATTCGGCCCGCGTGTCGATACGGCGTTTACAGGGATTGGGCAATGCGTTCACAACGGCGCTTTCGGCATTCGATTTGCCGAAGTTAGGTTGTTTATATTTCCGGCTCATGACAATCCGGCGAAAAGATGGGCGCCGCCCGCCCCGTTTTTTAACGTGACTGTAATGCGAATTTCCTACCATGCAGGGCTTTGGCGTCTTCACGAACAATGCAGCCCTCAGCTATCACGGCCCGACAACTTGGTACGATCGCCCTGATCGCGGCGCTGCTGGGTGCGTGCACCAACCCCTCGTACCGTGCCGGCCTGGAGTCGATGGCCAACGGCAACAAGGAAGCCGGCATCGCCCAACTGGAGAAGGCCGCTGCCGAAAGCCCGCGCGATACGGAAATCAAGGCTTCCCTGATCCGCCATAAAAACGAAACCATCAACGGCTACCTGAGCACTGCGGAAAGCCAGAAAGCCAGCGGCCAACTCGAACTGGCCGAGGCCAGCTACCGCCAGGTGCTGACCATCGACCCGCGCAACCAGCGCGCCGCGCAGGGGCTGGCGCAGATTGCCGCCGACCGGCGCAATGCCGCGCTGCTGCTGCAAGGCGAGCAACTGCTGAAAAAGGGCGACCTGATGGCAGCCGAGCGCGCCGTCCGCACCGTGCGCACGCAAGACCCGCAGAATCCGGAAGCGCGCCGCCTGCAGCAGTTGATCGACCAGCAGCGCGACCAGGAACAGCAGGCCGGCACCCCGGCCGTCAAGGCCGCGCTGGCCAAGCCGGTGGCGCTGGAGTTTCGCGATGCCAGCCTGAAATCGGTATTCGAGGTGCTGTCGCGCTCGTCCGGGCTGAATTTCGTGTTCGACAAGGATGTGAAGGGCGACACCAAGGTCACCCTCTTCGTGCGCAGCAGCCCGCTTGAAGACATCGTGCGGCTGATTCTCGGCACCAATCAGCTGGCCAGAAGCCAGCTCAACGAAAACAGCTTCCTGATCTACCCCAACACGCCGGCCAAGGCCAAGGAATACAGCGAACTGGTGGTGCGCAGCTTCTATCTTGCCAATGCCGACGTCAAACAGGCGATGACGCTGGTCAAGACGGTGGCCAAGAGCAAGGATGTCTTTGCCGATGAAAAGCTGAACCTGTTGATCGTCAAGGACACACCCGACGCGATGCGCCTGGTCGAGCGCCTGATCGACTCGCTCGATCTCGCCGAGCCGGAAGTGATGCTCGAAGTCGAGGTGCTGGAAGTCTCGCGCAGCCGTCTCAACGAACTCGGGCTGGACTGGCCTGACTCGGTCAGTTACGGCCTGTTGCAGGACGCGATCACGACTACCACGGCCACCGCCGCCGGGTACACGACTTCGACCACGCCGGGCGGCACGCTGGCGCCCGGCTATGTCAATCTGCGCAGCACCTCGGGCCTCACCAGCTTCGTCGCCAATCCGGCGCTGACGCTCAACATCAAGGGCCAGAACGCCGACACCAACGTGCTCGCCAACCCGCGCATCCGTGTCAAGAACCGCGAGAAGGCCAAGATTCACATCGGTGAAAAGCTGCCGGTCTTCACCACCACCTCGACCGCCAACGTCGGCGTCTCGGCCTCGGTCAATTACCTCGACACCGGTCTCAAGCTCGATGTCGAGCCGAGCGTGACGCTCGACGACGAGGTTTCGATCAAGGTCGGGCTCGAAGTCAGCAGCATCGTCAAGGAAATCAGCGGCCCGTCCGGCTCGATCGCCTATCAACTCGGCACGCGCAGCGCCAACACCACGCTGCGCCTGAAAAACGGCGAGACCCAGGTACTCGCCGGGCTGATCAGCGACGAAGAGAGAAAAGCCACCAACCACTTGCCCGGCCTCGGCGAAATGCCGATTCTCGGCCGCCTGTTCGGCACCCAGCGCGATAGCACGATCAAATCCGAGATCGTCCTGCTGATCACGCCACGCGTCGTGCGCAACATCCAGCGCCCGGAGTTCGCGCAACCGGCGATGCCTTCGGGCACCGAAGCTGCCGTCGGCTCACCGCAGATGGTCATCCGCAACAGCGGCCTCAAGTCGCTGGGCATGAGTTCCAGCGGCGGCGGCATGCCGGCAGCCGCCACGATGGGGCGCGCGCCCGCCCCGGTCGACGTGCCGGAACCCGACGATCCGCCGATGCAGCCGGCCGCCCCGCTGGCGCCACAGCCGCCCAATCAAGCGCCTGGCCAGCCGCCAGCGGCGCCGGGCAATGCTGCAGCCGCACCGGCAACACCCGCCGCAGTCAGCCCCGTGCCGACTGCCGGTTCGGGCGCCCCCCTGAAATTCGGCGGGCCATGAAGCGCAGGCCGGGCGGCGGCTTCACCCTGATCGAGTTGGTGATCACGGTCGCCATCGTCGGCATCCTCGCCATGGTCGCCATGCCGTTGGCCGAAACGACGGCCAAGCGCCACAAGGAAAGCGAATTGCGCGCCGCGCTGCGCGAATTACGCGGCGGCATCGACGCCTACCGGCGTGCGGTCGACGAGGGAAAAATCGAGAAAAAGGTCGATGAAAGCGGCTACCCGCGCCGCCTCGAAGACCTCGCCCAGGGCATCGCCAACATCCAGGACCCGGCGCAAGGGAAGCTCTATATCCTGCGCCGCCTGCCGCGCGATCCTTTCAGCGACGACCCGGCGCTGAGTGCCGCCCAGACCTGGGGCAAGCGCAGCTATGCCAGCCCGCCGGAAGCGCCGCAGGAAGGCGCGGATGTCTTCGATGTCTATTCGCGCTCGCCCGGCATCGGCCTCAACGGCATTCCGTACAAGGACTGGTGAGCGATGGCACGCGGCAAATCCGGATTCACGCTGATCGAATTGCTGGTCGTCATGGCAGTCATCGCCACCTTGCTGACGATTGCCGTGCCGCGCTATTTCCAGCATCTCGACCGGGCGCGCGAGGCCAGCCTGCGCGAATCGCTGGCGGTGATGCGCGACGCCATAGACAAGTTCCACGGCGACACCGGGCGCTACCCGGAAACCCTCGAAGAACTGGTCAGCAAGCGTTACCTGCGCAAGATTCCGCCCGACCCGATCACCGAAAGCAGCGACACCTGGGTGGCCGTGGCCCCGCCCGACGAGCCGGGCCAGCGCAAGCTGTGGGATGTGCGCAGCGGCGCCGAAGGCCACGGCGCCAATGGCAGCGATTACGCGACATGGTGACCGGTTGCGGTCGACCCCGTTTTTTGGCCAAAAATCAAAAACGGCAGGCCGGTGTGACTTTTCTCGTCCTGCTCTTCGCCATCGCCATCGGCGGCATCGCACTGAGCGGCGCGGCCGTCGTCTGGCAGATGGAAGTGCGGCGCGAGAAGGAGAAGGAGCTGCTGTTCGTCGGCGAGGAATTCCGCCGTGCCATCCTCAGCTACGCCAACACCTCACCGAACGGCCGCCGCGATTACCCGGCCAGACTGGAAGACCTGCTGCTCGACAAACGCTTCCCGATGCCTGTGCGTCACCTGCGCCGCATCTACCGTGACCCGCTGGGGCCGGACGGCGAATGGACGCTGATTCGACAACAAGGCCGCATCATCGGCGTCGCCAGCAAGTCGCAGGAAAAGCCGATCAAGATCGCCGGCTTCGGCCCTACGCAGAGCGATTTCGAGGGTGCCAAAAGCTACGCCGAATGGCGCTTCGTTCCCAACGGGCTCTAACCCGGCGACTCCGCCCCCAATCCTGATACTGCCAAGCCAAGCTGAACGCGCGAGAGGCATCCGCGACCGGAAAACCAAAGGCCGGATGAACCGGCCTTTGTCGAAGATATGCGCTTACAGACCCCGGGCAAAGGCCCGGGGCACAGCCAGGAAATCAGGCGCCGATAATGCCGCCATCGTCCTTGGTAATGACCACCACAGCACTGCGCGGACGACCGCCCGGCAGCGGGGTGACGCCGTCGGCGCGCTTTTCCCACTGGCTGGCCGGCCAGTTCGAGTAGAGCGTCGGGTTGGCGGCGGTGGAATCTTCGCCCGGGTGCTGGATGCCGACGAACAGCGTCTTGCCGTCCGGCGTCATGCTGATACCCGTCACTTCGCACTTGTTCGGGCCAGTCAGGAAACGGCGGAATTGCTTGGTTTCCGGATCGGCACAGGACAGGCTGTTGGCGCCAATGTTGATCCAGTCGCCTGAGCCATCGCCGACCTGATCGGTCTGTACCCAGAGGCGGCCGAACCAGTCGAACCACAGGCCGTCCGGGGCACCCAGATCGGCGGAACCATCCGGCGAATCGACGATGTTGCCCTTGTAGTCGTTGGTCGGCTTGGCGGTCTTGGTGGTGGACACGTCGCCGGCCTGGACGAAGATGTCCCAGGTGAAGGTGGTGGCGAGCACGCTCTGGTCATCTTCGCGCCAACGGATGATGTGGCCGTAGATGTTGTCCTCGCGCGGGTTGGCCGCATCGACGGCCGGGCGGGCGGATGCGGCGGTGGTCGAGCCGTCCGCCTTGTTGGACGACGGCGTGGCGCTGCTGCCGCGACGGTTGTTGTTGGTCAGCGTGCAGTACACCTCGATCTCGTCGAAACCCCTGTTGCGCGGACGGGCGCCGGTCCATTCTGGACGATCCATCATCGTCGCACCGACGGCATCGGCTGCCATGCGGGTCTTGATCAGGATCTTGGCCAGCACCTCGGCATCATCGGCACCGACGAAGTTCGGGTTGTTGCGCAGCGCAACGCCATCCAGGCCGACGGTGTCCGGCGTCAGGGCAATCCACTGGCCGCTCAGATCGGCATTGAAACGGGCAACGTACAGCGTGCCTTTGTCCAGCATGTCGCGGTTGGCGCGCATGTTGCGCTTGTTGAACTTCTTGGCGCAGACGAACTTATAGATGTATTCATTGCGCTCGTCGTCACCCATGTAGAACGCGACGTGCTCGTTGGCATCGACCACATACTGGGCGCTTTCATGCTTGATGCGGCCCAGCGCGGTGCGCTTGACCGGTAGCGCAGCGGGATCGAACGGATCGATTTCAACGACCCAGCCGAAGTGATTGGTTTCGTTCGGGTTGACCGCCAGGTCGAAGCGCGGATCGACGGTGTGCCAACGGTAACCAAAGCCATCCTTGGTCACACCATAGCGGTTGTACAACTTGCCGGCTTCGGTGGTCACCGCCGGCAGGGCGGCGCTGGCGCCGAAGTTGCCGTTCCAGTTTTCCTCGCAGGTCAGGTAGGTACCCCAGGGCGTGATGCCGTTGGCGCAGTTGTTGATCGTGCCGCGCGCGGAGAAGCCGTTGGTGGTCTTGCCACTGGGGAAAGAGCCGTTGCTCTGGATGTCGTACTCATTGGTCTTCATCAGGGCATGGCCGGCCGCCGGGCCGGAGATGCGCATCGGCGTGTTGGCGGTGATGCGACGACCGTAAATCGAGCGGCTGTCGATCAGCCACTTGTTGCGCGTACGGTTGACTTCGAGAATCGAGACGCCGTGGGCAGCCTGCGATTTGCGGCATTTTTCGATGGTGTAGCCGGCACCGACCTGACCATCCGTAAACAGGACTTCCTCGTGGGTGTATTCGTTGTTGGCGCAAAGAACGCCGCAATCGCTACGGTAACCCTCGCCGAAGCCACGGTTGGCAAACGGGAAGAAATGCATGCCGTCGGTATGCATGCCGTATTGCTTGGCCTGTTCGGCGGCGGTATTGCTGGCATCGGCCTTGTAGGCGACGCCGCCACGAACGATCGGATCGCCCCAGGCGACCAGGAGGTTGGCCGTATAGCCATCCGGAACACGGACTTCGTCGACGACATTCTTGATGCCATCGAGTGCCAGGCTGGGCGGGATGCCATCGAAACCGATGCCGACCGGCTTGTGATGGTGATGGCGAGGGTGATGGCCTTCCATCGCATTGACCACGCCGGACAGCGTCAGGCCGCCGGCGGCCGCCAGCATGCCGGCACCGGCCGAACCCTGGACGAAACGGCGGCGGGTCACATCGACGCGGGCGATGACATCGAGAATGGATTCGTTGCCGGACGGATTGACCGTCAGGTCGTTCTTCGGATGCTTGCTACCTTTCATGGCATTCCTCTATATAAATTGTGACTGAATCAGATTGATCGACGTGGGTCTGCAAGGCCTGGGTTCCGTTCAATTGGCATTTCAAAATAGAAATTCCAATTGCGGGAACCATGCGAATTTCATTGTCGCCAACTTTTGTTACCCGCTGATTGCGCCAATATTGCAGCCTGTCAAATCCCGAATCGAGCCCTCAGACCGACACCAGCCGGCGGTTGGCTGCCCCCGGCAGGGTACGCAAGGACTTCCCGGGCAGCAGCGTGTAATCCTCGTGTTTCACGGTACTGACATAGTGCCAGTCGCAACGACATTCGCTGCGCGTCGCCGTCACCACCATGTAGCCCCGGTCGCCGGTATTGGCGTAGACCAGCGGCCCGATCAGGGTTTCCAGCCCGGCGGCGACGACAGCCGGGTTTTCGCTCGGGAAATATTCCTCCAGGCCCGGCGACGAGACCGAGGCGACGGCGAATTCGACGCCGACCTTGTTGCCCAGATAGTCCTGCAAATCGCTGGCCCAGGCATTGTGGGTATCGCCGGCCAGCACGACGAGGTTCTTGTCGAGCGCGCGGCTCATCGCGAACAGGGTTTCGCGGGCCATCGCGTAGCCGTCCCAGGCATCGAGGTTGTAGGGGATCGCCGGCTGCGCAAGGATGGCGCGCTCGCTGGCGGTCAGCTCACCCGGTTTGGTCTGCGCCTTGGTGAGCAGCGCCACGTAATTGGAGAAACTGATCTGGCCAAGCACCAGCGGTGCCGGGATGTTCATGCGGCCGATCAGCACCTGCTGGCCGAGTACCTGCCAGGTGGCATTGGAGGCCGCGAGTTGCTGTTGCAGCCAGAGCAACTGTTCGCCACCGAGCAACTGGCGCGAAGGGTCAGCCAGATCGGCGGCGAAACGGACGCTGTCGAAGGTGCCGTCGCTGCCGAAGTAGTTGGCGTACTCAAGCTGGCGGTCGCGGGCAATGACGCGGGTGTCGAGCATGTGCAAGGCCAGCAGATCGCCGAAAACGAAGCTGCGGCTGATCTGTTGCGGTCGACGCGGATCCGGGGCACGAATTGGCAACCATTCGTGGAAGGCTTGCAGGGCGGCGGCGCGACGCTGGATGAATTCGCCTTCGGTCGCCGGATCGTGGTTCTCGGCGCCCTCCTTCCAGGTGTCGTTGGCGATTTCGTGGTCGTCCCAGACATGGATGAAGGGCAGCGCGGCATGCACCGCCTGCAGGTTGGCGTCGCCCCGATACTGCGCGTAACGCTGGCGATAATCGGCCAAGGTCAGGCATTCGTGCGCCGGCTCGACTTCGCGGCCCAGCGCGGCGGCGTCGCCCGAGGCGTACTGGCCGCGCCCGTATTCGTAGATGTAATCGCCGAGATGGACGGCGGCATGCAGATCGTCGCGCTTGGCGGCCTCGCGGTAGGCGTGGAAATAGCCGGCCGGGAAGTTGGAACAGGTGAATACTGCCAGCTTGACCTTGGCGACGCTGCCGAGCGGCAGGGTGCGCGTGCGACCAACCGGCGAAACGGCGCGGCCGACCATGAAGCGGTAGTAATAAACCGTATCCGGGCGCAAACCGCCGACATCAACCTTGACCGTATGATCCTGCGCGCTGCCGGTCATCGCGATACCGAAGCGCACCGGGCGGCGGAACTGCGCGTCGAGCGCCATTTCCCACAGCACCGGCACGTTGCCGCCACGCTCGCTGCTCACCCGGGTCCAGAGGACGACCTTGCGCGCCAGCGGGTCGCCACTTGCAACACCGTGCTCGAAGCTGACCTTGAAGCGGTGCCCCGAGGCCAGCAACGACTGACGCTCATCGTCGGAAAGCCCGCGATCCGGGCCATCGGCTGCGGCGCGCAGCGGTAACGTGACGAGCGAAGCGGCAGCGCCGCCAAGAAACATTTTCTGGATGAAACGGCGACGCGGAAAACGGGCATGGAGGGGCATTTTGGCAACCGGAACGAAGTGGAGACGGTGGCCAGATTAATGCCCGGCGATTACAGCGGCATGTCGCCGAAATGACAGTTGCTAGTCGCCACCAGTCGGCAGCACCTGACGTTCCTTGAGCGGCAGATAGACGAAGACGATCTGTCCATCGCCGATCTTCTCGACCTTATAGTTTCCATTGACGACCTCGCCGGACTTGACGATCAGGTGCCTGTCCTGGTCGCTGAGGAAAACCCGGACGCTGCCGTCTTCGACGAGCCGGCCCAGATACTTGAACGGCAGGCGCGGGGCGCGCGGTTTTTCCGGTGGCGGCGGTGGCGGTGCCACGTACCAGGTGGCCGGACGGAAGGGGTCGATCAGCGACTCGGCTTCGTCCTTGATCTTGTCGATGTCTTCGTCCGACTCGTTCTCGTCCATTTTCTCCGCAGCGTCGGGCTGCGCCAGTGCCAGGCCGACCAGTGGTGTAGCCGTCGACGCCTCGGGCACCGGTTTGGGCGCGCGCCGCTCGCGCGCGCTGGTTGCCGCTTCCGGCGCCTCGTCGTCCAGCCACAGGCCGGCGCCGATGGTGGCAGCGAGCAGGCTGCCGAGGATCAGCCAGCGCTGACGCGGGTTCAGCTTCACGGCGCGTTTCTCCGGCTGTAGATGACGAAGCGCAACTGGCCGGCAACGTCGGCGTTGTCGATCGACTCGCGCGAAAAAGCCATGTCCTCGACGGCGAGCGCCGGGAATTCGGTGCGGGCGGCCTGCACGAAGGCGCGGATCGCCCGGTAGCCGCCGGTGACCGGCAGGTTCAGCACATAGCGGTCGAACAACCCGGCCTTGCCGCGCACCAAACGATAGTCGCCACCCGGGAGTTGCACACCGTTTTCGCCGGCCAGCTCGATCAGGCGGCCAAGTTGCGCATTGAGCTGCGCCTCGCCGGGGAAAGGCTGCAACAGCGCTTCCCGGGTGTCTTCCGGCGTATTACCTTGGCTCTTGCGTTCAAGCGTGGCGCGCCGCGCTTCCCGTTCCAGCGTTGTCGCCCGCTGTTCTGTATCGGCAATGGCCCGCTCGCGTGCCGGCAGTAGCAGCAGATGCACAGCCGTCGCCGCCAGCACGAGCAGCAGCGCCAGCACCGGCAACAGCGGCGCATTGGCAGCGGAAAAACGGAGTTTGGTCAGTGCCTCGTGCATCAAGCACCCGGCCATGTGGCGGCGATCTCGAAGACGACGGGGCGCTCCGGGTCGTTCTGCTTGATCTGGTGCGACTGCAACACCGCCTGCCCGAGCTGCCCCTGGCGCAAGGCATCGACGAAAGCCAGCGCGGCGCCCAGATTACGCGCTTCGCCGCTGATCTGCACGGCCTTGCCGGCGCTGTCCGGGCGCACGGTTAGCAGCGCGACATCCTTGCCGGCGGCCTGGTCGATGGCGCGGTAGAGTCCTTCCCAGTCGCGCCGGATGGCGGCGACGGCGCTCTGGACCGACTTGCTGTCTTCGCCGCTGAACAGGTTTTCCGGGCGGTTGTCTCGGCGCTTCTGCTCGCCCCGTTCGGCGCGGCGCTCAACCTGGGCCAGGCGCAGTTCGGCGTCGGTCAGTTGTTCGCGCAAGGCGGCAGCTTCGTGCCAGGCGTCTGCCGCCAGCAGCAGGCCGGCGGCGAACAGGGCCAGCGCCAGCAGGCCGGGGCGGCGCGGCTGAAAGTCGAGGCCCGGATCACGCATGACCGGCGCCCCAAGCCAGAGGCCGGCTACTGGCCAGCGACCAGTCGCCCGGCAGGCTGGCCGGCAAGGTCTGAAAACTGGAAATGAGCACTTTTTTGCCGTCGACCGCAACCGCCTCCGCCGTCAGCAAACCGGCAAGTTCGACGGCGAAACTGGCGGCATCGGCGGTCGCCATGCGGTGATTGCGCAGGCAGCCAGGCTGGCCGCCGCGCACGCCGAGCAGCGCCAGCCAACCGTCGTCGATCAGCGCCAGCCAACCGTCGTCCAGATCCTTGCCGCGCGCCGCCAGTTCGGCCAGCAGCGAAGGCTGCACACTGCTCAGGCGCAGGCGCTGCTGGCGGGCACTGCTGCGCAGGCCAGCGAGCAATGCGCGGTCGATGCCGGCGGCGATGCCGTTGTGACCGTAGAGCGGACGGTCGAGGGCGATTTCCAGCGTCTCGGCGCGGGCGCCCAGCGCGTGTTGCAGCAGCGCGCGGGCCATCGCCAGACGCGCTTTTTTGCCCGTCACCAGCGGACTCCAGGGCAACAGGGCGTAGCGCACCAGCGGGTCGGCGACGACGACGCGCAGCTCGGCACCGAAACGCCCTTCACTGGTCAGCAAGTCCTGAATCGCCACCAGCAAGGCCGGCGTGTCGGCCGGTGCGGCGAACTCGACCGTCTTGCGCACGGGTTCGCCGCGCCGGGGCCGGCGCTCGACGACGATGCGCCGGGGGTGCACCAGCAGGGTCAGGCGCTCAAGCCACGAAGGTGACACGGTTGGCCTCCTCCAGACTGGTGACGCCGGCGCGCACCAGGTCGATGGCGCTTTCGCGCAGCGAACGGGTGCCGCCCCGGCGGGCGGCTTCCTTGAGCTGGCGGATCGGCGCGCGGCCGATGATCAGCTCGCGGATTTCGTCGTTGAGCACCAGCAATTCGGCAATCGCCCGCCGTCCCCGGTAGCCGGTGCCGCGACAAACCCCGCAGCCGACAGCGCGGTGGAAATGCCAGTCGCTGCCGACGGCGGGAGCGATATCCGCCAGTGCCAGCGCCTCGGCCGCCGGTTCTGCCGGCGCCTTGCAGGCCGGGCACAGCGTGCGGATCAGGCGCTGGGCAACGACGCCGTTGAGCGCCGAGACCAGGTTGTAGGGATCGACTTCCATGTGCAGGAAGCGCCCGATGACATCGAAGACGTTGTTGGCATGCACGGTGGTAAACACCAGGTGGCCGGTCAGCGCCGCCTGCACGGCGATTTGCGCCGTCTCGGCATCGCGGATTTCGCCGACCATGATCTTGTCGGGGTCGTGGCGCAGGATGGAGCGCAGCCCGCGCGCGAAAGTCAGCCCTTTTTTCTCGTTGACCGGAATCTGCAAGACGCCGGAAAGCTGGTACTCGACCGGGTCTTCGATGGTGACGATCTTGTCTTCGCCGCGATTGATCTCGCTGAGCGCCGCATACAGCGTGGTGGTCTTGCCGCTGCCGGTCGGCCCGGTAACCAGCACCATGCCGTAAGGCTCGCTGGCCAGTCGGCGGATGCGGGCGATGATGTCGTGGTCGAAACCCATCACATCGAGACTCAGCCCCTTGAGGTGATCGGTCAGCGCCTGCTTGTCGAGCACGCGCAGCACCGCATCCTCGCCCCAGATGCTGGGCATGATGGAGACGCGGATGTCGATCTCGCGCCCCTGCCAGCTCACCTTGAAGCGCCCGTCCTGCGGCACGCGGCGTTCGGAGATGTCGAGTTCGGAGAGCACCTTGATGCGCGAAATCAATTGTTCGGCGTTTTCGCTGCCGTCGATGGCCCCGGCGTAATTGAGGACGCCGTCGATCCGGTACTTGATCGCCAGACCGCGATTGTCGGCTTCGATATGGATGTCGCTGGCGCCTGCTTTTAGCCCATCATGGAGGGTTGACCGCAACAGGCGGACAATGGCGCTGCCATCCTCAGAAATCCGTTGCAGCGAGAGGTCTTCGGCCACCGAACCGCTGGCGATCTGGGTTGCAGCACCACCCAGACTGCCGTCCAGCGCCCTGACCTTGGCCTCCTCGCGCGCCAGGTAGGCACTGAGCACCGAGGCCGGGGCGAGGCACCAGTGCAACGGCTGGTCGAGCGGCACGATGGCTTCCAGCCAGTCGCGCAGGGCTGGATCAAAGGGATCGGGCGTTGCCACCAGATAGGCGCCCTCGGCTTCGAGCACCAGCACCTGACGGCGAACGAACTCGGCGAACGAAGCGAGCGACAAGGCCAGCGGGTAATCCGACAACTCGGCCAGCGCGACCGCCCGCAAGCCGAAGGCCTCGGCCGTCAGATCGACCGCTGCCGCTTCGCTCTGGCCGAAATCGGCCTGCAAGCCGGCCAGCACCGCCGCCAGCCCACCACTGCCGACCAGCCGACGCGCGGCAGCCAGCAGCGTTATTTTCTCGGCAAGCGCCACCGGGTCGGGGTTTTCCATTGGGGAATTCATCGCGGCGCCTACTGGAAGTTTCCTGCCAACTCGAAAATCGGCATGTACAGCAGCAGGACAATGCCGCCAATGACACCGCCGATCACGGTCATCAGCAGCGGCTCGAAGAGGCGGGTAAACAGATCGACCAGGCGGTTGATTTCCTCGTCGTAAAAGGTCGCTACCGATTCCATCATGTCGCCCAACTGCCCGCTGCGCTCGCCGACGGCGATCATGCGCAGCGCCACCGGCGTCGTCAGTCCGCCGCGCTCGGCGGCGCGCGAGAAGGGCTGGCCCTGTTCGATGTCGCTTACCGTCTGCCGCAAACCATCGCGCAGGGCGGCCGGCAGGATGTCGCCGATCATCTCCAGCGTCGTCCTGAGCGGAATGCCGGCGCGCAGCAGCATGCCGGTGGTGCGGTAGAAGCGCGCCAGATACACCAGACGAATGCGCTCGCCCAAGGCCGGAAAGCGCCAGATCGAACGGGCGACAAAGGCCCGTACCGGCGGCTGCATGAACAGCGCGACCAGCCCGGCGATGGCCAACGCCATCCCCAGCAGCAACGCGCCGGCATGGTGATTCAGGAAATCGCCCCAGGCGAACAGCAGCCGCGACAAGCCTTCCGGATCGCGCCCGCTGTCGGCGAAAACCAGGCTGAAACGCGGCACCACGTAGCCGAGCAGAAACAGCGTGACCAGTGCGCCGACGGCCATCAGCAACACCGGGTAGATAGCGGCGCCGACGATCTTCTTTTTCAGATCGGCCAGCTTTTCGTGAAAGACGATGTAACGCTGCAAGGCTTCCGGCATGTCGCCGGTGCGCTCGCTGGCCTTGACGGTCGCCACGTAAAGTTCGGGAAAGACTTCCGGATGACGCTGCATTGCGGCCGACAGCGATTGCCCTTCGCGCAGGTGGGCCAGCAGACTGGCGAGCACTGCCGATGTCGCCGACCCCTGATCCTGGGCGGCCAGCGTCTCCAGGCCTTCGACTACGGTCAACCCGGCCAGCAGCAGCGAAAGCAACTGGCGGGTGAACAGCGACAGCGGAAACTTGCCGGCCTTCGCCCGCTTCGCCGGGCGCCCGAGCGGACGCACCGAAACGACGATGCCCCCCTGCAAGGCCGGTAGCGCGGCAACCCCTTCCGGCGAGTCGGCCACCACCCGCAGGCGCGCAACGCCCTGCGGGTGAAAGATGGCCGTCACTTCGTAATCCATCGGCGGTCTGCCTTACCAGTTGGTAATGTCGGCAGCTTCGCCTTCACCGCCCGCCTTGCCGTCCTTGCCGAAGGAATACAGATCGAAGTCGCCGTGCTCGCCCGGCTGGCGGTACTGGTAGGCCATTCCCCACGGGTCGTTCGGCACTTCCTTCTTGAGATAGGGCCCCTGCCAGCGGTTTTCCCCGGTCGGGCGCGTCATCAGCGACGCCAGACCTTGTTCGGTACTCGGATAGCGGCCGACATCGAGGCGATACTGGTCGAGCGCCTTTTCCAGCGCATCGATCTGGGCGCGTGTCGCCTTGATCTCGGATTTTCCGATCTGCGAAAAATACTTGGGGCCGACATAGCCGGCCAGCAAGCCGATGATGACCATGACAACGAGCAACTCGAGCAGCGTGAAGCCACGCTGGCGCCAGGCCGCAAGGCTGGGGAAGGCGGTGGAAAATGAAATGGACACGGAATCGCGGCAGGTTCTCTGAAAGAACCGCCGATCATATGCAGCTTCCATTACAGTCACGTGACGCTTGGGCAGGTTGAGACGCCTGCCCCATCATCTCCGCGTCACCATTCTGTAACATCCTGTCGCTAGTCTGCGGCTTCCCGACGGATCGCCGCATGCTTCGAAACCGCCCTACCTTCCGCTTCCTCGCCCTGGCGCTCGCCCTGCCGCTCCTGCCCCTCGCAGCCCACGCAGCCGGAGCGATCTACGGCTTCGTCGACGGCGACGGTGTACAACATCTGAGCAACATTCCCAACGACAAGCGTTTCCGCATCGTTTACGTCGACCGCCTGGTAACTGCCCAGACCGCATTGCAAGCGCCGCGCGGCATCCATCTGCTACCGGCTGCGAAACGCCCGTATCACGACAACATCCTGCGCGCCAGCCGCAGCACCGGCATCGACGCTGCACTGCTACATGCCGTCATTTCGGTGGAATCGGGCTACAACCCGGGTGCGGTGTCGCCCAAGGGGGCAACCGGACTGATGCAGTTATTGCCAGCCACCGCCCGTCGCTATGGCGGCAGCAACCTGTTCGACCCGGAAGAAAACATTCGCGCTGGCGCCGAATACCTGAAATACCTGCTCAATCTGTTCAACAACGACCTGGAACTTGCGCTGGCCGGCTACAACGCCGGTGAAAACGCCGTCATTCGCCACGGTCGACGCCTGCCTCCCTACGCCGAAACCGAACGCTACGTGCCGCTGGTCGTCGCGCACTACAAGCGTCTATCGCGGATTCAATAGACGCCCGCCGGCGTCTATCCGCCCTGGCTACGCCGCCCATGCCCCGACCTCTGCGTTGGCAAGAAGGTTGCTAGAACGAGTTGATATTTGAATCTGATGTATCAGAGTCGACAATCCCAGGGAGGAAGCCATGTCAGAAACGCCAACGCAGGCGTGCGTCCTGGTCGCCGTCGCCACCAAAGGCGATGGCCAGATCAACGAGCATTTTGGCCATGCGGACAGTTTTGCGATTTACGAAGTCGGGGTTGGCGGCATCAATTTCGTTGAACAGCGTCTGGTCGAACACTATTGCCAGGGCGGCTATGGCGACGAAGACAAGCGGGAGGCGATCCTGCGGACGCTGGCCGGCTGTGCGGCGTGTTTCGTCGCCCGCATCGGCAACGGACCCAGCGAAAAGCTGGCCGCAGCCGGCATTGAAGCGGTCGGCGAATATCCCTATGGCGCTATCGACGCCTCATTGCTTGACTGGTTCACCAAGAAGCAAGCTGCCGCATGAGCATGCCTCGCGCCAACCACATCGTCGATCCCGCCCTTATCCTGCTGGATCTTGCTGCCGGCGCTGCGCAGCCGGGTGGCTGGCTCGACCCCGAGACGCTCTCTGACATGACTCGCCTGGTCAAACAAGGGGGCCTGGCCGGCCTCGATGCGGCACAGGCATGGCCCTTTCTCGCCAAGGGCTTGATGGGCGAACAGCCTTCAAGGATGCTGCTTGCCCTGCGTGAGAGTGGCGCTCTGGCCAAACTGCTACCCGAGGTCGACGCCCTGTTCGGGCATTTCCAGAGCGCTGACGAAAGCGAACAGGTCGATATTGGCGAGCATCAGTGGCGCGTCCTGGACAAGACCGCCAGCGCCCACGCGCCCCTGCCGGTTCGTTTTTCTGCGCTGCTGTTCAACCTTGGCAAATCCGACTCGCCGCCGCAGCATCTGCCAGCGCATTACCGCCATGTCGATCGCTGTTTGCCACGCATCGAGGCGATCTGCGCACGCTTTCACGTCCTGCCGGAACTTCGGGAACTCGCGCTGCTGGTCGCCCAGGAACTGGAACGGGTGCACCGGGCAGCCAGAATGCGCGCCGCCTCGATCACCGCCCTGCTTGAACGGGTCGATGCCTTTGGCAGCCCCGAGCGCTACCTCGATCTGTTGAAGGTATGCGCCTGCGACTACGCGGCGTACCCGGGCAACGAGACCAAGGAATACCCGAAAGCCAGGCTGCTCGAGCAGGCCAGACATGCCTGCCTGCAAATCGATGGCCAAATCGAACAGGGCAACGGGCCGGAGAACAGCGCGCACCTTCATGAACGTCGCGCCGTGGCCGTAGCGGACGCCTTGCGATCCCAGCGCTGGGCCGAAGAAGGCACTGCTTGAGGCGGCCGGCGTCGACAAGTTGGGCAATGTCCGAACGCAGAATTTGCCGATGAAGTGACCGCTCGATATCTGGAGGACTCCATCAAGCCAGTTGCAGGAAGATCGCTGGTGCATCGGTAGCCCCCGGTCGCGAATGTTGTAGTCCATGCCGCGAGCCATAAGGTCGAAGGCACAGATGCACGCCAAACGAGAAAGCTGACTCAGGCCAACGGTGGGCCATAGCCCATCGAGCAGAAAAAACAAAAAAGGACCAACGCCGCTAAGCTGTTGATCCTTCGTTGCATTTCTTGGTTGCGGGGGCAGGATTTGAACCTGCGACCTTCGGGTTATGAGCCCGACGAGCTGCCAGACTGCTCCACCCCGCGTCCGTCAGAGGGGCGTATTATCCACGTGCCCCGAAACCCTGTCAACGCTTATTCCGACATTCTGGCATTTATCTTGCAAGCCATTCCAGTACACCTTCCCATTGTTCGAGATCGCGTTTGTGCCGTGCACGTGGCGGATCAAAGATGGTGAGGCCGGCGGCGGCGACGTTGATGTAGTTTTGTGTGGCGCGCAGGTAACCGACGATGGGAATGTCGAAGTGTTTCATGAACTCTTCGAGCATGCCCGCAGCCTTGGTGCGCGGATCGACGCGCATGGCGACGATGCCCACGCTGCCGCGCCGGCCGCGCATTTCATTGCGGATCGAATTGAGGAAATCCTCGGTGGCCGCCATGTCGAAAACCGAGGGCACCAGCGGCACCAGCACTTTGTCGACGGTGCGCAGGTAGTCGGTGAGCTTGTAGCCTTGCAGGCCGGCGGGGGCGTCGAGGATGGCCCAGTCGGCTTCCTGCGGCAGGTTGAGTACGATCTGGTTGCCGGCGAAATAGCCGGTTACCGGCGCCAGTTCGGGATCGCGAAAGGCCATCCAGCGCAGGGCAGACTGTTGCCGGTCGAGGTCGCAAAGGGTGACCTGCTTGCCCTGATTTGCGAAATAGCCGGCGAGATTGGTCGCCAACGTCGTCTTTCCTGCCCCACCTTTCGGATTTGCCACCAGCACAGCACGCATGACCGCCCCCTTGTTATCGATCCGCTGATTATATTCGCCGTTGCAGAGCAGGCATATACACATAGAATTGGGGTTTTACCCACGCGAGCATTTCATGACCACCAAAGTTGCCAGCGAGAGACAGGGAATTCAATCGATCGAGGTCGGCTTTCGCCTCCTGCGGGTGCTTGCCGCGACCAATCGTCCGATGATGTTGCGCGACATTGCCAAGGGGGCCGGGATGCCGGCGGCCAAGGCGCATCGCTATATGGTCAGCTTCATGCGCATCGGCCTGATTGAACAGGACAGCGCCAGCGGGCGTTACGATTTGGGCAGCTATGCACTCGACCTCGGACTTTCCGGACTCGGGCGCCTCGATCCGGTGCGACTCGCCGGGCCGATTCTCGACAACCTGTGCGAGGAGATCCAGGAAACGGTGGCGCTCGGAGTTTGGGGCACGCATGGAGCCACGATCGTCCGCATCGTCGATGCAGGAGCGCCGATCACCATCACCTTGCGCGCCGGCACCGTTCTGCCGCTGAGCAAATCGGCGACCGGCCGGGCTTTCGCCGCTTTTTTCCGTTCGCCCTATCTCAAGCAATTGCTGGATGCAGAGTTGCGCGCCGCGTCGGATGCGAGCAAGACGGCGATCACGACGCTCCGCCGCGAGCTGGAAAAAACCCTGACCGAAATCCGTGCGCACGGCATCTCGCGTGCAACGGGGAACCTGACGCCAGGCATCAACGGCTTCAGCGCCCCGGTGTTCGACCATACCGGCCGGATGGTCGCGGCCATAACGTCGCTGGGTTCGGTTGGCGAATTCAACGTCGAATGGGACAGCCCGGTAGCCAAGCAGATGCTGGCGGCAGCGCAACAACTCTCGCAACGCCTCGGCTACAACAGCGCCGGCCTTAGCTAGCGGCTAGCCCAGGCGGGCGATTGCCGGCAGAAAAACCTCGGTCACCAGCACGCGCTGGGCGCCGAGCCGGTGCAGCGAGCGCCGCGCCCACAGGGTTTCGCCCACGTCGGCAACAGCAGCGGCGCGTCGGTAGAGCGGATGGCGACGGTCGAGGCGCAGGTATTCGATAGCCTCGCGCCGGAAACCGGGATAGGCGAAGAGCAACGAGCCGAGCGAACGGTTGCCGAGCCCTTTCATCCAGCGCGTCAGACGCCCTCTGGTTGCGGTCGACAGCGTGGTATGGGCAAAAATGACCGGCTGCCCGTCGCATTCCAGAACGACTTCGCGCACCCAGGCCGGCTGGCGTCCGACGCGGCTGCCGGTTTCTTCATCGGCCAGCGCCCGGCCCTTGCCGTAGCGCAGCAGGCGCACGCGAAAACTGGCACAGCCGCGCTGACAACGGGCAGTCAACGAACCCAGTTCGCTCAGCCAGGAGCGCAGTAGCGGATCGTCGAGACTCGCGGTGAGGCGGGCGCGCCATTGGCTGCGTTTCATCACTGCGGACGCGGCGCCTTGTCGATGCCCTTGAGCTGGAACCCCGGCTTGATGCCACGCTGGGCGAACCAGCCTTCATTCATTTCCAGCGCATAGCGCGCCGGCACCTTGGCGCAATGGTTGTCCTCGGTCTGCGGCTTCATGTTCTCGATATTGATGATGTAGCCATCGGCATCGATGAAGGCAACGGAGAGCGGGATCAGCGTATTGCGCATCCACATGCAGTGCGGCCGCTCCTGCGGGAAGACGAAGAGCATGCCGCGCTGCGCTGGCATCGATTTGCGGTTCATCAGGCCGGTCTGGCGGTGCGGGTCGTTGGCCGCCACTTCGGCCTCGATCCGGTACATGCCGGCGCTCAGCTCCACTACCGGCATCGCGCCCTGCGCCCACACTGCCACGCTTGCGGCCAGTGCGGCCACGGCGACAAAAACACGTTTATTCATCGAATCTTCCTTGCAAATCCTGGTAACTGCCATCGACCTGCCGCCACTGCCCGGGCGCCAGACCATCCAGTGTCGCCGCCCCGATGGCGGCCCGTATCAGCCGCAGCGTAGGATAACCGATGGCCGCCGTCATGCGCCTGACCTGGCGGTTCTTGCCTTCGGCAATGCGGATTTCCAGCCACGAAGTCGGGATCGCTGCGCGGTAACGGATCGGCGGATCGCGCGGCCAGAGGTCGGCCGGTTCGGCGATGCGCTGCACTTTCGCCGGCCTGGCGGTGAAATCGGAAAGCGGGATGCCGGCGCGTAGCCGATCCAGCGCCGCTTCTTCCGGCGCCCCCTCGACCTGCGCCCAGTAGGTCTTTTCCAGCTTGTGTTTCGGGTCGGCGATTTTCGCCTGCAACTTGCCGTCGTCGGTCAGGATCAGCAGCCCTTCGCTGTCGGCATCGAGCCGGCCGGCAACGTAAACACCCTTGACCGGAATGAACTCGGCCAGCGCCCGCCATTTGCCTTCCGGCGTGAACTGGCTGAGGACGCCGTAGGGCTTGTTGAGGAAAACGATTTTGGACACGCGCAGCGCTTGAAACGGCAAACCGTGATTTTCGCCCATTTTTGGCGGTCGACCGCAACAGGCCCGGTTTTTCAGTGATAAAAGGCGTAGCCGATCAGGATGGCGCCGACCAGCCCGACGGCATCGGCGATCAGCCCGCCGGCCAGCGCGTAGCGGGTTTTGGTGATGCCGACGCTGCCGAAATAGACAGCCAGCACGTAAAAAGTAGTCTCGGTCGATCCCTGGATGATCGCCGCCAGCTTGCCCTGGAAGGAGTCGACACCGTAGGTCGTCATCACATCCACCATCAGCCCGCGTGCGCCGCTGCCGGAGAGCGTCTTCATCAGCCCGACCGGCAGTGCCGGGACGAAATCGTCGTTCAGCCCCAGCGCCAGCACGACGCTGCGGATGCCGCCAATCAGGTAATCCATGCCGCCGGTGGTGCGAAAGATCGAAATCGCCGCCAGCATCGCAATCAGGTAGGGGATGATCTGCACCGCGACCCCGAAGCCTTCCTTGGCGCCTTCGACGAAGTTCTCGTAAACATCGATCCCGCGCCACGCGGCGACGGCGACGAAGAGCACGATGATCGTCACGATGATGCCGCTGCCGAGCAGGCCGATCATTTGCGTCATCTTGTCCGGCGGCATGCCGGCCAGCCAGAAATACAGCCCGGCCATCAGCGCCGCGAAGCCGCCGAAGAAAGCCAGCACCGGCTTGCAGAACAGGTTAATGCGCTGCCAGATGGCGACGGCAATCAGCCCGGCGCAGAAGGAAACGAAGGTGCCGAGCAGCGTCGGCAGAAAAATGTCGGCAGCGTTGAAGCCGACCAACCCCTGTTTGAGCGCAATGCTCTGGCGGATGGCGATCACCGACGTCGGGATCAGCGTGATGCCGGCCGTATTGAGCACCAGGAACATGATCATCGGGTTGCTCGCCGTGTCCTTGTGCGGATTGATCTCCTGCAATTCGCGCATCGCCTTGAGGCCGAGCGGCGTCGCGGCGTTGTCCAGCCCCAGCATGTTGGCGCTGACGTTCATCACGATGCTGCCGCTGGCCGGATGGCCGGGCGGAATATCGGGAAACACGCGGCGGAAAAACGGTGCCACCAGGCGCCCGAACAATTCGACCAGCCCGCCCTTTTCGCCGATCTTCATGATCCCCAGCCACAGGCTCATGATGCCGACCAAGCCAATGGAAATATCGAAGCCGGTCTTTGCCGTGTCGAACAACCCGGTCAGCACCCTCGTAAAGATGTCGAGATCGCCCTGAACCAACTGGGCGAGCGCAGCGACGAAGCCGACGAGGAAGAAAGCGACCCAGATTCGATTCAGCACGATAGGAAGAGGGGCGGCGACGGGCGCAGCCAAAGGAATAGCGACCACGCGAGTCTAGTGGATGACCCGAAGCGCCGGCAACCTCGTTTGCGCCCCCTGTCCGCCCAGCGCGAATTTCGTTACCCTGCACCGGTCGACCGCAACCGTTTACCCGAGGAGCACGCATGGACACCGCCATCAGCCGCTTTTCCATCCCCGACCTCAACGCCCTGCCCGAGGACGTTCGCCAGCGCATTCTCGCTGTCCAGGAAAAAGCCGGCTTCATCCCCAATGTCTTCCTGATGCTCGCCCACCGCCCGGCCGAATTCCGTGCCTTCTTCGATTACCACGATGCGCTGATGGAAAAGGATATCGGCCTGACCAAGGCCGAACGCGAGATGATTGTCGTCGCCACCTCGGCGGCCGGCGACTGCCTCTACTGCGTGGTCGCGCACGGCGCCGTGCTGCGCATCCGCGCGAAGAACCCGCGAATCGCCGACCAGTTGGCGACGAACTATCGCAAGGCTGAAATCACCCCGCGCCAGCGCGTCATGCTCGACTTCGCGCTCAAGCTTTCCACGCATGGCGGCGAAGTCGATGACGCCGACCTTGCCCGCCTGCGCGAGCACGGCTTTGACGAAGAAGCGATCTGGGACATCGGCGCCATCACCGCCTTTTTCGCAATGAGCAACCGGCTGGTGCACCTGACCGGTACGCCGCCCAACGAGCCCTTCTACCAGATGGGGCGACTGCCGAAGAAATAGCCAGGAAAGCGCGGCTCAGGCCGGAAAATCCGGCAGCGCCCACGGTTCGCGCAGGCATGCATAGGTTGCGCGTGGCAATTGCACCAGCAAGGGCAGGCAGGCACCGTCCAGCCAGCCGGCAACCTGGGTCATGTCGGCCTGCGACATCGCCGTACACCCGGCCGTCGCCACGCCTGGGCCCGTCCACACATGCAGGAAGATGCAAGACCCCGCCCCCGGCAGCACCGGCGCGATGTTGTGCCCGACCACCGCGCCCACCGTGTAGCGCGAGTCGTCACGCAGCATGTCCTCGCACGAAACCCAGTCAGGCTGCGCGATGGCGGTTTGATCGACAATCCGGTTGTAATGCACCGATGCCAGGTCGTCGATGGCCTTGAGATTGGCACTGGCGTGCAGGTAAGGCAGCTTCGCCGCCCGCGCAAAAAGGCTATCCGGCGCGGCATCGCCGAACAGCGCACTAATCGCGAAGATGCCGGCCGGTGCCCGCCCGTCGCCCTCGCGCTTCGTCCGCCCCGGCAGCAGCGGATGCAGCCCCCGCCCCCAGGCCAGCCCGGCCCAACCCAGGCTTACGGGCAGCGCCGGCCCCAGCGCCAGCCAGCCGCCATCCGGCTGGCGTTCAAAACGCTGCAAGCGCCCACTTGGCGCATCCCAGTCCGAAGCAAGGCACAGCAACAACTGGCTGCAATCAGAAATCAAAGCGGTCATCCGGGAAAAGTGGCGCGCTGGCCGGAGAAAAAGTGGATCAGCAATTTTGACCTATTTTGGCGGTCGACCGCAGCAGGGGCATCTGCTTCAACGTAAACCTGTGGCGGCTCGCCATCCTTGCAACACGCTGCCCGCCATTTCATTCGCGCCGCCTGCGCTATACACTGGCGCACCATTCGACAAAACAACCCGAGACAAAAATGCACGGATCATTCAAATACAACATCGATGCCAGTGGCGACAAAGTGGCATTGACCATCGATCTCGATTCCACCAGCGCCAAGGCCCTCGCCCGCCTCGACCGCTACATCAACTGGGCAGACATTCTGAAATTGACCGAGAACGACCCGGAAGCCGGGCAAGCCGCCGAACGCCTGCATACGGTGTTACAGCATTTGGGCAAGTAAGTCCGAATCTGCGGCCAGCCGGTCGCTGGAAGCAAACTAGACGACCGGTCTAATTCATGGCAAACTGCAAGCCATGAACACGCGTCACGACAATACCCGCCAGCACATTCTCGAAACCGGCCAACGGATCATCGTCGGCAAAGGCTTCGCCAGCGTTGGCCTGAACGAAATTCTGACCTCGGCCGGCGTGCCGAAGGGCTCGTTCTACCATTACTTCGAATCGAAGGAACAGTACGGCGAAGCCCTGTTGCAGGACTATTTCGATCACTACCTGGTCGATCTCGACAGCCTTTTTGCCGCCAGCGCCATCACCGCCAAGGAACGCCTGATGTGCTACTGGCAGCGCTGGCTGGACAAGCAACTCGATGCCTGCAACGAGCAGCAGTGCCTGGTCGTCAAACTGGCGGCGGAGGTTTCCGATCTTTCCGACGCCATGCGGGTGACCTTGCGCAATGGCACCGACCAGATCATCGCCCGCCTCGCTGCGCTCATTGAAGCCGGCATCGCCGACGGCTCGATCCCGGCGCGCGACCCGCAAGCGACGGCGCAAACGCTGTATCAACTATGGCTGGGTGCCAGCCTGATCGGCAAATTGCATCGCAACGCCAGCGCACTGGAAAACGCCATGGTGTTTACGCGCAAGCTACTGTCCTGACCATGCCGAACCATTGCAGCGGCCGCTTTCCGGGCGGCCAATTTTTGACCCCGAAAATTAGACGACCGGTCTAATTTTCAACAAGAATCCACCCCCACCAGGAGCCACACATGACCGCCCTCTTCGACCCCATCCAGATCGGCGACATCGCCCTCGCCAACCGCATCGTCATGGCCCCGCTGACGCGCAACCGGGCCATCGCCGGCAACGTCGCCGGGCCGCTGACCGTCGAGTATTACCGCCAGCGCGCGACCGCCGGCCTGATTATCGCCGAGGCCAGCCAGATCAGCCCGATGGCGCAAGGCTATCTCGACACGCCGGGCATCCATTCGGATGAACAAATCGCCGGCTGGCGACAGGTCACCGACGCGGTGCATGCGGCGGGCGGCAAGATCGTGCTGCAACTCTGGCACGTCGGGCGCATCTCGCATGTTTCGCTGCTGCCGGAAGGCGCGGCCCCCATCTCGTCTACCGACAAGAAGGCCGATGCAATGACCTTCACCGCCGAAGGCTTCATCCCGGTTTCCACGCCGCGCGCCCTGCGCGACGATGAAATCCCGGGTCTGATCGATGACTACCGCCGCGCTGCGCGCAATGCCATCGCCGCCGGTTTCGACGGCGTCGAAATTCATGGGGCCAACACCTACCTGCTCGAGCAGTTCCTGCGCGACAGCGTCAACGACCGCAGCGGCTCCTACGGCGGCAGCATCGCCAACCGCGCCCGGCTGCTGCTCGAAGTCGTTCAGGCCGTCGCACAGGAAATCGGCGCCGGCCGCACCGGCCTGCGCCTGAGCCCGATGACCACCTTCACCGCCCCGCTCGACAGCGATCCACAGGCGCTTTACGGCTATGTGGTCGAGCAACTGGCGCCCCTCGGCCTCGCATTCCTGCACATCATCGAAGGCGAAACCGGCGGCCCCCGCACGCCGGAAGGCAAGGCTTTCGATTACGACGCCCTGCACCGCGCCTACCCCGGTGCGTGGCTGGTCAACAACGGCTATACGCGCGATCTGGCGCTGCAAACGATTGCCGATGGCAAGGCCGATTTGATCGCCTTCGGTCGCCCGTTCATCAGCAACCCCGATCTCGTTCGCCGCCTGCGCGAAAATGCCCCGCTCAACGAGTTGCGTGCCGACAAGCTCTACGGCGGCGGTGCCGAGGGTTACACCGACTACCCGACGCTGGCAGCCTGACAAGAAACCCCCTTGACCGCAGCCGGCACAGCCTGTTGCGGTCAACCGAGAAAAACATGCAAAAACACCAACGCTGGCTGCCGGCCCTCGCCCTCATCGTCCTGTCGCTGACCTGGGGCTACACCTGGGTCATCGCCAAACAGGGGCTGGCCTATGCGCCGCCGTTCGCCTTTGCCGCCCAGCGCGCCCTCGGCGGCGCCCTGGCGCTGGTCATCGCGCTCAAACTGCTGGGGCGCCCGCTCAAGCTGGTGGCGCCCGGCCAGACCCTGCTCATCGGCCTCACCCAAGTCGCCGGCTTCATGGTCTTCCAGACCTGGGCGCTGGTCGAAGGCGGGCCGGGCAAGACGGCGGTACTCATTTTCACCATGCCGATCTGGACGCTGCTGCTCGCCTGGCCGATCCTCGGCGAACGGGTGCGCGGCAAACAATGGCTCGCAGCAGCCAGCACCCTGACCGGGCTATTCCTCATCATCGAACCCTGGGACATGCACGCCAGCCTGTTCAGCAAATTTCTCGGCCTGATGGCCGCCATCTGCTGGGCCAGCGGCACCATCCTGGTCAAACGCCTGCGTGGCAACACCCCGGTCGACCTGCTAACCCTGACCACCTGGCAAATGCTGCTCGGCGCGCTGCCGTTGCTGCTGCTCAGCTTCATCGTGCCGGAACCGGCAACCAATTGGACGCTCTCCTACACCGGCATCCTGGTCTTCATGTCGGTCGCCAGCACCGCCATGTGCTGGTGGCTGTGGATCTACATCCTCGACCGCGTACCGGCCTGGGAAGCCAGTCTCTCGGTTCTGGGCACGCCGGTCGTCGCCATTCTCTCGTCGCGCCTCACCTTCGGCGAACAATTCAAGGGCAGCGAGATCGCCGGCATCCTGCTCATCGGCAGCGGGCTCGCCCTGTTGTCGCTACTCAGTTGGGCGGCCAGTCGTCGCAACCCGGCCACACCCAACGCCCCGCAGCTTGCGAAGGAAACCGCATGAATCCGCTAAACAACGTTCAACTTTCGCTGCTCGACCTGGTCGCCGTCCGCGAAGGCGGTACGGTCGGCGAAGCGCTGGCCATTTCGCTGGAAACGGCACGCCATGTCGAAGCGCTCGGCTTTACCCGCTACTGGCTGGCCGAACACCACAACATGCCTGGCATCGCCAGCTCGGCCACCGCCGTGCTGGTCGGCCACATCGCCGGGGGAACCCAGCACATTCGGGTCGGCTCGGGCGGCGTCATGCTGCCCAACCACGCGCCGCTGGTCGTCGCCGAAGCCTTCGGCACGCTCGCCGAACTCTACCCCGGCCGCATCGACCTCGGCCTCGGGCGCGCCCCCGGCACCGATGGCGAAACCATGCGCGCCCTGCGTCGCGACCGCATCGAAAGCGAAGCCGACTTCCCGCGCGACGTCGCCGAACTGCAACGCCTGCTCGGCCCGCGCCAAGCGGAACAACGCCTCGTCGCCGTGCCCGGCACCGGCACCAACGTCCCCATCTGGCTACTCGGTTCCAGCCTGTTCTCGGCCCGCCTCGCCGCCGAACGCGGCCTGCCCTACGCCTTCGCCTCGCACTTCGCGCCGGCCATGCTGCTCGATGCGATAACGCTCTACCGACGCAACTTCCGCCCCTCCGCCCAACTCGACAAACCCTACGTCATCATCGGCGTGCCGCTGGTCGCCGCCGCCACCGACGACGAAGCCGAATTCCTCGCCAGCAGCGTCTTCCAGCGCGTGCTCGGCATCGTCACCGGCCAACGCGGCAAACTGCCGCCCCCGGTCGCCGGCTTCATGGCCAACCTGCGCCCCCACGAACGCGCCGCCATCGCCGACTTCCTCGGCGCCGCCGTCATCGGCGGCCCCGCCCGCATCCGCGACGGCCTGACCGCCCTGCAACAAGCCACCGGCGCCGACGAAATGATGTTCGTCTGCGACATCTTCGACCCGGCCTTGCGCCTGCGTTCGCTGGACATTGCGACGGCGGTTTGCCGGGAAGCGTGATTTGGCTGGGTGCTGTTAGCGAATTACGTGGGGAAAAATACCAAGGAAACCAAATCCGCAAGGTGAAATGCCGTCAGTTGCGGTCGACCGTGAATTTTGGCCAAAAATCAAATCAGGAAGCCGGGGCTGGACAGCAGATTGGCACCTGCATCAACCCAGAAGTGCTCACAATAGTATCAATAAGCGTACTATTGCTAGTATGAATAGGAACAGGAGGCGAATATGGCCCACCAAATATTGTCTGAAACGGCAGCCAGCATTTCCGAGCTAAAACGCGACCCCATGGGAACCGTTGCGGCTGGAGAAGGCTTCCCTGTGGCGATCCTGAACAGGAACGAGCCAGCTTTCTACTGCGTCCCGGCGCGCGCATACGAGGCCATGATGGATCGCCTGGAAGACCTGGAGTTGAACGCAATCGCGGATGCCCGCGCAGGCCAGAAGCAAGTGAAGGTAAAGCTCGATGAGCTATGAGCTGGAGTTTCTTGAAGAAGCCTTGGCCGAATGGCACCGGCTGGATGGCTCAATCAAGGCTCAATTCAAGAAGAAACTGGCGGAGCGCCTGGATGAACCACGACTCCCATCCGCCAAGCTTTCAGGACACCCCGACCGCTACAAAATCAAATTACGCAGCATCGGCTACCGCCTCGTCTACGAAGTTCAGGATGGCCGATTGGTCGTTCTGGTCGTTGCCGTAGGCAAGCGCGACAAAAATGCAGTCTATCGGGCCGCCGAGGGGCGTTGACTCCACACGGATATCCGAGGAGCGAACTTGAACAGTAGCCGCCGGAAAGCGATGGGGTGATAGGCAATAACCGGCCATAAGCGGCCTTCCGCTACTGAGCCTCGAAGCGGACAGAGCGGCGCGATGAATTGTCAGCCAGCGGTTCGCAAGTTGCGGTGCCGATGCTATCGGGGTAGCCTCCCCCTACAATTGCCATGTCCACCGTCCGTCCGGTGGTCCAATCCAACGAGGTTTATCCATCGATATGTCGTCCTGCCCACTTCAAACTAATCCGCGTCGGCGGATAAACGCTATTCGCAGGGCGGTTTAAATGGGAACTGAGCGCTCTACTGAATACGAAGGAAAATGCGTCTGTGGGCGCGGCAGTTATCGCGTGGACGATTGCTCCCCAGATCACGGCTGGCCTACCAGCACACCGCAGTGGTATGAAACGAGAATTGACTGCCGCCACTGCAATGCTCTCTACGAAATTGAGAGGCGGGGGAAGAAATTCGTGCTGGTCGAGCGGAGCAAACTCAAGGACCGAGAAGCAGTTCGGCATGAAGCGTATGTGAGAGGTGAAGCCCTGATGGCTAGCCGGTCAGTTCAGTCAGCACTGCGCGCCTTAGAAAGCTTGCTTGCGTCCCAAAAATCGGTTGCCGCTACCTGTCGGCTATTGAAGGCTGCTCGTCTAACCCACTATTCGGAAGCAACATTCCGAAACCACTGGCGTAATCCAGCTACGTGGGTGAAGGCAAATATTCGCGCCGATGAACTTCCCCGCGTGTTCGCTCTCCTCAAAGTGGCGCCTGCAGAACTTTCGCAAGAACTTTCGGAAATTCAGTCGCTAGCAAAGGCTGCCAACGTCCCGATCGAGCCTTATGGGGCACCAATCTATGAGTTGCCGTAGTCGCCCAACCCATCATTCCACCGAACCTGCGCAAAAGCCGCATGAACTCACGACGCTTACCTGTGAAATCTAGCGGCAAACCGCCGTACATATACACAATCAGCCTCCTGCTGAATATGTGCCTTGTAGGATCGGTCGGTGCACAACCGGAACAGCTAATACAGGTAGGTATCAACCCTTTCTATCTTCAAGACAGCTACAAGAAGATTCATCGCTCGACAAAATTGAAATGCAAAGCAGACACCGTAGTTGAAGGAAACAAATGGCGGTCATGCTCGGTTATTGCGCCTCAAGCACTCTTTGCAGGACAGTCGATCACAGTAATCGAGCTCGTATTTAGGGAGGGGGTGCTAAGAAGGATAGAGGCTAAGTGCAGCGCTCCAGATATACCAAAACTCGTTTCAGAACTAACAGTCAAGTACGGGCAAAGTACTAGCTATACAGATCGTGTGGGCGGAGGTTTGCGGTACTTCAAAATATACGAAACCACATATAAGTGGCGGTCTGAATCAGCAAATATCAATCTGGTACATGATTACGACAAACTGCAACCAGAGCACTCGCCAAGGCATGCGACTCTCACATTTTCCATATGAGTAGTCGGTAAATTTATGGCTTGCCTTGTAATCATTTGCGGCTTCGTTTGGCCGAGCATCCCTTGAATTTTATCGCGAGTGGCCCAGCCCGCGCTTCGAGAGGGACGCTCCGCTGGCAAGCCGACTCCGCGCCCCTCAAGCGACACGTTGAGTGTCACCTTTTCCAAGGTCTGACAGTCCGTTTAGGGCACAGAGTAAGCATTCGCTTAACCTAGAAGCTACCGCTCACCTGATCGGCAGACGAGCGGTCAGATTGGCCGAACTACTGTCCGCCGA
>ERZ1645187.351-NODE-351-length-44949-cov-18.143872_pt1 | contig 44949 bp, 46 predicted proteins | sample MGYA00575352_ERZ1645187 | MGnify/ENA primary metagenome ERZ1645187 (study PRJEB40837, sample SAMN11349314) | freshwater sediment metagenome | isolation source: river sediment | host: Sediment | place: India: Wazaribad , New Delhi | collected 2017-02-21 ... | reverse complement strand
GTTTGGGATCGGTGTCGACCAGGTTGGTGGCCGGGGAAAAGCCGCAGGTGTTGGCATCTTCGAGGTTGTAGCTGGCGCTGGTCAAAGCGGCTTCCAGGAAACAATTATTGGGCGTGGCCGAGCCGAGCCGTTTATTGCCCGCAAGGATCGTACCCCGCAGGGTGAGGGAGGCGGTGTTTACGGTGTCCACCATCGTGCAGAGGCCGGAACTTTGCAAAATATCGAAAGTCAGGTTGTCGGTTATCGTACAAAAGTTGACTACCGCTGTTCCGGGCCCGCTCACGGCCAAGGCGCAGCGACCGCCGTCAAAACCGTCAAACCCGTTGAAATGAATGGTTGTGTTCTCCAGCAGCAGGTCGCCACCAGCCAGTATGCCGCTGCCAAACATGGCCAGGTTTTCGGTGATCAGGCTTTGCTTGATGGTAGTTGCCTTGCCATTAAAAAGTCCGCCGCCGCGACGAGCCCGGTTGCCGGAAACGGTGCACTGTACCATCGTCAGCGAACCACCATTGAGTATACCCCCGCCAGTCACATAATTCGAGTTGTCGCCAACAGCAGTGTTGTTCCTGACAACCACGTTGTTCAAGGTGAGATTTTCGCGGTTTTGAATGCCCGCGCCGCCAGGGAGTGAAACAGTTGGAGTAACCCTGCCGTTTTGTATGGTCAGATTTTTCAGAACAACAGAGATACCCTCAAGTTTAAAGCTGAATAGAATATCGAACACCCGGTCAATGGCGTTGCCGTCGATGATCGTTTTGTCCGGACCGGCGCCGGTGATGGTGACCGAGTCGCGGATGTCGAGGTCGCCGGCGGAGTTCGTATCGTCACCGCTGCCGGTAATGGTCAGGGTATAGATCCCCGCCGGAAGGATGATTTCGTCCGGTCCCGGATTGCTGTTGGCACTGTTTAGAGCTGAACGGAGGCTGATTTTGGGGTCAGAAGGAAGGAATGGTAAATAATCGTCTTGGGTATTAACGGTATAGGGATCCGCGGGCGACGCCGTTGCCGGCAGCAGAGCTAGGCCGGCCAGGGCGAGGGAGAAGAGCAGGGATCGAACCGACAATGTGGCGGTGAACATGGCGTCTCCTCCCATGGCTGGTCGGTGATGGTGTGGCAGGAAAACCATGACGGAAAACCAGTAAAAAAGCAATCGCCATCCACCTGCAGGCCGGGCATTTTCCGTTGCGGCAGAAGGGATTCGATCGCAGGCGGCGATCACCCCGCGTCGCGTCCGGCCTTTCATTGCGCTGCGCGGGTCTGCAGACGGCTTGGGCTGCATTCTTTTTGTTTCGCCTGCCTCTTTTTTGTTGCGCCAGGGCTTGGTCACTGTCGGTTCGGGCAACATCGTGCCGCCCGAAAAAGAGCGGGTGCCAGGCCGAAGAGTTCGTGATAAGAACACCTTGGAGGCACCACAGAACCAAGGGGTCAAAACTGGCATCCATCGTGCTAGAACGCGAGGGCAGGGCCGGATCCGGCCCCCAACGCACACCGGACACGCGCATGGGTACACGAAACCTGACATACACGCCGATCCTCATGGCACTGGCCGTGGTCCTCTGCCTGCCCGGCGAGGCCCGGGCCCTGCAGGTGCACGGCGGGCCGGAAGGGCTGTATGTCCACCAGATGGCCCACCTGCACTACTTCCTCGCGCTGGGCTACTTCTTCTGGGATATCCGCCGCACCGCCTTCACCGGCCGCGGCTGGCGCTACCTGCAGCTCTACTGCATCCTCATGGCCGCCTGGAACGTGCTCGCCTTTGTCGGCCACATCGTCGGCGTCTACCTGCACCCGGACGAACTGCTGCGCACCAACGGCTACCTGTCCACCTACCTGCTCGGGCCGCTGGACCTGCACAAGCTGACCTTCTACGCCACCAAGCTCGACCACCTGCTGTGCATGCCGGCCCTGTTCTTCCTGTTCATCGGCATGCGCTCGTTCTACCATTCGGTGGCGCAAGAGCACTCCAGGGGGAGCCGATGAACGGCCTGCCCATGCTGCCGGCCATCCTCGTGGATGTGGCCGGATCGGCGCTCAACATCCTGTTTTCGTTTCTCGCCACCTGGTACGCCTTCCGCCTGACCCGGCTCAAGCCCGACAACTTTCTCTGGGGCTACCTGTTCTACGTCACTCTGGCCATCTCGGCCTTTGCCATCAGCCGGGCCGTGGGCCACATCAGCCGGGAACTCCTGCAGGTCGCCGGCCGCGGTGACATCTGGCAGGCGATCGGCCCCTACTCGGGCGCGTTCAACACCCTGTTCATGATCTCGGTGGCCGCGGTGATGATCTTCTATCACAAGGGCGTACAGGCCTACGAGGCCATCGAGCAGGAGGCGGCCAAGCTCAAGCAGTCCAAGATGCGGCTGGCCCAGGCGGCCCGGGAACTGAAGGAGCTGAACCTCAACCTTGAGGAAAAGGTCGAGGAGCGCACCGGCGAGCTGTCCAAGTCGGAGAAGAAGTTCCGCCACCTGTTCACCGCCTCCAAGGACATGGTGTTCTTCACCGACAACCGCCAGAACATCGTCGACATGAACAGTTCGGGCTTCGGCATGCTCGGTTATTCGCACCTGGAGTCCATCCGCCTCAGTCTGCGCGACATCTTCCGTCACGAGGGCGACGTGGATACCTTCGTCGCCCTGCTTGCCCGCGACGGCTTTGTCAGCGACCTGGAGGCGGAGTTCGTCAAGAAGGACGACGCCACCATCTACGTGCTCATCTCGGCCACCGCCCTCTACGACGACGAGGGCAACATCACCGGCGCCGAGGGCATCGCCAAGGACCTGACCCGACTGAAGACCATGATGGAGCAGCTCGTCTCCAGCGAGAAAATGGCCACCGTCGGCCAGATGGCCGCCGGCATCGCCCACGAGATCAACACCCCGCTGGGCATCATCCTCGGCTACACCCAGCTGATGATGGACGACTTCGAGCGGGATTCCGAGACCTACCAGAATCTGGAGGTGATCGAGCGGCAGACCAAGGCCAGCCGCAAGATCGTCGCCGACCTGCTCAAGTACTCGCGCCAGTCGGGCAGCGCCCGCGAGTCGGTGAACTGCAACGAGATCGTCCAGGATTCGGCCGCGGTCACCGAGCACAACCTCAACCTGAGCCACATCAAGGTGCAGCTCGACCTGGCCGCGGACCTGCCGCTCATCGTCGGCGACCCGGAAAAGCTGCGCCAGGTGATCGTCAACCTGATCAACAACGCCCACCACGCCATGGAGGCCAGGGGCGGCGGCGAACTGCTGCTCGCCACCGGCGTGGACCGGGAGCGGGGCCTGGTGCGGATCGAAGTGCGCGACAGCGGCGACGGTATCCCGGAGCAGATCAAGGCGCGCATCTTCGATCCCTTCTTCACCACCAAGCCGGTGGGCAAGGGCACCGGCCTCGGCCTGTCCGTGTCCTACGGCATCATCCAGGAGCACGGCGGCACCATCGAGGTGGAAAGCCCGGTGATCGGCCCCGACAACACCAGAATTCCAGGCACGCTGTTCCGGCTGCTGCTCCCCTTCGCCGGGGAGACGGCCGCGGTCAGGGACTAGCGGCCGCACTCACGACGGAGACCATCACATGGCAGAGATTCTCACCCTGGACGACGTGCTCGACGCCACCGTACTCGTCGGCAAGATTCTCAAGAAAAAGGGGCACACTGTGCATACCTTCACCGAGGAGGACGAGGCCATCGCCTTCAACCGGCAGCACCCGGTGGACCTGGCCATCCTCGACATCAAGCTGAAGAAGATGAGCGGCATCGAGGTGCTGGCCATCCTCAAGGAGGACAACCCGGCCATGGGCGCGATCATGCTCACCGGCTACCCGACCGTGGAGACCGCCCGCGAGGCCATCAGCCTGGGCGCGGACGAGTACTGCGTCAAGCCGATTGACCGCAGCGAACTCGAGGAAAAGGTCGACAAGGTGCTCTCCGCGCGAGCCAGGCGGTAACGGGCGCACACGGATCACGAACAGGCAGGGGCGCAGGGTGGACACGCACACGCACCAGTCACGGGAACGGCGGTTCCTCGACATCTTTCACAAGGTGACCAGTCGCACCGCCATGGTGCTCGACCACCAGGAGGTGATGGAGACCATTGTCCGCGCCCTGCCGGAACTGCTCGGCATCGATGCCTGCACCATCCGCCTGCTGGATGCATCCACCCATTCCTTCGTGCTCGGCGCGGCCCACGGGGTGTCCCTGGAGTACCTGTCCCGGGAGGTGATCGACACCGACGAGACCATGGCCATGGTCCAGTCCGGCCACCCGGTGTACAGCGGCCAGGTGGACGAGGTGGCCTGCGCCTCCCTGCGCGACGCGGCCGGGCGCGAGGGCGTCAAGGGCGTGCTCACCCTGCCGATCCTGTTTCAGAACGAACTGATCGGCATCATGCGCCTGCTCACCCGCTCCGCCGGGCGGACCTTCACCCCGGACGAGATCGCCTCGTCCATGGCCCTGGCCGAGCAGGTGGGCATCGCCATCGCCCACGGGCGGATGTTCAAGGAGATGGACCGGCAGGTGCGTTTCCTGAGCGAACTGCAGGCGATCAGCCGGCTGGTCAACTCGACCCTGGACCTGAACGTGATCCTGCAGACCATGGCCGAGCGGGTGGCCGTGACCATGGGCGCCAAGGGCTGCACTCTGCGCCTGCTCGACCAGGAAGGCCGCCACCTTGAACTGGGCGGCGCCTACGGTCTTTCCAAGCGCTACCTCGAGCGCGGCGATGTGGAGCAGGAGCGGAACATCCGCATGGTGCTTGCCGGTGAGCCGGTGGCCATCTACGATGTCAGCCGCGACCCGCGGGTCGAGTACCAGGAGGACATGCGGGCCGAGGGTATCGTCTCGTTGCTGGCCGTGCCGCTCAAGGTGCACGACGAGGTGATCGGCGCGATGCGCATCCTCTCCGATCGGCCGCGGGTGTTCACCGACGTTGAGGTCCGCTTCGCCGTCACCCTGGCCGAGGTCGGCGGCACCGCCATCCGCAACGCCCGCAACTACCAGAAGATCAACCTGCTGCTCGGCCGCATCGAGGGGCACGAAAAGTTCCTGGCCGACATCATCAACAGTCTCCAGCACCAGCTGCTCGTGCTCAACCGCCAGCGCCGGGTGGTGCTCGCCAACCGTGTCTTCCTGGAGGCGGTGGGCAAGGAGGAGGCCGAGGTGCTCGGCACGCCCTACGGCGCACTCTGCCAAAGCGAAGGGGAGGGCCGCAGCTGCCCGGTGGACCAGGTGCTGTTCGGCGAGGAGATGCGGCCGTTCGTCCAGGAATTTCAGGCCGGTGAGGAGTCCCGCTGGTACGAACGGAGCGCTTCGCCCATCCGCAGCGCGGACGGCGGCATCGAGCATGTGATCGAGGTCATCCGCGACATCACCGCCGAGCACCTGCTCGCCGAGGAAAAGCTGCAGAGCAGCCGGCTGCAGGGGGTCGTGGAACTGGCCGGCACGGTCGCCCACGAGATCAACAGCCCGCTGTTCGCGGCGCTGGGCACCGCCGAACTGCTGGTCGAGGACGAGGATCGGCCCGAGGTGGCCGAGGACCTGGCGGTCATTGTCCGCAACCTGCGTCAGATCGGCGAACTGACCCGCAAGATGACCGCCATGACCGGATTCACCAGTACCGCCTATGTGGGCGAGACAAGAATACTGACCCTGAACGAGGACAAGAACCGGAACTGAGGCCCCGTGCCCGCAGAACAAGGAGGTGTGCACCAGAGGAAGATGAGGGGAGCCCCGGCCCGCGCCGATGCCCGGCGACACCCGACCGCTTGGCGGTGGTGCTCGTCATCGGCGGGTTGGGGAACAGTTTGCGTCAAGAGTGCCGTGCGACCTGGTGGTCGCCACGCGGCGCGGAACCACAAACAGGAAGGAGAACTAGACATGAACAAAAGGGGTATGATGCTGCCGTGCTTCTTCGCGGCAATGGCGCTGCTGTTCGGCGCAGGGACGGCCAAGGCCGTGGAAACCGTCGCCGGTGAGCTGGCGGCGCCGACCATCACCATCGACCGTACCGAGATCAACAACGGCGGCACCATCAAGGTGACCGGCCAGGCGCCGGCCGGCAAGCCGGTGTATCTCGAGGTCTGGGCCGAGGGCCACGATGTGCGGGCCAACCGCTTCGACAGCGACAAGGACAAGGAAACCGGCAAACGGCCCTACATCTTCTACATCACCGGCGAGATGCCGGCCTACTACAAGATCTTCGTGCCCAAGGAGATGCAGGCCAAGATCGACGAGGAAAAAAAGAAGGGCAACAAGTGGAGCTATTCCGAACTGCTCAAGAATCTCGGCGCGGGCGATGCCTTCAACGTGCCGGCCCAGGCCAAGATCGACCGCTACCAGTCGACCCTGATGGCCAGCGTCATCGGCAGCCGCGGCGAGCAGTTGCCGGCCATGGACGAGAAGGAGAACCGCAAGCGCTCCATGCAACTGGTCAAGGCCCGTTTCCGCAGCATCAACAACGTGTTCACCGCCAATGTCGACGTCAAGCCGGACGGCGCCTACAGCGCTGAACTGAACATCCGCAAGGGCATCGCCCCGGGCAAGTACCACGTGGTTGCCGTGGTCGACAAGCAGGCCAAGAGCCAGCCCATGACCTTCGACAACAAGATCGCCTTCCCCAACATGTACCTGGCCAACGCCGGCACCAGCCTGAACATCTTTTATCCCTTCATCCTGTCGCTGTGCGTGGCCATCTTCGGCGTGCTCATGGGCGCGGGCGGCGGCTTCATCATGAACCCGCTTCTGCTGGCCCTGTTCCCGGCCCTGCCGCACACCGTGGTCGCCGGTACGGTCACGCCCACCGTGCTCTTCTCCCAGGGCAGTGGTATCCTCAACTACTCCAAGATCAAGTTCATCAACTGGAAGCTGGGCTGCGGCATCGGTATCGCCATGCTCCTGGGCGGCTTCATCGGCCCGAAACTGACCGAAATGATCACCCTGGACCAGTTCAAGTTCGCCTTCGGCTGGATCCTCCTGGTCCTGGCGGCCCTCATGCTCTACCAGACCACCCCCGGGTACCTGGCCAAGAACAAGAGGGAACAGGCCATTCTGAAGGAATTCAAGAAGCGCGCCGAAGAATCCGCCAAGGCGAAAAACTAACAGACTCAGCACGAGGAGGACGACATAATGAAAATAGAGTTCTGGGGACAGGAGTTTAAGGTCAATATGGTGGTCGGCTGCATCGGCGGCTTTCTCATCGCCATCATGTCATCGATGTTCGGTTTCGGCGGCGGGCCCTTCATGGTGCCGCTCATGACCGTGGCCCTGCGGCTGCCCATGTACCTGGTGGTCGGCAGTTCGCTGCTCGCCATCTTCTTCAACACCTCGATCAGTTCGCTGCGCCATTACCAGTTCGGCAACTTCGACCTGCTGTTCTTCCTGGCCATGTTCCCGGCCGCGATCCTGGGCGGCTACATCGCCCCGCAGATCGCCAAGCGGGTCAGCCCGATCGTGGTCAAGCGCGTTGCCTGCGTGGGCCTGATCCTTTTGGCCCTCAACCTCTTGGGCGTGTATTGAGCTGACTGATTCGCCCTCCCGGGCGGGTTCGGCCACACACCGATCCAACCCGGGAACAGCCCCGCAGACCGTGGACACCGGCCGGAAATTCCGGCCGGTGTCCTTTTTTTTTGGGAACCGTCATCCCGGGGCGGGGAAAGGCGCGCTCTGCCGCGCCCGGCGTTTCTTTCCTGTTGGCCGGAACAGAAAAACGAGATATATTTCTTGTCATTATCAGTGGCGGGTGCGATAGTGGCGCCACCTTCAGGCCGGATTTTCCTTGACCGGGAAAGAGAAGATGACAACTTTTAGCCCCAGTATGCTCGGATCCGAGAAGCGCAGGCATGCGCGGGTGGATTTCAGTCGCAGCGTCAACCTGGTGGCCGGGAACAGGCCCCAGGGCGCCTACCCGGCACGGAACCTGAGCCTGAGCGGCCTGTACCTGGAAGGCGTTTTCGATGTGCCCGTGGGCGAATCCTGTCGCCTGGAACTGCACGATACCAATGCGACCTCGTGCCAGTTCTACGGATTTTCCGGCAGGATCTCCCGGCGGGATGAACGGGGCATCGGTGTCGAGTTCACCTCCATGGGTCGGGAAAGCCTCATGTTTCTGCAGACCATGGTCCTGTACTGCGCGGACGACCCCATCGGCGCGGCCAGTGAGTTTCACGAGGAGTTCGCCCCCGGTCCCCCCCCTGTCTGCTGAGGGGGCCGCCCAAAACAGGACATCACTGCCCGGCCCGCAGGGATGTCTCGTACCGCTGATCAGATCGGGCCCCCTTTTTCGCGGTCCTTCGCCCGCTTCCCCCTCCGGTTTCCGGCATGAACCAGTCACCACAAGCAACCAAGTCAGTGCTCCACCTTTTTGGCGGGCTCGGCGACACCACCCTGTATGTCCTCTCGGATCTGGGCCGCATGGGCCTGTTTCTCCTGCACGCCGTTCTCGGCCTGTTCCGGCGGCCTTTCCGTTTTCGCGAACTGGTCAAGCAGACCTGCTTCATCGGCGCCAGTTCGTTCACGGTCATCTTTTTCACCGCCCTGTCCGTGGGCATGGTGCTCGGGTTGCAGGGCTACTACTCGCTGAACAAGTTCGGCGCCGAAGGCATGCTCGGCTCGGCCGTGTCCCTGTCGCTGGTCATGGAACTCGGGCCGGTGCTGACCGCGCTCATGGTCGCCGGCCGGGCGGGTTCGGCAATGTGCGCCGAGATCGGCATCATGCGCATTTCCGAACAGATCGACGCCCTCGAGTGCATGGCCATCGACCCCTTCCGCTACCTCGTCTCGCCCAAGTTCCTGGCCACCCTCATTTCGGTGCCGCTGCTCACCGGGCTGTTCAACGTGGTCGGCATCGCCGGCGGCTACATCGCCGGGGTCAAGCTCATGGGCGTCAACGGCGGCGCCTTCATCGCCGGCATGCAGCAGAGCGTGACCAACCACGACCTGCGCATGGGTGTGATCAAGTCCTTTGTGTTCGCGCTCCTGGTGGTGTGGATCTGCACCGGCCGGGGCTACTTCGTCCAGAAGATCAGGGGCGCGGGGTTCGGCGCGGAGAGCGTCAGCAAGGTGACCACCCAGGCGGTGGTGCTCAGTTCCATCGCCGTGCTGGTCTTCGACTACCTGCTCACCGCGGTGCTGCTGTGAGCGGCGCGGACAACACTCCCCGGCCGGACTGGGCCATCCGTTTCGTCGACGTGTGCAAATCGTTCGGCGATCGCAACAAACGCCACACCGTGCTCGACCGGGTCAGTTTTTCCGTGCCCAGCGGTCGGACCACGGTGATCGCCGGCGGCAGCGGCCAGGGCAAGAGCGTCATCCTCAAGCTGATCCTCGGGCTGCTGCGGCCGGACTCCGGCCAGGTGCTGGTCGGGGACAGGAACATCGCCGCCCTGGATTACGACGAACTGCAGGAAACGCGCATGAAGTTCGGCGTGCTCTTCCAGGGCTCGGCCCTGTTCGACAGCCTGAACGTGTTCGAGAACATCGCCCTGCCGCTCAAGGAGCGGACCAGGATGACCAGCGCCCAGATCCGCGAGCGCGTGTCCGCGACCCTGGAACAGCTGGGCCTGACCGGCCACGAGGACAAGTACCCGGCCCAGCTCAGCGGCGGCATGAAAAAAAGGGTCGGACTGGCCCGGGCCTTGCAATTGGACCCGGAGATCGTGCTCTACGACGAGCCGACCACCGGTCTCGACCCGGTCATGACCAAGGAGATCTACGAGCTGTTCACCAACACCCAACAACGGCTCGGTTACACGGCGGTGATCGTCAGTCACGACATCCCGCAGGTGTTCGACCTGGCCGACCAGATCATCCTGCTGAACAAAGGTGAGTTCGACGTGTTCACCGACGTCAGCCAGATTTCCGCCTCGACCAAACCGTTCATCCGCGAATTCGCGCGAATGGTCATGGGTATGGAAGGCGAGTGAGCAACAGGAGGAGAGAAGAGATGGGAAATTCCCGCGTGGAGATAACGGTCGGCCTGTTCCTGGTCATGGGCTTCCTGGCGCTGGGCTGGCTGGCCCTGCAGCTGGGCGAGGTGCCCTGGCTGACCGAGGCCAAGACCTACACCCTGAACGCCGAATTCAGCAACATTTCCGGGGTCAAGTCGGGCGCGGACATCCAGATTTCCGGGGTGACCGTGGGCAAGGTGCGGCAGCTGCGCCTGAGCGAGGACAACCTGGCCATCGTCACCATGCAGCTCGACAAAGGCGTCTCGGTGCCGGTGGATTCCATGGCCTCGGTCAAGTCGCAGGGCATCATCGGCGACAAGTTCATCCAGATCACCCTGGGCGGAGACGAAACCGCCTACCAGCCCGGGGAGACCATCGTGGACACGGAATCGGCCGTGGATCTGGAATCGCTCATCAGCAAGTTCGCCTTCGGCCAGGTGGACAAATAACCGGAGTCACCGTCGCCATGCTCACCCCGCGCGTCCAACTCTTCGTCCTTCGCCTGCTCCTTTGCCTGAGCCTGACCTGGGCCGGTCCGGCCGCTGCCGTCGATTACCTCGACGACGCCGCCTACGAGGAGACCGCGGCCGAGGCGAACGTTCCTGACCCGATCGAGCCGTTCAACCGGGCCATGTTCGCCTTCAACGACACCCTGTACGTGTGGGTGCTCGATCCGGTCGCCACCGGCTACAGCAAGGTGCTGCCGGCGGACATCCGCGGCTGCATCGGCAATTTTTTCAGCAACCTGGCGGAACCGGTGCGCTCGGTCAACTGCCTCCTGCAGGGCAGGTTCCGCGACTCAGGCCTGGCCCTGAGCCGCTTCGCGATCAACTCCGTGTGCGGGGTGTTCGGTCTGGCCGACCCGGCCTCGAAGGAGTTCAAGATCGCGCCGGTCCGCGCCAGCCTGGGGGAAACCCTGGGGGTGTGGGGACTCGGGGACGGCTTCTACCTGGTGGTGCCGTTCATGGGGCCGTCCACCCTGCGCGATTTCACCGGTGATGTGGTCGACTCCATCGCCAGGTCCTCGTATGCGCCCTGGAACGACGATTTCACCACCTCGGCAACCGTGTACGGCTCGAACTCGATCAACCGGGTCTCGCTCCACCTCGGTGAGTACGAGGAGATGAAAAAACTGAGTTTCGATCCCTATGTCGCCTTCCGGAACGGCTATTTCCAATTGCGCGAAAAGAAGCGCGACCATCTCGAGTAAACCGCGGTTCATCGCCACAAACCCCGGCAGCGGCCGGGACGAGAGGAGTGTCATGCTGTCCAGAAAATTGTCGGTCTTTTGCGTTGTTACTGCCTGTCTCGTTGTTCTCGGTCTGGGGCTCACCCCGCCCGCCGCCTCCGCGACCCCTGATCCCACGGAACAACTCCGTCCCTTTCTCAAGAAGGTGACCGATACCCTGGCCGATCCGGGGCTGAAAACCATCCCGAAGAAAGACCAGGCTGAACGGCTGGTGGGCGTCGTCCGCGAACGGTTTGATTTCCGGGAGATGTCCAAGCGGGTGCTCGGCCAGCAATGGCGCAAGCTCGATGCCCCGCAGCAGGCCCGGTTCGAGGATTTGTTCACCGACCTGCTGCAGTACGCCTATGTGGGCAAGATCGAGGAATACTCGGGCCAGACGGTGGAGTTCGTCCAGCAGCGCATCAAGGCCAACCGGGCCGAGGTGCAGACTCTGCTGGTGGACAAGGACAAATCCATCCCGGTTTCCTACATCATGCTCCTCCATGGGCAGGACTGGATGGCCTACGATATCGTCGTCGAGGGGGTCAGCCTGGTTCGCAACTACATGGAGCAGTTCAGCGAAATTCTCCGGAAAGACGGCTATCCCGGTCTGCTCAAGCAGATCGAGGAAAAGGTCCGGCAGTTCGAGCAGGAAACCAAGCGGACCTGACCGTCGTCGTCCTTTCCGGGACCGCCCGCATCGATGCGGGCGGTCCCTTCCTGCCTGTCCGTCCGTTCGCCAGCGGCGGAACACTTTTCCATTTTTCCAGGAATTGCCTCCCTCGCAGTGCGTTTCCCCTTTCCTGTTCACTTTTCGCTGGCAAGTTTTTTTTAAATTTAGTATAAATTTTATTTTTTGGTAATTTTTATATTTTTACGGGGCTGGGGCGAACATGCGGGTCCGGTTCAACGAAATTTCCCCGCACGGCAGTCGGTATGAACTGCGGGAAATAGAAGGGCTCGAGGACCAGCAGGACTTCAGGCTCAACGGGCCGGCGAGTGCCGTGTGCACCCTGACCCGCAAGGACGGCGACAAGGTCGCGTTGCGGGGCAGTCTGCGGGCTCGTCTCGTGCTCACCTGTGACCGTTGCCTCGGCGAGTACGACTTTGCCGTGGAGACGGAGATGCAGGTGCTGCTCGAGACTCTCTCGGGCGAGCCCTGGCACCTGAAGGAACTGGAGTGCGACAGCGCTGACCTGGACAGCATCCTGCTCGACGAACCGGTTGTCGATCTCGACGACCTGCTCCGGCAGCAGCTGTATCTGTCCCTTCCCGTGAAAAATCTCTGCGCGGAAGAGTGCAGGGGGCTCTGTCCCGGGTGCGGCGCCAATCTGAACCAGGCGGATTGCACCTGCGGGGCAGGAGAGGACCGGTCACCGTTCGCGGTGCTCAGGCAGTTGCAGGCAACCAGAAAAAAACAATAGTCCCTCCTGGGAACCGCCGGCCGGCGGTTCCGGGGACCTGACGGAGGTGGATCATGGCCTTACCCAAGAGAAGACATTCCCATTCGCGGACCAGGCAGCGCCGGGCTCACGACTTTCTGACCAAACCGAGCGTCGGCCAGTGCCCCGAGTGCGGCGAGCCCAAGATGCGGCACCAGTTGTGCGGCGGTTGCGGCATGTACAAGGGCCGGTCCGTTCTCCAGCTCGAGGAGCAGCTCGGCTAAGCCGACACCGCCGTGAGGATTGCCCTTGATGCCATGGGCGGCGACCGCGGGGCCGAAATGGCCGTCCACGGTGCAATCGCCGCTGTCCGGGAGAGAGAGGATCTGCAGGTCATCCTCATCGGCCCCAGCGACCATCTCGAACAGCAGTTGGCTCAATGCGGCTGCGGCGTCCGGGAGCGGGATCGTCTTTCCGTACACCACGCCACCGAGGTCATCACCATGGATGATTCTCCGGTGGACGCGGTGCGCAAAAAAAAGGAAGCCACCATCATGGTGGGTTTCGACCTGGTGAAAAAGGGACAGGCGGACGCAGTGGTGTCCGCCGGTAATTCCGGTGCCACCATGGCCGCGGCGGTCCGCAAGCTCGGTCGCCTGCCGGGAATTTCCCGGCCGGGCATCGCCAGCTTCTTCCCGACCCTGAAGAACCCGGTGATGCTCATGGACATCGGCGCCAACGTCGACTGCCGGCCCCAGCATCTCTACCAGTTCGCGGTCATGGCCTCCTCCTGCTCGCGCCTGCTGCTCGACATTGAAAGACCCCGCATCGGCCTGCTCAGCATCGGCGAGGAGACGGGCAAGGGCAATGCCCTGGTCAAGGAGACCTATGAGCTGCTCAAGCAGAGCCCGCTCAATTTCATCGGCAATGTCGAGGGACGCGATGTCTACCGGGGTGATGTCGATGTCATTGTCTGCGACGGCTTTGTCGGCAATATCTCGCTGAAAATCAGCGAGGGGCTCGCCGAGGCGGCCATGCAGATGCTGAAGAAGGAGATCATGAAAACCTGGCGGGCCAAGCTGGGCTACCTGCTCATCCGGGGCGCCTTTGCCGCCTTCAAGAAACGGGTCGACTATGCCGAATACGGCGGCGCGCCGCTGCTCGGCATCAACGGCACCGGCATCGTCTGCCACGGAGCCTCGGACGGCGTCGCCCTGTGCAATGCCGTCAAGCTGGCGGCGGACATGGTGCACAACCAGGTCAACGCGGCCATTGTCCGCACCCTGGGTGAGTTCACCGCCTGAGGGCGGCAGGCTATGACCAGGGCCATCATTCTGGGCACAGGCTCCTGCCTGCCGCAGCGGACGCTTGCCAACGCCGATCTCGAACGGATCGTCGATACCTCGGACGAGTGGATCACCTCGCGCACCGGCATCCGCTTCCGCCGGGTCGCCGGCGCCGGTGAGCAGAACTATCAACTGGCGGCCAAGGCCGGTCGCCGGGCGCTGGCCATCACCGGTATCGATCCGGAAGAACTGGATCTGATCGTTGTCGCCACCATCTCGCCGCACATGATCATGCCGTCCACCGCCTGTTTCGTCCAGGCGGAACTCGGCGCGGTCAACGCCTTTGCCTACGACATCAACGCCGCCTGCGCCGGCTTCACCTACGGCCTGGACCTGGCCAGCAACTATATCAAGAACCGGCCGGAGATGAAGGTGCTGGTCATCGGTTCGGAAACCCTTTCCGCCCGGGTCAACTGGCAGGACCGAAACACCTGCGTGCTCTTCGGCGATGGCGCCGGCGCGGCGCTGCTCACCGGCAGCAGCGACGGCAGTGGAATCCTCGGCAGCAACCTGCACTCCGACGGCCGCCTGTGGCACCTGCTCTCCATGGACAGCCCGGAGAGCCTCAATCCCGACCTGCGCACCAAGGAGTGGCAGGGGCCCTTCATCCAGATGAACGGCGCCGACATCTTCAAGCACGCCGTGCGGCTGATGGAGGATTCGGTGGTGACCCTGCTGCGCCGGCACAACCTGACCATCGCGGAGGTCGGCCTGATGATCCCGCACCAGGCGAACATCCGCATCCTCAAAAACCTCAAAGAAAGACTGGGGATTGCCGAGGAGCGACTGTTCATCAATCTCGACAAGTACGGGAACACCTCCGCGGCGAGCATACCCATCGCCCTGGACGAGGCCCACAGGCAGGGGCGACTGCGACGGGGCGATATCGTTTTGTTGTGTACTTTCGGCGGCGGACTCACCTGGGGTTCCCTGCTCATGCGCTGGTAAGAGACCAAGGAGAGAAGTGTGGATTATTTCTTTACTGAACAACAGCAGATGATCATCGACACCGCCCGGGAGATCACCAACGAAAAGATCATTCCGGTGCGGGCCGAGCTTGACGAGAAGAACCAGTTCCCCCGGGAAATCCTGCAGGATATCGCCAAGGCCGATCTGTTCAGTATCTTTGTCCCGGAGGAGTACGGCGGCCTCGGCGGCGGCTGTTACGAGATCGTGCTGGCCCTGGAGGAACTGGCCCGGGGCTGCGTGGGCGTGGCCACCAGTTTCGCGGCCAGCGCGCTCGGTATCTTCCCGGTGCTGTTCGCCGGCAGCGAGGAGCAGAAACAGCACTACCTGCCGGACATTGCCAGCGGCGCCCGCTGGGCGGCCTTCGGCCTGACCGAGGCCAACGCCGGCAGCGATGCCTCCGGCATCCGCACCACCGCGGTGCTGGATGGCGACGAATGGGTGCTCAACGGCACCAAGCAGTGGATCACCAACGGCGGCGAATCGGAGATCTATACCATCGTCGCCCTCACCGACCCGCACAAGGGGGCCCGCGGCGCCTCCATCTTCATCGTCGAGGACGGCGACCCCGGATTCTCCTACGGCAAGAAAGAGGACAAGATGGGCATCCGCTCCTCGTCCACCCGTGAACTGATCCTCAAGGACTGCCGCATTCCCAAGGACCGGTTGGTCGGCCGGCGCGGCACCGGGTTCATCACCGTGATGAAGACGCTCGACATGTCCCGGCCCGGCATCGCCTCGCTGGGCATCGGCCTCGCCCAGGCCGCCGTGGACGAGGCGGTGACCTACGCCAAGCAGCGGGTCCAGTTCGGTCGGCCGATCATCTCCTTCCAGGCGGTGCAGCACATCCTCGCCGACATGGCCATCCAGCTCGAGGCCGGTCGGGCCCTGGTCTACGCGGCCGCGCGCCACATCGACCACCACCCCAAGGATATGTCCAAGGCCTCGTCCATGTGCAAGGTGTTTGCCACCGACATGGCCATGAAGGTGACCACCGACGCGGTGCAGGTGCTCGGCGGCTACGGCTACATGAAGGAGTACCCGGTGGAGAAGATGATGCGCGACGCCAAGATCCTGCAGATCTACGAGGGCACCAACCAGATCCAGCGCAACGTCGTCGGTCAGGAACTGAACAAGGAATATTCCTGAGAGGCTGCTCCACATGAATATTCTCGTCTGTGTCAAGCAGGTGCCGGACGCCAAGGACGTGCGTCTCGACCCGAAAACGAACACCCTGGCCCGTGAAGGGGTCGAGTCGATCATGAATCCCTATGACCGCCACGCCCTGGAAGAGGCCGTGGCCATCAGGGAGCGACAGGGCGGCACGGTCACCGTGCTCACCATGGGTCCGCCCCAGGCCGAGGCGGTGCTGCGCGAGGCCATCGCCTGCGGGGCCGATGACGGCGTGCTCGTCTCCGACCGCGCCTTTGCCGGCGCCGACACGTGGGCCACCGCCTACACCCTGGCCAAGGCTGTGCAGACCCTGGGCGACTTCGACCTCGTGCTCTGCGGCAAGCAGGCCATCGACGGCGACACCGCCCAGGTCGGCCCGGGACTGGCCTGCCGACTGCGGGTGCCCTACGCCACCTGCGTGCAGAAGACCCGGCAGGTCGGCACGGACAGTATCGAGGTCGAGCGGATGATGGATGACGGCCACGATGTGGTGCGGCTGCCGCTGCCGGCCCTGCTGACCGTGGTCAAGGACATCAACGAACCGCGGGTGGCCTCGCTCAAGGGTAAGATGAAGGCCAAGAAGGCCGAGATCCGCCAGCTTTCCGCCGCCGATATCGGCGCCGACCCGCGCTGCATCGGCCTGGCCGGCTCGCCCACCCAGGTGGTGCGGGTGTTTTCGCCGGAGGCCCGGGGCGACCGGAAGATTTTTTCCGGTTCAGTGGCGGAACAGGTCGACCAGCTGGTGGAATGCCTGCGCCCCCACCTGTAAAGGGCGGCCCACCAGGGCCGGCAATGATTGCGGATGTATCCTCATGCTGAAAATTGACAAAGAAAAATGCACGGCCTGCGGTGTCTGCGAGGCCACCTGCGCCTTCGGGGCCATCGCTGTTCACGGCGACTGCGCCGAAGTCAACGATGCCTGCACCCTGTGCGGCGCCTGCGTGGACAACTGCCCCGAGGGCGCGCTGCGCATCGAGATCGCCGACAAGCGCACCCAGGCCGACAAGGACGAGTACGCGGGCATCATGGTGTTCGCCGAGTACCGCCATGGCAGCATCGCCCCGGTGAGCTTCGAACTGCTCGGCATCGGTCGCAAACTGGCCGACAAGCGGGGCACCAGCCTGAGCGTGCTCCTGCCCGGGGGGCAAGTGGCGCAGTACGCCGAGCCGCTCATCGCCGCCGGCGCGGATATCGTCCTCCTGGTCGAGGATCCGGCCCTGCAGCAGTTCCGGGAGGATATCTACGCCGCCGTGCTCGAGCGGGTGATCCGTGAGCGCAAGCCCGAAGTGGTGCTGGCCGGCGCCACCGCCATCGGCCGCTCGGTCATCCCCTACGTGGCCACCGCCATCGACGCCGGCCTCACCGCGGACTGCACCGGGCTCGAGATCCGGGAGCAGGACGGCATGCTGCTGCAGACCCGGCCGGCCTTCGGCGGCAACATCATGGCCACCATCGAATGCCCGGACACCCGGCCGCAGATGGCCACGGTCCGGCCCAAGGTGATGGCCCCGGCCGAGCCCGACCCCGCCCGCCAGGGCGAGGTCATCCGCCTGGAGATGGAACCCGCGGTGCTGCAGTCCCGGATCGAGGTCCTCGACTCGGTGGTCAACGAAGCGGACAAGGTCAACATCCAGGAGGTGGAAACCCTGGTGGCCGGCGGGCGTGGCCTGGATTCGGCCAGGGGTTTCGAACTGCTGCGGGAACTGGCCGTGGAACTGGGCGGCGCCGTGGCCGCATCGCGGGCCGCGGTGGACTCGGGCTGGATCCCCTATCCCCACCAGGTCGGCCAGACCGGCAAGACGGTCAGCCCCAAGCTGTACGTGGCCTGCGGCATTTCCGGGGCGGTGCAGCACATGGTGGGCATGCAGTCGGCGGAGATCATCGTGGCCATCAACCGCGACGCGAGCGCGCCGATTTTCAACATCGCCACCTACGGCGTGGTCGGCGACCTGTACGAGGTCGTGCCGCAGCTGATCAGGCGGCTGCAGGAGATCAGGAAATGACACTGGAAAACACCATCGCCCTGGTGACCGGCGGCAGCCGCGGCATCGGCCGGGCCATTTGCGTCCGCCTGGCCGCCATGGGCGCCACGGTCGGCATCAACTACGTGGCCAACCCCACCGCGGCCGAGGAAACCCTGCGCCTGGTGGAGGCGGCCGGCGGCCGGGGGTTTGTGGTCCGCTTCGACGTGGCCGACGCCAAGGCGGTGCAGGAGAGCATCAAGGAGATCATCGCTGCCCGCGGCGCCATCGACATCCTGGTGAACAACGCCGGCATCACCCGCGACGGTCTGACGGCGATGATGAAGGAGAGCGACTGGGACAGCGTTCTCGATACCAATCTGAAAGGGGCGTTTCTCTGCAGCAAGGCAGTGATGCGCGCCATGATGAAAAAACGGTGGGGGCGGATCATCAACGTCTCTTCCGTGGTCGGGTTCGTCGGCAACGGCGGCCAGGTCAACTACGCCGCGGCCAAGGCCGGCCTGGTCGGGTTGACCAAATCCCTGGCCCGGGAGCTTGCCGGCCGGAATATAACCGTGAACTGCGTTGCCCCCGGTTATATTACCACCGACATGACGGACGGCCTCACCGAAGATGTCCAGCAGGCCCTCAAGGCCCAGATTCCCCTGGGAATCCTGGGAACGCCGGAAGACGTGGCGGCCTCGGTGGGCTTCCTGGCCTCGGCGGACGGTAACTACCTTACCGGCCAGACCCTGCATGTCAATGGCGGCATGTATATGGGGCATTGACGACGGGGCACGGGCCGATCCGGGTCCGCACCCCGTTCTGACACCAGCAAACACACAGCACTTTTGAGGAGAATAGCCATGGCAGTTGAAGAGAAAATGATAGACATCATCGTCGAGCAGCTCAGTGTCGATCGGGAGAAGGTTGTGCCCGGCGCTTCCTTTGTCGATGACCTCGGAGCCGACTCCCTGGACCTGGTCGAACTTATCATGGCCATGGAGGAGGAGTTCGACGTGGAGATCCCCGACGAAGAGGCGGAGAAGATCGTCACCGTGCAGAACGCCATCGACTTCGTCGCCAAGATCCAGGGCTGAACGGGCGGGGGAGAGCGTGAAACGACGGGTCGTTGTTACCGGGATTGGCTTGATCACGCCGCTGGGCGTAGGCACCGAGCAGACCTGGAAGGCCCTGATTAACGGACAGAGCGGGATCGGACCGATCACCCGCTTCGACGCCGCGGATCAGGCTTCGCAGATTGCCGCCGAAGTGAAGCATTTCAACCCGGATGACTGGTTTGAGAAGAAGCAGGCGAAAAATCTGGATACGTTTGTTCAGTATGCGCTGGCAGCGGCGAACCTTGCCTGGAAGGACAGCGGCCTGTCGATTTCCGAGGCCAACGCCGAACGGGTCGGGGTGATTACCGGCTGCGGCATGGGCGGACTGCCCACCATCGAGGAGTACCACAGCGTCTACCTCGAGCGCGGGCCCCGCAAAATCACGCCGTTTTTTATCCCGCGGGTGATTCCCAACATGCCCTCCGGCCACATCTCCATGCTCATCGGCAGCAAGGGGCCGAACCTGACCCAGACCACCGCCTGTGCCGCCGGTACCCATGCCGTGGGTGAGGCCTTCCGGCACATCGCCTACGGCGACTGTGACGTGGCCGTCACCGGCGGGGCGGAGTCGGTCATCTGCCCGCTGGCGGTGGGCGGGTTCAGCGCCATGAAGGCGCTTTCCACCCGCAACGATGCGCCGCTGCGGGCGTCGCGGCCGTTCGACCGCGACCGGGACGGCTTTGTCATCGGCGAAGGTGCGGGCATGCTCGTGTTCGAGGAACTCGAGTCGGCCCGCAGGCGGGGCGCCACCATCTACGCCGAGATCATCGGCTACGGCCAGACCAGTGACGCCTACCACATCGCCGCGCCGCCCGAAAACGGCGAAGGCGCCGCCCGCTGCATGGCTGCGGCCCTGCGTGATGCCAGGCTGAACCCGGACCAGGTCGATTACATCAACGCCCATGGCACCTCCACGCCGCTCAATGACCGGTGTGAGACCATGGCGGTGAAGACCGTGTTCGGCGACCACGCCTACAAACTGGCCATGAGTTCCACCAAGTCCATGACCGGGCACACCTTGGGCGCCGCCGGCGGCCTCGAGGCCGCCTTCACGGTGCTGACCCTGCACAACGGCGTTATCCCGCCGACGGTCAACCTGGAAAACCCGGATCCGGACTGCGATCTGGACTATGTGGCCAACACCGCCCGCGAGGCGAAGATCGAAACCGCCATCTCCAATTCCTTCGGTTTCGGGGGAACGAACGGGGTGGTTGTGTTCCGCCGGTTCGCCTGAGCGGTCAAGGGACAACGGAGGGAAGTGATGAACGTTGCCGTGGGCTGTGATCATGGCGGTTTCACCCTGAAACGGGAGATCGTCCACCATCTCCTCGGGGCCGGGCACGAGGTCAACGATGTCGGCTGCCCCTCCGAGGAGTCCGTGGACTACCCGGAGTTCGCCGAACGGGTGTGCGCGGCGGTTCTGGGCGGTCAGTCCGCCCGCGGCATCCTCATCTGCGGCACCGGCATCGGTATGGCCATGGCGGCCAACCGCCACCGCCAGATCCGTGCCGCCCTGTGTCATGAACCCTTCAGTGCACGGATGAGCCGTGAGCACAACGACGCCAATGTGCTCTGCCTGGGCGGTCGGGTGCTTGGACCTTCCCTGGCCCTGGAAATTGTCCGGGTCTGGATGGAGACCGGGTTTGCCGGTGGCCGTCACCTGCGCCGGATCACCATGATGGGGTAACCCCGTCCATTTTTGTTGTTTTCGACCGGCATGCCTCGTTCAGGGGATGCCGGTTTTTTATTCGTCCCGCGCGGAGCGGGTCCCATTGCCTGCAGGACTGCCATGAAATGCCCCTATTGCGGTCAACTCGACAGCCGAGTGGTCGATTCCCGGATCAGCAAGGATAACACCATCACCCGGCGGCGCCGGGCCTGCAGTTCGTGCCAGCGGCGGTTCACCACCTACGAGCGGATCGAACTGATGCTGCCCATGCTCATCAAGAAGGATGGCCGGCGTGAACCCTGGGACCGGGGCAAGATCGTTGCCGGCCTGGAAAAGGCCTGCGAAAAGCTGGCGGTGAGCATGGCCGACATCGACGCCTTTGTCGATGCCATCGAACAGAAACTGCAGGATTACGGCGGCAAGGAGATCGCCACCAGCCAGGTCGGCGAATGGGTGATGGAGGCCCTGCCAGCCCTGAACGAGGTGGCCTATGTGCGTTTTGCCTCGGTGTACCGCCAGTTCAAGGATGTCAACGAATTCATGGAGGAGTTGAAACTCTTCCTGGGCGAGCGGGGCAAACACTGAACCGGGGGAAACCGTGGTACAAGACGACGCATACTACATGGGCCTGGCCCTGGCTGAGGCGCGTAAAGGCGAGGGCCGGACCTCGCCCAACCCGGCGGTGGGCGCGGTGGTCGTCCAGGCGGGCGGGGAGATTGTCGGCCGGGGCTACCACCACCGGGCCGGAACCCCGCACGCCGAGGTGCATGCCCTGCGCGACGCCGGGGTACGGGCGCACGGCGCCACCCTGTATGTCACCCTGGAACCGTGCAATCATACCGGTCGGACCGGGCCCTGCACCGAGGCGGTGCTTGCCGCCGGGATCAGCACGGTGGTGATCGGCATGGCCGACCCCAATCCCGGGGTCACCGGCGGCGGGGCCGACTACCTGCGCCGTCGGGGGGTGGCGGTGCGCAGCGGCGTGCTCGAGGAAGCATGCCGGGAATTGAACCGTTCTTTCATCAAGCACAGCACCACCGGCCTGCCGTGGATCATCATGAAGGCCGGGCTCAGTCTCGACGGCCGGATCACCTTCCGCCCGGGGGAGGGCGGCGCGGTGACCGGGCCAGAGGCCAACCGCTACACCCATACGGTTCGCAACCGGGTGGACGGTATTCTCGTCGGTGTGGGCACCGCCCTGATCGACGACCCCAGTCTGACCACCCGGCTGCCAGGGGTGACAGGAACCCGGGATCCGCTGCGGATCATTCTCGACACCCATCTCAGGTTGCCCCTTTCCGCCCGGATGCTCAGCCAGGCGTCCGCCGCGCCCACCTGGTTGTGCTGCGGGCAGACGGCTCCGGTTGAGCGGGAGACAGCCCTGGTGCGTGCCGGCGCCAGGGTGCTGCGGCTGCCCGAGGCCAGTGACGGTCGAATCGACCTGGCCGCGCTGCTTCGCATGCTTGGTCGCGAACAGGTCACCTCCATCCTCGTCGAGGGCGGCGCCACCGTGCATGGGGCCTTCTGGTGCCAGCACCTGGTGGATGAGTTGCTCCTGCTCTATGCGCCGATCCTCGTCGGCGACCAGGGCACCCCCCTTGTTCGCGGCTACAGCATCACTGACCGCAATACCGCGCCCGCGCCGTTCCGCTTCTCCGTCCAGCAACTGGGCGATGATTTTCTCTTTCGGGCGCTCTATTCCCGCTGATCCCCGCTGTCCATTGCTTCCGCGGCCGGTCGCGGTCAAAGACCGGCTGCGGCTTCGGCCAACAAAAAAGGGCGCCTCCGTGGAGGCGCCCTTGCTTTTTCGTCTCCCCAAAGGGGAGATGGTCAGTCGGAATTGATCCGCGAACGGAGGATGCCCGAGGGTTTGAAGGTCACCACCCGTCTCGCGTCCAGGGTCAGTTCACTCCCGGTTTGCGGATTGCGGCCCCGCCGGGATTTCTTGTCCTTGATGTTGAACTTGCCGAAACCGCTGAGCAACAGATCATCGCCCGAAATCAGCGCGGCCTTGGAGATCGAAAGAAAGGTCTCCACCGATTCCGTTGACTGGGATTTCGTGAGCGAGGGATGCGATTTGTATACCTGCTGCACCAAATCAGCCTTGGTCAGTGTCATGCGTACCTCCTGATGCCTCGGGTGAGCGATTAAACCTTTTGTCCGTACAGGTAACGTTGCCGACGGTTCTTGTCAACCCGACTTAGGGAAGAAAAGAAAAAGCAGCTTTTCCGGCATATTGTGCCGAGGCCCCGAGTTCTTCCTCGATGCGCAGCAGTTGGTTGTACTTGGCCACCCGGTCACTGCGCGAGGGGGCGCCGGTCTTGATCTGTCCGGTGTTCAGGGCCACCGCCAGGTCGGCGATGGTCGCATCCTCGGTTTCCCCGGAACGGTGGGAAATGACCGCGGTGTACCGGGCCCGGTGGGCCATGTCCACGGCATCCAGGGTCTCGGTCACTGAGCCGATCTGGTTGAGTTTGATCAGGATGGAGTTGCCGATGTGCTGGGCAATGCCTTTTTTCAGGATACTCGTGTTGGTGACGAAGATGTCGTCGCCCACCAGCTGGATTTTCCCGCCGAGTTCCCGGGTGAGCAGCTTCCAGCCGTCCCAGTCCGATTCATCCAGGCCGTCCTCGATGCTGATCAGGGGGTATTTGTTGACCCACTCGCTGTAAAAGGCGATCATCTCTTCGGCACTCTTCTTCGGGCTCTTTTCCGCGTTGAGTACGTACACCTTTTCCTTGGCTGAATAGAACTCGCTCGAGGCGGCGTCGATGCCGATGAAAATATCCTTGCCGGGCGCGTAGCCGGCCTGGACAATCCCTTCGAGGATGGCTTCCATGGCCTCTTCGTTGGAGCGCAGGTTGGGGGCGAAACCGCCCTCGTCACCGCCGGCGGTCTGTAATCCTTTTTTCTTGAGCACGGCCTTGAGGGCATGGAAGGTTTCCGCACCCATGCGCAGGGCCTCGGCAAAGGATTCGGCGCCGGCCGGCAGGATCATGAACTCCTGGATGTCGACGTTGTTGTCCGCATGGGCGCCGCCGTTGAGGATGTTCATCATCGGCACGGGCAGAACCTTGGCGTTGACGCCGCCCAGGTAGTTGTAGAGCGGCATCTCCATTTCCATGGCCGAGGCCTTGGCAACGGCCATGGACACGCCGAGGATGGCGTTGGCGCCCAGTTTTTCCTTGTTGGCGGTGTCGTCGAGGGCCAGCATGGTGCTGTCGATGAGCACCTGCCGGGAGGATTCGAAACCGAGCAGGGCTGGGGCGATGACCTCGTTGACGTTGCGCACCGCCTGGAGAACACCCTTGCCGCCGTAGCGGTCGCTGTCCCGGTCACGGAGTTCCAGGGCCTCGCGCGTGCCGGTGGAAGCGCCAGAGGGTACCGCTGCCCGGCCGATGGCGCCGGTTTCCAACTGCACCTCCGCCTCGACCGTTGGATTGCCCCGCGAATCAAGTATTTCCCTGGCGACGATTCCGATAATTTCGCTCATGTTTCTTCTCCACTAGTAGACGGTTCAGTACAGGCAGGTGTCAGACGACACTTGCGATTTTGAAGATCGGCAGGTACATCGCCACAACAAGTCCGCCAATAAGGCCTCCCAGGAAAACCATCATAAACGGTTCGATCATGGCCGTCAAATTCTCCACGGCCTGGTCCACCTCTTCATCATAGAAATCAGCAATCTTCTCCAGCATGGTGTCGAGGGCACCCACTGATTCACCGACATTGATCATCTGTACGACCATGTTCGGGAAAACGCCCGATTCCTCCAGCGGTTCAGCAATGGGACGACCCTCGGCGATGCTCTCCGCCACCCGGAACACTGCCCGTTCGATGACTTTGTTGCCCGAGGTCCGGCCGACCACCTGCAGGGAATCGAGAATGGGCACACCGCTCTGCAGCAGGGTGCTCAGGGTGCGGGTGAATTTCGAAACCGCGACCTTCCGGGTCAGCGGCCCGATGACCGGTGACCAGAGAATCAGGTTGTCGAGTTTCAAACGACCCTTTTCTGTATTGTAGATGCGTTTCACCACCCAGACGAGCAGGACCAGGCCAAGCAGCATGAAGATGAAGTTGGACTTCACGAAATTACTCATGTTGACGACCATCTGGGTGGGAACCGGCAGGGTGGAGCCGAAGTCCTGGAACATCTTGTCGAACACCGGCACGACAAAAATGAGGATGACCGCGAGGATGATGATGGAAATGCCCAGACAGATGGCAGGGTAGGTCATGGCGCCCTTGATTTTTTTCTGCAGGGCCATGGCTTTTTCCTTGAACACCGCCAACCGGGAGAGGATGGTGTCAAGAATACCGCCTAGCTCGCCGGCCTCGATCATGTTGCTGTAGAGACCGTCGAACACCTTGGGGTGCTTGCGCATCGAGTCGGCGAGGGTGGTGCCGGTTTCCACGTCGTTCTGGATGGTGGTGATCACCTCTTTGAAGGTCGGGTTGGCCTGCTGCTTGCCGAGAATCTGCAGGCACTGCACCAGCGGCAGACCGGCGTCGATCATGGTCGACATCTGCCGGGTGAAGATGACCAGATCCTTGCCGGTGACCTTGGGCTTGAAGAGTTTGACGTTCTCCAGGAGATCCTTTGGTTTCAGCTTGATGGTCGGGTTTTCGATGCGCATGCGCTTGAGCTGCGCGCGGGCCCCGGCCTCGTCGATGGCCTCGACTTCTCCTTTGCGTCGTTCACCAAAGCTGTTTTTTCCTTTCCAGACGTAAATCGGCATGGGGGCACCCGGGGGTTGTGGTCGGTGGGGGAAAAGTTGTGTGATAAGAGGTTGACAGAAAACCCGTTAACTTTTATAAAGATGAGCTTTTGGGGGCGTCGGACACAAACACGCCGCCATTTCAAAATATTGTATGGAAGATTTTTTCCTGATTCAAGAAAAAGTTTATATTTTTTCAGGAGTTGGCGACATGAAGACAGACACTGCGGCAAAGTTCAGCGACGGCTCGTTTCTGCCGGTCATTGACAAGTGTGAAGGGTGCGGAAGAATCGTCGAGGTGGACAGCAGCAAGTACTGCGACGCCTTCATGAACCCCGGGGCAAAGTGGCGTCTGGGTTTCTGCAACCTGGCGACCCATGCCAAGCCCGAGGTGGTCATAGTCAAGACCCGGATCAACCCGCTCAAGGCCTCCAAACGGTCGTCGCGCCGCAAGTAAACGACTGCGGGCCGACTGCGCCTCCTGGGCGGGCGCGCAGTGCGTCCGGCCTCGCCAGGCGAGAGGTCTTTTGTCTTTTCCCTGCAGCGCAGCCGATCCTCCAGGCGGAGGATCGGCTGCGCTGTTTCTTTTCGGTTACTTCCTGCCCACGCCAGTGTAGGTAAACCCGGCGGCCTGCATCTGCCGCGGATCGTAGACATTGCGCAGATCGATGAAGACCGGTGCGCGCATCCGGTTTTTCAGCCGTTCCAGGTCGAGCGCCCGGTACTGGTTCCACTCCGTCATGAGCACGACGCAGTCCGCGTCCTCGGCCGCCTCGTAGGCATTTTTCACGTACTCGATACCGCCGGGAAGGCATTTCTTCGCCTCCTCCATGCCCTTGGGGTCGTGCGCCCGCAGCCTGGCCCCTTTTTCCAACAGGGCCGGCAGGATGGTCGCGGCCGGGGCATCGCGCATGTCATCGGTTTCCGGCTTGAAGGTCAGGCCGAGCACGCCGATAGTCCTTCCGGCCTCGGACCCTCCCAGCATCTCCCGAATTTTCCGGATCATCTTCGCCTTCTGGGCCGCATTGGCCTCCACCGCTGCCTCGACCACGCGCACGCTTTCCCCGTGTTCCTGGACGAGCCGCATCAGCGCCAGGGTATCCTTGGGAAAGCAGGAACCGCCGTAGCCGGGGCCGGGGTGGAGGAATTTGCTGCCGATCCGGCCGTCCATGCCGATGGCCCTGGCCAGGTCCACCACGTTGGCGCCAACCGCCTCGCAGACACTGGCAATCTCGTTGATGAAACTGATCTTCACGGCCAGGAAGGCATTGGCCGCGTACTTGGTCAATTCCGCAGTTTCGATGGTGGTGCTGACAATCGGGGTGTCGCGCAGGTACAGGGGTTTGTAGATCTCCCTGAGCACCTGGCCGGCCTTTTCCGAATCCACACCGATGACCACCCGGTCGGGCCGCATGAAATCGCTGATGGCCGCGCCTTCACGCAGGAACTCGGGATTGGAGGCCACGTCGAAATCGGCCTGCGTGTTGGTCTCGCGGATGACCCGCTCGACCTGGCGGGCGGTGCCTACCGGCACGGTGCTCTTGTCCACCACCACCGTGTAGCCCTGCAGGTGGACGGCCAATTCCCGCGCGGCCTCGTAAATGTAGGTGAGGTCGGCGTAGCCGTCGCCCCGCCGTGAACTCGGCGTGCCCACGGCGATGAACACCGCCTCCGCCTCGGGTACGGCCGCGGCCAGATCGGTGGTGAACCGCAGGCGCCCCTCGTCGGCGTTCTTCTGCACGAGGACGTCGAGCCCGGGTTCGTAGATGGGAATGACGCCCTGCTGCAGGCGGGCGATCTTGTCGGCGACCTTGTCGACGCAGGTCACAGAGTGGCCGAATTCGGCAAAACAGGTACCGGTGACCAGGCCAACGTAGCCGGTTCCGATCATGGTGATGTTCATGCAGTGACTCCTGGTAAGGATCTCGCACCGAACAGGGCGGTGCCGACCCGGACAATGGTGGCCCCTTCCTCGATGGCCACCGGGTAATCATCGGACATGCCCATGGACAGTTCGACGCGGGTGTTGTCAGCAAAAAGGCCCTGTGCGGCCAGTTGCCCGGCCAGTTCGCGGAGCATGCGGAAATAGGGGCGGCTCTGTTCCGGATCGTCGGCATGGGGCGGCAGGGTCATCAGGCCCGCGAGCCGCAGGCCGGTTTCTTCGTTGATGCTTCGCGCCAGGGCCGCGGTTTCCTCGGGCAGGACCCCGGATTTCTGTGGTTCGCGGCCGATGTTCACCTGGATGAGCACGCTCAGCTGCCTGTTCAGCGCCCGGGCGTGGCGGTCGAGGGCCAGGGCGAGTTTGCGGCTGTCCACGGTTTCGATCACGTCGAACAGTTCCGCCGCCTGCCGGGCCTTGTTGCTCTGCAGGTGGCCGGTAAAATGCCAGCGGAGGGTATCGGGCAGCCGGGTGATCTTGGCGGCTGCCTCCTGCAGGTAGTTTTCACCGAACACGGTCTGGCCGCAGGCGATTGCCGCGCGGATCCGTTCAACCGGTACCTGCTTGGAGATGGCGACCAGTTGGACGGTTTGCGGATCCCGTCCGGCCCGCTCCGCAGCCCCGGCCATAATGGCGATGATGCGGGCATACTGTTCACAGACCATGACGTGGCCCCTCCGGGGGCAGGCGGAACAGCCGGACCGCGTTGGCCGTGGTCGCCCGGGCCACCTCCGTCAGTTCCACCTGTTTCAGTTCAGCCACCATCTGGGCGGTGTAGAGCAGCAGTTTCGGTTCGTTGCGCTTGCCGCGGCGGGGTACCGGCGCAAGAAAAGGGCCGTCGGTCTCCAGCAGCAGCTGGTCGAGGCTTGTGGACCGCACCACTTCGCGCAGGTCGGCGGCGTTGTTAAAGGTGACCACCCCGGGAATGGAGACGCACAGGCCGAGATCGATCACCTCCCGGGCCAGTCGGCTGTCGCCGGAAAAACAGTGCATGACCCCGCCCCGGGGCAGCGGGCCGGCCTTGCGGAGCAGGTCGAGACAGTCCGCATGGGCCTCGCGGTCGTGGATCACCACCGGCAGGTCGAGGGTGCGGGCCAGACTGAGCTGATCGGCAAAGGCCCTGCGCTGTGTCTCGGGTGGGGCATACTGTTTGACGTAATCGAGTCCGATCTCGCCGTAGGCGACCACCTTCGCCTCGGTGGCCAGGGTGGCGAGACGCTCGAGAGCGGCACCGGTGGCGCCGACGGCGTCATGGGGATGGAAGCCGATGGTGGCGTACACACCGGGGTACCTGTCGGCCAGGGCCACCGCCCGGAGGGAACTCGCTTCGTCGATGCCGATGGTGACGATGCGTCGCACCCCGTGTTCCGCGGCGGCACGGATCACCGCCTCCAGGTCGGCGGCAAAGGGCTCCATGTCGAGGTGGCAGTGGGTATCGATCAGTTCGGCGTCCGCCCCCAGGGCCGGCAATGCCTGCTGCACCCGCTTCATCGCGACCCTTCAGGGGAAAAGGCAAGCGTCGCCGCGGTGCTCCGGTTCGGCAAAGGTGCGGTGACCGGTCGGCCGTGATCAACTGGACCCGCCGTGTACCGCGGTGCGCGGTAAAGGTGTGCCGTGGGGAGAATGTTTGTTGACATAACAACCTTGTTTTTCTACAACATGTTGGTCTTGCCCCGGGCCGGCGCGCTGATCGGTGCGGGCGGGAGGCAAGCTATAGTGGTGGCTATTTTCGCCAGCGCTGGTATCATCTGCGCCCAGGCGACTCCGGCCGGAAACGCCCGGTCCTCAGGGGTTCGGGCCGGCCGCCGGTCGTGGCGCATCGCGTTCACCCGGTCTCTTAGGGCAACCCCGCGCCGGTAACCGACGGGGCGCGCAGTTGCCGGTCACCTTTTACCAAAACCGGAGGAAGAGTTGCATGAACAAACGTACCCAGATCACATTCCTGACCGTGGCCTTCCTGGCTGCCACCGTGATGCTCGCCGGCTGTTCGTCGATGCGAAAATCCAAACCCGTCGATGATGTCGGCGGATTGCCGCAGATAGCAAGTTTTGCCGATGACATCAAGGACATCAACGTGCCGTCCGAACTGGTGTGGGACCGCAAGGGTTCGATGAGCATCAAGACCGAATCCTTCCGCGGCGGCATCTGGCGGTACAAGGGGCGGGCGGAAATCCTTTCCCTGAAGGACTACCTGGTCAACTCGATGCGTGACAACAAGTGGAAGCTCGTCGGGGAAACGACCTCCAAGGATATCATGCTCGCCTTCACCAAGCCCAGCCAGACCTGCATGATGGTCATCTCCGACGGCATGTTCGGCAGGGTGGATCTCACCCTGTACATCTCCATCGACAAAACGGCCGCGGCAGGTATGAATCCTTTTGGCGAACCTGTCAATCAGTAAGTGCCGCCGCTTATGACCGGTCTGCAGGGAAAACGAATCCTCTTCGGGGTGACCGGGTCCATCGCCGCCTACAAGGCGGCCGAGTGGGTCCGGGCCCTGGTCAAGGAAGAGGCGATGGTCAGCGTGGTGCTGACCGAGGCGGCCGAACGGTTCGTCTCGGCCCTGACCTTTGCCGCCCTTTCCGGCAACCCGGTGCACCGGGACATGTTCGACGAGGCGCCGGACCGGGTCATGGCGCACATCAACCTGTCGCGCGAGCACGATGTCATCGTGGTGGCGCCGGCCACGGCGCAGACCATGGCCCGGCTCGCCAACGGCATGGCGGACAGCCTGCTCGCCTCGGTCATTCTGGCCGCGCGCATTCCCGTGCTTGTCTGCCCGGCAATGAATTCCGCCATGCTGGCCCACCCCGCCACCCAGGAGAACATCACCCGGCTGCGTGGCTTCGGCTACCACCTGGTGGAACCGGCCAGCGGCGCACTGGCCTGCGGTGAGAGCGGGGCAGGGCGCCTGGTCGACTGGGAGGTCGGCCGCGAGGCCCTGCTCGGTCTGTTCGCGCCGCAGGACCTGCAGGATAGGCGCGTGCTGATCACCGCAGGTCCGACGCGGGAGCCCATTGACCCGGCACGCTACATCAGCAACCGCTCGAGCGGCAGGATGGGGTACGCCCTGGCGCGCACCGCGCGCCGCCGGGGGGCGGCGGTGACCCTTATCAGCGGCCCGGTCAGCCTGCCCGCACCGCCCGGCGTCGAGGTCATCCGGGTGACCACCGCGGCGGAGATGGCCGCCGTGGTCGCCCAGCAGGCGGCTACGGCCCAGATCATCGTCAAGTCGGCGGCTGTGGCCGATTTCCGGCCGGCCGCCTACCAACAACAGAAGATCAAGAAGCGCCAGGCCGAAATGCAGCTCGAGTTGGTGAAAAACACCGACATCCTCCTCGAACTGGGGCGAAATCGGCGCCCCGGCCAACTTTTGGTCGGCTTTGCCGCGGAAAGCGGCAATCATGAAACCGAGGGGCGCCGCAAGCTGACCGAGAAGAATCTGGATATGATCGTTGTCAACGACATCCTCGGCCAGCAGACCGGATTTGACGTGGAAACCAACCAGGTGACCCTGATCGACCGGGCCGGCAGCCTGGTTCTGCCCCTGCTGAGCAAGGAGGCCACTGCGGACCGTATCTGGGACAAGGTCGTCACCCTGCTCGGAGCTGCGGCGTGACCCGGGGCGGCCCGGGTTCTCCGGAGTGAGAACGATGGACATCAGTCGATCGGAACAGAAGCGCAGAGTCCACGAGGTGGGAAAGCTGGTCGTTGAGCTGGCCGGACTGCCGCCTGCGGTCCTTGAGAGCGCTCCGTGCGACGAGGAGATCAGGGTCTTGCTGCGAACGGCCGCCACGCTCTCCGGCGGGGCCCGCCAGCGTCATCTCAAATACCTCACCAAGTTGCTCAAGACCGAACCGCTGGATGAACTCTACGCCTATCTCGGCCAGCACAAGGGGAAAGGGCTCAGCGAACGCAAGCAGTTCCGCGAGTTGGAACAGTACCGCGACGCCCTCATCAACGAGGCCATCGAGGAACAGCGTCACTGCGCGGCCGTGCAGCGTGACTGGGAAGAGCACTGGCACAGCCGTACCCTCGCTGAACTGGCCGAAAAGTTGCCGGAGATCGATGTTCTGGCCCTGACCCGGCTCGCCTCGCTCTTTGCCCGCACCCGCAATCCGCGCCACAGCCGGGAAATCTTCCGCTCCCTGCGTGCCGCCCTGGAGCAGCACCAGCGCGCTGACACAGCCGGACGGTAGCGTGTTCCGCCCAACCCGAAAAAAGGCCGGCGCGGCAGCGCCCGGCCGTTGTCACTCCGCCTTTTTCATTCTCCGGGCATAGCCTGCCGCTTCCATGCCGGCAACGCACCCTTCGCCCACGGCCTTGGCCATCTGGTAGGGAGGACCGACAATGTCGCCGGCGGCATAGATGCCGGGGATGTTGGTCTCCTGTTTGTTGTTCGTGGCAATGTATTTGAACGACTCTGAGTCGAGTTGTACGCCGATCTGGGTGGCGAGTTCCAGCGCACCCTTGGAGCCCAGTTCGATGAACAACCCCTCGGTGTCCAGTGTGCGGCCGTCGGCCAGGACCACCGAGGTCACGGCCCGTTCACCGTTGACCTGCTTGACGGTGCTGCTGATGCATTCGACCTGGCTGGTCTTGAGCCGTTCCGCCAACTCCGGGGAAACGTCGAGTCGTTCGCTGACCAGGTAGACCTTGGCGGCATAGTCGAGCATGGTCAGGGCGCCGTCCACGGCTGCGCTCCGGTCGCCGGTGATGGTGACCACCGCGTTGCGGAAAAAGTTGGCGTCGCAGTCCACGCAGTAGCTGACGCCGCGGCCCAGCAGTTCCTTTTCGCCCGGGACGTTGAGTTTCTTTTTGGCGACACCCATGGAAAAGATCAGGGCGCTGGCGACAACGTTCCGGCCGCTTTCGAGTTCCAGTTGGAACAGGTCGTCAGCGCGAACGATTTTGAGCACATCTTCGCTTGCGATCTCGGTCCCGAAACTCCGGGCCTGCTCCAGCCCGGTTTGCAGCAGTTCGGCACCGCTGGTGACCCCGGGGACAAAGGCGTAATTTTCGATGTGTGCGCCGTACAGGGCCGAGTTTTCGATACGCCCCAGCATGAGCACGCGGATCTTTCTCCGGGCGGCGTGAATCGCGGCCTGGATTCCGGCCGGGCCGGCACCGATAATGACCACGTCATAGGTCGTTTCTGCCATAATGCTCTCCTTGGTGCTTGTCTGTCAGAAAAACGCGATCCGCTCAGCGGCGACTCGTAGGCTACTCGAAATATTCCAATATTTGTACACCATCTCCAGATCGAGGTCGACAGAATAATTTCTTTTGTATATACTTTACGGTTGATGTAAAAGGTGCCCCGATGCCTGCGGCGGTGCCATCCGCAACGGTCGTGCAAGCAGTCGTCACCCGGTGAGGGGCGAGCGCTTTATCGGCCGTGAGGCGGATTGCAGTCCGCGGGGAGAGGGGCCTGTTTGCGACCTGGCAACGGCAACAGGAAACAGAACAGGTCGACCGGCGGCTGCCGGCCGGCCGGAGCAGAACACAACAGGACGGTAGCTCGTGGAATTGTCAATTTTTGCAATGATGGCCAACGCCGGCCTGGTGGTCAAACTGGTCATGATCACCCTGTGCATTTTTTCCCTGGTCTCGTGGACCATCGTCGTCATGAAGCACCTCATGTTTCGGAAGGCGAAAAACGCCTCGCTGGATTTCCTGGATGCCTTCTGGGACAGCAAAACCCTGAACGAGGCCTACGATTCGGCCCGAGAGCACGCGCTCAGCCCTGAGGCGACCGTGTTCGTGGCCGGGTACAACGAATTGAAAAAGATCAGCGCCGCCCGCAGCAGCGGTACCCCGCCGGCCACCCTGGAGATGCAACTGGCCACCATGGACAACCTCAAGCGGGCCGTGCGCAAGGCGCAATTCCTCGAATCCGACCGCATGGCCCGGTCCATCTCCTTTCTCGCCACCACCGGCAGCGCCACTCCGTTCATCGGCCTGTTCGGCACGGTCTGGGGCATCATGACCTCGTTCCAGGACATCGGCCAGCGCGGTTCGGCCTCGCTGGCCGTTGTCGCCCCGGGTATCTCCGAGGCGCTGGTGGCCACGGCCATCGGTCTTGCCGCGGCCATCCCGGCGGTCATCTTCTACAACTACTACTCGAACAAACTGGCCGAAGTCGAATCGAACGTCGAGAGCTTCAGCACCGATTTTATCAACCTGATCGAGCGGGATATCCTCACCAGGACGTGAACCCATGGGGCCGATAGGAAACAACAAGGGCAAGCGTGCCTTCGTCGCCGAGATCAATGTCACGCCGCTGGTCGACGTCATGCTGGTGCTGCTCATCATTTTCATGGTGACCGCGCCGATGATGACCCAGGGGCTGGAGGTCGATCTGCCCGAGGCGACCACCAAGGCCCTCAAGCAGCAGGAAGAGCCGCTGGTGGTTACCATCCGCAAGGAAGGGGACGTGTACCTGAAGAAGGAACCGTTCACCTCCGAGGCCCTGCTGGCCGAGTTGACCGCCATGCCGGTGGAGCAGAAGAAGGAGGGCATTTACCTCCGGGCTGACAAGAACGTGCCCTACGGCGTGGTGACCGCAACCATGGCGGCCATCCACCGGGCGGGGTTCGACAAGATTGGCATGATCACCGTGCCGGCGGAGAAGGACAAGTAAGGCGCCTGGTTGCCCAGCCGTGTATTCCACCGAGTCAGATTTTTACCTCCGCCAGCGGCAGGAGGACCGGCGCTGGGGCATTGCCGCAGCTGTAGCCGTTTCCCTGCATGCAGCCGTCGTGCTGCTGGTCCTGTTTTCTCCCTCCCTGTTCGAGACGAAGCCCATCGTCGAAGAGGTGGTTTCCGTGAGCCTGGTGGCCATGGGCGATGCGGGTGAGGCCGCCCCGCCTGCCGCTGCAGCTCCGCCGGCGGCGCCGATTCAGCCCGCGGCGGTGAAAAAGACCGCGCCGCCGCCACCCCCGCCACCGGAACCTGAGCCGGAGCCCGAACCCCCGCCCGAGCCCGCCGCCCCGCCTGAACCGGCGACGCCGCCCCCGCCGCCGAAAACCCAGGTGCCGGTGGCCCCGGAAACCGCCCCGCCCGAACCTGTGCCGACCAGGGAGGCGATCTCGCTGGCCCCGGAGAAACGGAAAATCAAGGTGGCCAAGGATACCCGCCTGGACGAGGAAAAGGTTCGCGAGCGGGAGGTCCAGGAGAAGAAGAAAACCGAGCAGGAACTGCAGAAGAAGATGCAGGAACTGCAGCAGGTCGCCAAGCAGCGGCAGCAGGAGGAGCGCGAACTGGAGCGCAAGCTGCAGGAGCGCCAGCGCGAGGCAGAGCGCAAGGAGGCTATCCGCCGCGAAGACGAGCGCAAGCGGGCCGCCGCCCAGGCGCGGCTCGAGCAGATCCGGGCCGAGGCCGAGGCCCGGGCCGCGGCCGAAGAGGCAAGGCAACTCGCGGCCGAGGCGCGGGCCGCGCAGGAGGCCCTGGCCAGAACCCGGGCCGATGCCGCCGCCAAGGCTGCAGCGGTGCGCAGTGCCGCCACCAATACCACCGCCGGTCGCCAGGGGGCCCAGTCCATGGTCGAACAGTCCTACTGGGGCCGGGTGGCGGAACGGGTGAGAAGCAAGTGGGTGCTGCCCGAGATGCGTGCCTGGGATCCCACTCTGCTGGCCCAGGTGTTCATCACCATCAACCGCAACGGTGATGTGGTGAATATCGAGTTCGAGGGCCGATCCCGCGATCCGCTCTTTGACCAGCTGGTCGAAAAAACGATTCGCAGCGCCGCGCCCATGCCGCCGTTCCCGCCGCTGATGCAGCAGGACACCACGGGAGTGGGTTTCAAATTCAAGCCGGGTGAACTTGGCAATATGTAAGAGATCGTGTATATAAGTTGTGCCGCTCCGGCCCACGATAAAATTCAGACAGATTTCCAACGGATTATGAAGCGACAAAACAGACTCGCAGTGATACTGGCCCTGGTGGTGAGCGTTCTTTTCGTGACCCTGGCGCGGGAGAGCGCCGCGGAACGGGCCTACTTCGATATCACTGCCGCCAATGTGCGCAAAATCATGGTGGCCGTGCCCACCTTCACCGGTGGCGCCGCCGGGCAGCAGGGCCAGGCCGTTGCCCAACTGCTCACCAAAGGCTTGGAACTGCACGGTTTCATCGCGGTCATCGATCCGGCCCGCTTCGGCGGCTCACGCGAGGCCGACTGGCAGTCCCTGGGCGCCGATTACGTGGTCATGGGTCAGATCGTCGGCGATCCGGCCGGCATGGCCATCGAGGGCCAGATCCTCGACGTGGCCAGCAACCAGTTGCTGGCCGGTCGCCGCTTCAAGGGCACCTCCTCCCAGTGGGAGGACATGACCCTGCGCCTGTGTGATGGCCTGATCGAGGACTTCACGGGCGAGGCGGGCGTTTCCCGCACCTCCATGGCCCTGATCTCCGACGGCACCGGCCGCAAGGAGGTCTTCGTGACCGACATCCTTGGCCGCCACCCGCGCCAGATCACCCGCCACAACGCCCTGTGCGTGTCGCCGCGGTTCTCGCCGGACGGCAACTTCCTCGCCTATTCCACCTACCATCGCGGCAACCAGGATCTCTACATCACCGATCTGCGCCAGAACAAGACCACCAGCGCCATCTCCCGCCGCAAGGGGTTGAACCTGGCGCCCGCCTTTTCCAACGACGGGCGCACCATGGTGGTGACCCTGAGCAAGGGCGGCACCCCGGATCTGTACACCATCGATCGCCAGGGGAACATCATCGAACAGCTGACCTCCCATGCGGGTATCAATGTTTCGCCCTCGTTTTCGCCCGACGGCCAGTCCATGGCCTTTGTCTCCGACCGCAGCGGCAAGCCCAACGTTTATGTGATGAACATGGCCAGCCGCCAAGTGCAGCGGCTGACCTTCAAGAATTCCGAGAACAGTGAGCCGGCCTGGTCGCCCAAGGGCGACGAGATCGCCTTCACCGGGCTGCAGGGCGGCACCTACCAGCTGTTCATCATGGACCGCAATGGCGGCAACGTGCGTCAGCTGACCTCGGGCGGCAACTACGAGTCGCCCACCTGGGCGCCGGACGGCAGGCTGATTGCGGTGACCAAAAAAGGCGGCGGCAGTTCCAAGGTCTGCGTGGTCAGCAAGAACGGCAAGGACGTGCGCACCCTGTTCAACTTCAAGGGCAACCAATCCTACCCGCAGTGGTCCAAGCGGCTGCCCTGATCACAACCGGCAGCTGCCGGCCAGTGCGCTCCGGAACCGTCGGGTTGTCCCGGAGGCAAACACACGCAAGACTAATGCACCCATAACCGGGTCGACGAGAAGACGGGGGTCTGCTATGAAAACCATGAAAACCATCACTGTTGCCGGCTGTTCGCTGCTGCTGCTGACGCAATGCGCCTCCCAGGACGATGTCCGCGACCTGCAGTACCAGTTGCGCGCGGTCAATCAGAAGGTCGAGGATGTCCGCAACAACGCGGTCGACCAGATGCAGAAGCGCCAGGCGAGTTCGGTCAGCAAGATCGATCAGGTCGAGGGGGAGACCCTGCGCATCCGCTCGACCATCGAAGAGACCACCGCCCAGACAACCCAGTTCCGTGACGAAACCAGGGAAAACATCGCCGGCCTGCAGACCTCGCTTGCCGCCCTGCGCACCGAGCAGGACGCCAAGCTGGCCGAAATGAACCAGAAGATCGCCATCCTCGAGGAAAAGATCACCCAGGTGACGGAGAGCTTCAGCAAGGCCCAGCAGACGCGGATCAACGAGGCCGAGAAGCGCGCCTTGGAGGCGGCGAAAAAGGCCGAGGCGGCCCGCCAGAAGGCCGCATCAGCCACGGCTGCCACCAGTGCGGCGGCGACCAAGCCGGTGCGGGTCAGCCCGAGCACCACCAAGACCCGGGTGGCCACTGCCGCCCCGGCGCCGGCTGCCTCGGTCGACCAACCGGCCGCCACCCCCGCCAGGGCCACCACTGCACCGGCCAGGACGACTGCCGCCCCGGCGGCAACAGCCCCGGCAGCGACTACCGCCGCCGCTTCAGCGCCGCCGCCACCACCGACCCCCGCCCCGGAGAAAACAGCGGCCAGCGCCCCCGCGGCCACCTCCTCCGACCCGTTTTCCCAGGCCATGGCGCAGTACAAGGGCAAGAACTACAAGGATGCCTACAAGGGTTTCGAACAGTCCCTTTCCACCAACCCCAACGGTTCGCAGGCTGCCAAATCCCTGTTCTACATGGGTGAGAGCCTCTACAACCAGGGCGAGTACGATCTGGCCATCCTCGATTACCAGAAGGTGATCTCCAACCACAGTTCCGACCCCCTGGCCCCCAACGCGCTGCTCAAACAGGGCATGTCCTTCGAGAAACTGACCGACCACGAGACCGCCAAGATCATCTACAAAAAGCTGATCAGCGACCACGGCAGCAGCCCCGAAGCGGCCCAGGCCAAGGAGCGGCTGGGCAAACTGTAAGCAGCAACCCTTTGGGTGGGCCGGCAAAACAGCGACTGGACCGTCTGCTTGTCGAACGGGGCCTGGCGGAAACCCTGGATCAGGCCATCGGGCTGATCGGTGGGGGGCGGGTGCAGGTGGACGGTCGCCCCTGTGACAAGGCCGGCTGTCCGGTGGGGGTTGGCGCGGCCATCACGGTCAGGCCGGGGCGGCGCTACGTGAGTCGCGGCGGCGAAAAACTCGAGGCCGGTCTGCTGGCCCTGCAGGTCGACCCCGCCGGCCTGATCTGCGCCGATATCGGCTGCTCCACCGGCGGGTTCACCGATTGCCTGCTGCAGTTCGGCGCAACGAGGGTGTACAGCATCGACGTGGGCTACGGCCTGCTCGACTGGAAACTCCGCCAGGATCCACGGGTGGTGGTTCTCGAACGGACCAATGCCCGCCATCTGAGCGCGACCCACATCCCCGAGCCCCTTGACCTGGCCGTTATCGACGCCTCCTTCATCTCGCTCGCCCCGCTCTTCCCGCCGCTGTTGCCCCTGTTCCGTGCCGCCGTCCGCATCCTGGCCCTGGTCAAACCGCAGTTCCAACTGCCCCGGGAGAACATCGGCCCGGGCGGGATTGTCAGCGACGCTGCCCTGCACGACCAGGCGCTGGCCATGGTGCGCGGGTTCGGCGCCCAACACGACCTGACCTGCGCGGGGGTGGTCGCCTCGCCGATTCGCGGGGCCAAGGGCAACCAGGAATTTCTCATGCTGCTCACCGGTCCTGCCCCGGCCGCGCAGCAATGATCGGCCAACGAAACCTCAAGGAGAGTGTAACATGAAAAAAATCCTGTACTTTCTCGCGCTCGGCGTGTTTGCGCCGGCCTGCCTTGCCGGCGGCGCCGGCGCTGCCGAGTTCCTGAGCGTGGCCAGGGACGGCGTCAACCTGCGTTCCGGCCCTGCCACCACGAGTGAGGTTCTCTACCAGTTGCCGGCCGGCTATCCGCTGCAGGTGCTGGGGCAGGAAGGCCAGTGGTACAAGGTCAGCGATTACGAGGGTGACAAGGGCTATATCCAGACCTCGGTGGTGAACAAAACCCCCCACGTGATCGTCAAGGCCAAGGAGTGCAACGTCCGCAGCGGCCCGACCAGCAAGGATCCGGTGGTGGGCAAGAGCGTGCGCGACGTGATCTTTGTCAAGGTCGAGCAGAAGGGGGACTGGGTCAAGGTCAGCCACCCGGATCTCACCGGCTGGGTGCACAAGGACCTGGTCTGGCCGTAAGCGGTGTTCAGCGGCGCCGTTGCCGCGCCGCCACTTCAGTCGCGAAATCCACCGGCAGCCGCACCTCTGCCCCGGCCTTATTGCAAAACAGCAGGTAACGCTGCCGGAGCCCGAACAGGAACAGATCCCGGGTGATGACCACGTCCCGGCGGCAATAGTCGGTCAGCCTGGCCATCTCGCCCTGCCGGAACCATTGCAGGGCGAGCAGGCCGTCGCCTGTTTTCTGCACCCGCAGGGTCCGCTCCGCCAGCCGGTCGAGGCTGAGCCGATAGCCCAGCCGACCGGTGATCGCCTCGAGGATGTCGAACGAGGGGAGGGCTCCCAGATCCCGGCCGGTATACCGGGACAGCACCCGGTTGTCGAACCGCTTGTTGTTGAAGCCGATCACCAGATCGAGGGCGAACAGCCGCTCGATCATCCGCCCGATGGTGTCCTCGGTGTAGGCGGTGAACCGCTCGCCGTCGCTCTCGTAGAGTACCGCCACGCTTACCCGCATCAACTCCGCCCGGTGCCAGCCGCCCACCTCCTGGGCGGACCGCTGCGTCTCCACGTCGAACACCCCGTACCGCGCCGGCAGCCCCGGTTCCCCTGTCGAAACCGGTTGCTTTGCCGTGCCTGCCGAGGCCGGAGCGGCCGTCCGCGGCGCCGTCGTTGCCGTCACGGTCCGCGGCCGCGTCGCCGGTGGGCCGCCGGTTGAGAGTCGGTCAAGGACGAACAGGCAGGCCTCTTTGTCAATGGGCCGGTTGCCGGAGCCGCACCTGGGCGAGTGGACGCAGGAGGGGCAGCCCAACTCGCACCCGCAGGCGGCCACCGCCTGCCGGGTCTGATCGAGCAGCGCCCGGATGCAGGCAAAGGCGCGGGCGGTGAGGCCCATGCCGCCGGTGTAGCCGTCGTAGACGAACACCGCCGCACTGCCCGCCTGCTCGTGCCAGGGGTGGGAGATGCCGCCGAGATCGCCCCGGTCACAGAGCACCACCAGCGGCATCAGGCCGATCAGGGCGTGTTCCATGGCGTGGATGCCGCCCATGAAGTGCAGCCGGGCCGCCTCGGCCTGTTCGCGCACGCGGTCCGGCACCTCCACCCACAACCCCTCGGTCTCGAACACCTGCGGCGGCAGGTCGAGGGGAACCCGGGCGAGCACCCGCAGGCTGCCGGTGGCCACCCGCTGGTAGCCGGTGATCCGCTCGGTGACCCGCAGGGTGCCGAAGTGCACCCGGGTCGAGCCATACTCGACGCTGGCTTTTTTTTGTAGGATTTCCGTGGTTTTCTCGCTCAGGGCACGGGTGAAGTAGGGCGGCCGTACCGGGCTGACGAGGATTTCGCGGGCCTCCAGGTCCAGGCTGTCCACGTGGAAGGTCCGGGCCATGTGCAGGTAGATGGCGCCGGGGTGGCAGTCGCGCAGCACCCGGCCGCCGTCGATGGTGCCGAGCAGGGTGCGCGCCGGCTGCTCGCGGATGGCAAAGGAGGGGCCGCCGCCGCGCAGGTTGACGTGCCGCTGCGGCTGGAGTTGCGGCGAAAACCAGGTGGTGCCGTCCGAGGACTGCAGCAGGTGCAGCTCGTCGGTCAGGCGGTGCAGGATCGCCTCCGCCTCGGGGGATTGCAGCAGCGGCTCGCCCGCGGTCAGCGGCAGTTCCGCGGCGGCGCAGACCAGCTGGGCACCGGCGATGTACGGGTTGTCCGGGTTCATGGTCACCGGCTCCACCGGCCGGCTGAAGAAGTCTTCCGGGTTGCGCATGAAGTGCTGGTCCAGGGCGTCCTCGTGGCCGATGAGCACCACCAGCGATTCCCGCTGCTGCCGGCCCACCCGGCCGGCGCGCTGCCAGGTGGCCATCATCGAACCCGGGTAGCCGACCAGCAGGCAGAGGTCCAGGTGGCCGATGTCGATGCCCAGTTCCAGGGCCGAGGTGGAGATAACCCCCAGCAGGCTGCCCGCAGCGAGGCGCGCCTCGATCTGCCGCCGCTCCTCGGGCAGGAAACCGGAGCGGTACGAGGCCACAAGGTGCTGTCGTTCCTTGAGCCGCTGCCCGGTCCAGATGGTGATCAGCTCGGTCATCCGGCGCGACTGGCAGTAGACGATGGTGCGCAGGCCGCGGCTGACGGCGGCCTCGAGCATCAGGGTGGCGGTGGTGGCGGCCGAGTCCAGCGGGTTGATGAGCAGCACGTGGCGCGCCGCCCGCCCGGCCCCGGAACGGGTGATTTCGCCCGCGGGCGCGTCGATGAGCAGGCGGGCGTGCTCGCCCGGGTTGCCGATGGTGGCCGAGGCGAGCACAAAGGTCGGATCCGCGCCGTAGAGGGCGCAGATGCGCTTGAGCCGCCGCAGCACCCAGGCCACGTGGCTGCCGAACACGCCGCGGTAGGTGTGCACCTCGTCGATGACCACGTAGCGCAGGCCCGCGAAAAAATGGCCCCACTTGGCGTGATGGGGGAGCAGGCCGAGGTGGAGCATGTCCGGGTTGGTGATGAGTACCGGCGGCGGCAGTTCGCGAATCTTCCTGCGCCGGTAGTCGGTGGTGTCACCGTCGTAGATGGCCGCCGCACCGGCATGACCCCGGGCGCTCTCCGGCAGCAGGCGCCACAACTGCTCCAGGGTCTTCAGCTGGTCCTGGGCGAGCGCCTTGAGCGGGAACAGGCAGAGCGCCCGGCTGTCCGGATCGTTGAGGCAGGCCTGCAGGATCGGCAGGGTGTAGATGAAGCTCTTGCCCGAGGCCGTGGGCGTGGCCACCACCGTGTGCCGGCCGGCGAGGATGGCCTCGATGGCCGCGTGCTGGTGGGCGTGGAGACGGTCGATGCCAAGGGTCCGCAGGAGCTGCCGCAGTTCCGGGGCCAGCAGGTCGGTCGGGGCCTCCTGCGGGGCCGCGGCCGGAACAATCCGATGGGCGACCACCTGCGGCCCGAACCGGCTCGACCCCTTGAGCGCGGCCACGTACTCCGCCACCGAACCCCGGGTGTCGGCGGCGTGCTCAGGGCTGTGCATTAGCGTTTGTCATTTCAGCAAAAAAAAATTATCATCGCCGCCACCGTCGGCCGGAATTCCTTGCGCTGCGGCGCTTTCGGCGGCCATGTGACAGTGGGGCCGACTGGGGCGGGCAATGGCCGGATCAATCGTGTGCAACAGGAGGCAGCAATGACAACCATAGCGATCCTGGGACCGGAACACTCCCAGTCCTGGCAGGCTGCCGCGCAGTTCGCCCCGGCCGCGGCGATCCGCGCCTACCCGCACGTCCGCGACCTGCTCGCCGCCTTTGACGCCCACCTGGCCGACTACGCCATCCTGCCGGTCTATAATACCCGCGAGGGAGAAAAGAAACAGTCCTTCCGCCTGTTCGACCAGATCAGAACCGGCTTCTGGATCGACAACATCCTGCTCCAGGGCAACCTCTCCCTCGGGGTTTTCGACGAGGGCATCACCATCGGCGACCTGCAGCTGCTCATCGGCCAGCGCGAGGTGTTCATCCAGTGCGAGGAGTTCATCGAGGAGCGGATGCCCGGCATCACCGAGATGAGCGTCCAGGACGTTGCCCGGGCCGTGGCCGATATCCGCGCGAGCGGCGACACCGCGAACCGGGCGGTGATCGACAACGCCGACACCCTCAATGCGCTCGGCCTGCGCGTGATCGAGCGCGAACTGGCGCCGCACAACCGCACCCGCTACGCGGTGCTCGGCCACGCGCTCGCCGAGGCCACCGGCTACGACGCCACCACCCTGATCACCGAGCCCCTGGACGACCGGGTCGGCCTGCTCGTCGACATCCTCGGCGAATTCTCCCGGCGCGGCATCAGCATCATCGACATGCGCGCCGAAAACGACATCAAGACCCAGAAACTGCGCATCTACCTGGAGGCCGAGGGCCACATCCGCAACGCGGCCCTGGCCAGCGCCATCGAACACATCGAGTCACGGGTGATCCAGCAGCGGGGCGTGATCCGCGTGCTCGGCAGCTTTCCCCGGGTGGACATGCGCACCAAGCATATCCGCTCCTTCGGCTTCATCGGCACCGGCGACATGAGCCGCTGGTTCGCCCGGCGGCTGGAGAGCGAAGGTTACGAGGTGCAGCTCACCGGCCGCAGCACCGCCCTGCGGCCCGAGGAGATGATCCCCCGGGTCGACGTGGTGGTGGTCTGCGTGCCCATCTCGGTCACCTCGGAGACGGTGCGCCGCTACGGGCCGCTGCTCGCCCCGGGCAAGGCCCTGATCCTCCTTGCCGGCGAGTCGGAGCAGACCATCGCCAGCGCGCTCGCGGCCACCAACGAGGCGGTGGAGGTGATGCTCGTGCACAACCTCTGGGGGCCGCAGGCGGCCACCATGAAGGACAAGAACGCGATCGTCGTGCGCACCTCGCGCAGCGGCATGTTCTGCAGCGAATTCGAGGCCTTCCTCTACAAGCACGGGGCCGACATCTGCCACGATTCGCCCTCCAAGCACGACCTGCTCATGGGCATCGGCCAGAAGCTGCCCACGGTCATCTCCGTGGCCCTGGCCATGACCCTCAACGAGAACCGCATCACCAGCGAGGACATCGCCAGTCACTGCACCCTGACCTCGCTCTACCCGATCCTCGCCATGTCGCGCGTCCACTCGCAGAACCCGCGCACCTACGCCGAGATCATGTCCACCGCGGGCGACAGCCGCAAGATCGTGCTCGATTTCGCCCGCAACCTGGACACGGTCATGCGCATGGCCGATGCCGCCGCCATCGCCGAACTGGCGACGCTCATCGACGGCAACGCCGAACACCTCTCCGAACCGTTTCTCAAGGCCCGCATGGAGCAGGCCAAGGCCGTGGACGAGGTGCTGGGCCGGATGATCTGAGCGACAGCCGCTTGACCGCCGGCAGGGCAGTGGTTAGCGTGAGCCCCATGGACAACAAACGCGGAAAAAAACTGCTGCTGCTCGCCCTGTTCGCCGCCTGGTGCGCTATGCTGCTCCTTCGTCCCGGTATCGGCACCGGCCCCGGCTGACCGAGCCTTTCCGCACCGCCGGTCGGCGGCCCTCCCTGTCCCCTGCCGCAGTCGGCAGCGCCAACTCAACCGTGAGGAACCACGAACACCATGCTGTCCACCGTCCTGCAATACCTCGAAGAAAAACACTGCTGCCCCCACTGCAGCGGCGATCTGACCCTCTGCCACTCCCCCTCTGTCCATGTCGGTGACGGTCTCGGCTGGGGCTCGGAGTACCTGTTCATCTGCCTGAACGATTCCTGCCCGCTGTTCGTCAAGGGCTGGGACTACATCGCCAACCAGTACGGCCACGTGGGCTCCTACCGCTACATGGAGGTGCCCAATTCCAAGGAAAACTACAACATGATGGTGGTCGGCAGGGATGCCTTCACCGGCAACGTGGTCGACGTCGAGGCCCTCAAGCGGCAGAACGTGCGCTACCAGCGCCAGCAGGAGGCCCTGGCCGCCCTGGGCACCTGCGTGGCCGAGAAACGGCTCGAGCCGGTGCTGACCCTGCTGCTCGACGAGTCGGTGCGCATCGACGACCGCAAGCGGGCGGTGGCCCTGCTCGAACCGCTCAACGACCTGGCCTGCGTCGAGCCGCTGCGCAGTCACACCTTCCGCGATCCCCACCTGGAGCAGGAGGTCAACCTGGCCATCGGCAAGCTGCTGGCCAACCATTTCCTCAAGGAATGCCCCTACTGCGCCGAGTTGATCAAGTCCCGGGCCACCGTGTGCAAGCATTGCCAGCGGGAGCTTTCAGCCTGATTTCCCCTTGCGGAAAAATCGGGGGGCGGGTATAAAAGCCCTCGCGTTTGCGTGGTGAACGTAGCTCAGCTGGTGGCAGCACCGGGTTGTGGCCTCGGAGGTCGTGGGTTCAAGTCCCATCGTTCACCCCA
>ERZ1645187.350-NODE-350-length-44991-cov-11.388820_pt1 | contig 44991 bp, 34 predicted proteins | sample MGYA00575352_ERZ1645187 | MGnify/ENA primary metagenome ERZ1645187 (study PRJEB40837, sample SAMN11349314) | freshwater sediment metagenome | isolation source: river sediment | host: Sediment | place: India: Wazaribad , New Delhi | collected 2017-02-21 ... | reverse complement strand
GCCCCTGCGGTAAACCGATGATGACCGTAAGCATGTGTATTGTGCTTTTCCAGCCGAAGCTCAACGCTTTCGTTTGTGGCACCCACATAATAACGGTTCAATTTCTCGCTGTAAATGATGTAACAGTATGCTGCCATCTCTGATTCCTAAGAAGAATGAAAAAGCACCTGCTGTACGGCAAGTGCTTTTTTTTTGTGGGCCCAGCAGGGCATGATCCTGCGACCCCCTGATTATGAGTCAGATGCTCTAACCGACTGAGCTATAGGCCCGGGAAATTCGATTTTGAATTTCGGTGTGCAATTTTAGTTAAATTTAGGTGAATGCGCAAATTTTTATTTGATTTTAGATATTTGGGATGGCTTTAATCAGCACATTGATGACATTGTGAACATTTCGGCTGAAGACTTCCAGTATCTCCTCCCATGAAACCGGTTGTTCATCGGCTTTCCAGCAATCGTAGTCGGTAGCCATGGCTACGGCCGCATATGGGATGCCCAACTCGTTGGCCAGGATACATTCCGGCGCGCTGCTCATATTGATGATATCGGCTCCCCAAAGCTGGAACATCTTCGATTCGGCACGAGTCGAAAAGCGGGGACCTTCGATGGTAATAACTGTACCTTTGGGGTGTACGGGAAGATGAAGGTCGCGCCCTGCCTTGATCAGCACTTCGCGTAACGATTGGTGAAACGGATCGGCCATTGGGGTATGTTTCAAATCGTTGTGCAAAAATTCTTCGAAAAACGATACTTTGCGGTGGCGCGTGAAATCGATAAACTGGTCGGGTATCACAATATCGCCCCGGCCAATCTCCTCGCGCAGGCTTCCACAGGCAGTAGTAGCCAGAATATGGGTACAACCGATTTCACGGATAGCCCATATATTGGCCCTGTTGTTGATTTGGCTGGGCGGGATGGAGTGATCTCGCCCGTGACGCGACAGGATGGCTACATCGACGGTCCCAATCTTTCCGCAGAGGAAGTCGGAGCTGGGTTGCCCGTATGGGGTCTCGACATCGACACTTTCGGCATTCTTCAAAATATCAGGGTCTTCTAACCCGGAACCTCCAATAATGGCTATTCGTTTCATGGTTGTTGTGTCATCAAGTTTTGACGGTAGTAAATATCGGTAAAAAGTTGAGTTGCTTCACCCAGCGTCGGGGCAAAAGCAATTAACCCCTCCTCGTGCCCTCCCATCACCAACAGGCCGCGCTCCTGTAACTGGTATTGCACCAACAGACGGGCAATCTCGCCTGACATGGCCGGCGTACCATAAGGCACAGCTTTCGAGGTGGCAGGCAACTTATCTAATAAACGTTCCCAAAGTTGGGCATGATGGATATGCACCACTGCCCCAATTGAGGCGTGATGGCGGTAAACCGCTGCATGGCTCATCGACTCGGAAGAGGCATCGATGAATCCACGGCACCAAACTTTGTTTTGAGAGATATCGCAACGGGTGACACGGGCAATTGTCGAGCCGTCTAACAGCGATAATGCACCAGTAGCCGAGCCTGAAATCATAAATTCATCTTCGCCTGTAATTCTGAAGGAGATATTTCCAAAGCCGACACCCGATGGATAGATACCAATCATTCCCAGGTGCATCAGTTCGCTCCGGCAACGGTTTAGTTCGTCGAGCCATGCTGCATCAATGTTAGGCTCAGCCACCTCGCGGGTACATTGAAACTTGATATATCCTTCAGCCTGACGTTGATTGACCATGATTTATATTCTTATCGAAGAAGCGAAAAGGCGAATACAAATTCCACTGTTCAACTTTTCCACTGTTCCCCTGTTGCCCTTTCGCTACTTTCTCGAGGTTTTGACAATCTCGGTAGGTTTATAGAACTTATTTCTTAACTCCAATCGGTTCACCACATTGTTGGCCAACTGGGCAAAGGCTTCACCCGAGGCGCTGTTTCCGTTCCAGGCTGCCGGGATACCGTTATCGCCGCCTTCGCGGATGCCCATCACGAGCGGGATTTGTCCCAAAAGGGGGATTTCCAGTTTCTCGGCCAACCGTTTGCCTCCATCTTTTCCGAAAATATAATATTTATTCTCAGGCAATTCGGCAGGCGTAAACCACGACATATTCTCTACAATCCCGAGTACGGGCACATCGACCGATTTGCTGCGGAACATCGATACCCCTTTCACGACATCGGCAAGGGCAACATCCTGTGGGGTGGTTACAATAACCGAAGCGGTAACCGGAACGGTTTGAACCAAGGTAAGGTGAATATCGCTGGTTCCGGGCGGAAGGTCAATCAGCATATAATCAAGTTCGCCCCACAAACCTTCAACAATCAGTTGTTTCAGTGCATTCGAAGCCACGGGACCACGCCATATCAGGGCATCATCCTGTTTTACAAAGAAACCGATAGACAAGGTTTTTACCCCATACTTTTCGACGGGAACAATCATATCGCGTCCATCGATCTTATCGAACCAGGGTTGCGCCCCTTCTTCGCCAAACATTTTGGGAATGGACGGGCCAAAGATATCGGCATCGATGAGACCTACCTTTGCCCCACTCTTGGCCAGTGCTACAGCAAGGTTAACCGCTACTGTCGATTTCCCCACTCCACCTTTGCCTGAGGCTATAGCGATGATATTTTTTACTTCAGGCAACACCGGGGCTTTCATCCGGTGAATGCTCTTGGGGGTGATGGTAATATCGTATTCGTCGCCCAACCGGGCCTCAATTTCCTGTGCGCAGGCCTGCGATATTTGCTGTATCTCAGGCTCATTGTCGCGTTGAAAAACGAGTGTAAAACTAATTTTCCGGCCGGCGATGCGAATCTCCTGCACCATATCGAGGGCTACCACATTCTCTTCGGTACCCGGAAACTTAACGTTCCGGAGAATATCGGTAATTGTTTTAGGTATTATTGCCATATCTTGTTTTTTATTCTTTAACGTAATTCGCTCAGGGTTGGTTCGGCAAGGAAAGAAAAATGTTGCCAAAGGTCATTGATGGTCAATCAAGGCAATCTGTTTTTCATTTACAACTCGTCCATCGGGTTCCAGAAATATTGGTTGAAATTGACAATCTGATCATCGGTCACTGTTATCCCTTCGTTTTCCAACAGCTCCTGCATGGCTGACGGCGGGGTGAAATGTATTTTACCGGTAAGCAATCCGTTACGGTTCACCACCCTGTGGGCCGGCACATATTCAGGCTGGTGATGCGACAGGTTCATGGCCCATCCCACCATTCTCGACGAGCGGCCTGTGCCCAGATAGCGCGCTATGGCACCATAGCTGGTCACCCTTCCGGGCGGTATCAGCCGCACCACTTCGTACACCCTTTGGTAGAAATCGGACATAAGGTTGATGATTTACCATTTAATCATTTAAAACAACCGACAATTCACTGTTCCTCATTTATCAACTCCTGATTCCGGCTACGCTGGTTGCGTCCGAAACTGCGATAGCTGTCGTGCTCAATTTCGATATCGGGTTCGACCAGATTTTCGCTATGCGGAATAAATTTCAGGTATTTTATTGTGATGCCGCGGTCGAGCCACTGTTGTTCATAATAGGTCCGGATGGCCAGTATCTCGTCGGCCAGACCGGAATGATAAAGATTGTCCGTTTCGGCCAGCACTTCAAAGTGGTTTATGCTCACCATTTCGCGGGTATAGGTGAAAAGAAAATTGCTGTCGCACTTCAAATGAATCAACCCATCGGGTTTTAGGAAACGGCAATATTGTACCATAAAATTGGTTGCCGTCAACCGTTTGCGTGTTTTCTTCATCTGCGGATCGGGAAACGTGATCCAGATTTCGGATACTTCACCCTCGTCGAAAAAAGAGGAGAGCAGTTCGATATTGGTCCGCAGAAAGGCTGCATTTTGCAGTCCCAGCTGATTGGCCTCTTTGGCACCACTCCATATTCTTGCCCCTTTGATGTCGATGCCGATAAAGTTTTTATCCGGAAATCGTTTCGCCAACCCAACTGTATATTCCCCTTTGCCACAGCCCAGTTCCAGTACAATCGGATTTGCGTTTCCGAAAAAAAGTTCACCCCATTTCCCTTTCAGTTCGAAGCGATTTTCGGTTAGTTGACCAAAGGGTACCTGAACCACGTGATCGAAAGTTTTCATCTCAGCGAATTTCGCCAGCTTATTCTTTCCCATAACAATACTACACTTCTGATTAATTGGCTCGTTCGAGCGTTACGCCCATATCCTGTATTCCCTTCAGGATTCCGGTCTCGCTGCGCATCCCGTGCTGTACTTCAATGGTATAGAAGCCTGGCATTGGGAAAAAGATGGCCTGACGGTAAGGATATTTTCGGTCGTACAAATCGCCCAACCCGCTTCCCAGCCATTTGCCCGAAGGTTCGGCCAATGTTAATTCCACTGTATCGGCAAAGATTTCGCCTTTGGGCGGAATAATCTTGACAAAAAGCCAGAGGTTACTGAAAGCATACTGCCCTTCATTGCGCACGTTGAGCGAAAGATTGTAAATCTTGGTCGAATCAGGAATATCGAGATAAAATTTCAAGACAGAATCCTGCTGCCAATCGGAATGGTTGATATGCTGATAACTCTGGTAAACAATATTTTTTTTACACGAACCGGCGACTAAAAACAAAGCCAGTATGGCACCAATTGAAATGATACTCTTCCGTGAAATCATTGCTCCTGTGGATTTTCGTTGTTTTCGGGACGGGGTCTCCGGTTCAGTACCGGTTTGTGACGTTTCTTACGCCGTCCTTTCGATGCTTTGTCGAAACGGTCGATGCTATCCTGCCCAACGGCATTGTGGTAACCTTCGTTTTCCTTTTCGGGAACGGCAACCGTTTCGCCGGTCAACTGGGCAATGCGGCGTCCGCTACGATTGATTTTAATGATATCGCGCACCTTATCGACCGAAACACCCACCATGCCGCCGGGAACATTCCCAGATGGGACGTACCAGTAAATGCCTTTGAAAATATCGGCTTTCAGGTAATTGTAGTCTCCTTTCTCGGTTTCGATTGGGACATTGGTGGGCGGGAAATTTTTCTGTGCATCGATATAGGCATCCAGTTCGTAGTTCAGACAGCATTTCAGTTTGCTGCACTGACCGGCCAGCTTTTGCGGGTTCAGCGAAATCTCCTGATAACGTGCCGCATTGGTGGTTACCGATACAAAATTTGAAATCCATGAACTGCAACAAAGCTCCCTGCCGCAAGGCCCAATCCCACCAATCCGCCCGGCTTCCTGACGGGCACCAATCTGGCGCATTTCGATACGGATACGGAACGTTTCGGCATAAACTTTAATCAACTGACGGAAATCGACACGTTCGTCGGCAATGTAGTAGAAGATGGCTTTGGTTTTATCGCCTTGAAACTCTACATCCCCAATTTTCATGTTCAGCCGGAGATCTTCAGCAATCCTGCGGGCTTTCAGCATGGTTTCGTGTTCGAGCTGAATGGCCTCTTCCCACTTTTGCAAATCGACAGCCTTGGCAATACGGTATATTTTACGAAAATCGCCATCGATATAAGTGGCTTTGTGGCGCTTCAGCTGTTTCAACACCAAATCGCCCACCAGCGATACCATGCCGATATCGTGGCCCGGACTGGCTTCGACAGCCACCATATCGCCGGGTTTCAACTCTAACCCATTGACATTTCTGTAGTAATCTTTTCGGGTATTTTTGAACCGGACTTCGACTATCTGATCCGGATTGATGGTATTTTGAACATCGTGAAGCCAGTTGTAGACATCGAGTTTGGCACAACTGCCACCTTTCGGGCTACTCGGGCATCCGCGTGCAAGTTTCTGATTGGAACTCATATTGTTGACTTGTATATATTTAAACTGCCTGATCTATTAAAACCGGCAGCGAATTGACTCTACCAATTTTACAAAAATAGTTTTTTTCGCCGAACTATTTTGATGAAAAAATAAGGAAGGGAATAGTGGGCAGTTTGCAGTTGCCGGTGAGCTGCTAAGGGTTGATGCTGTTTATTGTAGGTTGCTTCGATTATTTACGTTCCTCACTGTACGCGAATCAGTTTTGACACTTTGATGGCCAAATCGAGAAAAACCAGTTTTCCGTTGCCGTTCGAGGCAATATCGCGGTAGGCATTATCGAATTCGGCATAGAGGTACATCACGTTGTTTTCTTTGATAAACGGGGCAAAACGTTGAGAAAAAGCACTCTGGGCTTCGTCCATGTAAATCAGGTCGGGCTCTTTCAGGTTCAACAGAAAGTTTTCGCGCAGGTAACCGTTGCAGTAATCCAGAAAGGCAAGTTGCCTAACCCTGCTTCCCAATCCGCCCATCTCGTCGGCCCAGTCAATCAGATCGTCGAGGGCTGGTTTGTAGCCCGAGCGCATCAGCCTCGAAAACTGTTCGTGATTAAACGTGCGGCTATCATCCTCCTGCATCAGTTCCAACGCCGAAAGATAGTTTCCGCGGGCCAGCCGTGCCACCACCGATGGGTTCGAATCGCCCAGCAACGGATGGTTTACCAACGCCGCTTCCAGGTCGTCGTCCGAAATCTTCGGGATGCGAATCATCTGGCACCTCGAACGAATGGTTGAGAGCAGTTGCTCTTCGGCTTCCGACACCATCAGAAAAACCGTATTGGAGGGCGGCTCTTCGAGCAGTTTCAGTATTTTGTTGGCGCATTGGTCGTTCATCAGTTCAGGTAGCCAGATAATGGTTATCTTATAGTCGGCTTCGTAAGCTTTTTTGCTTAGTTTTCGCAGCAGGGCACTGGCTTCAAACACATAAATCATCCCCTGTTTTTCCTTTTCACCGGTGGCACTCATCCACTTTTCGTACTGAGCATAAGGGTTTTCGCTGAAATATTTTCGCCAGCGATCGATATAATCGTCGGTAGTGGGTTCTTTGAACTTATCGTTTTTGATAACCGGCACCGTGAAATGGAGGTCGGGATGAATCAGTTTGGCAAATTTGCGGCACGAGGGACAAACCCCGCACGAGTCGTCGTCGGTTCGCTGATGACAGTTGATATATTGGGCAAAAGCCAACGCAAGGGCCAGTTTTCCGTTTCCTGACGGTCCGGCCAACAACTGGGCATGAGGGATTCGATCCTCTTTTACCGATTGAATAAGCCTCTTTTTGGTGGCTTGCTGGCCTATAACCTCTTTAAACTGCATGGCAAATCTGTTTCACTATTTTTTCGACCTTCAAAAGTAAAAAAATTGTTCAGACCAAAAGCCCCGAACATTAACCCATCGCGAAGCTCGCTAAAAATTTGAGGCCGGACATTACTGTTATAAAACACATTTTAGCTATCTTTGGGAAGTCATTTAAAAATACCGAGAACAAATGCAGACAATTGAAAATTATGACTTTTCAGGCAAAAAAGCCTTAATCAGGGTTGACTTCAATGTCCCGCTGAACGACAACTTCGAAATCACTGACGATACCCGCATGAGCGCGGCAGTACCTACTATCAAAAAAGTAATTGAAAAGGGTGGTTCGCCCATTATCATGTCGCATTTCGGCCGTCCGAAAAACGGTCCGGAAGATAAATATTCGATGAAACATCTACACAAACACCTGGCAGAACTGTTGGGTTGCGAGGTGAAACTGGCTCCCGATTGTGTTGGTGCCGAGGTTAAAGCCATTGCTGCTGCCCTGAAACCGGGTGAAGTTTTGCTGCTTGAAAACCTTCGATTCCACAAAGAAGAAGAAAAAGGAGATGAAACTTTTGCCGGTCAGTTGGCCGAACTGGGCGACTGCTGGATCAACGATGCATTCGGTACAGCACACCGTGCCCATGCTTCGACAGCTGTGATGGCCAAATTCTTCCCGAACGACAAAATGTTTGGTTATTTAGTTGAAAGCGAAGTAGAAAGCCTTGATAAAGTGGTTTCCAACCCTGTTCGTCCGTTGACGGCCATTATGGGTGGTGCCAAAGTATCGACCAAGATTACCATTATTGAAAACATGTTGGGCAAAGTTGACAACCTGATTATTGGTGGCGGTATGATTTTCACTTTCGTGAAAGCAATGGGCGGTAATATTGGGTCATCGCTTTGCGAGGACGATTATCTCGAACTGGCTAAAAGCATTGTTGAACAGGCCAAAGCAAAAGGTGTAAACCTGGTAATCGCTACCGACTGTGTGGCTGCCGATAAGTTTGCCAACGATGCCAACACCGAAATTTGCCGTGCCGACAATATCAAAGATGGCTGGATGGGTCTTGATGTTGGTCCTGAAACCATTGCCAAATTCAAGGAAGTTATCAGCCAATCAAAAACGGTTCTTTGGAATGGTCCTGCTGGCGTATTCGAAATGGAAGCTTTTGCAGCCGGGACCAAGGCCATTGGCGACGCAATTGTTGAAGCAACCAAAAATGGAGCCTTCACCCTTGTAGGTGGTGGCGACTCGGTAGCTGCAGTTAACAAATTTGGCATCGCAGAACAGGTTTCGTACATCTCAACCGCAGGTGGGGCTATGCTGGAAACACTCGAAGGTAAAATCCTTCCCGGTATTGCTGCCGTACGTGGGGAATAATAAACGTTTCCTTTCAGGGAAATGCAATCCTATAGAAAAGCTCTCCTGACGGAGGGCTTTTTTGCTTTTGGGGGGCAAACATCTTTTCAGAAAAAGCGAAGGCTGTCTCGTTGCGAAACAGCCTCAGCCTTTGACTCTGAATCAAACAACGGTCGATTATCTTTTGGCAATCGTTTCCACAACTGAAGTATTATCTGTCGATAGATAGGCCGTTTTAATATGCAATATTCCATTCTGTTCGGCAGCATCGAAATACCAGCCAGACCCCATTTGCGACAATTCGGTTATCGTCTTCGCTGCTTTCATCTTCTTCCCATCGATTAACACCGATGTTGGTCCATTCGCGGTATGAATTTCAAGCAGATAAGCCCGTTCTTTCAATCGACCTTTAAAATTGCCCTCGGCTTTGTTGAAGATGACTTTTAGTGAACCTGTTTCGTTTTCCAAAACTTCGAATCGGGTATTGGCAAAGATGCCTTTGCGATGGTCGCGTGTCAGGCCGTCATCTTCGTACATGGTATAAACCGATTTTCCTGAGGGATAGATTGCCAGCGTAAGCGTGTCGGTAATACACTCCCAGTTGTACATCATCTGTTGGTGCATCGGAATAATGGCACCGGCACGGACGAAAAGTGGCAATTTATCGAGTGGAGCGGGATACTCCATTAACGTTGTTTTGCCATTGTATACTGTTCCATCCCAATAATCGATCCATTTTCCTTCCGGGAGATAAATACTGTCGCGTTTGGCCTCTGACAGATAAACTGGCGCAACCAACAAATCCTTTCCCAACAGAAATTGATACTTCACGGCATCGCCCCAGGTATGGCTGTCGTCGGGATACTCAAGAACCAAGCCACGAACTGCAGGGACTCCGGTCTGATTGGCTTCGTGACAAAGGGTGTACATGTAAGGGGTGAGTCGTTGTTTCAGCATCAGATATTTGCGGTTGATACTGGTAAATGGCTCGCCAAAGAGCCAGGGTTGCTTATCTTTAATTCCGTTTTTATTGTTTGATGCCCATCCTGACATGGTCATCAGTACCGGGGTAAAACATTTCCACTGAAGATCGCGGACGTAAGTCGAGTCGCTACCTCCAAAAATACCATCCACATCGCCGGTAGCACAGTTCTGTGCCGATAAGCCTGACCCAATTAAAGTAGGAATATGCCAACGAATGTAATCCCAAGTTCCCGACTGGTCACCGGTCCAGAGCACTGCATTGCGGTGAGAGCCTGTCCATCCGCAGACCATCCATACAAATCCTCGTGCGTTGCTGTTATTCTCGATACCTTCGTAGGCTGTACGAGCCCCGTCGATGGCAAACTTAAAACCGGGGCCAACCCAGGCCACATCGAGTTTACAGAGCCGTGTCCCATATTCACCCACTTCGCGGGCAATCTTATCCACTCCGCTTTCGGTCCACAATCCGGTATAGAAGCCTCGCTTATACAATTCACGTACAACGGAGTCGAGAGCTGTGTAGCCACAGCCATATCCGTCGTTGGGCAATATCCAACCGGTAGGCATACGGTTTTCGATATATTTGTCAGCAATCAGGCTGATAACACTAGGGGTTAACCCATCGAAACCGGTAGAGGTAGAACCGATGGTATTTCCCGATTTAGCCCCCCGGTTGTAACAGTTGGCATCGCCCATTCCAAGCGCCCAGCGGGGCATCAGGAATGGCTTCCCGGTAATATCGGTATAACTGTTCAGCAATTCTTTCAACGAATTGCCTACAAAATAGTAGCAATCGAAACGGCTCTCCTGCTGAGCCAGTCTCACAGTATCCATAAAAGCATACTCACCGACGGAATAGGTGTTGCGTACCGCTCCATAGCCTTTGCTGCTCATATAAAAAGTGGCAGGATTTGGATTTCCGCCATCTTCCCAATCATAGTCAACGGTCATCTTTATCACTTTGCCGCGGTGCGAGAAACGGCCATTCTGCATGCCACCGCCATAAAACTGCTCATCGTTTCCCCGTTTGAGATACTGGACAGTTTGCTTCCCATAGGTGATTCCATTATACTCTTCCCATACCAGTGTAGCGTTATCGCCACGATAAAGGGCAAACCTTAATGGTTGTTTGTAGGCCCGAAGCGACATCTCGGTCGTTTGCATCAGATAATAGTCGCCCTGATCGGACCACTTACAGTTCACAGTTTCAGTCGGAGTATTAATAATCAAATCATTACCGGCAGGATTGGTAAATACGCCATCGTACGCCATCTCTAAGCGAAATATATCATTACGCAGGATTATCACTTTTAGGGCAGCCTGATTGCAGGCAATTTCGAACAATTGTTCGCCAGCTTTAAATTCAGTGATATTACCCAATTCGCAAGCTTTCGAATAAAGTTCCATCGAAAGGGTATCGTTCGAACGGCGCAAATCATCTTCCTTCCCGGTATAGAATTTTACTTTATGAACACCAATATCCGACAGATTGAGGTTTGGAAAAGCTACTCTAACAGTGTCAATAATACCGACGGGGTTCTTGGGCGAGGCTTTAATTGTAGCGTTCATCAACGGGCGCTTATCAAGTTGAAGATAACAGTCGGTATTGCTTGTTACGGCTTTGGCGCCCAGGTTCACAACCCTGAAAACCAACGAATCATTGGCCGTAAATTGGTTTCCTTCGGAACCGTGCGAGGCAATATCCAATGTCTGCCAGTCAGTTTCGAAGGCTTCAGAAAGGGTGATATCATCAATCATCCAGTACCATTGGTACATATCGCGCCACCAGAATCTGATATAAAGACTCTTCTGTCCGGCGGCCACACGGGTAATATTAATCTCGGAGTTTAGCGGGTTTGAGCAATCCTCACCGGGTTGAATTCCCTGTACAACATCGTATTCTGTCCAGTCGCGGCCATTATTGCTTACAGCAACAATTAATCCTGAACTGCCTTCGGGTTGTTGCCAGCTATTCCAGAAGAAGTTCTGCTGAAATTTAAGCACCACTGACTTTTGCGCCGAACAGTCGATGGCACCTGTTTGCAAATAAGCACTGGGAGCGATATTGGCTTTTTTCCATTTTCGGATATTTTTACCAACCCTCACGCCTGCTGCTATTTGCGCATGATATCCACGGCTTGCAGAGGCTATCGGAGGAGCCTGATAGTTACGGCCTTCTGAACCAGGATAGGGCTGGTCGGTTAGAAACCAGACAGAACTACTGTCGTTCATGGCTTTTGCAGTCCACCCATCGGGCAACTTGCCCGATGAAAAATCCTCTTTCCAAAAAATTTTACTATCAGATTGCTGAGCAAAACCGGCAATCGTTATCAGAAGAAGTAAAAAAGCAAAGAAATATTTTATCATACAAAAGAATGAGTTATATCTTCAGACAAATTACTGAAGGTCAATATTAAAATTACGAGATTAATTATTGGTTAAACAGATTCATCAGCAGTTTTATCGTTCGGTTATCGCCTGTCCAGGTTGAAGCCAATGTACGGGCCTCTTCTTCTCTGCCGGCATAAAGTGCATTCATCCAATCTGTAAGTTGTTTATCCTTTAATTTACTGGTCATTATTTCCATCACCCTATCGGCATCCTGCAATTTACCCGCTTGCTTGAGCGCCAAAGCATAAATAAAATCACCTTCGCCAAGCGGCTGTTCGGCCTCGTTTCGAAATTTTACGATTCGATCCAATGCCGTTGACATAGCAACCTTATTGTTCAACGAACGATAACACAGATAGGAAAAATAATCTTCAAGTCGCTCATCTACAATATATGGGCGACCAACGCCAAGGTTTTCGGGCCACTGACGGGCTAATGCGACTGCGTCAAGAGCTTTTCCGTATTGCTTCTTTCTCATCATTTCCAGCGCATGGCCGAAGTTGGCATTTCGCCAGATAACACGCCCCTCAGTTGCCCCTTCGTTGGGAAGTACATCAATTTTTTTCAACAAACTTACGCATGTAGCATAGCTTCCAGTCATCTCGAGCAGTTTTGCATGATGCAGACCAACATAGTAATTATCGGGATTGGTTTTTGTATTCCTACGGACAAGTTCCAGCGATTTCAGCGTGTCGCCTTTTTCGAGATAAAATTTCGAAGCAAACAGTTCGGTTCGCCAGTCGCTTCCCGCCAATTGCATCGCACGTTCCACATCGTCAGCCGCTTTAGGGTTGCCGGGTTCGTACACTTTGGAGCGAGCCAAATAAAATGGCGAATAATCGGGCTGGTTTTCACATGCGAGCCAAAGTGATTTCCCTTTCTCCTTGTCGCCGGCACTAAAAAGAAGCAGGCCTTCGTACCACTTGATTTTCCAGTTGGACGAAACAGAACCGGCCCATCGAAGTGGCTCCAGCATCGCGATTTGAGAAGGAAAAATCAGTTCAGCAGAAATTGAAACAGCCTTCTCAAGCTTTGTCTGCGCACGGTTGGTATCTCCGCTTCGGTGAAGTAGAAAGGCTTCAAGCAACAACAATTGAGGCGACTCCGGAGCAATCGACAATAACTTTAATGCGTCGTCTGTACACCCTTTCTCAACATACCAACTGACATAAGTGAGCCAAGTGTCGATTGGAAATTCGTTTGTAATTACCTTCCCGATTGCGGCTTCACTATTGGCATCAGGTTGAGAAAGCCATCGTTCCAAGCGGACAAAATGGTTTAGCGGATCGGCAGCCTCCATTTGCGAAAGAAACTGCATCGATTCGTCGGCTTTGCCCAATTTTCGCAACGATATTATTCTCATCTGTTGCGCCTCCGAACCCAATCCGTTGGATAATAAACTCTTTTGGGCATAGCTCAAACTTTTATCATACTCTTTCTTAACCGCCGATAGGGTGGCTAATCCGTTGTAAGCGGCGCTTCGTATCATAGGCTGTCCCGATGCCAATGAAAAACCATCGATTGCCGAGATGGTATCGCCGAGTGCCAAACTCGCCAGCGCATAGTGCATATTGGCTTCGGCATCGTAAGTATCTACGGAGAGGGCATCGAGCGCATATTTCAATGCTTCGGCATAATTGGTTTTGCGATAGTGAACCAAACTCATCCCGTTCAGCGCAGGTACAAACCAGCGTTCTTCAGCCAGCGATTTTTGATATTCAGCTTCAGCTTTACCGTACTGGCGCTGCTTTTCAAGCTCTTTACCCATAACCCAATGGCCATAAGCGGATTGCCAGTTAAAGTCATTTGCCAGTTCTACCGGACGTTTGACTTCACTCTTTGCCGGGTTAGCCTGATAAAACAACCCGGAATTGAGATAGACGGCAAGCTCTTCTAATCGGCCATCGTATTCGAACGATGCAGAAAATGGCTGCAACGGGGTGAGTGTAAGTTCCTTTTTATATTGCACTCCCTTTGTATCTCTTACTTCAAGCGTCCCATCGACTCTTTCGTTGGGGCAAAAGGCGAGTTGTATCATATTTTGTTGCCGGAGCAGATTTACCGAACCTTTTTCATTGGCATAATTTAACCCATTGGTGCCCACTACCGGAAACCAGTATTCGGTCCATTCGTCGGTCGTGCCTGCCATAAAGCCTTTGTGTTTAAAGGGTGAAAAGGTACTTTCGGCAGCTTCCTGATTGAAAAGCCTTCCTGACTGCAATTCAGTGTATTGGCCATCGGTATCGGTCAGTAGTTTTTCCCAAATCATTCCCTGATCAGAGAGGCCCCAAATCCAAATCTTTTTGCCAGGTTTTTCATCATAAGGCGAGTAATGGCCAAACCCAAAATTGTCATTGTGCCAGAAACCGCCATAGAAATCGGTAACATTACCATAAACATGATATGATTTATAGGTGCCGAAATCGTTGTTATCGTAGAACTGCAATTCGCGGCCAGTTTTGTCTTTGGGCCACGAAAAAGCTTTTCCGTCATGACCAAGGTAATGGTTCCCCGGAAAAGCATATTCGAGTTTGCCGTCAGTTTTGAGGCCCAAATTGGTCCAGTGATAATACGATTGTTCTGTCATCTTCGAATTATCCCAGCTACACCGGGTCGAAAACCATGCCTTATCCGATGGAAGGTTTATCTCTACACTCCAGCGGGTACCCGACGGGAGATCAATGGCCCCGATAAAACAACTTACGCTGCCATCTTCATTATTTCGAACCAAATAATCGACAGGCGACGAACATGTTGGCGCATGGCCAATTACACCAAAGTTAAATTCCAAACCGCCTGATGTCCAAGGGCCGCGCATGGCTATGTCGCGAAACTTCACCGCATGGTTGAAATAGATAAATTCCTTGCCTGTCGACTTTTCTACAGCTCCCCATATCTTTCCCCCAATATCGGGAGTAACCCAAAGTTTAATGTAGTCATTTTCCAGAACCACCATCTTGTGTTTTTGCATTTCGCCTTTTGCGGAATACCCGTCGAAGCGAAAATAGGGATAGATAATGCCCGTTTCGGGCACTGGGTTGGGATTAAAAAACGGATAGGTCATCAGTTCCATTTCCGTTTCGGTATAGGTAGCCCGTTGCGAATAAACGGGTAAAGTCAGCCAAAAACTAATAATCAAAAGAATGTAATGTAGCTTTTTCATGTTTAGTCTGTTTTGGATTCGTTTTCGTTATCTCCTTATGTTCAAGAATCATCTGTGCACATTGGGCCACAGTATAATCAAGAGTTGGAACAATCAAATCGTCATCTTCTGCCGAAGGAAGCTCAAACGGGGAACCAATCCCGGTAAAATCGTCCAACTGGCCGCTGCATGCCTTCTGATAATGACCTTTCACATCGCGACGGATGCACATTTCAAGCGGAGTATCGACATAAACCAGCCATAAATCGAAACCTGAAGCCAATTCCCTGATTTGGCTACGCAGCGTCCTTGTTGGGGTAACGAGCGAGCAAATAACATCGAATCCTTTCATGGCCAGAAATTTGGCCAACTCAGCTGTACGGCGGATATTTTCGTGCCGGTCTTCGGGTGAAAACCCAAGATCGGCATTCATCCCCTCTCTCAACTCGTCACCGTCGAGTGTAATAACAGGGTTCATTTGCTGTTTCAGCTTATCAGCCATATCATCGGCAATAGTAGTTTTGCCTGCACAGGGCCGGCCGTAAAGCCAGATTATCCGTCCGACAGATGGGACCAATGCTATATCGTTTTTCATTTTTAAACCGCTAATCGTTTTTTTATCGAAGTGATAAGGTCATCCTGAGGTTTTCGCAACTTCATCCCTTCCGGGTCGGCCTGTTGATTGGCCTGGGCCTTCAGCATGCTGTTTTCTTGCTCAAAGGCCTCTATCTCTGTAGCTGAAAATACTTTCCTCTTGCTTTCTTCCGGAAAATCAAGTTTATAGCCAAGCTTTTCGAGTGTATCGCCGGCTACTGTTTCGAAAATCAGAATCTCTTCACCGGTAAGCTCTTTCAAATATTTTTTGCTATTGCTGAAAATAGGCCGGGCCACATTCTCCCACATTTTACCAGCCGTTGAGGTATTTCTGGATTCTTCGGATTGATAGTAATCAAAAATGGCCGAATCGTATGCAATATCGAGAGCACTGCTAAAACGCTTCATTTCGGTTTCGGGATTCTGTAACAATGCTTCGTAGCTCAACTCAAAAAATCGTGACGGAGCAATTTTTGCCTTTAATGCCAGACAAGCCTCCTGATCGGCTTTCCACTGCCGGGCAATGTGATAGGGATGTTTCTCTCCCACAATTGCTTTTCGGAACGAACAAGCCACGTCGCGTCCATCGCGGTAAAGAAAAAGATAGAGCGGATGAATTCCGTTAGCTTCCATCAAATCACTGTAGTGAACATTGGCCATACTTTTACAAAGCCAGTGCGAGGCCCCCTGACTGATGGCCATCTCTTCGTACACCACCCTGAACACTTCTGTCAAATGCGGAATTCTACAGTTTTCCTGAATCTTCGGCCTATCGAAAACGACACCACCCCACGGAACGGGGTTCAGCTCAACCAGCGTACAAACATCGTCAATCAGACAGGCCATATTGGAAGGCTCTTCCAACTTTCCATAGATCGGCAATAACGGCAAAAAGCGTTGCAGCATATGTGGCGGGTGCGGTGCTGCAATCTGAGAATATTGATTGAGCAGCAACCGCAGCAAATTGGAGCCCGACCGCTGCGTGCCTATCATCTGAATTGCCCCTGTATTATTCATCGAATTCATTTAATGTATGTTAGATTTGATACAATAAAATTCCGGCCAATCCGGATAATGGAATCAGATAGACAGCATTGCTTTTAAAACGGATGAGCATGAGCAGCGCTACCGCAAAAATCAACCCTGTTGGCCAGGTTAGCGGTGCGCTTTTCCCAATTGTCCATGCTGCCGAGAAAATCATTCCGATAATAGCCGGACGCATCCCTTTGAATGCCGCCGTTATCACGGCTGAATCTTTTATCCGGTTCATAAAATGCGACATGAAAACCATTACCCCTCCCGGCGGGAAGAAAATTGCTACAGTTGCGACCAATGCCCCCCAAAAGCCCGCAATCCGAAAACCGATAAATGCTGCACTAATGAAAATGGGGCCAGGCGTTATCTGTCCCATCGCTATCGCATCGGCAAATTCATTAACTGTCAGCCAGTGAAGCCCATCAACAATCACCTGTTGCATTGTTGGAATAATCACATATCCTCCGCCGAAAAGCGTTAAACTCATTCCCGAAAAGGTGAGAAAGATAGTTTGCAAGAACTGATAACGCTCGTTGGCAACAATGCCGGGCAGCAACGGGAATAATATGAGCGTCAACAATAAAGTCAAACCCACAAAAAAGAGCCAATTTCTCTTCAGGGAGAAGGAAGGCGATTCAACTGCAACTGCCCGAACGCCAACCTCTGGCATCCGATAAAGAAGATAGCCTGCCAGTGCTGAAAGGGCAATGATAAAAAGAGTGATCCAGAAGGAATGAAGAAAAATAAGCGACAGGCACGACAAAACACAGATGGCAATCTGTTTCCAATCTTTCACCTGTTTCTGAAACATCCCCACAGCCACGCCTATGATGACCGCAGCCACTGCTGGAAGAATCCCCGCAAAAAAATGTCTGAAAGAATCAATATGGCTATAATTGACATACAGCGATGCCAACAGAATAATCATCAAAAAAGAAGGAAGAACAATGGCCACCATGCTTACCAAAGCACCAGGTATCCCTCTTAAAGTGTAACCAATGTAAGCCACCACATTGAATGCCACCGGCCCGGGCAAAACCGATGCCAGCGAGATACCATCGAGGACCAGTTCATCTTTTATCGTTTTGTCTTTGTCGACCATTTGGGTACGCACTACCGATATCAATGCCATAAAGCCCCCCCACGAGATGGAACCTATCTTCAAAAAAGTGAGAAAAAGGTACGTTAACGATATTGACTTACGGTTTTGCATATTTATCTACGGGTTTATTCCTTTTTTAAAATAATCTCCCTGAATTTCGGAGTATGCCACTTGTCGAGCAGCTGTTTGAAGAGCGCATATTCTTCCGGGGAAATAATTTCTTTATTGATATCGACAGTTCGGATTAGCTTCAGGGTGTTCCCATCTTGACCGAAATCAAAACGAACGTGACCTATCGCATTCGTGACATCCTCATTTAGTCCATTGACCAGTTTCATGTTATCAGGCACAACTATCGAATATTGGTACGATTCGCTAACCGGAGCGCTCATTTTCAGCGGAGTTTCCCTCTCGAAAGGTAAAATTGCCGGAGCCACGGCTGTCAATCCCTCTTTGCTTTCGGGTAATCGTACAAAGATGTAATCCCCCCGCTGAACAGTCCAATCTTTGGTTTCGATTTGCGACGAAACGCTCAAAAAGTTTGCAGAAAGAGAATCGGCCTTTCCATTGATGTTAAAATTTTTGTCCGGGAATAGGTTTTTATCGGCCAGCAACCGGTAGTAAGGAACAGCCGAATGGGAGTATTCGCTTGTAATTTTGCCTTTTAGTAAATTATCCCCTGAAAAGAGCATCTCGCCTGTAACTCTGACCCCCCGGGTTGGTTGTTGGGTATTGATTTGTTTGAAATCGGACTGCAACGACAAAACGATGTTTCCGGATTGAGCAGAGCCTGCGTCGTTGCTGTTTCGATGTGTTGCAGAAAGAAGCATTATCTGACCATCGGTTTCAACCTTCACCAAAGGCTCAGCCATCAAAAAGAAGGGCATATTCACGCCATCGATAAATGCCGGATATTGAAGGCAAAGCTCTGCGGCATAACCAAAAGAGCGAAGCAGCGAAGCCAACAGAGCCGACTTTTCGAACGGGGTACCGCTACCGCTAAGCCATACCTGTTGCGGATTTCGCGAACGGAACCCCAGCAAAACCGTAGGGATATTGAGTGTGTTAGTCTCACCAACGACAATCTCCTGTATTTTTAATATCTGCTGAACAGATTCCAACCCGACTGTTTGTGCCGTTAGATATGGAATTGCCTCGGGAACCAATTCGGCCGAATAGCCAACAGATTCGTTCAGCCAGTTTTTCACTGCAGGGGCATCCTTTTGAGTGGAGAATGCCAGTACCGGAACTGTTGGATCAATCACATCGTCATAATTCTCATGCAACTTTTGAGGCAAATCGGTAAAGTTCCAACGATAGCTGCGCATCCCATCTTTGGTTTTCACCTGAGGTTCTTGCGAAGCATTGACCAGTTGATAGTTCAATGTCTCCTCTTCGGGGAGCTCCACTACAATGGAAAGCTCTTCGATTGGGCAATCGCTTCCAATGGTTTCAATTCCTGCTAAGAATGGGACAACGTCGGGCTGCGTAACAACCGAATAACGACAGTTGATGGTAGCATTTTGCTCCAGGCCAGTGTGGGTAATAACCTTTTCGCGCAAGCGACTGTAAGTTTTTGATCCGGCTGCCCAACCTGGCAAAATATCGTTTACACCATTTTCCGGAACTTCTATTTTAGTGCCATCAGCATTAACCGTGAAGGCATATTGGATTTCTACTTTCTGAAAATCGGGATTATAGAAAATATGCGTATCGCCGTAGAGGCTCTGGAATGCGCGATAAGTCAGCAATTTATGTTGCTTTTCGATAATTGTATGAATGCTTCCGTCGCGATTAAGCCGGTATGTCTTTGTCCATTTCAGATAAACCGCATCGGCATTCGGATAGCTTTTCCCACTCTGTTTTCCACAGGAGAACAATATCAGTAAAGCAATCAGGCTATATAATATTCTTGGCTTCATTTTTCAATTTTTAAGATTACCGGGTTATCGATGAGCAACTTCTGCATTTTAACGGCTCCGCTGAACGATGGCCAATCTTCGATGGTATAAATTCGTTTATTGAACCAGGCTTTCGCTTCAACAACCAATTCAGTGCCATTCAGGTTAAAACTCCCTTCAAATTCGGCACCGCTACCTGAAATTTTTTCCATTTCAGGCTTCCACGCTACCGATACGTTCGATGGCAAAGTGGTTTTGTCGGTAATCTCAACACTTCGCGAACAGCCATCCCTGAACGGATAAGCTCGTTCGGATAATGAGAGGTCAAGGTTCAAATGGCGCATCGCCCCATCGAAAATCCCGGAAGAAGCCAGTGGTTTAAAAATGATCTCCTGGCTGGTAACCATAGCATAGTCGGGAATAACAAATTCGATTTTTAACTCAATTGGACCATCCATATATCGATATGGATTTGCACCGTAACTGGCACTAATAATTCGCGCCTGCGGGGTGATTTTCAGTAACTCGTTTTCGAGGTTTCGTTGCCAAAGTGCTTTGAAAGATCCTGTAAAAATTCGCCGTAAGGCAGCATCCGACTGCCCTTCGGCCGTAAAATGAATCTCACCGGTTAGTGCTCCGTCAGCCGATAGCTTTGAGTGTGCTGAAATCTTCACATAGTGGTTCTCGGGGGCCGAGATCGGCGTTTCCAACAGATCAGAGCCTTCAGGAATTCCTGGCAGGTAATTTTGTTGTTGTTCGGCACTCGACCATAATTCGCGGACAAAAGGAACCCAGGTTGGATCGAGCAAGTGAAGTTTGCCATCAGATAGTTTTACCACAGTAACTGAATGGTTGAATTGATCGGCAGGAATTAGATCGATTCGAGAACCAGCCATTGTCATGGCAGCATACGATTCGAATCCGGCCGAACGAAGCATTGTGACCAACATTCCGGCTTTGTCCTTGCACACCCCGCACCTGTCGCGAAAGTTGACACTGCCTTTATGGAGCGTATACCCCTCACCTTTCCCCATTGACAAGCCAAAATAGCGCAATTCATCGGCAACCCAGTGGGTCAGACGGCTTACAGAATCCATTTCGGAGGTAGCTCCCTTGAGAATTTCCTTCACTTTGCGATCAATTTCGGGAGTCGATTCAAAACTTCCATAATCTTCGTTTACCTGATAAAACCACTTCGATTTTGCAAACCAGTCGGGCGAAGTAGAAATCAACAACTTTGGGGCAACATCCGATTGGGCAACCATATTGGGCTCGTTCCTAAACGGCATGATATTATCAGCCGAAAAAGTGTAAATGGTCTTTTCGGCTCCTTTTTTTTCGTTAAAGGCCAGTTGGCCGTTATAGATTTTGTACTGAACCGATTTGGTGTTGGGGATAGCCACCTGATAGACCTTCTTTTGTACCGGAACATCGGACCAAAAAGGAACGATATCGTAAAAATGGCCCCGCATGGGTGGAATGTATTTAGAGTCATCGTCAGTTGGTTGCAATAAGGCGTAGGTGAAGCCTTTTTTCGACACAAAAACTTCGAAAGCATCCCCTGGTTCAAGCCTTCCAATTTCGACCATCTTTTGGCGGGCGCCCCATAGAATGACACTTCCAGGTGCGGGATAGTCGACCTCGTCATTCAATGTAAATTCCTTTTGCTCCCCGTTGCGATAATAAACGACAATTCGGTTGATTTCGACATAAGCCGACAGAGGATCGTAATCGTAACGGAACGTGGCAAATTGTTTGGCACCCTCTGGGGTAAGAATTTTAACCAGCCGGTGTTCGTGATAGTAACTCAGCCCCGACTCGATCATATCGACTTTTGTAGAGTCGAAAATGATCACGGATGCCGAATGGGGAAATTGTTGAGCAGAACCGGCACCTTCAATCATCTTTCGTGAAGGCGCAGCCAGGCTTGAAAAGCAACCTATCACCAACAAGAGCACTAAATAGTTCTTCATTCGCCTTAATCTCCTTTCAAAATTTAATGTATAAATGGAGCAGCTCCGATTGTCAAAGCTACTGCAAGATAGTTACCAAAATCCAAGACTGCCCCATTTCTCTTCTCTATTTACAACATGCTATTTCACAATTAACAAAAATCCTTTACCGCCCGGAAGCGTGATGGGTTCGTCAGGTTTAAATGTAAGTTGCGGCTGATAGCTTTCTATTGCATCAGCTGTGATGGTAGCCGTTTCCTGATTAATGCCCAATTTTTCCCAATCGATACGGAGTGTTACCTGCAAATCGGTTGGCTCCCAATTGGCCAGCGCCACCAAGGCTTCACCTTTCTTTTGGTAGACAGTTGCCTTTGCTTTTTCACTGTTAACAGCAACCGGGCAGGAAGCATCCCAGTATCCGATCATCTCAGCATCCTGAATTCCGAATTTATCCCAGAACTTCCAAAGCGAAGCCGGGTTCCCCGACCATGGCGCACGGGCCGTCATCCCGTAAACCATTCCTCTCCATGGGTTTCCGCCATCCTGAAGCATCTCGCCCATCAGCCCGTAAGGAATTCCGGAAGTCTCTATCAGCCAAAAATCAGGCGAATTATTATAATTGAAGTATTCGCCAAACCAGAGGCGATCGATAAATGGGAAATGCTCGAGATAGAGGTTCGCACTATTGGCAAATCCATCGCGGATATTGAACTGGTTGGCCGAATGGAGGTCAATCAATGCACCGGGGTTCACACGTTTGAGGGTTTTGCGTACTCGCTCCATGGTGGTGCGATCGAACGCAATATCGTCGATATAAAGCCCGTCGATGCCCATATTGTTCACCAACCAGTTGAGTCCTTCGACATAAAAATTGTGCCAGCGCGAGATCCCTGTATTTACTAACGCAGCATCTTTTAACTCCGGAACAAACCAGGCCGCAATGTAATTGTCGCCAACATGCTCTTGCAACCACGAAAAACCGCCACCTTTCCCAGTCGAGAAAATCTCATCGTTCAAACTGCGGAGCATAAACAGTTCGGGGGCACGGTTGGTCAGTTCCCTAACGGTGTAATAAATCTTTACCTTCATCCCCTCGGCATGGGCCGAATCGATATACGATTTCATCAGTTGCGGCCGGAGAAAAGGATAATTGATGAATGGATTAATGGTATTGGCATGGTGGATATTAATGGTATTGGCGCCGTACGCTTTAATCTCGGGAATCGGTTTGTAACTATGGTAAAAACGCTCTTTCCAATGCGACGCAATATCAAGCGGATGAAACGGGGTGACCAATAAATTGAAATAGAAGTGCAACTGCTCCCCCTTCTTTACGGTTCTGCCGCCGGAATAAGAACTTAGCAAAATACTTTTTTGATCATCTTCCTTGACCGTGATTCCTCCTTTGCCGTTGTTGTACCACGAATAGGGCATATTCAACGGTTTATTCAGATAGAAATTGGTGTTGAGCGGTCGCGAGTAGTTGGTATCACGAAAACGGGCCTGCAACCCAATATTGACATCACCAATCCACGGGCCATCCTGATTGTTCTCAACTTTCCACTTCCAGTCGGTTGATTCGGGACGAATACCTCCGGGTTTTCCCATTCCCATCATATATTTGGCCGCATCGGGCCTAAAAGGAATTTCAAGGCGGATATCGTCTATATCAATATCCTCGGTAGCTGTCAGCACCAGTTGATAATCGATATTGCCATCAAACTCCATTCGGGCATCGCCTTCCATCTTCATTCCTGAAGTTTCGCCGCCCAGTTCCCATTCGATAGCGCCGGTAGCCGTTTTGGTAATATTATAAGCCGACTTGTTCCATTGAAGTTCGTCTCCATTCTTTTCAACCACCAATCGAACAGGCGATTGCAGCAATTCGCGTGACTCCGGGACTATTTTGGTTACACTTCCCGAAAAGTGGCTCAAAATACTTTCGGGAAAACCACCGGCATTAAGTTTCACTTCGCGTCCAAGGCATTTGATACGATTCCCCGCCAATTCGAGTGCCGGATATGGGGCGACAGTTTCGTCATCGTGGGCAAAGGTAGAGTTCAGCCAACGCAAACGGGTCATTGCCGATGGGTCGTTATCGCCATGGGCAACAATGGTTTCATCGCTAACATTTAGCGTAAAGCGGATTACTTTTTCCTCGAGGTTGGCCGGTTTAACCTTTATTTCGGTAACATAACTCCCTGCGGCCAATGTTTCGGGAACTTGAACTCCAATCCATAATGGCTGTACTTTTCCCTTATCGACATCCAGTTTTTTGGTGAACGGCTTTCCTTCCCAATCCACTCCGCTTACATTGAAACAGGTAAAAGCCTCAATCCCAACTACACTTTTGCCCTGTTGTGTCAACGGAGCAAAAGTTATTTTGATATCGGAAGCCGATGATTGAACAGGATAGAAGCCCAATTGAAAAGTAAAATATTCGCCTTTCATAGCTTCGCCGGTAAACGTTTTTTGCGGTCCGTCGGCTATCCATTTGGCTGGCAAATCGTTAGTCATCCTGATTGAGTTTTCACGCTTTTCAGGGAAAAGCAGATAACTGTCTGAAGCGTTCTTTTTCAACAAAGCCTCCACTTCTGATTGGGTGGCAATGATCTCCATCGGATAGAACGAATTAAACTGATCGACCGATTGAAACTGGACGACCTGAGCCGGTGCCACCTTTTTCAGGTTATTTTGCACCGATTTGGCTTTGGCCAACCATTCGGCCGAAGATAACTGTTCGAAAGGCGGATAGCTGTTTTCGGGATAATTTGAACGGCCTCCGCTTTTATATTTCAGATAATAGACATAATATTCGTTGGAACCAACGGCCGGATGGAAAAGAATATCGCCGAACTCGCGGTTAATATTTACCGGCAGCAAGTCGGTTATTCTATTGCCGGTTTTGGCTTCGACAATAATAATATTTTTCTTCCCGGGATCAGTATCGTGTCTGCGCCATTCGATGTGGGCCAGAGCTATATCGCTCTTTCCTTCAAAACGGATAACCGCCCTGTGGTTGCCAAGGGAATCGCCGTTCCAGTTGCCCGTAGCATACAATTCGGGACGATTTGGCGATGATTGGGCCTGTAATTCAAAAACCGCACTCACCAAAAAAAACAGAATAGAAATTAGTTTGATTTTTTTCATGATAATATTCTGAGATAGTCGTCAATCTTTATTATTAGCCGGACATGTTAAATGTAGCCGCAAGTTTGCAGCCCAAACATAAACCGGATGGATAACTTCGCATCACCAAAGTTCCGGTCTGAGTAAGTACTATTCCTTGATAAAGAACTTTTTCCACGTATCAGCTGGAACATATTCGGCTCTGTATGGAACATAAAACGAATTGAGTTCCCAGTGTACATTTTCTCCCGCTGACGATGTTACCAGTACTGTACCTGTTTTTGCACTGGTTTGCAACAGATTTCCGTTAGGAAGCAGATAGCTGCTGCCCATTCTCGAAGTATACTTATTCTTTGGAAGTGGCGCACATATTTTGTTGGTAGCCGTCCAACTTACGGTATCGAGTGTGAATGAAAGCCCTCGCGACTCTTTTCTGAACAACGAATTGTCCATCAGCATTAAATCTCCGTCAGAATTTGTGTGCGCCGTATGCTGGAACGAAAATGAATAAGTGGTATCCATCTTAAAGTCGCCATTTTTCCCAAATTTCCACATCACTTTGCCGGTTTTTCGGTTGATTTTCCAAACCTGATCTTCGACTGCCACAGATACCAAAAAATTGCTGTCACGATCGAACGAGAGCGAGTTCATGTGAAAACGGTCGTATTTATACTCATTAATATTTGGATCATTAGCAATGTTCCATTCATCCCAAACCGACCATTTCCAAATCTCTTTACCGGTTTTGTCAATCACCAAAATTCCGTCGCCACCCAATGTGTCGATACCTGCTCCCCCAACTTTCGACAAGTCGAATATTTTCTTAGGCCGGTAGAGGGTACAAATATTTCCATCGGCATCCATTAAAACATCGTGATGAATAACGTGATACTCAGGATTTGGCAGGGTTTTCATATCGAGTCGCCAAAGCAACTGACCATCCAATCCTACTTCGGCGATGGCGGTTCCGCCGGCAAAGCCTATGCTTCCGCGCCGCATCGGTACGTGCAGTTCTTGAATAATCTCCGCATTACTTTTAGGAGTATCGTCAATCACATCAAGTTTAACCGGGCGTAACATGGCCAGAACGGTACCGTGCCCTGTAAGCCGTGCTGCACGAACCCCGATATCGTCTATCTGCCAATACCACCTGATAGCCCCTTTGCCATCAACCATGGTAACATACCCGGGAGTCCGTCCGAAGCAAAGCATCACCAGTCCGTTGCCAAGAGATGAAGCGTCATGCGGATTTTCTTCCTTGACCCAATTGTAAACCAGCCATGGCGATTGCTCCCGTGTGGTAAATGACAATGTTTTGGAATATTTTGGGATGGTGCCTTCAACTACAATCTGGTAATCGTAGGTCGTATCGGTTTCGAGTAACAGCAACGGAATCTTGAAACTATCAGATACTGATGTTGCCGGGGTCATGTACTTGTCAGACGAACCTTTAATCCAATACCTGACATATATACTGGCAGGATGCTCAAGGGTAATCTCGAGCTGATTTTGAAAGGCAAGATTTCCGGGCGAAGTGAGCGTAACGCTTTTGATATTGTTTCCTTTGTCCTTCAACAACAAAAGTGCGACGACCAGTAAACCAACCAGCAGTATTCCTCCAACAACCTTTTTGAAACTTTCGGGCATCTTCATAAAATCAAAATTCTGACTTACAACGTTGATTGAGAATAACCGCCGGGTATTTTTATGGGCCCCGGCGGTTTTTGTTTCTCATCGAATATTGTTTACAAAAAGAGTAAACGATAATACCAGTTTAACATTCAATTCATCAGACATTTGTCAATAAATGACTTTTGTCTGATGAATTGAATCTATACGACTATGGCAAACGATTCGGATTTTCGGTTGACATATTCTTGTTTAACTGTGCATCGACCAGCGGATAAGGGAAATAACGCATATTTGATTTGACAACGGGACTCATTCCTCTTGAAGTCAAATAATCGTTACAAATCTGCTCGTATTTTCCAAAACGAAGCAAGTCGGGACGGCGTTTATACTCGAAAACCAATTCAAAGCCGCGTTCGTCGAGGATTTTACTGGCCATCTCCTCTTTGGTTGCGGGAGCCGGGAAAGCCGGATCCTGACCGTAAGCCGGAGCTCCGGCACGTGTTCTGATTTGGTTCAGATAAGGAAGTGCCGCAGTTGGCCCACTCAGTTCGTTTTCGATTTCAGCTTTGTAAAGAATGATATCTTCGATACGGAAAATCGCAATGGTTCTGCCATCGTAATATGAGTCCGAAATCATTTCGTACGAATATTTCATCGTGGAAACGTTCTTCAGCAGTTTGATGGTGTCGCTCGGTGGAACGGTTTGTCCGGGAGCCGGCATCATATAATAAAAACCATTGGTAGTCGATTCGTCGCGCGGGTCATTCCCTTCGTAATTGAAATAGAAGAACTGCTTTCTTGGGTCGCGGTCGCTGTATTTTCTCCAAAACTCGAGAGAAACAGCATAATATTGCCAACGGTTTGGCACATCGGGATGATCTGAAGGGCCAAAATGGTTGGTAATTTCACCGCCGTTCATCGAAGCTTCGTGCAGGATGCAGAAGATCATCCCTTTGTCGAATTTGTTGCTTTCCGACCATACATTTTTGAAGTCGGGGTTGAGACGATAAACGCCACTGTTCACCATTCCCAACAATTGGTCAACATAAATTTTGGCTGTCGAATAGTCGTGGGCACGAAGATAAACATTGCTGATAAGGGCGAGTGCAGCACCTTTGGTCGCACGTGCCAAACCATCTTCAGCACTCCATGATTCGGGCAGATTGTCAATTGCATATTTACAATCTTCAATAATGACTTTGTCAACTTCAGCTACCGGCGATAATTCCATATCCAGGGTTGCACTGGGGGCCATCACTTCTGTAATTAGCGGCACCGGGCCCCATGCATCAGTGAGGTCACGATAAGCCAAGGCTCGCAGGAAACGTGCCTGACCGGCTATCTGTTTGCGCTTCGTATCATCCATATTTACACCATCGACTTTCGAAAGCAACAGGTTCGCATTGCTAATCACCTCGTACATATAACGCCAGTTATATTGAAAATAACGGTTATTGGCATCGTAGGTAAAATTGCTGAGCTTTGTCGGGTCGCCGGCAGCGGTCGAAAAACCCATATCGGTGGTATAATCGGTAGTCATTACCAGATATCCGTTATAGTACATCCAACCATCGCCGGGAAACGGTGCAAGGTCGGCGTAGACTCCTACGAGGGCAGCATTGATATCACTCTCAGTAGAATAAGCATTACCGGTTGTCAAATCGCTGTAGAACTGAGGTTCGAGTTTTGTACAACTTACGGTAAGGGCTAGTGCGAATAGCAAAATTATATATCTCATATATCCTCTTTTTTTAAAGTTGAAAATGATTAAAATGTGATATTAAGGCCCAATGTAAATGCCCTCATACTTGGATAAGCATTAAAATCGAGACCGGCACCGGCATTTGCTGTCTGACCTGAACCACCTGATTCGTAAGCTTTGGTATCAACTTCCGGATCCCAACCCGAATATTTGGTCAGCGTCAACAGGTTTTCGGCAATAACATACACTCTGCATGTCTGGAACACCTTGTTTTTATAAGGAATGGTATATCCAAACGTGACATTCTTGACACGCAGGAAAGAGGCATCCTCGATAAAATGGCTGTTGATATAACCTCCATATTTTGAGTAGTAAAATCCGTTTCGCGGAATATCGGTATCGGTGTTCGATGTTGTCCAACGGTTCAGTGCATCAGTCGAATGTGCCCATTCAAGGTTCATTCGGGTCATGTTAAGCAACTCGTTACCCAGCGAACCGTGAATAAAGATCGAGAGATCGAAGTTTTTGTATTTGAAGGTATTGGTCAAACCAAAAATCAGGTCGGGCGATGCATTCCCAATAATCTGGCGGTCGTCTGACGTAATTTTACCATCTGGAGTTCCCTGCGGGCCTGAGATATCTCTAAACTTCGGATCACCCGGTTTGGCATTGGGTTGTGGGGCATAGCTTTCGCCCTGCTGCAAAACACCTTCGTAAACATATCCGTAAAGCGAACCCAGTGGCTCACCAACGCGGATGATGGCAAACTGCTCTTCAGAAACATTTCCCATCGGTTTTGAAGAGGTGAGTCGAATATCGCCACCGCCGCCCAAATCCAGTACTTTGTTGCGGTTGGCAGCCAAATTCACCTGAGTTGTCCATTTGAATTCCCTGTCAATGTTATTCGAGGTAAGTTCAAACTCAATCCCTTTATTTTCGATTGAACCAATATTGCTTTGACCAGAGAAGAATCCGGAATAGGAAGGAAGATTCTTGATAATCAACAAGTCGGATGTCTTCTTGTAGTAAGCGTCAATCGTAACGTTCAATTTGTTATCGAGGAAACCCATATCAAAACCGGTATTGTACTGCGAAGTCGTCTCCCATTTCAGCGCCTGGTTTTCAGGTGTATTGGGGTTCAAATGTGTACCGGCATCGTTGGTGTTACCATCGAAGGTAAGATGGGTGCTCGATACCAACGCAAAACGGGCATAGTTACCAATCTGGTCATTACCGGTTTTTCCATAACCCAGGCGGAATTTAAGATTAGAGAAGAGACCTAAATCTTTAATAAACGGTTCTTCGTACAGGCGCCATGCAAATGAGCCTGACGGGAAAGTACCCCAACGTTTGTCGGAACCAAATCGCGACGAACCATCCTGACGCATGGTAACGGTAAGCAAGTATTTATCAAGATAAGAGTAATTTACCCTTCCAAAGTATGAAATAAGAATATTTTCTCCTCTGTAGGATGATTTTCCGGTAAGCGTTGAAGCCGCGCCAAGATTGTTGTATGAGTACAGGTCGGTTGAAAAACCTTTTACCGAAATCCTGCGGTAATCGGTTACATTCTTCTCATACGAATATCCGGCCATGAGTTGCATCGAATGTTTTTCCCCAATCTTCTTGCTATAATTGACGTAGGTATCAATCAAATGGTGGTTCAATGTGTAGTCGTATGTGCTGGCAACACCGTTGTCTATTCCACCCTGATAGGTTGAACGGGGCAAATAAGTTCCCTGAAAATTATGAAAAACTTCAGCGCCGCCATTGGCACGGATAACCAAATCCTTAATCGGCTGAACTTCGAAGTAGACCTTCCCGTTGAAATTATCTTTAATCAAATCGTTGGTACGTTCGAGCAAGTTAGCCAACGGGTTATCGCCCCTGCCACCCGGAGGGCGGCCGTAACTTCCATCCTGATTATATGGAACAACTGTTGGGTCGTAGGTAAGAATGCTCAACAGAACATTATCATTCAATATATTACCTGCATAGAGCTGATAGTTTGAGTTGACTCGTTGTGCAACAATCGATGCCCCAGCTTTAATGTAATCGTTCACACGCTGATCGACATTGATTCGTCCTGAAAGGCGCGAAAAACTGGTATTTCTTAAAACCCCTTTTTGATCATAATAACCCAGACTGGTAAGTACCTGAGTTTTATCGGAACCGCCTTTAAACTGAATATTATGATCCTGTACCAAGCCTAACTGGGTCGTTTCGTTGATCCAGTTGGTATTGACAGTCGATTGCAATTGCGATTGGGTATAAACTGCATACTCCTGATTTTCCTGTCCATCGATTTCTTTATAAAGAGCATTGGCCAGCAACATGTGTTCTTTACCATTCAACATATTGAACGGGTTGATAACACTTTGTGTACCTACGTAGCCGTTATAAGAAATTTTATTTTCGCCCGATTTACCTCTTTTGGTTGTTATCAAAATAACACCGTTGGCACCACGTGCACCGTAAATTGCAGTTGCTGAGGCATCTTTTAGAATCTCCATCGATTCGATGTCGTTCGGATTAATATCGGTGCCATTAGTCGTTGGAAATCCGTCGACAACATAGAGCGGTTCGTTGGAGCTGCTGATAGAGTTCGACCCACGCACACGGACCGAAATACTACCACCGGGGGCCTTGGAGTTCTGTGTTACCTGAACCCCGGCCGTACGTCCTTGCAGGGCCTGAGCAGCATTGCTCACTGTACCTCCAAGGTTAAGGTCGTTGCTGGTAACCTTCGCTACTGCTCCGGTAAGGTCGCTCTTTTTAACCGTACCATAACCAACAGCCACCACCTCTTCGAGGCCGATAGACTCTTCCTGCATCACAATATTCAATGTAGTTTGCTTTCCAACAACCACTTCCTGCATTTTCATTCCAACAAACGAAAATTGCAGAACAGCTTTATCGGGCAATTCGCTCACCGAAAAATTGCCATCCATGTCGGTTACAACCCCCACATTTGTTCCTTTGATTACGACTGACACTCCCGGCAAAGAGGCCCCTGCGGCATCGGTAACTTTCCCTGAGAGCCGTTTTTGCTGCTGGCCTCCGGAAAGTTCGCTGCTCATCTTGCTGTCGATAATCATTATTAATTTATCCTTGATAGTGTAGGCTAAGCCCTGCTCGTCCAATACATTATCCAGAATGTCAAAGATCGACGCATTTTTGAAATTCCCGCTAACCTCTTTGGTGTTGCGGATTAACTCATTTTTGTAGAAGATTGAGAAATCTGACTTTTCTTCAATCAGGCTAAACACCTTGTCCAATCGTTCATTCTCAAATCGTATGTCAAACCGACTTTTTTGAGCATAAGAATTGGCAGAAACCTGGAAAAGCGCTACAAAAAACAATAACATTGTTAATTTCATAATGATTAGAATTTTGCGAAAGGCATAGCTTTGCCAAAGCCTTTGTTTCCATTCGTTTTTTTCCATAATTTTACTCCGATTTAAAGTTTATTTTAACTCACATTTTCCGGCGTCAGACGAGTTGCCGCTTGTCTGGCGCCTTTACTTTTATTCTGATATCGTTATTTTAATTTTTCTTAAATTCGACTTTTCATACTCTATTGGGGTGTAAATCTTTATCGCATCCAATACTTGCCAGATAGTTTCTTCGTTTTTGAATGTTCCTGTAAAATTGACATCGCGCCCCTTGGGATTCTCGAGGGTAATATCTACATCGTACCAATTCTCCAGACGAAGCACCAGTTCCGAAAGCGGAACATTGTGGAAATTAAACTTATTCTCAACCCATCCCGAAGCCTGCGACCCACTTACTTCTTTATAAGCCATCTCACTGCCTTTTACGACCAATGTCTGGCCCGGACTCAAGATTTGCGATTGCTGCTGTGCTGTCACATTAACTTTACCCTCAAGCAGCGTCACCTCATCCCGGCCAAATTCTTCGTACGCCATCACATTAAATGTTGTACCCAGAACTTTTACATCGCATTGCCGGGTTTTAATTGTAAACGGGGCGCCGGCATTATGTGCAACTTTGAAAAATGCTTCACCGGTTAGCTCAACCGGGCGATGCCTGGATGTAAACCCCCGTACAACCAGTTTCGATTTGGCATTCAGCCAAACCTCAGTACCATCGGGCAATGTAACGTGCGACTTCTCTCCCCGGGGCGTTTCAATCACCATATTGTTCATGGTCGACGAGTCCGATGTGAGAACGCTAACCACGCTGCCAATCAATACCCCAACGGCCAGGAGGGCAGCCACAGCGCCCACCTGAAGCCATTGACGGCGATTGATATGAAATATTGATTTGGATACAGAGATACGCTGGTTCAGCTTCGCCCAGTTCTTTTCTGACAATTCGTCGCGCTCGGGCTGAAGATTCCAACTTGCCTTTTTTTGATTAAAGTTGATTAAGTTTTCTCTATTTTGGAGCAACTCTGTCAGGAGTGTGTATTCACCTCCAACCAGTTTACCCCTAAAATAGCGGTCGACCAAATCATCAAATTGTGGATTTTTCATTTGCTGAAGACAATATTTACTACAAAAACGGTTCAGCATATCTTTTACCCATCATCGATTGTTAAATTTTTATAAAAAAGATGAAAAATATTTTCAGATTCGATATTCGTATCTGATTATCAGAAACTTGCTTGCAATAAATTATCTGTCTCCCGGAATAAAAAAACCGACTGTCTGGTGTCGGTTTGAAGCGAATGAAGAATGCAGTTGAAGAAGTTAGTTTCTGTAAAAATGCTGTAGTACTGTTATTACCAAAACCATTGGCAGTTCCAACGGGAGGCTGTGTTTGAAGGCCTGAAGCGCACGATGGATATGGCGCTCAACATTTTTAACGTTGATGTGCAACCGTTCGGCAATTTCACGGTTCTTGAGCCCGTCGACACGACTAAGCAGAAAAACCTCACGGCACCTTTCGGGCAAATTATGGATCACTTTATCGATGCGGATTTTGAGCTCCTCTTCCAGCAGAAGATAAGGTTCGTCGCCAACAAAATCAATACGGAAAAGTTCTTCAAGACCCGAATCGGATTGCATTTTCTGCATCGAACGCTGAACTACACGCAGGTGGTGGATATGGTCTATGCAACTGTTGCGTACCATCTTAAAAATCAGTGCCTCAATATTGATACATTCTATAGCGTCACGCCGCTCCCATATTTTGACAAAAACCTCCTGAACAATATCTTTCGAAACATTGGGATCTTTCACCACTTTTCGGGCAAAATCATTTAATCGCGGAAAATAAATAAAGAAGAGATGCTCGAAAGCTTTTTTGTCGTTGGTTTTCACCCGATAAAAAAGTTCTTCGACATTGCGTTTGGTAACAACCTCTAAATAAGCCACTTCCCCCATCCCTGTAATCGTAATAGCAAATTTTTTCAGTGGGCTAAAAAATAATCCCATTTTGCTGCCCAATCGAAAGTCATTCGTGCGAATACCTAAAGCCCTTCGGGCAACTATCTGACAAGAGCAAAAATAGAAGAATTTATCAGGAATGAAATATATTTTATCAGCAGCAGGGACGAATTCTCAAATTGATAAAATTGATTTAATATGGCTGAAGAAGATACGACTGGGTCTTGACTATCACACTCGTTATCAATAGCCTTTAATTTAAAAGAGCCGAACCTGAACTCCCGCCACGGTTGAAGCCACCCTGATTGTAGCTACCTCCCGAATTATTAAACTGGTCATCCTCCTCTTCGTCATCATTCGACTTACCTCCCATTTGCAGTGGTTTGGGCAACGTCTGGGTTTTGCGGAGCGGAAAACGGTAATAAACCCCAAATGAGAAATCGAAAGGAATATCGCCGGTAGTTTTTCCCATCCCCGGAATAATATAGGGTGACATCACCGGATCTTTGCTTTTGGAAAAGAGAATTTTTGCCCTAAGCGACCAGCCTATAAAAAAATTGTGTGCCAATTCGCCTTTCATGCCAAAAACAATTTCGGCCCAGTGGGCATTCATGTTGCGTTCGGGAATAGAGCCATAGTAATCGCCCCAGTAGTTGGGAATCACCACATCACTGGCCCAGTGTTTGAAACGGCTGTAACCATATCGCGCCCCCACAAAGAGAAGGTCGCCGTCGCTGAGCGATTCGAATTTGAGGATATTTAAATCGATACCGGCACGGCCATAGAAACCGTTGTTTTGATAGCGAAAATTATCTTTCTTGTCGTCAAACTGTTGTGTGCCAAACTCAACCGTTGGGAAAAAATTGCCTTTCCAGGGAATATCGGCTTGCACTTCCCAACCCGTCCGGCTGGCATGCTGAAAACCCGACATCAGAAAGCGTGACAAATCGATTCCCACCCTGGGGCCTTCGTAGCGCCACTCCGGTTTAGCCGGCTGAGCGAGTAGTTGCCCTGCGCTAATTATCAGCGAGATGAAAATAAATAAGAATGTTCTGGCTTGTGGCATGAGTTTCTGACGATTTGTTATTGACAACAGGGTCGGTAACGATGATAGAATCAATCAGCGCAGAGAATCTTCCCCCGGTAATCTGGAACTCGGGCGCAAAACCGCAATCTTCCGAAACCAGTTTGATTTGCATCGAATGATTGAGGTAAAAAATGGCAGCTTTCCCGTTGGCAAAAACCTGAAAACCGGTCGAATCATACGACATCGAAAGCGGCAATCCCAAATGTTTGACCTCGGCAGCAATCGTATCGTGAACCAACGTATCGCCAACCGCATTGCGGTCGATTCCCTTCACCATCAGCGAATCGATTTCTTCTCCGTTGCTTCCCAGAAAATTAACCATCATCAGCGAATCAGTCGATTCGTAACACCGTTTTTCTTCTTTACAGGAAACCAACAAAAGAACAAAAGCCGTAAAAATGATACACTTTAGACGCATCGATAACCTTCGATTAATTGTTCTGCCCGACAAAGATAGGATAAAAAGGAGAGATAGATATTGGGCGGCATCAAAGTTAATCGGCCAATTACAACCAAACCATTTCTTCAGGTAAAAAAAAAGGCTTTCATAACCTTTTAAGGTGATAATCCGTTAAATGGTGACATACATTGATTTGAATAAATCATAGCTTTACAAAAAAATATTTTTTATGCGCAGCATTGGCTTTATCATCTTTTTCAGCATCGTGATGCTTATCTACGGCTCGGTGAATTATTATCTCTACATCCGTGGGTTACAACTCTTTTCATTAAACCAGTCACTTAAACGCTGGTATATCGTTATCTTCTGGACAGTAGTGGCATCGTTCATTGCCGGCTCTATTCTCGAACGGAGCTACTCCTCCGCTTTTTCCGAATGGGTATACCGCGTGGGTTCCTTCTGGCTCGCCTTTATGCTCTATTTATTGATGGCGGCCCTGGTTGTCGATCTGATTCGTGTGGCCAACTATTTTTTTCACTTTCTGCCCCTCTTTACTCCACAAATTAAATTCAAAACCGGACTGGCCATTTTGGCACTCATTTCAGTAATTATTGTTGCCGGACATATCAATGCCATCACCATCAATATTAAACAGATACCACTTACCATTCGAAAATCGGGCAGCGACGGTAAACCCATAAAAATACTGATGGCGAGTGACATTCATCTCGGTGCGCTGATTGGAGAGCGGCGCGAAGAGAAACTACTTAAGATTGTACGCGAACAAAAGCCCGATTTAGTACTGCTCTGCGGCGACCTCGTCGACGGGGAGATTGCACCGGTTTTACGCAAGAACCTTGGACGGCACATTCAGGAAATTGACGCACCGCTTGGTGTCTGGGCCATTCCCGGAAACCACGAATATATTGGCGGATTCAACAAAACAATTCCCTACTTGAAAAGTATCAATATCCGTATTTTGCAGGACGAAGTGGTTACTTTACCCAATGGGATTCAACTGGTAGGGCGCGACGACCGTTCAGGCACCCCTAAACCGCTCGAACAACTATTGGCCACCACCGATTCCACAAAGCCCATTATTGTGATGAACCACCAGCCATTCCGGCTCGACGAGGTAACCGGCCAACATGTCGACCTGCATCTGTCCGGCCATACCCACAACGGACAACTCTGGCCATTCAATTATGTGACCAAAGCCATGTTCGAACTTAGCTGGGGTTTAAAGGAAAAAGCCGGGACCACATTCTACGTTTCTTCGGGCTATGGAACCTGGGGACCTCCTGTTCGTACCGGAAATCGCCCTGAAGTAGTTATTTTCAATGTAAAATTCGAAAACAAATGAATCCATAAAAAGAATACCGATAAAATAACTTTATCTCTACACGTTTAATGACCTCCTGTCTTTAAATTTTCATCATTAACAGGCTAATATAAGACGATATGAGTATATTTTTGAAGAAAATCCTGAATTATTTAAACCAATACAAACTGATATACATCGGGGTGATTATTTGTAATATTGGCGCTTTCTCTTTTTACAAAATACTGAAAATCAGCAAAGATATCGGGTTCTGGTACGAATTGATGCTTGTCCTGTTTTTTCTGTTGTCCTTTCTTGTGCCCATTACGCTAAGTATTGTTTTCACCATCAGAAGCTTCTCCAACAAGTCAAAAATCAGGCTCCTGATAGATATTATTCATAATTATGCCGGTATCCTTTTTATTTTTTCGGCACTCTATTTTCAGTTAGCGGTGTTAAGCGACAGGATTGATGCCTACCGGAAAGACAGGATTTACAATGCCCAGTACAAAACGATAAAAGAGATAAACCCTGATTATGAGATGATAAAAGTAGCTGACAGAAGAGCTTTTAGAGGAATCGAACGAAAATTATGGTCATCATACGACTATCCGTCACGCCAATTTGTCGAATCACAAAACGACAGCACCAACCATTGGTTTTTCCTGGGCCTCAATAACTTTCAGGACATAAACTCAGCCGATATCCAGCAGGTGATAGCGGTATCATCGATACACGGACATCAAAACAACTATCTGAAAGCCAATATTCCCGAAGTTTATATCGACTGCCTCTACTTTTCAATTATCTGTATGGCGACAGTAGGCTTTGGCGACATCTCGCCCGCCCTTTGGTACGCTAAAATCTTTGTTTCGATGGAAGTAATTATTGGCCTGTCAATTTTTGTTTTTGCAATCGGAATGCTTTTCAGCGACTTTCACGAAACCAAAGAGCGATAGCCAACTTAGTTCCAAATTGCTTTTTGACCGGCTTCGCGAAAAACACGCATAAAGTTTCCACCCCATATTTTGCGAATATCCTCTTCGGAATAGCCACGACGGACCAGTTCGAGGGTGATATTGCCCATTTGGCTCACATCGAAACAATCGGCCAAGGCACCGCCGCCGTCAAAATCGGTACCAATGCCAACATAATCGATTCCTATCAATTTCACCATATGATCGATATGGTCGACTGCATCTTTTACGGTGGCCAATTTATTTGGGAATTGCTTTGAAACAGACCGATACGCTTTATAAGCCTCTTTCTCCTGCTCCGGTGTCAGTCCTTCGAAGTTGTTGAATCGGGCCCGAACAACCGCCATTGCCGAGTCGCGTTTGGGATTGGGATCGGGCTTTTTCACATAATCAGAGAGAATACACATTTGAACGACCCCACCGTTTTTGGCCAACGCCTTCAACTGTTCGTCGGTCAGGTTACGCGGATTGTCGCAAATGGCACGCGAGCAGGAGTGGCTGGCAATTACCGGTGCATTGGTAATTTCGAGCACATCGAAAAACGATTCGTCGGAAATATGCGACACATCGACCATCATTCCCAGGCGGTTCATCTCTTTCACCACTTCGGCACCAAAAGGCGACAACCCGTGGTATTCGGCTCCTTTCTTGTCGTTCGACGAATCGCAAATATCGTTATTGGCTGTGTGGCACAAGGTAATATAACGTGCGCCCAGGTCGTAAAACTTCTTTACCATTGTGAGATCATGTCCGATGGGATAACCATTCTCCACGCCAATATAGATAGCACGTTTCCCCTCTTTCTCCAAACGATAGCCATCTTCGGGCGTAGTCGCCACCTCGGCCAGTTCCGGCGCAGCCAAAACACTTTTGTAAATGTCGTCGAAAATGCGGAGCGATGTCTCTTTGGCTTTGGCATGTCCCTCGTCGGTTCGTGCTCCCTGACCGATAAAAACGGCAAAGAACTGGGCATCCAGGCCCCCCTCTTTCATCCGGGGCAAATCGACCTTGGTCCCACTCTCTTTCGCATCGTGGTGCAGCGAAAGATTAAACCCTTCGCGCGACAAGCCCAGGGGCGTATCGCAATGGGTATCGATTGTAAATACCGATTCGTGAATCTGGGCCGCTTTGGCGGCAAACGATACCTCTTTGGGCCTGGACTTGCCATCAGCCGACAGGGCTACAATCGAGAGAACAGAGAGAATAACAATATTTTTCATCGGGAAAGAATCGGGATAAATTATTTGAAACTGGCTAACCGGCTCAGATATTTGCCAATAATGTCGAATTCGAGGTTTACCACTGTGCCGGGCTTAAAGGTGTGAAAATTGGTGTACTCGAAAGTGTAAGGAATTATGGCCACCTGAAAAGAATCGGCTTTCGAATTGACCACGGTGAGGCTGGTGCCGTTTACGGTAACCGAACCCTTTTCTACCGTCATGTATCCTTCGAGTGCCTTTTCGCGGTTGAAATCATATCGAAAAGTAAAATACCAACTTCCATCGGCCTCTTCCACCTTTTCGCAAACAGCAGTCTGGTCAACGTGGCCCTGAACAATATGGCCATCGAGCCGCCCGTTCAGCATCATGCTTCTTTCGAGGTTTACCTTGTCGCCCGCCTTCAGCAAACCCAGATTGGTTTTCAACAGCGTCTCCTTGATGGCTGTCACCGTGTAGTTTTGATCATCTTTGCGGACGACCGTCAGGCAAACACCATTGTGCGAAACACTCTGATCGACCTTTAACTCACTGGTGAAAGGACAATTGATGGTCAAATGGACATTCTCCTGATCTTTTTCGATGGCCACCACAGTGCCCATTCCTTCTACAATTCCTGAAAACATGCTGACTAACGATTTTAGTTTTGGCGAAGATACCGAATTTCAAAACCGATTGACGGCCTCTTCCGTAAAAAAGCAAACCAAAATAACCATTCAATAACATTTCGCGATGACAGGATGTAATCTTTTGGCCTTTAGATGCGACATATAGTCAATTCTTTTAATTTTGGCTTTTCTAAATTGAGCAAATGAACCATTCGAATCAGGAAAAACAACGAAAACTCGACGAGCGCTATTTGCGCATGGCTTTGGTTTGGGCCGAAAACTCCTACTGCAAACGGCGTCAGGTAGGTGCTTTGCTGGTCAAAAACAAGATGATCATTTCCGATGGGTACAATGGTACACCCTCGGGATTTGAAAACGATTGTGAAGACGAAAACTTCAAGACAAAACCCTATGTGCTTCATGCCGAAGCCAATGCCATTACAAAAGTTGCCAAATCGAACAACAGCAGCGACGGGGCAACACTTTATGTCACCTCATCGCCCTGCCTCGAATGCTCGAAACTAATTGTTCAGGCCGGTATTGCACGGGTGGTTTTTTCGGAACCCTACCATCTGAACGACGGGATTGAACTGCTCAGCCGTGCAGGTATTGATGTGGTTCAGGTCCAGCTTTAACAATGGGCCATTTAATTTCACGTTACAACTCTCGATCATGGAAAAAAGAAATAGAATAATTATCTGGATGCCTGTTTTTCTGGCATTGGCACTGATCATCGGCATTTGGTTCGGCAGCAAATTGCAAAGCCGTAAGTCAGCATCGCTCCCGATACTGATGAACAACGGCAACAAACTAAGCCTGATTATGAGCCTAATAGAAAACAATTATGTCGATACAGTCGATTCGAAACAGTTGATTGAAGATGCGATTCCCGAAGTGCTCACACAGCTCGACCCACATACGGTTTACATTCCGGCCAGCGACATGCAGGAAGTGAACGAAGAGATGGAGGGCAATTTTGGCGGAATCGGCGTACAGTTCTCCATCCAGAACGATACCGTGATGGTGGTCGATGTTATCTCAGGCGGCCCGTCTCAAAAGCTGGGCATCCTTGCCGGCGACCGCATCGTAACGGTCAACGATACGCTGATAGCCGGTGTAGGCATCAAAAACGATGCGGTGATGGGCAAACTACGCGGCCCCAAAGGGACAAAAGTCAATGTCAGCATTGCCCGAAAAGGCTTTCCCGAATTGTTGCCTTTCGAAATTACGCGCGGCGAAATCCCAATTTACAGTGTCGATGTTTCGTATATGATTGACTCAAAAACAGGGTTTGTCAAAGTGGGCCGTTTTGCCGAAAAAACTTACGAAGAGTTTATCGAAGCAATGGACAAACTTTCACAGTCGGGTGCCGGGCAGGTGATAATAGACCTTCGCAGCAATCCGGGCGGATACCTGGGTGCCGTTATCAAAATGGTGAGCGAATTTTTGGACAAAGACGAAATGGTGGTTTATACGCAGGGACGGACACAGCCCAAACGTGAATACCGCACCTCCTTGCAAGGAAAATACTTCGGAAAAAAAGTAATTGTACTGGTCGACGACTTTTCTGCCTCCGCCAGCGAAATCTTTGCCGGGGCCATTCAGGACAACGACCGCGGAACCATTATTGGCCGCCGTACTTTTGGCAAAGGGCTGGTTCAGGAGCAGATTCCTTTTTACGACGGTTCGGCCATGCGCCTGACCGTAGCCCGCTACTACACTCCGGCCGGACGCTGCATTCAGAAACCTTACGATAAAGGCAACGACGATTATTACGAAGATATATCGCGCCGCATGGCCCATGGCGAATTCGAACAGCGCGACAGCATTCACTATTCCGACACGCTGAAGTATTATACCCGCAAAAACCGTGTTGTTTATGGTGGAGGTGGCATCATGCCCGATATTTTTGTTTCTGCCGACACTGCCGGAATCTCAAGTTACTACACCAAAATCACTGCGGGAGGAACAGTTAACCAGTTTGCCCTCGACTATGCCGACAAACATCGTAACGAATTGGCCTCGCTGAAAACAGGGGCACAGTTTATCCAATATCTGAAAGCCAAAAACTGTTTCAGCGAATTTATCGCCTATGCTGCCGCGAAAGGCATTCCCCGCGACGAAAACGGGCTGAAACAATCGGGAAAGATTCTCGAAACCCAAATGATGTCGTATATCGCCCGAAATATCATGGGCGAAGAGGGCTTTTATTCCATTATCAGCACCATCGACAACACCCTGCAAGAGGCCATCAAAAGCTTATCGAACAGCCAGTTGCTGGTCGACTCGAAATAAGATTTATACCTAATGGCAGAAGCGTTGGCAAAATTACTTTGCCAACGCTTCTGTTTTTATTCCTGAAAAGAGATGCTTTGCTGTAACTTTAGCAAAAGTTATCCGTCCTATTCGAAATTTCCGAGCCAAAAAATATGACCATTGCTGAGTATAACCAAGCTGTTGAACTGTATGCCGACGGGCTTTACCGCTTTGTCCTGCAGAGCCTTTCCGACAAAGAAGGGTCACGCGATATTGTTCAGGAGAGCTTTGAAAAGCTTTGGGTCAGGCGAAAAGAGGTCGATGGGGCAAAATGCAAATCGTACCTTTTCACCACCGCCCATCACACCCTTATCGACAGGCTCAGAAAAGGCAAGCGTGAAACCATCACAGAAAGGGGCAGGCTGCCGGAACCAACTATCGAACAGGGATATTCCGATTTAAAGGAGATCCTGAACGAAGCAGTGGAGAAACTTCCGGAAATCCAGCGTTCGGTGGTGCTGCTGCGCGACTACGAAGGCTACTCGTATCAGGAAATCGGTGAGATTACCGGTCTGACCGAGTCGCAGGTGAAAGTGTACATCTATCGGGCCCGTCTGTTTTTGAAAGCCTATATCGGACAAATTGATTCGGTAATTTAGCCATGAAAATAACAAGAGAAAATTACGAAACCTGGTTCCTCGACTATCTCGAAGGAAACCTCGCCCCCGGCGACAAGGAGGAGTTGCTCTCTTTTCTGTCGCTGAACTCCGATCTGGCCGCCCAGCTCGATGGCGAAATACCCACTTTCCACCCCGACCTCACGATAACAATCGACAAAGGGCCTCTTCAAAAAAGTGCTTTCGACGATAAAAATATTTTCGATACCACAGCCATTGCACTGGCTGAAGGCGATCTTTCGCCCGATGAGAAAGTGACTTTCGAAAAGTGGATTGCCATGCATCCTGCAAAAAAAATTGAGGTTCAACTCTTTGCAGGCACAAAGCTGATTTCCGACCCCAATATTCGTTTTCAGTGGAAGGACAGTCTGAAAAAACGTACAGCCATTGTGCCGTTATGGGCCAAAGTGGCTTCGGTAGCCGCTGTCGTTGCAATGGCCATTCTGCTTTACCACCCGGATCCAAGGCCGGTTGTTCCTGTTGAGTTTCCGCAACCCCCGACAGCCGAAATGGCTGAGGTGGTCGCTGTCGAACCAACAGCCCCTTCGGCCAAAGAGAGAGCCGACATACAACCAGCCCCATTAACCCAGGTTACCCTGCCGAAACATCGACTGCAGAGTGAACCCGATATTGCTGACCATAAACAATCAACAGCGATGGAAGAAAACCCTCGTGAAACAGAGATGGAGCTGGCCTCACTCCCATCCAAAACGGTCGTCTTCCAACTGGTGGACGAACTTCGTCAGACAGATATGGCTGAAACACCATCACAGCTATTGGCCGAAAAAAGTGTTCCGGTTACCGAACTACTGGAACCACAGCTTGATGCCATTCGCAAAAGCAGCGACAACGAACTGCTCTCGACCGACCATCTGGCCTTGTCGGGACTCCAATTGCTGGCAAAAATTTCAGGCCCCCGCCTAACGGCCAAACAAAGCAACGAAGGCGAAGTGAAATCGGTGAGCTTCAGTTCGAAATTACTGGCATTTTCTATCCCCGTAAACCGGTAGCTGTAACTTTTGAACCGGTTGTCCGTCCTACCGTCAAAGAAAAACTTTTAAAAACGTAATGATATGAAAAAGAGAATCAGCCTGCTTTTATGTATAAGCTTTTTTACCGTCAGTGGTACTTTTGCACAGGATACGGTCAAGGTAAGCGTGTTGGGGAAAAACATGGTAACGGTTGTCGAAGGCAACGACCGCACCGATGTAAAAATTGGAAACAGTACCATCGATATCAGCGATGAATTCAGAGATACGGTTAAAATCCGCGTCGGTCGCAAGGCGGTCGTTATTACCGAACGGGGCAATGGGGCCTCAGTCGATTTCGACCGACTCGACGACAACGAGTTTGAAACATGGACCGGCAAGAAACCAAAGTTCAAAGGCCACTGGCCGGTACTCGAAATGGGCATCAACTCTTTTGCCGATGTCAGCTACGACGGATATGCCACACCCAATTTTATGGATTTGAACCATGGCAAATCGTTGGAAGTTAATATCAATTTTCTGCGGTACAGTATCGGGTTCCAAAAAGAAAAAAGAAATATCGGGATGGTAACCGGTCTGGGACTGAATATGAATGACTATCGTTTTTCGAACCAATATACCATCGAAAACAACAATGGATATATCCTTCCGGTAGCCCTTCCTGCCGGGGTCGATGCCAAAACCAAGCTAAGCACCACTTATCTGACGGTGCCCATCCTGTTCGAATTTCAAATCCCGGTGAACGACAGCGACAAAAAAATCTTCTTCTCTGCAGGTTTGATTGGCGGATTAAAACTGGGTTCGCACACCAAGGTGAAATATACCGGCTATAAAGAAAAAGATCGCGACGACTTCAACATTGCCCCGTTCCGTTACGGCGCTACTGCCCGGGTAGGTTACAAAGGGATAAACCTCTACGCCACCTACTATCTGACCGATATGTTTAAAGAGGGCCGTGGCCCGGTGATGACCCCCTTCTCTATCGGGATTGGTCTGCTGAACTGGTAACCACAAAACAGGGACAATCTCCCAAAACAACAAGCATAAAAAAGCATCTGTGACCAACTGGTTACAGATGCTTTTTTTATACGCCAACGAACAAATGAGTATTTTATATTTTCGAAGATATTGCCTGAATGCATTGGATAAACAAAAACGGGTCTCAAGCGCTATCTGTAAATAATTAAAATTTGAAACCCATGAAGAAAACAATTGTATTGATAAATTTACTCGCGCTACTGTTTATCGCAGCCAATGTTCAGGCACAAACCCTGAAAGTACCTAAAATTGGCGATACCGCCAGTCTTGCCTTGCCGACCGACAAAGCCGGGTTTGCAAAAGATTTCCTTAGTTCCCTCGATGCAGGAAAGGATTTGGGTATCCCGGCCGACAAACTATTGAGCCTTACCGGGAAGAACAAAAGCTATGTCGACGATATTGTTGGCATACTGGGTGGTTCGGGCAGTAACGAGAGCAAACTGTCGGCCCTTACAGGCAAAAAAACTGCCTGGAAAAGCGCGGTAACGTCCCTGCTTGGTGAATCGACTGCCGGGAAATACTTTTCCAAAGTCGATAAACAGCTGGGCTCTTTAAAGCTAAAATATCAGGTGGCAAAACTGTTTTTGTAAACGACCGGCCACATCAAACAAAAAAGCGCAGACAGAAATAATTCCGGACTGCGCTTTTGTTTTTCCCGTCTGTCGTTTCATCACCTGATGTAAACCAACCCATACCCCCCGTTACCTTTTCTCCTGATAATGTTTTGCATAAAGCAATAATGCCATTATTATCCGACATATCGGCCAAAACCAATGGAATACTTTATTTTTGAATGTAGCTAGTTAGGGGAAGATTACAATTCGCAACAGTTTGCAGCATTATAATATTTGTACTAGGCATTTTTCAGGCGTTTGTTTAATTCGTCGATGGCAATTTGTATTTCCCTAACGCGACCCACCCGAATGGTGTCAACAATGGTTAGTAGTTCGTAGAATAATTTATCCTCCTGAACTATCTGGGGTAGCGTTTTATATAATGGCTCTATGGCTTGACCTCTTTGTGTGCCT
>ERZ1645187.349-NODE-349-length-45054-cov-7.867064_pt1 | contig 45054 bp, 56 predicted proteins | sample MGYA00575352_ERZ1645187 | MGnify/ENA primary metagenome ERZ1645187 (study PRJEB40837, sample SAMN11349314) | freshwater sediment metagenome | isolation source: river sediment | host: Sediment | place: India: Wazaribad , New Delhi | collected 2017-02-21 ... | reverse complement strand
GGGTGCGACGAGTTCTGGGCAAGTTCTTGCACGGGGGGAATGACGGTCGCTATCGTAACCCCGCTGGGGACGAATGTGGCTGTTGGAAGCGCGTTGCCCTTTCAGGCGGAAATCGATGGCCGCCCCATCGATTTCAAATGGCAATTTGGGGATGGAGCGACGGCGTCCAACCAAGCTTATGCCGCCCATGCCTTCAGTAATCCAGGAACATATCCGGTGATATTGACCGCCACCAATCTAGGGGGAAAGGCATCTGCGACGGTGGCGGTACATGTCGTTTCGCTGGAGGCGACTACATTATATGTGGCGACCAACGGAAACGATGCTGCGGCCGGCACGAATTGGGCAACGGCAAAGGCCACGATTCAAAACGCAGTGGATTGCATGAAAACACCCGGTGGGCGGGTGGTTGTGAGCAATGGTTTGTACGCCAGCGGCGGAGCCGTCGCGGGCGGGTTGACAAATCGCATCGTGGTATCGAATATGATTGAGGTTTGCAGCGCGAATGGCCCGGCGGTCACATCGATCCAAGGACAGGGCCCGATGGGATTGGCTGCAATCCGGTGCGCATATTTGGCTGGCGGAGCGTCCCTCCGCGGCTTCAGCCTGATGAACGGATGTACTACTACGAATATTGATACTTCCGGGTGGGGGGGCGGGGTATGCTGCGATTCCATCACGCCCGTGATCTCTAATTGTTTTATTAACGGCAACACGGCGAGCTTGGGCGGGGGAGCCTACTTTGGAACGCTCCAGAATTGCACGCTATCGGGCAATTTGGCGACCGTGGGAGGGGGCGCTGCTGAAGCTACGTTGTATAGCTGCACATTGAGGGCCAACATGGCGTTCTATGGAGGGGGAGGGGACGAGGTCGACTTCCACGATTGTACGCTAGAGGGGAACTTTGCAGGGGTGGGTGCTGGGGCGGACGCAAGCGATCTGTACAATTGCCGCATCGCGGATAACACAGCGACTTGTGGCGGAGGAACCTCCGAATCCATGCACTACAACTGTGGGCTAACGGGAAACTCGGCGTCAGATTCCGGCGGCGGAACCTACTTTGGTACATTATATAACTGCACCGTTGCAGGAAATTCAGCGGTCAACAACGGGGGAGGATCATATCGCGGCGGACTGAGCGACTGTATTGTGTATTACAACACCGCAGCCTATGCGCCGAATTCCTACGCCCCCTATAATATGTACAATTGTTGCACGATCCCGATTCCAGATGGGGTTGGGGGATACAACTTCACAAACGAGCCAGGTCTCGTGAGTCTTGACAATCCTCATCTCATCCAAGCATCGCCTTGCATCGATGCGGTCAAAACATCGAGTTTCTGGTCCGTTTCCACAACATATGACATCGACAAGGAGCCGCGGCGGAATGGACTTGCCGTCGACGTGGGTTGTGATGAATTCTGGGCATCGATCTACACCGGCACTTTGACCGTCGCCATAATGACCCCACTCGGAACAAATGTGGTTGTTGGAAGTGCGCTGCCTTTTCGGCCGGCGATCGGTGGGCGCCCCATTGAGTACATATGGCGATTCGAAGACGGGACTAGAGCAACGAACCAGCCGATGGTCTCCCGAGCATACAGCAGTCCGGGCACTTACCCTGTGGTGTTGACCGCCACCTACCTTGGAGGAACTGCATCTGCGACGGTGGCGGTACATGTCGTTTCGCTGGAGGCGACTACATTATATGTGGCGACCAACGGAAACGATGCTGCGGCCGGCACGAATTGGGCAACGGCAAAGGCCACGATTCAAAACGCAGTGGATTGCATGAAAACACCCGGTGGGCGGGTGGTTGTGAGCAATGGTTTGTACGCCAGCGGCGGAGCCGTCGCGGGCGGGTTGACAAATCGCATCGTGGTATCGAATATGATTGAGGTTTGCAGCGCGAATGGCCCGGCGGTCACATCGATCCAAGGACAGGGCCCGATGGGATTGGCTGCAATCCGGTGCGCATATTTGGCTGGCGGAGCGTCCCTCCGCGGTTTCACTCTCACCAATGGGTTTACTACCGATTCGGCGTACCTGGATGTGTCATCAAAAGGTGGCGGCGTTCTCTGCGATATGGACTCCTCTGCGATTATCTCTGAATGTATAATCGCCGGGAACACAGCACATGCCGGAGGTGGCGGGGTTTATTACGGAACATTATATAACTGCGTGCTGACCGGCAATCGAACGGATCGAGAAGGCGGAGGAACATCGCACGCCACCCTCTACAATTGCACCTTGGCCGGCAATTATGGCAACTATGGCGGCGGTGGAACGTATCTGTCCGCGTTGAATAACTGTATCTCATATTACAATATACCAGAAAACAATTATGTCTGCACCGTCTCAAATTCTTGCACGACGCCAACGAATGAAGCGGGAAATATTTCAGCCGATCCACAATTTGTCGACTCGACCAACGGCAACTTGCGGTTAGCGAACACTTCTCCATGTATTGACTCAGGAAGTTACCAGATATGGATGACCGGTGATTTCGATATGGACGGCAACCCTCGCATTGCGAACGGCATCGTGGATATGGGGGCATATGAATATACGACAACGAATCTGGTGCCGCGACCGGAAGCGCTGGACGATGCCAGTTTTGGCGTTCTTTCGAATCGGTTTGGATTCAACATCAGTTGGACCAGCGGACGGGTGGTTGTGGTGGACGCCTCCACGAACCTGACCCAGACAAACTGGATCCCCTTGGTCACGGGTACCCTTACGGGCGTGCCGTATTATTTCTTCGACTCAAAATGGACCAATTACATCGGCAGATTCTATCGCATCCGCTCACAGTGATGAAGGATTCACAGCGAAAGAACAAGATGGATATCAATATGGCAACTGCCATCCCCTTCGATCAGCGAATGAATATCAAAACGAGTATGACATGTGTGCTTATTGGGCGTCTACGAGTCGCGCCTTGCACATAACATAGACAATTATGAAAACCGGAGCATTCAGCATGAGGACGGGTTCATTCATCATAGCCCTGCCGGTTATCATGCTGGTCGGTGTATTGTGTCCAAAATATTCACTGGCCGTGGACATCTCATTTGGTACGGACACCGGGCGGGTGCTTGGCGTAGCAACTGGCACGGCTTATCTCGTAACCTTGCAATCGCATATGATTCCCGCGTGGGTTGGTGATGTCTACGATGTGGGGGGGGTGCTCAACAATTGCGACATCGTTGCGACGGCCGATATCGTGGACGGCGCAATAGATGAATATGCGTGGGGCGTCGATGTTGCTGGGAAACAGTTATATCTCGTTGTCTGCGGTGCTGATGGTTCCTGGGCCGCCATCACGGCCTCTGACTGGATGACATATGATCCAGATGGCTATCTGGAAATTGATCTGGGGACATACGAGTATTACAATTGGATTTATTCTTATAGCGGTTGGCCGGATGTCATAGTCAATCGCACGTTGGCGGACTACTTCACCTATGTGGCTTGGCCAGGCGACCATGGTGATATTAGCCCATACGGCGTTGTTAATGTTGGATACCAGTATCCTCCCTCATATCCTAATGTATCTTTTACCGCTACCCCCCTTCCTGGATATGATGTCGCTGAATGGGTGGTAAATGGGGTCGTTTGTCAGATGGGTGGAACCAATTTCAACGCTTCTGGAAGTTATCAGGTGCATGTCGTCTTTCGCCCGGCTAACCCCAAATTGACCTTGGGTTCCGACCAAAGCATAAGCTTCATGAGCCACACGAATTTTTCATATCAGATCTCGTGGACCACAAACCTATGCACATCAAATTGGATTATGACTGGATTCACAAATTGGACGGGAACGGGCAGTAATCAGACCCACGCCTTGCCAAGCAATGGCTTATTTCCATGTTTTTATCGCATGTCCATCTCTGAGCGCTCAGCATTGTAGCTTCCTCTGGCTGGCAATGGTGCGACCCTTCAGATCTGCCAGAACCCCATTTCGAGGCCAGTCGTCAGGCCATTGCCTGCTATCTGGAGGGGAAGTTCTATCGCCAGGGCTGATTTGGCTGTCCGGACTTCACCGTCCCAGCCCCTTGCCGGATTCGCACTTCTGCCCCATGGCTGGAACATGGAAACGATCATCTTGGTTCTCGTCATTCTCTGGCTGTTCGACGTGATCTGACCGGGGAACTGTTCCGATATCGGGAAAGTTGCCCAGGGCATCTTCTGGACATCCGGAAGGTGGCCGGGGAGGGGCTTTTCGGTTTTGGGGGCATCCATTGGGACACCCGGAGAACAGGGGCGGCCCATTTAATGCCGCGCTATATGTATTCGTCTCTTTGGTCAATCACCCGTGGACTCAACGTCCATCAACCCCAGGCTCTTGAAAGTCTCGCTTCACGAGCACTGGCGAATTGTACCATTGCAGATCTGACAACATCCACATACTCGTGAAAATCCCGGTCTTGCCCCATTACGCCGACACGACGAAGATTCCGTAGCAACGCTTCGGCATCATCAAGAGACATGTTAATGACGGAGACTGTGTCGGCAAAAGAGCCCCGTTTAATCGCCAGAACTTGAGACCTGAGACATGTGAGATAGTGCCTAAAGGCATTTGTTTCACTCCAACTAACTGAAGTTGGCACGGCTCCTCCAAATAGAATATCGGCATAGTGAGATCCGATGGCTGCGGGACTGCGCATCTGACTCAATACGCCGGTTCTGTGGGCGATATCTAGGAAGGGAATTTTGTATTCAGAAAGCGCCTGAGGGCAATAGTACCAAGTTGCTCGTCGAGAAATGCTGTCGTCCTCCGTTTGGTAAAACTTCTCCGGGGGGAAAGCGCGAACATTTAACCAGGTGCCCGACGCAACAATGTCGACGTTCGCTGCCCCCAGACAAAGCATTTGATGGTTGCTGTATCCGACAATTACTTCTTTTCCCGCCAATTTAATTCCCGAGGATAGCAGGAGTAGGTTGGCTAGCCAGGTGGGGGAATCAGTAAGATAAGGGGATGGAGTTTCAGCGACTAAGTAAATGGCGGAAACATCCCACCCTGAGCAACGCTCAACGACCGCCTCAATCTGTTCTTCCGAGGACATCGCTTCGGCGCCCAATGCTATTGTCATTATTAGTGGCGCACCGCCATAGTGTCCACTTGCCTCATCCAGGATGCTCTCCTGCATCAGGAACCAATCCTCACCGACTGTGGGTGCCAGACAACCCGGCAAGATGTGTCGCGAGACCCCAAGTGAATTGCCCAACTGAGCCAGTTCCGATAAGAGGGCCGCCGTGCCCGCCCCGCCTGTGAAAGCTCCAGTGCTTTGAGATTTCACGACTTGCCAATATCGATGCTCCGTCAGCCTAGGGTGATCAGCATCTCGGGCAAAGCACTGAGGATCGAGCAACGGCTCGGCTCTGCGCTCGCGAATATCAGCTGCCAAACGAACCATTTGGCTTTCGGTTAAGTCTCGCGGGCTTAAAATGACGCCGCTATCCGACCAGGAACTAAGAAGGACCCTCGCATGTTCCATCATCCCATGACCAAACTGAAGGTACATTTTCATGATATCTGTTCTCCTCCTAGCGAATTCGAAGGTCGTTGTAAATGGGTCCGAACCATGCGAGCGCATCGTTTGCGGTTTGGGGCCTCCGGCTTGGATACCGTTGTGCAAGCTGGCAGATGAAGTCCGCAAAACGCCCGTCGTCGCCCGCCGCAGGTGCGGGAGGCGGCACGTCCTCGCCCTCCATCTTGCGAAGAAGAACCAGCGGGTTGTCTCTGTATCTGGCGAAGGGATGCCCACCGGTCAAGGCTTCATATGCCACTATGCCGACAGAGAACAGGTCTGCCCTGCCATTGATTTTAGATTTCATATTGCGAAATTGTTCAGGAGCCGCATAACCCCAGGTGCCGAGACCGGGCCCACCCGTTCCCGTCAACGAAGGCATTTCGAGATGACGGGCAATTCCAAAGTCAATTACCCAGACTTTCCCGCCGGGATCAATGATGAGATTGCCCGGTTTGATGTCGCGATGGACAATCGACACGGCCTCAAAATCTCTGCACGCACACAGAAGCGCAGAAGTAAGACGGAGTACGAAATCTAGGGGCTGCGTAGGTTGTGCCGCTAGTTTTCGTTCAAGGGTTTCGCCGTTTATGAAGGACTCCAATATATACCGCATTTCGCAGCCGCCAATGTTCCTGACGCCATGATCGAGAATGGCAGGAACATAAGACGAACAGAGAATGTTGCCGGCGAGAATTTCCCGATCAGCGCGCTCGGCCGCTCCCCGGTATGGCCTGATGACTTTAAGCACAACATCGACGCCTTCGCGAAGGGCCATGAATACGAACTTCTGTCCTGACGGGGTCTCAACTCGTCGGATATTACACAGTTCGGGGAAGGCCGTTATGATCTGGTCGGTATCCATTATGTATTTCCCCATCCGAGACCAGCGACTACCCATTCGTTAACCATCCATGAGCCGTATGATGCAGGCTGATGGTGTCGCACTGCCGATAGAGCCTTACGTGTTTTATGGCCGTCAAAAAACATCACGCCGATCCCAACTCTTTGAGCTTCCTTTGTGATGGCGGAAATGGCTTTCGTTTGGGGCAGGAGAATGTAGCTTTCCGAGGCAAACCAAGTATTTCCAAGAGCTTGTCGAATTGCCCTGCGCCAACTGCCGACCTTGCATTCAACGGAAATAATCTGCCTTACGGGGAATATCTTCTTGATGGGCTTTGTTCTGACAAAGTCACCCCTCCTGATGGCCAACCCCGCCGCCACCAGATCCTCGATCAGCGCTCTTGCTAGCGTGTTGCGTAATCCCAGCAGCCTGGCAAGTTCTTCTATCTTGGCCCCTTTTGAACAATATATCTGGTGGGCCAATCGTATATGGGAAGTAGAAAGAGTTTTACGCACACACGACATGCGGGCAGCTGGCTTCGCATAAAAGGCCACAATCAAATCGGGATAACCTGTCGGCATGCGCGGCTCATAAAAAACCGCGCGGCAAAATCCTTTTTTCCGAAGCAAGCCATTGGAGACTGCTTTTGTCAGAAGATCCAACTCCGGCCCCTTCGTTTCCGGGCGACCGCGTTTGCCAAGCTTGGCTATCGAAGTAGGCATATGCTGTATCTAGCAAAACGACACATCTGGTTCAAGCTGGGATGCGGGTAAGTAAACGGTATGTAATGTCGACCTGCCGGGATAGCCAAACGCCAGCCCAATCCCTGTTGGACTTCACGCCTTTTAACCCCTATAATGACCGCCGCATGAAGAAAAATCCTGTCGGGGGATCAAAAAAGGAAATAGCCCATGAACGCAATGTCTGTTCTCAAAGCCGAAATCAGCCGTTTGGCCAAGAAAGAGGCCAAGGCCGTCGTGTCGCCAGTCCAGAAGGCCTCGGCCAACTACAGGGGACTCATCGCAGGTCTCCGCAAGCAGGTGGCCAGCCTCCAGAAGGAAGTGACCCTGCTGAAGCGGGCGGCACCCAAGGCTGACAAAGTCCTTGGAGCGAAAACCGAACCCGAAGGTCGCTTCTGGATCACTGGCCAAGGCGTCAAGGCCATGCGGAGGCGGACAGGCCTGACACAGGAGAAATTCGGGAAACTGGTCGGCGTCAGTGTCCCGACGGTCGTCAACTGGGAGAAGGCCAAGGGCAAGGTCGAGATCCGCCGCAAGGAGACCATGGCGAGGATTCAAAGCCTCAAGGGCAAGGGCAAGCGGGAGGTGGCGGCGATGATGCCCGAGGAGCCCGGGGTGAATGCGAAACCGAAGAAGATATCCAAGGGAAGTGGGAGGCCGAAGAAGAAAGTTAAGGCGGCGAAACCGACCCTTAAATAAGGGGGTCGATCGAAAAATGGGGGAAAGGCTAATCGCAGACGCGCATTATGTAGAGCGAATATGGATATTTTCAAGTGGTTACGGAAAGATTGACACAAAATATAATTACATGGCATCGTTCAATCACAGTTAAGGATTGCGATGTGAGGCAGGCAAAATGACGGTTAAAGAAACAAAGCAAATTGTCTTAGAAATGAAGCAATACGCAAAATCATTGCGAGCCTCTCCCCAGAAATCTCGGGTTTTTTTAGTTAGCGCTGGTATCGCAACTCAAAAGGGGCAGCTTACGGCCAATTATCGTACGAAGACATGTACTCGTTTCTCCCCTCGCTGATCCTTGGGTTCCATGGTTGTGACAGGGATGTTGCCGAGACTGTCCTTGCGGGTAAAGAGCCGCTAACTCCTAGTCAAAACGATTATGACTGGTTGGGTCATGGAATTTATTGCTGGGAACAGAATCCGCGCCGTGCCCTTCAGTATGCCAAGCTGATTAAAAACCATCCCGAGCGTGGTCGTACTCGCATCAACAAACCGTATGTTTTGGGGGTAGTTGTTCAGCCTGGCTATTGTTTAAATCTTCTTGAGGCATCTTCCCTGGAATTACTCAAGGGAAGTTATAGATTGCTTAAGGAAACGGCCACTGGAAGTGGAATTGGGATGCCGAGGAATATCCCCATTGGCAAAGAGAAGGATTTGTTAATTCGAAAACTTGACTGCGCCGTTATCGAAGCACTGCATCAGTATAATATTGAGAAGAATATTTCAGGATTTGATACTGTTCGGGGGGTGTTTCTTGAAGGCCGGGATTTGTATCCGAACGCAGGATTTAAGAGAAAAAATCACATTCAGATTTGCGTTCGGAATCCCAATTGTATCAAAGGATATTTTAGGGTTCGTGACTTTGATGCCAAGCATACACGCCCTTGACCAATAGGAACCTATTGTCCGGGGAAAACGAGGGTGATATAAAACTGGGGTTGCTAAGGGAGCAGAACATTACTCTGTGGTATTGCTGCTTTTCGCAATTCACTCATCTTCAATGCGCGTAATTGAGCGGCCCAGTTGTCCTTTGTCGTTTGGTGCCTAATTCGAGACGCTCGTTATCTGATTGAGATAATCGATGGTGATTTTGAAATGACGAAGGCAGTTGCATACGCCAAGCAATGGGGGTATTTGCTGGTCGATGCAATCAACCAGAACATCTGTAAAAACTTCAAACACGTCTTGCATGTTGGGCGCGAGTAATTCCAAATTGAATGTGTGCTTATAGACATTGGCGCAGCCGGATACGCCAGTCACCTCTTCGGAGTGGACGCCAGCGCCTTGGAAAGAATGATCCAGAACCTCTGCTAAGGAAGAGGGAAAGACACAGCCATCCGCGCCTGTGTCGATCAGCGCAAGCGTCAAAATGGACTTTCCAGAATGAGGGTTTGTGACCCGAACGGGCAGATAGGGCGCAGGGAGACGAAGTATCCGCCCATCTTCATTCGTGCTTTGAACGAAAGGATAGCTGTGCGTCGGCATTAAAATCAGTATACGTGTACGCCGCTTTTCTTTGGCACGAAGAATATCATGGGCTCTGAAGAAGAGTTAGCCTTTCTGGCTTTTTCAATGACAGCAGAGAGCTTTCTTCCGGATGCAAGATTCTTCATGCGCCTACCGGGGGAAAGCGCAACCAGCAGCGTCCGAGAAGACGGAACTTTGACTGTAACGGGAGCCATACTCGCACCTCTAATCATCCATTTTAATACTTACGGTCAGAACAGTCTCATTGAGTGTTGGCAAGAATGGCATTTTCGCGCCTTCTGCGGCAAGCTATTTCAGCCCTAATCAGCGGCAACATATTGCATGACAAATGGATGCCGCCACTGCGCGGGCGGTATCTATTGGCCCTCCTGCCTGCCGTTGAGACGGACTTGGAAATTCACGATGATGAACCGGGCCACCGCCGTTGTTCAGCAGTTCTAGGCTAAATTGGGGGATGCCATCTGTCTGAATGTCAAAACGGTCGAAGGTTTAACCGGTTATGTTTCCGCATCAGGTAGCCTTGCCAAACGGCAAGGCCAAGAGCCAGAAAGGCGATAAAGGCGGACGTACAGGAGACAATGAGTTCAGAAGTCATGATTCCCCCAATCGAACGGTCCGTTATGCGTACTCAATGGTTATGTTGGCGGAAAACAAGGTCAGGCATTTGCGGAACGACGAGCGATTCATTCTTTCTTGGCCGGAGCAGATCCCGCCGGCCTTCCTGCTCGTTTCGCCCTTCGCGACCATTTCTCGCAGTACGTCGCCGATGCACCATCCCCCGTCCGTGCATGACGACCTGGGGCAACGGACATATTCGCCCGGAGGATTCTGACTCGTGTAGTATCGGACGTCGGGCCTTGCGTCCATGGGGCCTCCAGTCCTAATCTCCACCTTGATTTGAAGGCTCTTGATCGATGGGAAAGCCTTCTCAAACGGAACCGGTTGGGCGAACACGTATGTCCCGCTGTTTACCTTGTCTTGCCTGTCCATGTTTGCCTCCAGGGCCAATAACCTAAACCAATCAACGCCGACAACGCTGCATCTGCCGCACAACGCCGGTGCAGTTGACGCGGAACCGTACCAGGTCTTCGCTCGCGCCAAGTATCGAGGCCATTTGCTCGATGGTTATCCCCCTAGCCATATGGCGGATGAGGGCCTCGCGTGGAGCCTGAAGGCACCCGCCGAGATATTTCGCCTCGTCTTCGTGCTCGGGATTGTAGATGCGAACACTGAACGCCTGGCTCATGCAGAGGGCTTCGTCCTCGAACTTATGTCCGCAGACAACATGGGAAATCTCGTGCATCAGGTCGCTTTCCTGACGCGCAGGGCTGTGGTTCGGATTGTGGATGACGATTCTGCGGGTGGCGACAAGGATGGTGACTGCCGAAAACGCTCCGTCGGGATTCTCGCAGACCAGTGAGACGGTTTCTTGCGTGATGCCCGGAATGATGTGGGGGGTCAGTATCGATATGCCGAGGTGGTTTGCCAGCGCCCGCGCCGGCAAGGCGTCGCAATCCCGCAGGCCAAGTTGGGATCGGAAATCCAAGGAAAGTCGCTCGGCTTTCGCTTTGAACCCCCGCCTCATCGCTAGATTTTGCCTTCCTTGGCGGCGGTGTAGGCGAGTTCCACCATGCGGCTGATGGCGTCGATGACTTTTGGTTCCAACACCCGATCGGCGCGCAGATGGGCCTCGATAAGCCGGGGAGTGGCCACCGGATCTTGGCTGGTAGACTCTGCCATGAAGTCGGAAGGGTCCTCTTGGAGCCAGTGGCAAAGGCGCAGGAACGTATCCAGGTCGGGGACGCCGCCCTGTTCTATCCGTGACAGGGTGGGGGCGCTGACACCGCCGATCTCCTTTGCTGCGGTTCGCAATCCGTTCTCGCCCCTCCGGGTTCTGACTGCCGCGGCGAATTTCTCCGAATTCAGCGTGGAAGATTTGTTCATGGCGCACCCTTTCGTTTCTTAAATAAAACACAATTTCACTTGCGCAACAAGCGAAAATGTGTTTCATTGGTAATACACCGTACGGATTGGCGTACGGCCGGGATATGCCCGCACCCTTTAATTGCGGGCGGAACGGATAACATACAATGAGCAAATCGACAAGAAACAACGGAACCCGATGGTCGAGCGGCGACGAACGCCAGATCCGCCAATTGGCGAATCAGAATACACCGACTAGAGTCATGGGGTTCAAACTCGGCCGAACCGAAGAGGCCATACGGGCGAAGGCGAGCGAAATGGGCGTCTCCCTCAAGCCGACCAACCAGTCGCCCTACAACAGAAGCAAGTAAGGGGCACCAATGAGCACCTATCCGACCCAGAACAAATACGGCAAGCGTTACCTTGGCAATACACAGAAGAAGGAGGTTCATGACCTTCGGAACGAGACCGCGAATTGCCAGATCGGCGAAATTATTGCGGCGAGCCATGCCGTCGGGTTTGTCCCCGACACGCACGAGGAAGCCAAGCGTTGTGGCTACGATAATTGCCACTACTGCATCGGCGGTTCGACCAGGTAGTGGACATCCTGACACCCTTGATTCCTCCATCACGGATAGAATTATGTTCGGTGATGGAGGAATCGAGACCTAGTGTATGGTTCCGAACATTTTTTGAGAAACACGAAGAGATTTAACACATAGAGAATAATGGAGAATGGCAATGACGCGAGCGCCGGATATTGTTCAAGTAGGGGATTGGCGGATAAAAGATGGGGCGTATGGCAGGAATCTGTACAACCTGACGCACTCGACTCTGCCGGCTTCTTTGGCTTCGATTTCGGGCCGGGAGACGGTCGATGATTTCTGCGCCGAACGCGATGTGGAGGGGCGAGGAGTGCAGCGGTTCGTGCCGTTCGGGGAATTGGACTCGGTCTTGCAGGACGGTGACCTGTTCGTGATGACGGCCCCCGAGGATGTCGGCGCTGTCATGACGGACGCCGATCCGATGAAACGGGTCAATTGCCTGAAGCAGCGGGGTTGGCACGCCGAAATCGTCTGCAAAGGCGGCGACGGACGCTACTGGCAGAAGGCGCCATGGCACAGCAACCTGATCAAGCATCCTTGTAGCGAGATGGCTTCGCATCCCGCCGGTTCGGACTTCATCGTCAGCATCTACCGTCCTGAATTGGGGGTGGACCCTATCCGCCAAGCGGGGTTGAAGGTGGAAGTGAGGCGGTGGGTCGAGATATTCTGTGTACACAAGTTCCCGGAGCGGGCTGACCAGTTCAACATCCACGAGTACCTGGATCCTGCCGACTTCGAAACGCCGGAGGATCTGCGGCGGATAGCCGGGGCCCTCATCCGGAAGGAATACGACCAGGTCCAGAAGGTGACCTGCGTCCAGTGGGCCTACCAGGTCCTGTGTCTGGCCCTGAACGTGCCACTGACTCCCCGGCTGCTGAAGGAGATCGGTGCCTACGAGGCATACCAGGAGCATTGGGCTGGCCAACTGGGTTATGCTGACGACGCCTTGGAGCCTCTGGGGCGGGTTCCCTTCGTGCCCTACACCCCCGCCGAGACCTTGCAGTCCTTCCTGAACACCTACGCAGAAGGGGTTTCCCTGTTGGATTGGGCCGGGAAGGGTGGGGCATTGGCCTCGATGCTGGGGTTCGACCTTGGCGTTCTGTCGGGGCAAGGCGAGGGCAAGCGGGCCGAGGTTCTGGCCGGCTATTTCACCGAGGTGTTTGCGCGCCGGGATTTGACCATCCCCCTTGTCATCCCGGGACGTCCGCCTTACCGCCATGTGATGCCCATCCAGCCCTTCTGCGAGGTGCGCAAGCCGTCCCGTCCCGATAACCTGAAGTGGCGCTATGTCGCCACGGCGGTGAACGGGAACAATCTGGTTCACGCATAAGACAGGAGGTCGTTATGGCCATCGTGGGATTTGACGGAACTTGGAATGACGAGAACCCCAAGCCAGGGCAGAGGCCGAGCAATGTCCGGCGTTTCCTGGAAGCTGCGGAGACTGATGTCATTTACAAGCGCGGCATCGGTAATGACGCGGACTATGGTCTACTGATGCAGTGGCTGGGAGGTGCCTTCGGGGCCGGGGGAGGGGGCATCGTAAGGGATGCCTTGTTCGCCTTGGGCGGGCTGGCGGAGCAGGGAAAGGCGTCAGTAGTGGACGTGATTGGCTTCAGCCGTGGTGCGGCCTTGGCCCTCCATTTTGCGAACATGGTCTGCAGCAGAGGAGTTCCATTGCCTGCCACAAGAAAAGCGCATCGCCGAATCACGCCCAATCCCTCAGGAAAAGGCAATCGGATTGTGACCACATACACCTATGACTGGAGAAAAATCCCCGTCAGGTGGCTGGGCTTGTGGGATACGGTTCCCTCCATGGGGATTCCCGACAACGACATCAACCTGGGATATCGGCTCGATCTTCCGGAGGGGGTCGGCGGGTCCCACGCCATGGCGCTGGATGTCGCGAGTTCCCTGTTCATCCTTCACCGGGTGAGTGGTGCCCGTGAAGTATGGTTCATGGGGAGGCACGGGGAGGTAGGCGGCAGTTCGGGGGATGAACTTCTGGCCAACTGCACGCTTCGCTGGATGGCCCGTGAAGCCCAAGGGTATGGTGTTCCTGTCGATTTGTCGCGCATCGTGATGTCGGCGCCTGGATTTCTGGTGGCTCCGCCGAAGAAGGACGGTAAATCTCGGGTCAGGGGACGGAGAATCGTTCATCCCGGCGACTTGGTGCATCGGACTGTCAAACAGGAGAGTTACCCGAACATCCCATGGGGACAAGTTGGTGTTGTTGGGTAGTCATCCATTTCCAACACCGGTGTCAAAATCACCCCCACGCCCCGACCATCTCCCCGACCACTTTGCATTCCTTACAATCTCCCCGCCCCTCCGGCGGGGCCTTCATGTCCAAAATCCTTCTCGCCCTCTCCAGCAATGGAGCAATCAAAGCCCTGTCGAGCCCCACCGGCACCGCCGTCGCCTTGAACGGCATGGAGAAACCCCAGTCGTCCACCAAGGCATCCAATCCCTTATTGTCGTCATTGGCTGGAGGCTCCCCATAGACCAGCCCCAAGGCCTCCACGTGGCCCATGCCCAGCCCCTCCGCGATCAGGGCGTAGCCGACCAGTTGGACTTGGTACATCGGAAGCAGTTCATCCTGGTGGTCGCTGTGGCGTGCCGTCTTGAGGTCGAGGATGGCCAGACGATTGTTCGGGAGGCCAAGCATCAGGTCTGGAACGCCGGTCAGGACGATGCCGGTCTCCGGGTCCGTCAGCCGGAAAGTGGAGTGATGGGGAGTCGGGAGAGGCCTTGCTTCAGCCCATCTGCCGGCAATCCAAGTCGGGAAATGTCCGTTCTTCTCGTAAAAGGCCAGGATGGCCCGCTTGGAGAAGGCGTCTATGCTGCTGAAGATGCCCGGCATGATGGCCCAGGGGGATTTCCAGCCCAGTTTGGCACGCATCCAGAAGCACCGCTCGCAGGCGTCCGGCAGGGCCAGGAGTCCGAGGTTTTTGGCGGAGATTCGCATGAAAACACGGTGGGACTTGTGTGCGGGGAAGGCAACGGGGGACGTTTGGCGTCAATTCAACAAGAGAACCCCTATGGATGCCAGCGGGGAGGAACCGACACTCCGTTTGTGATGGTTGCCCAGTAATACTCATCCAGGAACTTGGCCATCGTTTTGGGAGGGGTATATCGGAGATGGGCGGACAAATAGTCTTCGGCTGTTTGGCCTGGTAAGGCCGGAGGCGTCAATTTTGCGCCGGAGAATGCCTGGCGAATGGCATTGGCGACGCCGTTCATCATTTGAAGATACGCGACATAGCCTTGGGGGCTATCGGTTATTCCATGGCGGAAACGAAAATCCTTCAAAATGGGTCCGTCCCACATGACAAAAAGCGCGGGCCTCAATATGTGGAGCATCTTTGCCGTCGCCGTGGGACCGATTATATGTCCGGCGCCACGAAGGAGGCTGTAGCAGTTCTCAATATGGGAGACTTCTTGGGGCGTGAACTGAATGGTTCCAATGGTCAGCGGGGCGAGGGCGGTCAAATCGGGAAGCATGTTGTGGATGCCGGTTTTTATCGCCTGGGCAGATTGCGGGGAGTTCTTGATGCGCGTTTTCCATGCGTTGAGGAAGCCCTTAAGAACATGGTCTTGCACCATCTTGTCCGATACCGCCATGGGGTTGGTTCGCAAAAGGGGGAGGACCTGCGGGTTCTGCATCAGCGTCTGGTACTTCGCGTCCCCGCCGAGGCTTCCGTACAGGAAGGCCGCCCAAGCGAACTCATCCCAGGAAGGGGGAGACATTACGACTCTTGCGCGAGGTGTGATTCGATGGCCGCTTCGAAACTCTCAAGGACTTTTTGGGGCTCCTTATTCATGAAGACACTGGCCATATTCCTGACAGCCCTCAATAAGCTGTCCAAATGTCCCCTCAACTCCTTTGTGTTGTTCGACTCGGTTGCGGCGATAGCGCGATTGCAGGACAGGGCAATATGCACCGCCAATTCGCCGAATGCAGTCTCATTTTCCTTTGAGACATTGGAGCGGTGATCATCCACAACAAATGCCTTTAATTGCTTGTAGGTGCTGATGAATAGTTGAGGGGGATACGGAGGTGAATTCATAGTTTCTTTATCTCTCTGTGCTTGTTACGAACTGAGAGCCTCGAGGCAAAATAGACGCATGCATAGGTCAATCTGGGCGGGGGACAAAGCCTGCGGTCGCGCGCATCGGAATGTTGGATGCCCCCGCCTCTATTCATCGGTTGCCATGGCGTTGAGTGGGATGCCCTCGGAAGTGCCGGCCAAGTTGAGCATGCCTCCGTCCTTCGTGACGGCCAAAACTGTCGGAATGGCCCCCTCCCTCAAACTGAAACTCCTTCCCCAATCGAACAGGGATTGTGCGTTCTCGTAGCACGTGAGCCGTATGCCTTTAAGGCCATTCAGTCGGGCCGGTTCCCAACTGCAGCCGGCTCTTCCGCCGCCAAAGATGACAACGGCCTCTGTCTGCATGTCGAACTCCACTGTGGCGCTATCCCTGATGTCCGCATACTCAAGATCTTTCAGGTCTTGCCCCTTGGCCAGCTCGAAAGGGATGCTGAACCTGATTATTCCGTCCTCGTTCGAATAACGGCCGTCGGGATATACATTGGAGTACTGGATATGTTTTCCCGAGGGGGTCGACACGGCGAGATGGATGCCGCCGCTTGGAATAACCATTGCTCCGCCGTTGCTGTCGTAAATGAAATTCCCGGTCTTGGCCGTTTCGAAAGCAAGAAACATATTGAAGCTAATATCGCTTATGTCCTTCTGCACAGGTTTAACCACGTAATCCCCGGCGATTTGCATGCCCCCCGGAGAGTCGGACATGTTCTGCGCGATGGAACCAGGACTCTGCATATGCGCCCGAACGACTGCGTTCTGTCCGACATCGATTTGGTATTCGGTCCCGCCCTTAAACTGTAGCAGCGCGACGACGGCCAAAAGAAACGACGCAACCGTTAGCCATGCGGCAACGTATGTTGCCTTGCCGGGAAGTGTCCAGCCTCTCCATTGCTGCCTTGTGGGGATAATCCTCATGTCGTCATGCGCCCAAAATCAGCGGCCGCCATATGTCTTTTTCAGTGCGCAGGATGGACCGTTCACCCAAGCGGATTATGTTTTCTTTGGGGATGCGCGCCCGCGATGTTTCATGGAAAGAACTTTTGCCGATCGGCCTTTTTGTATAAAGGTGACAGCCTCATAATATGTTTCCAAAGGCACATACACGCCGACTTGTTCAGTCCATTCCCGCAACTTCTTGTTGCAGGCGCAGTCCCAGGAAACGACTTCAATGCCCCATCCATTCTTATACATGCGCTCAAGATCGGCGTGAAAGCCAATACCGTCGGCATAGCCGGCGCCATCTCCTGTCAGCAACACGGCGGTAACGGGTTCTTTGATATCCGCCAGTGCCCTCAGCATATGGACCTGGAGGCACTGGTCCACGCCCTGTTCTTTGCCCGTACCTTTTCCCCTCTCGTAAAGTTCCACTTCGACTCCTGTTGCGCGGAGTTTTTGCCACACGTGTTCCAGTTCGGGGGGGACGGAGCCGACGCAAACCGCCTTGACGACATTTCTGCCGCCACGGGCGAGGTCGAAAAGATGCTCAAAATGAATACGCACGGCTTTTTCTTGCAGGACGCCGTCTCTTTTCCTGGCGACATATTGCGCGGGAATGAAGATGTTTGAATTGTCCCAAAATATAATCACCTGTTCCGGCATATATCCTCCATGCTTATGTCACTGATAATGGTCTGACTTCAGGTTCTGATTGCGCCCCCACTGACATCGGGCTAGTGGTTGTTTCGGTGGGGCCGTATTTCAATGAGATGGGCTACCGGCCCCGTTTGCCCTTCTTCTCGTCCTGGCTCAAAACGGAAGCGGCGAGTATCCTGACTTCTTTTGCGGTCGGCTTTTTGGCGCCCGAAAGCACCTTGGATGCCAGGGAGGATGTCTTGTCTGAGGACTGTTTCTTGGCCATATAACTTCTCCTGTTGCGGCCATCGTTGGCCACTCGAAGGATACCAGTCCAGGCAAAAGCGTCAACGGGTAAGATCCCAACACCGATGCCAGAATCCTCCCGATCCGAACCGCGTGATTCAAATCCGGGGCATGGTGAGGCCAGAAACAACCTCGCCTTCCCTTCACCCCCCGAACCTCTTCCCGCAGTTGCCGCAATACTTGTCGGGGTTCCGGGCGACGTTGAAGCTGGTTCCGCAGGGCTTGTGTCGGGACTTGGCGGGGAGAGCGGCTTCTACTCCCGCCCGACTCCGACCCTGAAGAACCACTTCAAGGGGTCCACATCCTCCGTCGTGTGGGTGATGTTGCTTCCTGTTCCCGAGATCGGGGGTGAATTGCTTTCCCAGGGACCCTGGACGTTTGTCGCCCCGTACAGGCGATAGGTGCGTCCCGTCAGCGTGTCCCAGGAAAGGGCGCAGCGTTCCGCATGGAGCCAGGTGGACGTCACCCAGGCGCCGTCTTCCCACGTCACGTTGGTGTGCCAGGTGCCCTCGAAGGTCGGGAAAGCGATGCCCCAGACGGAGGCCGGATTGGTCGGTTGCGATCCCGCCAGCACCTCGTCCCCGTCCGGCATCCCGTCGGCGTCGGTGTCCGGGTTATCCCAAAGGGTACCGTACAGATAGGTCTCGTCGTAGTCTGTCAGGCCGTCGGCGTCCTCGTCCGCAACGGGGTCCCGCAGGGCGATGTCTATGCCGGCCATGGCCCCCGTGACGGACAGGGGGTTGCCCAGATAGCGGCCCCGGACCTCCCAAGGGTCGTTGCTTCCGTTGGCGGAGGAGTCCAGATAGGCCTCGACGGTGAAGTCCCCTTTGGAAATGTTGGTAAATGCATATTCGCCTGGCGACCCCATCGAGGCCATGAAGCCTATGTCGGTTAGGCTCCGCACGGATGTCGTGGCGCCCGAAATGAACGTCCCGTGGTTTGCGTTGGTGGTCATATCCGTCATGGCCCCGTCGTTGAAGTTCCAGTAGCCCGCAAGCCCGTTTTCCGTCCCGGCGAGGCTGTTGCTCATCGCGTGCTGGACTTCCGCCTGGCTCAACGTCCTGTTCCACAGCGAAACCTCGTCCATCTCGCCCCCGAACCTGTCGAAGTAGGTGTCGAGGTCGCTTGACCTGCCGACATAGAGGGCTCCGTCGCCCCAGCGCTGCAGGGACGCGAGCGTCGTCGCGGAGTCCAAGACGCCGTTGATGTACCACCGCCCGACGGAGCCGTCGTGGGTGAACGCGACATGGGTCCAGCCGCTGGCGACGGCAACCGAACCCGTCGAATAGGCGTTTCCCGAGTTGCCGATGGAGAAGCGCAGATTGCCGGCGGAGGCGCCAACCGACGCCACATAGGTGATCTCGCTGCTGTCGTTGTACTTCATCACGATGGTCTCATGGGTGCCGCCGGCCCTGTTGGTCCGGTTGATCCAGGCGCAGAAGGAGTGGTTCGTAGAAAGCCGGAGTGCCGGGGTCGGGCTTTCCACGGAGGCCCCGTCGTCGGCCCCGTCCAGGGAAAGCGCCCAGTCGGTGCGGCCTGTCGTCGAGGAGGCCGTGACGTATATCGTCCCCGTCTGGCTGCCCCCATAGGTTATTTCCCCCCGGATGGAGGGCTCGTCTCCGCAGGGGGGCGTCCCGTCCGCGACCTCCTGGCCGTCGTTCGTCCCGTCCCCGTCGGTGTCCTCATCCAGGGGATCCAGGCAGGGCATGGTGACCGTCTCGTAGTAGTCGGAGAGCCCGTCGCCGTCGGAGTCGGAGTCGAGGGGATCGGTGTGGTATTGGTTGACTTCCGCCCCGTCGGACAGGCCGTCCTCGTCGGTGTCCGGGTCGTCCGGGTCTGTGCCGTAGGCATAGGCCTCGTCCTGGTCGACGAGCCCGTCGGAGTCCCGGTCGCCGGTCCGGCGGGCGTATTTCAGGTTGCGGATGCTTCCGCTGAGGTTGTTGCAGTAGGCCAGGTGGGGGTTGAGGCTCTTGTCGAGGGCCATGCCCAGGTTGATGACGTCCAGGGCGTTCGTGGCGCCGTCCTGCTCGACAACCTGCTTCTGCCACACGCCCCCGACCTTTTCGGCGATGTACAGCCTGTACGGGGTGTTCGTGGCCGTCTTGTAGAAGTACGAAACCGCGGGGGTCCCGTCGGGCCTCAGCGCGAGGTCGTTGAACTGCTCTGCCGCCCCCTCGACATACTCCTTTTGCCACGAGGACCCGTTCCAGAACGCGTATCGGACCCGCTCGTCGCTCAGTTGCGAATCCAGCCATGCGACATGGGGGCGGTTGGAGGAATCGACGGCGATGGAGGTGTTGCCGATCAGCGCGAGGTTCGTGTCAATGGCGACCACGGACCACGCCGCGCCGGTCTTCGCGGCGTAGCATATGCCTGCGGGCCATTGCCTGATGAACGAGATGTGGGGATTGCCCAGCGAGTCGACCGCTATGGATGAGGCGTATCCCATGTTGGTGAAGCTGCTCACGCCCCATGACCCGCCGGACTTGACCGCATAGCGGAGGGTGTTGTCCCCGCCGGAGAAATAACTGACATGCAATTTTCCCGACGGGTCGAATGCCGAATCGAGCCCTCCCCCCGAGTTGGAGTTGTCGATTTTCTCGTAGGTCCAGCTTGCGCCGGATTGGCTGTAGGCATGGTAGACGGCGGCGGTCCCCCCGATGTAACCCGCAAAACAGACATGTGGCCGACTGTTCGTGTCGACGCTGATCGAGGCCCGGTCCAGGGGATAGCAGTTGGTCTTCAGCGTCTGTACCGTCCATGTCGCCCCCGTCTTGCAGGCGTAATACAGATCGCTGCTCCACTTTGCCGCAAAGGCGACATGGGGACGGCCTTGGGCATCCAACGCAATCGAGCAGTTGTTGCCGGCGTCAATATTGGTGCTTCCGACATGCTCCACGTCCCATGAGGCAAGGGCTGGATTGATTCCGATGATGAGGAACATGGCTGAGGCGATCCCGACACGCACGCTCTGGGGCATGGTTTGCATTGGCGTTCTCCTTGCTGTCGGCGCATTCCGTGCCGATCGTCCGGGGAAGGGCAATCGGCCGAATGCTCCGAATATGGAGCATATCACAGCCCCTTTGTGTCCTACAGTCAAGTTCCGAAATCGGAGCAGAACGGGTGCCAACGAACATCACAGGCAGGCAGGTGGCGAAGGCCAGGACGGCAAGGGGGCTTTCCCAAGACCAGTTGGCTGGGAAGTGCCAGCGGGCGGGCTGGGACATCTCAAGGGGGACGCTGGCCAAAATAGAGGCCGGGGTGCGTTGCGTCTCGGATTCGGAACTCCTCCTGCTGGCCAAGGCGCTTGAGGTTTCCGTCTCCGACCTGTTCCCAAAGGGGAAGAAATCGCCCTGATTTTTCTCTGGCCGCTCCCGCACTACTCCCCTAAACAGCGGGAATCATGGCCAGGAAGAACATCGTCGGCTGGAACATCAGGCAATTACGCCTCGAAAAGGGGCTGACGGTCGCCCAACTGTCCTCGGCCTTGCCCACGGCATCGTTCCTGTCGTGCGAGGAACTGATCCAGGTGGAGTTGCAAAACAGGACTATCTACGACCACGAACTGTGGGCCATCTCCCGGGTCCTGGGGGTCTCCGTGGCCGACCTCTACTGCGTTCCTCCGGGGCATCGGCAGCCAAAACGGGAGCCAAAATGAAAGAACTGCTGACCAGGGTGACGCATGACCTAGGGTTCGTCTGCGAATACCTCAAAGAGGCAAAAGAAATGGCTACCGCCGTCGAACGCCTCGCACTACTCGAAATTTATTGGAGAGCCAAATCGGTCCTCCAGGATGCAGATTCCCTGCTGAAGGCCGTTGAGGCGGACGCCAAGGGAGCAGTGAAGCCAAATGCGTAGTTCTCGGCTGCCGGCATCAGACGTTGGCCTGGGAGATCGTCCAGGCCTGGGTTGGACTGGCGGGTGCCATGTTCATCACTCCACAGAAAAATGTGAAGAAAACACGCATTTAGGCAGCTCCCAAAATCGCACTATCACGATATAGCACCTCCAATCATTAAGGAGGTTGCCATGCAGAAAGTCGAAGTCAGCCGAGAGAAGATTGTCGAAGTTTTGGAGTCCAAGTCGCCCAAGAGCCTGACCGAGGTCTATCGCCATCTCGGTGGTGTCGGGAAACTGTCGGGCTCGACGGGGAAACGGATGCGGACCCTTGTTCCCGACATCGAGAAAGTCTTGGCCGGCAACAGGGCCGGGGAGGGGAAGGGGGAAGGGAATCCCGAGGCGACTTCCCGGATATCCGGAAAGTCCAAGGGTCCCAAAAATGCCGGCAGAACGGTTTACGTTCGGCACAGCAAGAACCCATTCCGGGAAGGCAGCAACTATGCCCTCGCCTTCGACGTTCTGGCTTTCTTCCCCGAAGGCCTCCCCTTGGCGGAATGGCGGGAACGCTACGCCAAGGCGGCCAGGAAAAGCCTCAAGTTGGCCTCCTACGACATCCAGGTGCTGCTGACGGCAAAGGACACGCCGACGGGTGAGCGTCATAAGTCTTGCAGGGACGGTTTCTACATCGAGCGTCAATGCGACCACGTGACCCTCAAGTTCTGAAAGGGGTGGAAATGATTCCCATCGGGACATCGGATTCGGGGCAGAGGCAAGGCGTCCGTCGCTATCCGTACATCATCACCCCGGTCGCCTCGCCGCATCCCCCGATGCCCGCCGGCGCGGTGCTTCTGGAGGCCCTTGTTTTCAGCCGGGAGCCTTATCCCCCCAAGAGGGTCCTTGCCGACTATTGCGCAGGCAAGGGATTGGAGATCGAAAACTTCAGGTGCCATGCGGCCGTCTTTGCCTCCGACCTGACGGCCGGAAAGGGGTGGTTTTTCATGCGCCACCGGACGGGCGAGGATTTCACGGGCGTGGACTGGCGGGACGGCGAAAAGGGGTTGCATTGAATGGCGCAGGAGATTCCAGACGCCAAGCCGACAAAGGCAGAGACCGCCAGCAACCTCCTCCGCCTCGGCAAACTCCTCAACGACCTGGCATTCCCGCCGGGAGGGCTCATCGGCAGGCCCAATCGTCCCCACGAGACAGAGAGGATGCGCTCCGAAATCGAGGCGCTGCAGGAGCGGGTTATTGAGGCCGTACATGATTCCCGCCAGTGGCTACTTCGAGGCGTCTTCGCCTTGCGGGGACAAGAGGTGGTTGACCCTTTGGCCGTCCGCATCGTCGCCTATGTCGCATGGGCAAGCCTTGGTGCCGAACGCCCAGACACAGGCGTGGCGAGGGTCGCAAACGCAGTCTCGCTTGGCGACTGGGACGTTCATCTTGAGGCCAGGCGGACGATCCGCCTGATGATAGCCAGGGAAACGGCGATACGCATAAAAGAATCGGAGTACGGCGGAGATGCGCTGGTCCCGAATTCACGCTTAATCCGGTTCCTCTCAGGCGACGGGAGCTTACCCGTTCTGTTTTCCGCCAAGAGCATCAAGGAGGAACGGGAGGAGTGGCAGCGCCAGAGGCAGGGGGCGGTGCTGAAAAAGGTCCACACGCCCCGCCAGGCGAGGGAGGAGGTTTCCCCCGAAGCCCCGCAGGCGAATGTGTCCGCAGATTCCCTCCGGTCCCCCAAGGCCATCTGCTCGGCGCTGTCCAAGACCGTCATCGGGATGGAGCCTGCGACCATGAGGCGGTTTTCGGTGGCGATGTCGCTCCACCTCCGGCGGGCCGACCTCATCCGGCGGGGGATCGTCCCGACAGCACCGAACCAGATCCTCTGCGTCGCCGGCGAGAGCGGGGTCGGGAAGACATACCTGATCGAGGAATTCTGCAAGATCGCCGGCCTCCCGTACGCGATCGGGAACCTCGCCGAATGCACCAGCTCGGGCTACGCCGGCATGGACCTGAACGACATCCTGGTGGGGCTATTCCGGGGCGGAGTGAAGCGTTCCGAAATCGAGGCCGGCGCGATAGTGTGCCTTGACGAGGCGGACAAGCGGAGGCTCAACGAGCGGCATGGAGCCCATGACTGCGTCGGCGAGGGGTTGCAAGGGGAGCTGCTGCGTATCGTGGAGGGAACCGATGTCCAACTGGGGGGAAGACGAGCCAACGACCCGATCAAGGGAGTTCTCTCGACGAGGGGGATTTGCTTCGCCCTTGTCGGATGTTTCGACGGGCTTGAAAAGGCGATGTCGGAATCCAACAGGAAACGTCCGATTGGATTCGGCGGAGGGGACGATACGGGTGTCCACCGGCCCGACATACGGGAGGCCTTGGGGGCGTATTTCCTGCCCGAACTCTGCAACAGGATATCAACGATCCTGTACATCAGGCCCCCCGGGGTGGACGCCCTGGCGAAAATCGCAAAAATGGCGGTGCTGGAGAGGCAGAATCGGTTCCTTGAGACCATAGGGATGGCATTGAGGCCGTCGGAGGACGCCATACTGGAAATCTGCCAATACGCCATAGCGTCGAGGACCTACGCCAGGGGCGTTCGGTCTTTGCTGCAGACGCTCGCAGAGGAGGCCGTATATGAGGAGCGCAAGGGCGAAATCACAATGGGGGTAGGGGACGTCCGCAGGGCCATCGAGGGGCAAAGGATGGAGACAGATGGACTCATTATCTAGACATCGATGGCCGTCCCGGAGGCATCACTGGGATTATTCATGGCGCCGCATCCAGGGGGACGGGGGCGTCGCGCGCACTATATATAGGAGAGGAACTTGATGAGGTTGAAAATGTCGCTATCTCACACAGTGACGTGTCCAAATCGTTCCCCGCATCATTTACGGGTCACTTCAGGAGTCGGGGAGACTAAAACGGACAATTTGCTTTTCGAAAATGCACTTATGAAGCAGTGAAAAAGATATGGAATCCATCCGCCCAAACACGCTTTCTGAATTCGTAGGCCAAAGGCAGGCCGTCGGCATCCTCAAGGTGCATCTGGCCTCGGCCCGAAAGCGGAACGCCCCGATGCCCCACCTGCTGATGGCGGGCCCCCCGGGCTTGGGCAAGACATCCTTGGCCAGGATCATGGCCTCCGAGACGGGAGGACGTTTGCTGGAGGCCGTAGGCGGTACAATCAAGACCCCTGCCGATGTCGCCAATCTGTTGGGCAATATCCGTTCGGGCGACACGCTGTTCGTGGACGAGATACATGCCGTCCAGCGGTGCGTGGAGGAACTGTTCTACGGGGCGATGGAGGACGGATTGCTGACCGTCGAAGACAAGTCCTGCGACAGGATGTTCAGGGATTTGGGACTGGGGACGGGCAAGTCGACCACAAAGAGCGTCAAGAAGCTGCCTCCTTTCACCATGGTGGGGGCGACGACCCTGCTTGGCCTTGTGTCGTCTCCGCTTCGCAGCAGGTTCCATTCGATTCTGACCCTGCAGCCGTATTCGCTGGAGGAGATGACGGCCATCGTCCTGCGGACGGCCAAGCAACTTGCCCTTGCGATGTCAGGGGAGGTCGCCGAGGAGGTGGCCCGCAGGTCCAAGGGCACCGCCCGTATCGCGGTCTCCAATGTCCATTGGCTGCGGGACTATTCGCTGGCCAACGGGTGCAGGATGACGGCGAAATCCGCGAGGGATGCCTTCGTGATGAAGGGCATCGACGCCAACGGGCTGACCCCGACGGACAGGATCTATCTGCAAAGGCTGGTTGGCTCGACGGAGGCCGTGGGTGTCGAGACCTTGGCGGCCACCATGGGCGAGAGCGTGGAGACATTGGAGCAGGCCATTGAGCCTTTCCTTTTGGCCCAGGGGTTCGTCGAGAAGACGGCCAGGGGACGGATCGCCACGGCCAAGGCCAGGTCAACCTCTGGGGCGGCCGCATGAACGAGCAGTGGGAACTCACGCCGGAGAAATTCCTCGACCGAGGGGAGATCGCATCCCTGTTGCGGAAGGCCGATGAACTTTGGTCCTTGGGGGAACTCCGGAAGCGGAGGGATTGGGTGAGGGATGCGTTCCTTATCCATACGGCACTCTCTACTGGGCTCCGAAACAGCGAGATATGCGACCTGAAGGTCTCCGATCTCCGGATAGGCAATGGCTCAAGCTACCTGATCGTGCGGAACGGCAAGGGTTCCAAGCAGAGGCGGGTCCACTTCGGCACGGAATACAAGAGACTGCTGAAACGCTATCTGGTCTGGAAGGAATCACAGGGTGAACTGGACGCCGACGCCCACCTGCTTCGCACCAAGAGGTCCCCTCAATTCTGCAAGTCGGCATTATGGAGAAGGTGGACGAAATACTGTCCCCAGAAGACACTCCATTCGGCAAGACACACCTTCGCGACCCTGACCTACGCAGCATCAGGCCAGAACCTTCGTCTGGTGCAGAAGGCCCTAGGCCATAGCCGGATCACCACGACGCAAATCTATGCGGACGTGATGCCCGAGGTCGCAGTGGCGGCAGCCAACAGCATGGAACGGCTGGTTCGTGGTATCACACGCCAGTCCTCACTCTGCACTCAATCGGCCTGATTTTCCCTTCGGGGAGCCCATCTTTAAGGCAAATTAACGCCCCTTTAGTAGCGAAACTCGTACCGAGAATTGCGAACCGAGGGCGGTCGGAACAAGTAAATTTGCGTAAGGTGCCTCCGAAAATACCCCTTCGCAACGGGGTGTGCATTCGGGGCGGGCAGGTTTCACCGGTCTGGGGCTTCCTCGGTCGATCCCATCCCAAGACGTGATATCTGGCCTTGTGGCATTTCAGATCCTGGACCAGAACCCTCCGGATGTATCGGGACTTGGACAATCCGAACTCGTCGGCCACGACCTTGAGGAACTCCTCGAATTCCGGGATCACCCTTATGGAAAGATATCTTGTCAGTCTCTGCTTCATGGCGTCACACTGTCCTTCGCCATGTCATTCTTCGGCGTGTGACGGAATCCCTGCCTAAAAATTCCAAAGGAAGGGGGCTGGGGGGACTGAAACCGATTTCGGATTTCAGGGGTTCTCCTTAGGGCGCTAGTCGGGGGGCTTGTTGTTTGGGGTGATCCAGCCCGTTTCACAATCACGCCCGGTCGGCGAAGTCCGAACGCCCTGGCCAGAAGTTTCACAATCGGAGGCGATATTCTTCACTTTTGTCGGCCATTCCCATGCCCCCGGTTCACAAAATATGGCCGGGGGGAGGTTTCCTTCGGGGGGGATTCACCGGGGCATCCTTGCGCAACCACAGCGAGATTCTAGCCCGTTTTTAGCCTGATCTCGGCGGTTTCACGGCCATGGCCGCAATATAATGTGGATATGAAAATGGATCGAGCATCACAGAAAAATGCCGAAGGCGCGCAAGCCCGGTGTGCGCAACCGGAGGCCGATCCGGTTGAACAGGCATGTGGCGCCCGACCGGGGGCAATCGGCGCAGATTGAGGACGAATGCAGGAACCTGCGGAATTCGAAAAGACGAAGGCCCGGGAGGCACCATGGATACATCCCGAAGCGGTGGCCGACCTGATAAGGAGCGGCGAGGCTGAAGAGCGGGACAGGCCAGCATTGATACGACTTTACATCCGTGCCCAGATGAACTTATTCGGCAAGCCAGGAAAGTCCGGTAAACCCAAAGACTATTGGCCGGATAACCAGACAATCGCCGAATGTCTTGGCGTCCCCGAATATGATGTCCAGAACGCACTTCGTTATTCCGACATTGAAAGAATTGGCGGAGGAAAAGGGCGAGGGCAAGGCAAGCGGTTCAGAATTGTGAAGAAAGAATGGAATCATGGCGGCAAGAAAGTTGGACGCAAGACGTCAAATCAACGTGACCAATCTGATTCTGAAAACGTAGGATCAACGTCTGCCACATGTAACATTGACGTGTGCCAAACGTCAGATCAACGTGTGCGACACGTAGAATCTGCGCCTGCCACAGGATTGAAAGGTATTGGATTGGAAAAAAAGAGAATGGAAGGTGAAGGAGGAGGAATGCCACGCGCTGAAGCGCGACAACCGAAGACACCTCCTCCTGTTTCACATGATTCTTTTTTCAGGATCGGAGCCGACGAGGCCATGGAGTACCTAAACGGTTTTGACCTGACGGAACCCCGGGAACTCGCCAAGGCCTACTACGGCCTGATCGTCAGGGTCTGCGGGGCATCCCCAACCGACGGATCGAGGGACGACGAAAAGGCGGCCCTTCTGCTCGAGGGAATCCCCGCCGCTTTCCGGCGCCAGGACGTGCTCGCTTCGTGGATGGTCTGGTATGTCCTTCGCTTGGGCCGCAGGTGGGACAAGGCCACCCATTACCTCACAAGGTTCTCCGACAGTTGGGACGCCTATAGGCCCCTGGTCGAGGAGGCCGAAAGGGCCAGGTTGGAGGAGGTGAGCCGCCTTCGCGCCCTGGAGGTTCAGGCCAGGGAGGAGCATCGGCGCCGGGAGAGGGAGGAGATGCAGAAGATCCGCGAGGAGGAGGAGCGTCGGGAGGCCGAACGGAGGGAGGCCGAGGAGGAAGCCCGGAGGCTCAGGGCGCTGGAGGAGGAGGCCGCGTTCCGGAAGTCGCTCCCGTCGCCGGAGGCCGTCAGGGAGGCCGTGGGGGCGGTGGAACTCCCGGCCAAGGGAATCGCCAAGTACGGGGGATACATTGACTTCGTGGATGCGCTTCTGAGGTCGGTCCCGGTCCTCGGGTTGTGGCGCGACTGGGAAACCCACTGGTGCAACCCCATCTGCAATCTCCTGGATAAGGCCACGGGCGACCTGGATGGGCTGGAACAACAGACAAGGGAGTTCGTGGCGTCGGTCGCATTGTATCACCTTGCCGCGCTGAAACGGGAAAGCCATGTCACGATGCCGAAACTGGAGGCGACATCGGACTTGTTCGCCGAATATTTCGGTGTCGATCGGGAATACCGCATCACCGCTTCCCCGGCACCCAAGGCCGCCGAGGAGGAATCCGGCTTGGACGATTTGATATGGGAAGAATAGGCCTCCCGGAAAAGGACGGCGATGCCCCGTGATCGGCCCACGACGGCCCACGGACCGCCCGGAGGGATCGGGGAGGCGTCGGGCAAGGGCGACCGGCCTTGGCCGTCGTGGGGAGAGGTGTGGGCGGCGCCGGGGAGGCCCGTCTTCGGCCTGCCGTTGGCTGTCCCAAGCTTGTGTCCCCTTGCGTCTGGGGATAGTCTCCGGGCATGAAAAAGAAGACCGCCAAGGCCGGTGATTCCGGGAAGAAGAAGGCCGTCAGGAAAGGCGCCAAGGGTTCCGGCAAGGGGGAACTCTCGCCGATGGACAGGCTGGAGGCCTCCATCGAGGCGTGGCTTAAGGAGAGGGAGCGCAATCCCCCGAAGACGGACTATGTCCTGCCAACCGGGGAGATGTTGCCGGTCCCGGCCAAATTGCTCACCACGGAGAAGGACGTGTTGGGCATGTATGACCATCTGCACGAGTTCTGCGCAAATTCGGTTGCGCCGGGTGACTTCTTTTACCGTGCGCACGCCCATCCTATAGATTGCCTGCTCATGATGTACAGGTGTGGTTGCGTCAGCCTGAAGGAAATGATGGATATCCTCCGGATTCCTGTCCAGATTCGCCTGCTTCACGAGCGGCTGTTCCGTCAGGAACTGTTGGACAGGTTTCCGTTCCACCAATTCATCATCGAATTTGTTGTCCTGCTGCAGTTCATCCTCCGGCTCCATGGTCGTATTGTTCCCAAAACCCAACTGCCCCGGCGCTATTGCTACTGCTGGCATACCTTTGAGGTGCCTCCCGGCAAGAGGCCTTTTCCCCGGGACCTGATTGCCGATTCTTATGAGTTGCGCCTTTCAAGGGACAAGGCGTTTCTCTCCGAGTGGGAAAAGCTCAGGATTTCCATCCCTGCGGCCAAGTGGGCCTATTGCACCTATCAGGACTGGCTCCTTGTTTTTGACGATCAGGGTTCATACGACCAACGGCTGACGGATTCACTTCTGCGCGGAACGTGCGCGGCAGAAGGGGAGGGTGATTCTGCGTCGGCTTCTCCCGAGGTCACTGCCATGAACGAAGACCTGCGCGCCTTCTGCGAGAAATGGGCTTTGACGCACTTGGGCACTTCGTTCGAGGAGGATGAATCCGAGCCGCCGGTTGTGTTCCGGGCGGAGCGCGTCGAGGCGATGCCGAAGCGGGAAAAGGGCAGTTCGTTTGTGAACACCCTGTCGCCGAATGGCTTTGAGGTCCGGTTGCCGAAGTATTACGGATTCGACCACATGCAGCGGCACCTCAAGGAGGATTTTGTCCAACTCAAATATGCGTTCGACATGGTCAAGAAACTGCGGCAGCGCAAGGCAATATCGGAAATGCCGGCAAACAAAAAGAAAAGGCTCCTGAGGGCATTGCGGGATGCATTGATTCGGAACGGAATGCCCAAAGGTGACGCCTATCGCATCCTCAAGGGGCTGTGTTTCCCGATTGCCGACAGCACGATGCATGGCCTTGGGTTCGATTCCTCTTATGTGCCGAGCGAATTCGTTGATAAACGCGACGAAGTTGTTCCCGTGAAGATGCCCGAAGCGTTTTTCGGGGTCGTGAAGGCGACCGCCAAAAACAGGGATGATCAGGAAGCCGCTTTGAAAGTATTCTCCAAGTTCGGGGTCGATGTCGAACTCCACCTTTGCGAAATGCCCGGAAATAGGGCCTAAACTGGCCCCCATTTGACCGTCCGAGACTTCCGCTGGGAGTGCCTGCTCTCCTAGCGGAAGTGCTTTAATGCGCTCGCGTGCATATTGGCGCCATCGTGAACAAGATGGTGCCATTTCAGGACGGCTGGGGAGAGGAGCACAAGAAGTGCGCCTCTGCCGACGCCCCTGACACCATCAAGGCCATCTCCTGGGATCAGCTCCCCTTTTACGCAGAAGTAATCAGGGGCCTCAGCAAGAAGCAGTGGCAAGTATTCGACCTGTATTTTGTTCAGAAAATTGAGTCCACCTCCGAAATCGCCACACGTCTGGGACTTAATCAGACAAATGATGTCAGGACTCACCTCGGGCGGATCAAAGCCAAACTGGCCCGCCTATACGCCAACCTTGAGTTGATCAAGATCCGCGTTCTCCCTCCTGACGAAGATGAGGACTCAACTGATGAAGAGGATGACGACGCCCTTGAAAAACAGGCATTGGTGTCGCGCCATCAACTTACACCCCGCCAGATAGATACATCCGATAAACAGCCCGTTTGTCGCGCTTTGCCCCCTTCATGCCGGAACAGAAAGGCCGGCGTGAAATGAAAAAGACAAACGCAAACGGGTCGATCAGTAGGAGCAAGACGGGAACTGTCGCGGAGACTTCGAAGTACACGGCGAAAGCCATGGGTCCGTACATGGGATGCAAGTCTCTCGATAAGGTGATCGCTGAGTTCTGTCTGCGGACCGAGAAGCGGCAGAAGAACTCTTATGGAATGTCATATGACCAAGGAGATGACATCCGCAAGATGATTGCCCTGATCGAGGGCAAGAAATACGCCCATCTCAAACGTCGTCCGAACAAAGCCGACCCCTATTCGGTTCTCGCTGGGCATCCCAAGTGCTCCCTGGGGATGAAACAGATGCGGCGCTATGTCCTGTTCGCCGACACGGTGGACGCCATCAAGAAGGCGGGCTACGAGGCACCAGTCCTTGGCCTCACCCACTACATTGAGGCGGCCCGTCTCAAGTCCGTCGAATCAATTGTCGAGACACTCAATCAGGTGGTCAAGGATGACCTCTCGGTGCGGGAACTGATCGGCATCGTCGACCAGATCATGCCTCCCAAGAAGAAGACCAAGGGAGGATCGGGTGACGAGACCGAAGGCGAAACGGGTGGCGAGGATGGAGGTTCCCAGGATCCATCCGACTGGAAGAAATCACTGGCCCAAATCATCGGGGCAACGATTGCCAAACTTGCCCCCATCGCCCAGGAGATGGCCGACAAGAAGGCCAAACTGGACAAGGAGACCGCCGACTCCCTGCGGAAGCTGCAGGAGAAGATCGAGGACATCCTCCGGAGGGTCGCGTGATGAAGCCCCTCAAGATGTTCGACGTGTTCTCCGGCATGGGCGGCGCCGTCGAGGCAGCCCGAGGCCTCCCGATCGAATCCATCGGAGGCTGCGAATGGGAGAAGAATGCTGCGGCAACGTATTGGGCGAACTGGGGACATTATCCGTTCGGCAATATTTGGGAGGTCGATCCGGCGAAGATCGAGCCGTTCGAGATATTGTTCGCCAGTCCAGACTGTTCGCCATATTCGAGGGCTGGGAAGCAAAACGGTCTCCGGCATCCGGCATCAAGGGCGGTCTTCGGTCTGGAGCCCATCATCGCCCACCACAAGCCCAAGGCCATCGTGTACGAGAACGTGTGTGAATGGCCCGAGTGGCAAGGCGGAAGATCGCTCGCGCTGGTATCCTCGGCCTTCGAGCGGCACGGGTATCATCCTTTGTCTGACCCTCGGGCTTGGCGGAAGCTGAACTCGGCGAAGTTCGGGGCGGCGACCCAGAGGAAACGGTTCTTCGGGGTTCAGCTCCGCAAGGACTTCGACCCCGACGACCTTGAATGGCCGGATCCTGCGCTGCCGATGGTGCCTTTGAGTACCGTTCTGCAGCCTGATGAGGAGGTGCGCCATCTGATCTGCCGGCGGAAGGATCTGATCCCCTGCACCCGGAAGCGCCCTGGGCCCTATTCACCGGTGCTTGTCGGTTATTATGAACGCCGGTATTGCGACAAGATGGTCTATTCGGCGGCGGGACCCGCCGCAACTTTTGTCCGCTCGAACTCCGGGCTTTCCACCACCTCGAACCTCTATCTGACGGCTCCCGGAGTCATCCGGAAACTGTCCATAACGGAGATGCGCAGGGCCATGGGGTACGGCGATCACTATGTGATTCCGATGCCCTACGGCATAGCGGCGCGCCTGTTGGGCTCAAGTTTGGTGCCGACCGTCTTGCGCGAGGTGTTCAGGATGACCCTCAAGGTCATCTCGAAAGGGGGGCGGTAGGAATGCGCGTCACCAAGGGATTCAACCGGACGGTGGCCTTTACCTGGGCCGGAGGGAAGAAATGGATGGCAGGCATCATCGGGCGATATTTGCCTTCCGGCATCAAGCGCCTCCTGATCCCGTTCTTCGGACGCGGTGACTACCTCCGTCTGATCAGGAACATGGGGGTTGAGGCTCCTGCCCTGGCGTCGGACATCCACCCCTGGCTCGTGGCTGCCCATCGTGGCATCCGACAGGACCCGAGGGAAGTCGTCCGGCTGCTGAAGGAACACCAGATGAACCACTCCGGCGACCACTTCATCCGGGTGCGGGACGGCTTCAGCCTGGAGAACCCGAATCCCCGGGTCGCGGCGGACTTCATCTATATGATGAACGCGACCTACAAGGCCTGCCTCAAGCAGGGCCGGAACGGCGAACGACAAAACACGAGCGCCTGCCGTTCGGTCTCGTGCCAGCCATCGGCCATCTACGCCCTCGCCATCGCCCTGCGGAACACCGAGTTCTTCGTCGAGGACTTCTCGGTGATGGCCGAAAGGGCGCGGAAGGGGGACTTCGTCCTGCTGGATCCGCCCTACGTCAACGCGATGGGTTACGGGAACGTCTCCTTCTCCAAGGGTGACCATATCCGCCTGCGAGACGCCTGCCTGGAGATCCATCGCAGGGGTGTGCCGTTCTTGCTCGCGAGTTCCGACGACCCGTGGATCAGGGATCTGTTCGGGGTGTTTTCCATAGAGACCGTATTGGCTCCCCGTGGCCTCGGGGCGGAGAGGCAGAAAGCTGAGATCATCGTCACCAACTACTGAAGGATTTCGGCCGGGCATGGTGTCTGGCCGGAAAGGAAAGAGAAAGATGAATAACAAGCAGAACAAATCGGACATCAGTAAAATCGTAAAACACTACGGGAAGGTCTTGGCGCGGCTCAAGAAGCCGCTGGGGAAATACGTCAAAGACGAGATCCGCCGCCCCTGGAACGGAGCCGTCTGGATCACCGAAGCGGACCTGGCAAAGGCCAAGCTGTCGGGACGCGTGGACGAGGTGACGCCCCGGTTCGTCCCCCTGTCGGAAATCATGAAAAGGAAATTCGGCAATCCTGCCCCCGTGGAGTTCTTCTGCGAACTGATCAAGGAATTCGGGCCGACTGAGGCGTTCGTCCTGATGGTCACGGGACGCGGGCAGAAGATCGCCGAGGTCTTCCTGGTGGAAAAGCCCTGACCAAGATCCAAATCAATCAACCAAAGGAGAACAACATGAAGGAGAATACAGGCCCTGTCATTGCACCCGAATTGTTTGCCAAGGCATTCTATTCGCTGCTGCGCTATAAACATCCACCTCTTGAGGTGATCCCGATTTTGTTGAGCGAGGCCCGCCGTGACAACTTCGAGGCGGCTTATTGCCTTTCGCTTAACGCATTCTTTTCCAATCTGGACTACCATGAACAACTGTTCGTGAGAGATCTGACTGTCGCCGCGGCAAAAGATAATATCCCTGAAGCCGTCTACATCAGGGGAAGCAGTCTAGTCGCCCACAAGGAATATCACGAAGTCAGACGGGGGATCCAGATGCTCATTGATGCCGGAGAGAACGGCGTTCCGGACGCCTACTGGCTCCTTGTGCGTGCCGGCATCATTGATGACCCAAAGGTTCTCGTGGAATACGCAAGGAAGGCTGCCGAAGGGGGGTGGCCTCCGGCCGAGGACGGACTCAGCCTAGGCAAGGTGATGGCTTCGATGGCGGAACAATCGGCGCGGGAATGCTGCAACCATGACCTCTCTCTTGCACGTGCCGGACAGCAATCGGCTGAACTGATGGCCAAGCGGCTGTCTGACGAGATGCAGGCATTGAATACGTCTTCAAGGCGTTCGATAGAGCAGCTGCAGAAACGCTGCGAGGAGGCGGAATCGCAACTGGCATCGTGGAACGCCGAAGCGGTGAAGGACGAGCATGTCCAGATGCTCCAGTCCCAGAAGGCGAAGGCCGAGGAGGAGTGGCTCAATGCGAAACTGGAAGCGGAGCACGCCGAAGCCGCCAAAGTCGAAGCCGAGCGCAAGGCCGAAAACCTGACCCGCCGCAACAAATATCTGGTCGGCCTCTTGCGCATGAACGGGATTCCCTTTAACGAATACGAATCCAGTTCTTCCTCTGAGAACGGGGAATCACACCTGGGGCTGGCGAGCTGACAAGGATTGTTTCCATGCCCTGCACCCTCCAGCCCCACAGGAACGGTTCCTCAAAGGAGAATCCCATGAGCGATGCAAATTCGAATGACAGCACAGGCGCCAGGCGCCACAGACTAATGCCGGCCAGCGACCAGGCGACGACCGACCCCGCCACCATCCCATTCAAGAGGATAAGGCGGGATGACCGGGTGGCCTTCTACAGTCGGGGCATGACAATGGAGGCCGTAATGAAGGCCCATTTGGCATTCGAAAGGAGGCGTAGGCAGAGGCACCTCAGGCCAGGCGAGTCCTACCTGGACTTCGACTGGATCCCAGCAAGGCCGGCGTACAAAAGGATGCTGGACGACGCCCGCGGGCGCAAGTTCGACGTGCTGGCGGTGCCGGACGCCACCCGGATATCAAGGAGACCCGCCGAATTCGCGCAGGTGGTTGGGGAACTTCGGAAACTGGGAATCCGGATCGCGCTGATGGGTGGATGCTCAGGCGGTTCCTCTCGGGGTTATCGGTTCGTCTCGCCCAAGGAAGGCCTTCCCGGGAACCCACAACTGCGTTTAGGTGGTTCCGGAGGCTGAAGAAGGCCGGTGGCGACGTTTCAGAGGCGGACATGAGCAAGAACAAGGCAAAGAAAAGGCGAGGAAAGTGGCTCGATTTCAAGCCATGCGACCCCACGGGGAAAGTTGCCGCCATCTACGTGCGCATCAGCCGGGACGACGCCGGGGCGAAGAATCCTCTGGAGGCCAAGGAATCCGCCAGGGTCCAGAGGGCCAAATGCGAGAAATACGCCCTAGATCACGGATGGGAGACGAAACTCTACCAGGACATCAACCTGTCCGGATTCGACGACAACGAGGGGCGTCCCGACCTGCAGCGGATGCTGGACGACATGGGGCGTGGTCTCATCCACTCGGTGATCGTGTTGGAACCCAAACGGCTTGCCCGCGACGGGTCCATCATGACCTCTCTCGTCTTCGGGCACTTCTACCCGAACGGCGTCCAGCTTCATGGGGTCATGAGCCCGATCAACATCGCCTCGGACGATGGACTCTTCATGATAGATATCGAGATGGCCGTCTCGCGGAAGGCAATCGCGGAGCAGCGCAGGAAATCCATCGACTCCATCGACAGCATGATTGCCGACGGAACCTTCACACCCCGTCCCTGCTACGGCTACAGGCTGGACGAAAATGGACGGTTCCATATCGTCGATAGGGAAAAGAAGGTGATCCTGGAGATCTACCGAATGTGCCTTGCGGGGGAGTCGATGAACGCCATCGGCGAGTATTTCAACCGTGTCGGCGTCCCGGGCAAGCGGGGGGCAAGGTATTGGACCCATCGGCAGGTCAAGATAGTCCTGACCAATCCCGCCTATGTCGGCAAGATCCGCTATCGGGGCTTGCACAAGACTCCCCTGGTTCCTCCAATCGTCACCTCCGAGATGCAGGAAAGGGCGGCTGAATACATCGCATCGAAATCCCACAAGCGGGCACCCTCCAAGCGGCACCTGTTGAGCGGGCTTGTGGTCTGCTCGTATTGCGCCGAAAGGGCACGCAAGGGGGAGCGGGCGTATCCGACGATGGTCCTCAACGTCCAGAGCCAGGGGCCAAAGGGGCGGAAGAAAAAGTACGCCTATTTCTTCTGCCAGTCCCAGAACAAGGGGTTGTTCCGCTGCGAGAGCCCTCGTGTCCCCGAGGCCGCAATGGATGCCGTGATCGAGGGAACCATCGTGCCGTATATCATGGACAAGTACGCAGGACGGCTTGATGCCGATGTCCACCAGGAGACGCTCAAGAAGTTGGAGGCGGCAAGGGGTCGGGTCCGGGCAGTCGAAAGCCGCAGCGAGGAGATTGAGGATGCGTATGCCTCTGATGAGATGTCGAAGCAGGAGTACCTTCGCCTGCGGGACAAGAACCGGGCGATACTGGCCCAGGCGAGGGATGAGATATCCGTGCTGCTCCGGACGGCCGAGTCGGACGATCCCGACAGGGCCCGGAACGCCGTTGATGTCCTGCAAAGGTGGCGGGAGATGCCGATGGAGAGACGGCGGGACGCAATCCGGGCGTTCATCGAGTCAATCGAGGTCTCCGCCGACTGGGTGACATTTCATGTAAGACCTGTCGGAGGCGACAAGTGGTCATATAATGTCAGGATGGAAACCTTGAGAAAGAATCTGGAGAAGCCCCTGCGGGACCTTAAGAAACACATGGAGTGGACGCTGGAGCAGGCTGGTTATTCATGCCCCGAGCCTAGCCCAAAGGCCGGTTGACGTAGTCCAGTAATCCGGATGGTCGTCCACGCGATAGGAGTGTTATCTGCGTTTGATTATGACCGGCCTGATAAGGCTAAGCCGGCTGAGAGGTTTGGGGTTTGGCTTGAGGGGGGGGCGTTGCGATGTCGGGGTAAGGCGGCTAAAGGTTATATTTGGCCGGACTATCGGAATGATTTGTTGTTAATAACGACTAGGACACCGACAGACTGGTGCATTGTGCTGGGTGTTCAATCCTGCCCACATCCACTGAGGGGTATGGCTTTAATCAATGTCACGCCGCCCTTTATGTTGAAGGAGCCATCAAGTCCGTTGCAGGAATCGCACATGGGCACAATCCAAGTGCCTTGGACGGCAGAATGTTCGACATGGGCCCCGACGTCCGCTGTGCCAGTGCAGTTTTCTACTGAACAAGTGGGAGGCCATGTCTTGCATGAATTTCTAATCCAATGGTCCTTCCATGCATTGCAAGGGCACCTGTCATCTTGTGTTCCAACTGCGTTCCTCCATCCGGCGGTCGGGAGCGCCATGTAATCCTCCAATAATATTTAGTTGTTTCTCGTCGAACTCTATATCTGGGCCTAACGGCGCCTCTGCCTATCCCCAAACACGCGCCGTTTTCGCGTCATAGATATGCACCTTGCATTTGAACTTCCCGGCGATCTGCTCGATATGCCGCTGGTCCTCATCCGAATATGCGCCAATGTATAAACTCCGGAGCTTGGCGGGAGCCTTCCTCCCGTGCTTTGCGGCCATGTTTATGGCTGCAATAATGTGCTCGTCATACTGGCCAAAATTGAAGCCGAATGTAACTAAAGAACCGTCTGCATTACAGATGCTTTCATAGCAATATGTCAGGTATTGATTATGCATGATGTGTTTAAGCTTTTGATGTCCATCTCCAGCGGCGACGAAAATCGGGTATTCGCCCTTTTCCATTCTGGCGCTGATCTTTTGCAGAAGGTAGTTGTAAGTGTCGTATTCCTCTTTCGTGATTGCGATGCCATTGTCGAAGAATGGGAGCGCGCCGTGTAGGTAGAACACATTCTGCTTGTCGCGGTGCTTGCCCCAAGTAGGTTCTGACCAGGCCTGTTCCTCGGACGGGACAAACTCATCTGGATTCTCGGGTTCTCTGCCACAGCCATCGACGTGTTCAACGATGCTGTTTCGCATGAGAATCCAATAGAGCAACAGGTCGTAATTTGTTGAATATATACTGCCTCTGGAATCTAGGAACACCTTGAGAAAGCTGGAGCACGCCTTGCTCTGCGCTTCGGGAACCGTGAAGACGTGTTCTGGATGAAGTGCCTTTACCGCATCCAACAAGCTTGCTTTTAGTTTGGCGCTTGCCGCATCAATCCGTTGCTTCAGTTCCGGGGCGCCACCGAAGGCGGCAATCAGTGCGGAAAAATTATCGAGGTGCTGCATGATGACTTCAAAGTTCCTGGATTCAAGAACCTCCAGAATTGTTGAAAGATCCTTGTCTTCGAGTTTCGTAACGAAGTCGTGCAGTGCATTGTACGAGAAGATTTCCGAATCGTATGCCATGCTGAATCCGTTTCCGAGCAGCAGATGAAATTGCCTGGTCGGATTTTTCTTTATCGAAGCAAGCACGTCATCGAATGTTTCGAGCTTCATAAGCATGCCTCTATATGCTGCATGTCGGAATAGTTCCATCAGCCCAAGTCGGGCTTCAAAAGCCGAAGTTCTGTTCGGAGATTGGCAACTATGAGGCGGGGAGTCAACGACAGGTGGGGATGGCCTCAGTGTTCTGGGAGCTGATTCAGCTCTGTCGCCCGCGACTCCGGCCCAATTCGTCAAAACAGGGGATAGGTATTTGATGCGTTAATCCCTTTACCGATGTCTTGCAGGGATTACGCTTTAATAATGGCTTTGTAGAGGGCTTCTGTCGTGTCGATAATGGCACCAGGACGTTGCGAAATGATGGCTCCCGCCAGCGAAACTGCCGCCGTTGAAATAACGATCACTTTGCGTATGTTCGTCAGTTGTCGGATTGTGTCTCTTGCTTGGGCGGTGGTGTCCAGCAGCTTTTCAAAGCTGAGCTTGCTTTCGTCGAGCTGTAGATCTACGGCGAAGGTGCGGATATCAGCAGACGCATTCAAAAGCGACCACGTACAGCTCTCAATGTCGGCCTTCTGATTTTTCGTCAGCTTGATCTGGGGCGAGAATAGGTAGTTGTTAAGCGACGCGGACAGTTCCCCGAAAGCATTCGATAGTTCAAAGGCATTCTTGGCCGAGAGTTTCTTCATGGGGCAGCTCCTGTTATTGATTCATAGAGACGATTGCATTAAAGGTTGCTCGAATATCTTTGGCATAACGGCTCATTTGGCCAAGAAACTCATTGGATGTCACATTATTTACAGAAATGGCGTCAGTAAGCTGTTGGTGTGCCTGGGCGATCTTCTGTAGAATGAACAAATATTCTTGGATGGCCTGCTCTCTTAGGGCGATTGAGTCCTCCTTCTCCCTCTGCCACTCTTGGAGAGCGGCAATTCCCGCCGGATCCTTCGATTTCGAGACCAAGCCGCCATAATGCATCCCCACGGCGACTTTTTCATCCTTGAGGTCGCCGAGATAACCATTTTTGAGAATTTCCTTCAGGCTGGCCAAGAGCGTCTGGAGGTCGTCGTTCGAGGTCGTGACAAATTTCTTCAGCTTGGCTTGGCGCCATCGGTCGGTGGTTGCTGTAACGACGAGCTTGGCGATCGCTGCATATGCGGCACCATCCTTGACCTCGATGAAATTCGCTGCTGCGGCAGCATCGCCCAAGCTGTCGATTTCTTTGTCGTATGTCACCACTTCGTCACTTGCTAATTCCCCTAGCACTTGCATGTAGTCTTGGATGATCGAGTGGCGAAGGAGAAGTTCGTTTTCCTGAAGCTTCCGTTCTCCAGCGAGCCGGTCTAGATGCGCATATTGATTTGCCGGCTGAAATCGTTTCTGGGTCTGGGGCCATTGAACATAGGCCTCTGTGAGCCGGGTGTATTCAAGCGAGTTGGCCGAGTTGCGGGCGAATTCGCGGACGGCCGATAGATTTGTACAGCTGCAGACGAACAAGAACATGCTCCCCACAAGGAGGGGTGTCCATGCCCGTATACCCGACACGACATATTTCATATTCATGCCCCTTCTGTTTCAAGTCCAGTTCGAATATAGAGTAGACTTAAGCATCGAATCTTCTATGTTAAATCAGCCCGGGAAAACATTCGGATCTCGCAGGCGATATCCGTATCTTCCACGATGGATTCCAGGTCGTCCCGGGCGGCTTTTGCCGCGCTTGTCGACATGTCGTGGATGATTGCGAGGATCAAATAGGCATTATTATGTGTGTCGTGCGCCAAGGTATGAATACCCCGCTGCGCCTGGTGAATGGCCGACTTGATCTTTGCGGGATCGGCCCTTTGCGAAACATATTTGATTTCCAAAATGGCGATTTCCCGGGGGAGTTCATAAACGGCATCGAAGATCATGGGCTTTCCACTTCTCAGAAGTTGCGCGTTCTTCATCGGGTTGCAATGGAGTTCATTGGCGATGCGATCAATAACCTCATTGGCTAGTGTTTGAAACTCGCGCTCCGAAAGTCCGATGGCCGTTGGCGAACGGATGCTGGCTGGCTGCTGGTTACTATTGGGGGGAGGCGGGGGTAAAGAGATGTCGGCTTCCTTCGAGCCGGAAGCGTTCCATTCACGTCTTCCCCGCCGTGAATTGGGCGTACTTCTAAAGAAATTGTTCTCATCCCGATAGTCTGATGGGGCATACAAGACCCGGTGGTTTCGATACAAAACAAAGAAAAAACAGGCCACGAGAAAAAGAGGGAAGGCAATCAAAAAATATATATAGAGCCGCTGATTGGAATCAGAGATGAATGGCAGGATGCCGGTGCCGGAGACTTCCGCTAGACAGGCGAAGATGGCGATTACCGTCAGCGGATTTTTAACCCCTTTGATATTTCCGATCATCGTGCTTCTCCGTTTTACCCGGATCGGGTGATGCGCCAGGTCTTTCGTGAAGAGCCTGACAGCAGAATCAATCTGACTTCCTAAGTATAGCGAGGAAGCAAAAGGGGGCAAGACAGGGCTGGAAAATTGTCGATTATGATCGGATTTCAAAAACGTTAAAATATTGGTTCTGTTGGCCGCAATGCTTTGCCGAAAAGGATACATAAGATGGGTGACAACATTTATCATGGGCGGCTGAATGTTGTCGTTGACTTTGCCCGCTTCCCGCGTGTGGATACAGCAGTCCTCTATGTAATATTGTCTTTCCCGCAGGAGGTTATGCCTCCCCCTCTTCTGCCCCATTTTTCGAGGCCGGTTGTGCAAAATGGTGTATATGCTGATTTCAGCCAGCCCATCCATACCTCTTCCGGAGCGGCGTTGTGTGTCGCATCGATGGACAAGAAATAGCTTGAAATTCCGGCGCATGAAGTTCGTACTTCTAGTAGTCGGGACAACGCCTTGTGTGGGTCGCTGGTAACGGACAGAGAAACAGGGCCGATTTAGAGAGTGACACGAACACTCAGAATTCAGTCCTGCGGAACACCGCGGATCTCAAGGAGAGAAAAGCAGGTAGAGACGAATTCGAAGAGGCTCAGTTCTATTCATGTATTTTCTTGGGGCCTAATGTTCTCTCCGTTGGACGGGAGCCAGTGTTTGTGCGTCTTTATAATTGAGGAACTCGAGCGTCGGTCATGCTCGGAAACGGAGGATGGCGATGAGAAAAAAATATCTCCGCGTGCATTATGGGCATCTTCCGCTCGTTACGCTTGTTGTTCTGGCACCGTTTGCGTCGATGGCAGATCCTGTTATCATTACAAATGACACCACCATTATAGCGGAGGACATGACATACGAGCACGCGACGCTGATGGTGAACGCTGCAACGCTGACAGTTGAGGGCGAGCATTCGTTCGGCCCTCTCAGTATTACAAATGCAGGTGTGCTCACCGTGCAAGGCGGCGATCTGGCAGCGGAGGCCATGTCGATCAACGGTTCAACTTGTTGGCTGCACAACGCGGCGTCGTTGAGCGTCACATCCGCCGTCAGTCTTGTCAATAATGCGGTAATCTGGTGTGAGGGTGCGAACCGCACAGGTAAGGTCGATATGGTGTGGGCGGGTATTGGTAATGCCATTGAGACGAGCAACCTCTCAGTGGATGTTAGTTCGCAGATCAGCGCCGATGGATTCGGCTACTGGGCGAATCAAGGACCAGGTGGGGGGGGACATCCTACTCGGGTGGTGGATATGGTGGCCGTGGAGGGGAGGGGGTCCACGGGACACCAGCAGGGATAACTTACGGTTCGGCGACCAACCCCGTTGACTTGGGGGCTGGCGGTAGTGGTTATTCGTATGTGCCGTGTCTTGGTGACGGTGGCGGTGCAATAGCACTCAGCGTGAACGGTCGCCTCCAACTGGATGGGGCAATTAGCGCTAATGGCAACGCAGGTACTAACGATGCTGGTGTCATTTCATTGGCGGGAGGGGCCGGTGGATCCATCCTGGTTAGGACCCATATGCTGGCCGGAAACGGCAAATTCGAAGCAAGGGGAGGCAATGCATCCCAATACTCAGGTGGTGGTGGTGGCGGCCGAATCGCGGTTTACTACATGACCAACACGTTTGCCGGTACCGCACAGTGCTCAGTGGCAGGAGGCAGCAAGGGGGCCTGCTATAGTACTATGCTTGAAGATGGAGCTTCTGGAACGCTTGGGTTCTTTGACACTTCGGCATCAGGATGTGACCTACATGTTTCTCAGATGTTTCGCATTGAACCTTTTGAGGCCGCGCACTATGGGCATATATGGCTTGAGGATGGCGGCGACCTAGAGCTCTGCAGCAATTCCGCCTTAACCGTCGAGAGCCCGCTGGGCGTACCGACAAACAGCACGGTACGACTGTTGGAGGGATCTCTGTTGCATGCGAGCAACGGCGTCGTCGTGCATGGCGGAGGCACGCTGTATCTTGAGAGGGGTTCCGTTGCAAATGACTCGGGCAATCTCGTATTCGAACCTGGTTGTACGCTTGCCCTGCAAGGGGCTACGCAACTCACGATTACGAACTCACCGATTCTAGCCGGGATCAACATCATCATCCAAGACGACGCGGTGTTGAAGTCGCTCGACAGTGATCTGGTTTTGGACGGAACACAATGCAGTTTACGTAATGGGGCTGCGCTGGAACCATCAGGAGGATTCACAATCAACAACAATAGTTCACTGACCATCGATGGAAGCAGTCGGTTGGAGGTCGAATTCAAGTCATTGCGAATCTGCAGCAATTCGGTCATCTGGTGCGAGGGAGCATGTATTACTGCGAATGTCCACGGAGTGTGGGCCGGGAAAGGCGTAACCATTGCTGCCGGCAACATTGATATTGACGAGACTTCGCGGATTAGTGCTGATGGGCTTGGCTACCAGCCATTGTCGGGAGGTCCCGGAGAACAAACGTTGTCATTTACAGGAGGGGGATATGGCGGGCGTGGCGGGAGCGGGCAAAACGGGGCTAAAGGTGGAGTTGCTTACGGTAGTGCAATGGAGCCGCGAGATTTAGGATCCCCGAGTCAAGCTGGTTCGTATGTCACCAGTGCCGGGGCTGGTGGCGGGGCGATCGAGTTAATTGCAGAGGATGAGTTGTGTTTGGATGGCGCGATTACTGCCAACGGCAATGACATGGTTTATAATGCGTATGCTGGCGGAGGTGCGGGCGGATCGATACTTATTCGAGCGCGTCGTCTGGTTGGTCACGGGAGTTTGACCGCCAGATGCGTCATATATTGCTTCACCTAAAACACGCGTGCATCTCTTCTGGACAATCGGGGCCGTAAGGGAGAAACTTGTGGCGTGGTAGATTGATTACAGGCAGAAATCAGCTTTATGGATCTTATAGGATAAATCACGCCGAATGAGAATACGGCCAAGCCTAACCTGCTTCAGCCATTAGATATACAAAAAGCAAAGGGCCACTATGAGAGACTGGATTAAAAAGCTTTCATGCAGGAGCGTATTTGTCTCCGCGCGAGGATTCGCTGTCGCTGTGGTTTATCTGATCCTGTCCCTTTCCACATCCGGCGCTTGGGCCGCATGTGCCACCTTGGCGGACGCGCTTAACACGACGGGACTCGTCTGGCTCACTGATGGCAACGCCACTTGGTTCGCACAGGCCATAACAAATCACGACGGCGAATGTGCGGCCCAATCCGGTGATATCCCAGACTGGTGGCTCACGACTCTGCAAACCACCGTTACCAACAGAGGGCAAATTGCTTTTAAATGGAGCGTGAGTTCTGAGCCTGAATACGACAAACTATACTTCTTAATTAACAGCGCAGTGGTAACCCAAATCTCGGGTTTTGTCTCCTGGCAGGAAAAGTCCTATTATTTGGCCGACAATGTAACTACACTCCGTTGGGAGTACGTCAAAGATGGCACCGTGTCTTCCGGTTCAGACGCGGGGTGGGTAGATGAGGTGGCCTGGACCCCATTTACGAGATTGCTTAGCGCCGATGATCAACTAATGTTTGGGACGGTTCTGGCGTCTACCACCAATACGATTGACTGGGTTATTTCCAATTCCGGTACTGAGACCATAACCCTGAATGGTGTCACCACCAACGGGACAGGCGCCGATGCTTTCCGTTTTGCGGGTCTTCCTGCCACGCTTGGTCCAGGCGCCGCCGCGACGTGTTCCGTTTCGTTTGTCCCCCTTGCAGTGCAGTCGTATACCGCGAATGTACAAGTGGCACACAACGCGCATAACACTCCTACACCGTTCACACTCCAACTTAGCGGCAGTGGATACATTCCCATCCCCCGCTACGTTGTGACGAATAATCCGTATTCAACCGAGCCCTACACCA